>Ga0209257_1000072_pt1 | contig 332791 bp, 308 predicted proteins | sample AraplaCvi_mCL_r2_FD_184277 | JGI IMG/M metagenome (GOLD analysis project Ga0209257, IMG submission 184277) | Arabidopsis root microbial communities from North Carolina, USA - plate scrape MF_Cvi_mCL_r2 (SPAdes) (version 2) | ecosystem: Host-associated > Plants > Roots > Endosphere | place... | reverse complement strand
TGTGCAACTTCGCCAGCGGCGTCGACGGCAAGCCGCCGCTGCTCACGCACGACGACGTGACCACCCTCTTCCACGAGTTCGGCCACGGCCTGCACCACATGCTCACGCAGGTGAACGAGCGCGACGTCTCGGGCATCAGCGGTGTCGAGTGGGACGCGGTCGAGCTGCCGAGCCAGTTCATGGAAAACTTCTGCTGGGAGTGGGACGTGCTCAAGCACATGACCGCCCACGTCGACACCGGCGAGCCGCTGCCGCGCGCCCTCTTCGACAAGATGACGGCCGCCAAGAACTTCCAGAGCGGCCTGCAGACGCTGCGCCAGATCGAGTTCTCGCTGTTCGACATGCTGCTGCACACCGAGTACCACGCGGCCACGGCCAAGCCCGGCGACGTGATGGCGCTGCTCGGCAAGGTGCGCGCCGAGGTGGCCGTGATGCCCTCGCCGCCGTTCAGCCGCACGCCGAATACCTTCAGCCACATCTTCTCGGGCGGCTACGCGGCCGGCTACTACAGCTACAAGTGGGCCGAGGTGCTCAGTGCCGACGCCTACGCGGCCTTCGAGGAAACCGTGGGCGCCGATGGCGAGCCGAACATCGAGACCGGCCGCAAGTACCGCCAGGCCATCCTGGAGGCCGGCGGCAGCCGCAGCGCCATGGATTCGTTCAAGGCCTTCCGCGGCCGCGAGCCTCAGCTTGATGCGCTGCTGCGACACCAAGGCATGGCGGAGCCCCGGCCCGCTTGATGCGGCGCTGAAGCTTGCGATACTCGGGCGATGCATCCGATTTACAAATTCTCACTGCATCGCCTGAGCGGCCTCGCCCTTGTGCTCGTTGCCGCGGGCGCGATGGCACAGCCTATCTACCGCCAGGTCGACAAGAACGGCAAGGTCACCTTTTCAGATCGCGCCCCGACCGCCAGCACCGAAGCGGCTTCGGCGCCGCAAGGCGGCGTCACCGCGCCCGCCAATGCCGGGCTACCCTACGAACTGCGGCAGGTGGCGCAGCGCTACCCCGTCACCCTGTACAGCAGCGACGAATGCGGACCCTGCAGCACGGCACGCTCGCTGCTTGTCACGCGCGGCATCCCGTTCGAAGAGCGAACTGTCAAGAGCAACGAGGAAGTCCAGGCGCTGCAGCGCCTGAGCAGCCAGAGTTCGCTGCCGCTGCTGACCATCGGGTCGCAGCAGCTCAAGGGCTTTTCGGATGCCGAGTGGTCGCAGTACCTCGACGCGGCCGGCTATCCCAAGAGCAACAGCCTGCCCGCGGGCTACCGCAACGGCCTGGTGCGGCCGTTGATCGCGCAACAGGCAGCGCCCGCAACCCGGGCCCCTGCGGCACCGGCTGCGCAGCCCGCGTCGCCGCCTCCCGCCTCGAGCGAACCGACCCCGAGCAACCCGGCCGGCATCAAGTTCTGACCCTGGCTGCGCTGGCGGCCTTGGATCATCGGGCGAACTGCATCGTCTTCACGCCCGTCGGGGTGCCCAGCAGGCACACGTCGGCTTTCTGGTGTGCAAAGACGCCCACCGTCACCACGCCCGGCCATTGACTCACCTCGGACTCGAAGGCCAGGGGATCGGTGATCCGCAGGCCGGTCACGTCCACGATGTGCTGGCCGTTGTCGGTAACCAGCGGCAGGCCATCCTTCTCGCGCACCTGGGCGATGCCGCCCATGCTCGCGAACTGGCGCATCACCCGGCGCGCGGCCATCGGGATCACCTCCACCGGCAGCGGAAACGCACCCAGCGCATCGACCAGCTTGGACTCATCGGCGATGCAGATGAACTTGCGCGACTGCGCCGCCACGATCTTTTCGCGCGTGAGCGCGGCGCCGCCGCCCTTCACCATGAAGCCGCGGTGGTCGATTTCGTCGGCGCCGTCGATATAGACAGCCAGTTCTTCCACCTCGTTGCTGTCGAACACCGGGATGCCCAGTGCCCGCAGGCGCTCGGTCGAGGCTACCGAACTGGAGACGGCGCCCTTGATCTCGTCCTTGATGGTGGCCAGCGCATCGATGAACTTGTTCACCGTAGAGCCGGTGCCGACGCCGACGATCTCGCCCTTGACCACGTAGGCCAGCGCGGCAAGGCCGACCTGGGCCTTGAGTTCGTCCTGAGAAAGAGGGGTTGGGGTGGCGGGTGCGGTCATCGCGGAGAATCCTTGGCTCATAGAAGTTCAGAATTATCCGATGCCCCTGCTGATGCCCTCTTCGCTCTACGGCCTGGCCCGCCCTTTCCTGTTCGGTTTCGACCCCGAGCACGCCCACGAACTCACGCTGGACGGCCTGGCGCGCACCCAGAACACGCCGCTGGCCTGCGCCTATTCGGCACCGCGCGTAAACGACCCGGTCCAGCTCGCCGGCCTGAGCTTTCCGAACCGCGTGGGCCTGGCGGCCGGGCTCGACAAGAACGCCCGCTGCATCGACGCCTTCGCCGCCATGGGCTTCGGATTCGTCGAGGTCGGCACGGTGACGCCGAAGGCCCAGCCGGGCAACCCCAAGCCGCGCATGTTCCGGCTGCCGCAGCGCGATGCGCTGATCAACCGGCTCGGCTTCAACAACGAAGGGCTCGACGCCTTCCTGGCCAATGTGCAGAAGGCGCGTTTCCGCAAGGCCGGCAGAGGCACCACGTCGCCGATGCTGCTGGGCCTGAACATCGGCAAGAACGCCGCCACGCCGATCGAGCGCGCGGTGGACGACTACTTGCTCTGCCTCGACGGCGTGTACCCGCACGCCGACTACGTGACGATCAACATCTCGAGCCCCAACACCGCCAACCTGCGTACGCTACAGAGTGACGAGGCGCTCGATGCGCTGCTCGGCGCAGTCGCCGAACGGCGCGAGGCGCTGGCCGCGCGCCACAACAAGCGCTCCCCGCTGTTCGTGAAGATCGCCCCCGATCTCGACGAGGCCCAGGTCGCGGTGATCGCCGCCACGCTGAAGCGTCACGGCATGGACGGCGTGATCGCCACCAACACCACGCTCGCGCGCGATGCGGTCAAGGGCCTGCCGCATGCGGATGAAGCGGGCGGGCTGTCGGGTGCGCCGGTGCGCGAGGCCAGCAACCGCGTTGTCACCCAATTGCGCGCGGCACTCGGGTCGGGTTTTCCGATCATCGGGGTCGGCGGCATCCTGAGCGCGGCCGATGCCGAGGCCAAGATCGCCGCGGGTGCGGATGTGGTGCAGATCTACACCGGCCTGATCTATCGCGGCCCCGCGCTGGTGCGCGAAGCCGCCCAGGCGCTGCTGCGGGATCGCAGCCAGGCCTGAGCTTCTTTCTTCGTCTCTTTCAGCGCATGCGCCAAAGTATTGGCGCGATGACCGCGGCCCAACGCAGCAGGCGCCTCGGCCGGATCACCACCACGGCGGCCGCGGCAACGACGCCGGTGGCCACCGGATGCGCACGCGCGATGCGCAGTGCCGCGGCAGCCGCCGATTCGTTGGGCGGAGGCGCTTCGCCCTCGCCCGAACCGCCGGCCGGCTGCGCCTGCTCGCGTCCACCCTGCAACGTCGCGATGCGCTCGCGCTGACGCTCCATGCGCGCCAGCAGTTCCTCGCGCGTGGCAGGCCGCGGGGGGCGCGGCGCCTCTTCGTCCTGCTCAGGATCCTTGCCGAGGCCGAAACGGTCCTGGACCCAGGCCCAGTCGCGTTCGAACTCGCGGCGTGCCGGCACGAAGCTGTTGGATGCGTTGCGCAGCGTCAGCAGCAAGCCGACGGCGGCCGCCAGCCAAAGCACGATCCACACCCCTGCCACCGACCATGCAGCCGCGATGCGGTGGGGCGTTTCCCAGAAATGAACCACCACCGCCACGGACAGCAGAGCCACCGTGACCGTGGTCAGCCCCAGCACGGCCAGACTGAAGACAAGCAACAGCTTGAGGCGCTGCTTCTCGTCCTCCCAGGCCATGCGCAGCAGCTGCACCCGGTCTTCGGCCGCCAGCGCGCCTTCGGCGGCGGCGATACGCAGCCGGCGAATCCGGGCGTTCAGCCCGAACAGGGACGACAGCCTCATGGGCTGGCTCCGGCCATGTCCGGGCGAACGATGCTGCGGCGGCGAATGCTCAGGTCAGCGGCGGCCAAGCAGCAGGCCCACCAGCACGCCGACAGCCAGTGCAGCACCGGCGATCTGCCATGGTTCGTCATGGGCGTAGGCGTTGGCGGAGTTGGCCGCTTCACGGGCCTTCTTGGCGGCGAGCTTGCTCTTCTCGGCCGCTAGTTCGCGTGCGATGGCCAGCTTGGTGTCGATGCGCTGGCGCAGCGCCTTGATGTGGGGAACCGAATCCAGGTCCTTGCTTGCCAGCACGCCGCGCACGTCGCTTGCGATGTCTTCGGCCGCTGCTTCAAGATTTTGGGATGCACTCATTGGAATCTTTCCTCCATTGATGACACCGGCACCGCGCCGGCGGCTTTCACGCCAGCGATGGCGTCCTGTCATGTTACAGGCACAAAAGGCCCTCGGGCGCGACAGATGTGCAGACTTTGGTGCAAGATGCCACTTCATTGCGCACGAGCGCGCTTCATTCATCCGCCAGCAGGCGCGCGACGTGCCGCCCGATGGCCAGGCTGCTCGTGAGGCCCGGCGATTCGATGCCGAAGAGATTGACCAGCCCTTGTACGCCATGCGAGTCGGGTCCGTCGATCATGAAGTCCGCAGCCGGCTCGCCCGGGCCCGAGATCTTCGGCCGCATCCCTGCGTAGCCCGGGATCAAGGCACCGTCGGGTAGCGCGGGCCAGTACTTGCGCACCTCGGCATAGAAACCGTCGCCGCGCGTGGGGTCCACCACCAGGTCGTCAGGCGAGGACACCCACTGCACGTCGGGCCCGAACTTGGCTTGGCCGCCCAGGTCGATCGTAAGGTGCACGCCCAATCCGCCCGGCTCGGGCACGGGATAGACGAGGCGCCCGAACGGCGCACGCCCCGACAGAGTGAAGTAATTGCCCTTGGCAAAGTGCTCCACGGGCACCGCCGAAGGCGGCAGGCCCTCGAAGCACCGCGCCAACGCAGGGGCACCGAGACCTGCCGCATTGACCACGCTACGGCAGCGCAACGCCGTGCCGTCCTCCGCGATCAGGACAACAGCCCCAGCACCACATTCGGCGCGAGTGATGGCCGATTTCAGCGCCAGCATGCCGCCTGCGTTCTCCAGATCGCCGAGCAGGCTCAGCATGAGGGCATGGCTGTCGACAATGCCGGTGCTTGGCGAATGCAGCGCCGCGACGCAATGCAGCTGCGGCTCCAGCGCGACGGCCTGCTGCGCGGTCAGCATCGCCAGGTCGCCGACACCGTTCGCCGCAGCCTTGACCCGAATGGCTTCGAGCTGGTCCGCCTGCCCCGGCGATGTCGCCACGATGAGCTTGCCGCAGCGCCGATGCGGCACGCCGCGCTCCGCCGCATAGGCGTACAGCAACTCCTTCCCTTCAACGCAAAGCTTCGCCTTCAGCGAGCCCTGCGGGTAGTAGATGCCGGCATGAATGACCTCGCTGTTGCGCGAACTCGTGCCCGTCCCGATCGCCCCTTCGGATTCGAGCACCAGCACCTCCCGGCCGGCGAGCGCCAAGGCGCGCGCCACTGCCAGCCCCACCACACCGGCGCCGATGACGGCGCAATCAATTTCTTCCATCGCGCGAGCTTAGCGCGGCCCGCGCGTGGAATCACTTTACGGAGGGCGGCGGCTCGGGATCGGTGGGTTCGTCGGGCGGCGTGCTCGGCCCTTCGTCGGGCTCGACGGGCAGATCCGGTGTGACAGGTGTCGGAAGGTCGGGATGGGTGGCCATGGTGGCGCTCCTTTCCCATTGGTTCTAGAACTCCGACATGGAAAGTTCAAACGGCCCTTGGCTGCACTTGTCGTCGGTGCGGACCGACAGCGCATGTGCCGCACGCCGCAGAACCGCGACCCGTTCGGCGCGCAGTGGATCCACAAGAAAACGCGCAACAAAAAAGCGACCTGGAAATCCAGGTCGCTTTTTGATTTGGTGGGCGGTGGAGGTTTCGAACCTCCGACCCCAGCAGTGTGAATGCTGTGCTCTACCCCTGAGCTAACCGCCCGAAACGCTGCTGTTTGACTTCAGCGTCTTGAAAACGTATCGCGTTGTGCGAAGCCTCAGATTATGCCATAGCTTTTCAGCTGTTTTCCCGAAACAGCGTGCGACCGCCACTCGATTTGTCGAGTTGCACCAACACCGCCTCGTGCGCGGTCAGTTCGTGCTCGGCCGCCATGATCACCGGCAGCTCGAACTGGCTCAGGTCGATGGCCACCACGGCGGTGCCTTGCGCGGGCTCGTTCGAGGCCACGTCGATCAGCAGCGCATCCTGGCCGCGCGTGAGGTTGATGTAGACGTCCGCCAGCAGCTGCGCGTCGAGCTTGGCGCCGTGGAAGGTGCGGTTGGAGCGGTCGACGCCGAAGCGGTCGCACAGCGCATCCAGCGAATTGCGCTTGCCCGGGTAGACCTGCTTGGCCATGGCCAGCGTGTCGGTCACTTCGCTGACGAAGGTGCGCAGCGGCGGCAATCCGGCACGCTCGAACTCCTTGTTGAGAAAGCCGACGTCGAAGGCCGCGTTGTGGATGATCAGCTCGGCATCGCGCAGGTATTCCACGATGTCGTTGGCCAGCGTCGCGAACTTCGGCTTGTCGCGCAGGAAGTCGGTCGTCAGGCCGTGAACCTTCAACGCGTCTTCATGGCTCTCGCGCTCCGGGTTGAAGTAGATGTGCAGGTCGTTGCCGGTGAGCTTGCGGGCGAAGAGCTCCACGCAGCCGAGTTCGATGATGCGGTCGCCGTTCTCGGCGGACAGGCCGGTGGTTTCGGTGTCGAGGACGATCTGGCGCGACATGCGGTGGCTCTTTCAGTGATTCTCTTTGGCGTGGTTGATCGAGTACTTGGGAATCTCGATCGTCACATTTTCCTGCGCCAGGATCGACTGGCAACTCAGGCGCGACTGCGGTTCCAGGCCCCAGGCACGGTCCAGCAGGTCTTCCTCGCCCTCTTCTGCCTCATTGAGCGAATTGAAGCCCTCCCGCACGATCACGTGGCAGGTGGTGCACGCGCAGCTCATCTCGCACGCGTGCTCGATGTTGATGTCGTTGTCGAGCAGGGCCTCGCAGATCGAGGTGCCGGCCGGCGCGGTGATCTCAGCGCCTTGCGGGCAGTATTCGGGATGCGGATAGATCTTGATCGTGGGCATGTTGTTGTTCTAGAGAGATTCGACCTTGCGCCCGGCAAGTGCGCGCGCAATGCCCGCGTTCATGCGCTGGGCGGCGAAGGCCTCGGTGTCGTCGGCCAGCTTCTTGGTGGCCGCGTCGATGGCGGCGGCCTCGTTGCTGCCCTTTGCGGTCTCGCGCAACTGCGCCATCGATGCGTCGATGACCGCGCGCTCTTCAACGCTCAGCAGGTCGCCGTCGGCATCGAGCGCGCTCTGCGTGGCGAGCAGCATGCGGTCGGCATCGACGCGTGCTTCCACGAGTGCGCGAGCCTGCATGTCCTGCTGCGCGGTGGAGAAGCTCTCCTGCAGCATGGTCGCGATCTGGTCGTCCGACAGGCCGTACGACGGCTTGACCGCCACGCTGGCTTCGACGCCGCTGCCCTGCTCCTTCGCGCTCACGCTGAGCAGGCCGTCGGCATCGACCGTGAACGTCACGCGGATGCGTGCCGCGCCGGCCACCATCGGCGGAATGCCGCGCAGCGTGAAGCGCGCGAGACTGCGGCAGTCGGACACGAGGTCGCGCTCGCCCTGCACCACGTGCAGTGCCAACGCGGTCTGGCCATCCTGATACGTCGTGAAGTCCTGCGCCATCGCGGTCGGAATGGTCTGGTTGCGCGGCACGATGCGCTCGACCAGCCCACCCATGGTCTCGATGCCGAGCGACAGCGGGATCACGTCGAGCAGCAGCAGCTCGCCCGCACCGTTGTTGCCGGCCAGCTGGTTGGCCTGGATGGCGGCGCCGAGAGCCACGACCTCGTCGGGATTCAGGTTGACCAGCGGTTCGCGGCCGAAGAAATCGGCAACGGCGCGCCGGACCTGCGGCATGCGGGTGGACCCGCCGACCAGCACGATGCCTTTGAGGTCGTCGGACTTGAGCTTCGCATCGCGCAACGCCTTGCGCACGGCGGCGATGGTGCGGTCGGTGAGCGACTGGGTGGCGGTGTAGAACTGCTCGCGCGTCAGCTCGAGGCTGGCGGCTTCGCCTGCCACTTCCGCACGGAATACGGTGGATTCCGAATCGGTCAGCGCCTCTTTCGCGGCCCGCGCGGCAACCAGCAACGCCGCCTTGTCGGCATCGCTGCCGGCGTGCAGGCCCGTCTGGGCAAGCACCAAGCCGGCCAGCGCATGGTCATAGTCGTCACCGCCGAGGGCGGAATCGCCACCCGTGGCAATCACCTCGAATACGCCCTGAGTGAGCCGCAGGATCGAAATATCGAATGTGCCGCCGCCCAGGTCGTAAACCGCGTAGACGCCTTCGCTCGCGTTGTCCAGTCCATACGCGATCGCCGCGGCGGTAGGCTCGCTGATCAGCCGCAGCACGTTGATGCCGGCCAACTGCGCGGCGTCCTTGGTCGCTTGGCGCTGGCCTTCGTCGAAATACGCCGGCACGGTGATGACGGCGCCGTAGAGCTCGTCGTCGAAGGTGTCTTCGGCGCGGAAGCGCAGCGTGGCCAGGATCTCGGCGCTGATTTCGACGGGCGACTTCTCGCCGGCCGAGGTCTGCACCTTGACCATGCCGCCATCGTCGCCGCCGATGCGGTACGACATGGCATCGCGGTTCGCGATGTCGGCGAGGCCGCGGCCCATGAGCCGCTTGACCGAGGTGATGGTGTTGGCGGGGTCCTGCGCGCGCGCGGCCGCTGCGTCGAAGCCGATCTGGCGGCGATCGCCTTCAAGGTAGCGCACCGCTGAAGGCAGCAGCACGCGGCCCTGGTCGTCGGGCAGGCACTCGGCCACGCCGTTGCGCACCGCGGCCACCAGCGAATGGGTGGTGCCAAGGTCGATGCCCACGGCGATGCGGCGCTGATGCGGGTCAGGCGCCTGGCCGGGTTCGGAAATCTGAAGAAGAGCCATGCCCTTATTGTCCCAATTGATCGAATTTGGCTTCGACGTCCTGTCCGAAGCGCTCAATGAACATGAGGGCTCTCACCTGCTGCGCGGCGGCGGGATAGTCGCCTTTTTCGTCGATCAGCCAGTCGAGGGACGAGAGTGCGCGTGCGCGAGCGGCTTCGACCTCTGCCAGCAACTTGTCGAGCGCGGCGGTGCTGTCGATGTCGTCCAGCGCCTCGCGCCACTCCATCTGCTGCATCAGGAATTCCGCCGGCATCGCCGTGTTGTTCTCGGTGTTCAGCGGCGCATCGTGCAATTCGCAGATGTAGCTGGCGCGGCGGATCGGGTCCTTGAGCCGCTGGTAGGCCTCGTTGATGCGCACCGACCATTGCATGGCCACGCGCTGCGCCGCGGCACCCTGCGCGGCAAAGCGGTCCGGGTGAACCTCGCGCTGCAGCTCTTTCCAGCGCGCGTCGAGCGCGGCGCGGTCCTGCGCGAAAGTCGCCGGGACGGCAAACAGTTGAAAGTCGGTGTCGTTCAGGTTCATGGCAAGAAAAAACCGCCAGCACATGACATGGTGGCGGCTGTGGTCGCGCTCAGCGACGACGCATCAAATGCGAAAGCTTTCCCCGCAACCGCAGCGATCACGCTCGTTCGGGTTGATGAACTTGAAGCCTTCGTTCAGGCCTTCGCGCACGAAGTCGAGCTGCGTACCGTCGATGTAGGCCAGGCTCTTCGGGTCGACCAGCACCTTCACGCCGTGGTCTTCGAACACCACGTCTTCAGGCGTGAACTCGTCCACGTACTCGAGCTTGTAGGCCAGGCCCGAGCAGCCCGTGGTCTTCACGCCCAGCCGCACGCCCACGCCCTTGCCTCGCTTGCCGAGGTAGCGGGTGACGTGTCGCGCAGCGGCTTCGGTCAGCGTAACGGCCATGTCAGTGGACGGCTTCGGCAGCGGACTCGGCGGTCTTGACGCCGTGCTTGGCCTTGTAGTCGCTCACGGCGGCCTTGATCGCGTCTTCGGCCAGGATGGAGCAGTGGATCTTCACGGGCGGCAGCGCCAGCTCTTCGGCGATCTGCGCGTTCTTGAGCGCAGCCGCTTCGTCGAGCGTCTTGCCCTTGACCCATTCGGTCACGAGCGACGACGAGGCAATGGCCGAGCCGCAGCCGTAGGTCTTGAAGCGTGCGTCTTCGATCACACCGGTTTCGGGGTTGACCTTGATCTGCAGCTTCATCACGTCGCCGCAGGCCGGTGCGCCGACCATGCCGGTGCCGACCGAATCGTCGCCCTTTTCGAAGGAGCCGACGTTGCGGGGATTTTCGTAGTGGTCGATGACCTTGGAAGAATATGCCATGGTGTACCTCTCAAACTTTGTTCAATCGTGGAGCCTAGGGCTGCCCTGTATCAGTGGGCCGACCACTGGATCGTGCTGATGTCGACGCCGTCCTGGAACATCTCCCACAGGGGGCTCAGCTCACGCAGCTTGGCAACGTTGTGCTTGATGGTCGAAATGGCGTAGTCGATTTCTTCTTCGGTCGTAAAACGGCCGATGGTCATGCGCAGGCTGCTGTGGGCCAGTTCGTCGCTGCGGCCCAGGGCGCGCAGCACGTAGCTCGGCTCAAGGCTGGCCGAAGTGCAGGCCGAACCCGACGACACCGCCAGGCCCTTGATGCCCATGATCAGCGACTCGCCTTCGACGTAGTTGAAGCTCATGTTCAGGTTGTGCGGCACGCGGTGCTCGAGGTCGCCGTTGATGAACACCTGTTCGACGTCCTTCAGGCCGTCGAGCAGGCGCTTCTGCAGGCGCGCCGCATGGGCGATGTCGTCCTTCATCTCGAGCTTGGCGATGCGGTAGGCCTCGCCCATGCCGACGATCTGGTGCGTGGGCAGGGTGCCCGAGCGCATGCCGCGCTCGTGGCCGCCGCCGTGCATTTGCGCCTCGAGGCGGATGCGCGGCTTGCGGCGCACGTACAACGCGCCAATACCCTTGGGGCCGTAGGTCTTGTGCGAAGCCAGGCTCATCAGGTCGATGGGCAGCTTGGTGATGTCGATCTCGACCTTGCCGGTGGCCTGGGCCGAATCGACGTGGAAGATCACGCCCTTTTCGCGGCAGGCATTGCCGAGCGCGACCACGTCCTGGATCACGCCGATCTCGTTGTTCACGAACAGCACGCTGGCCAGGATGGTGTCGGGACGAATGGCCGCCTTGAACTTCTCGAGGTCGACGAGGCCGTTTTCCTCGACGTCGAGGTAGGTGACCTCGAAGCCCTGGCGCTCCAGCTCACGCATGGTGTCGAGCACGGCCTTGTGCTCGGTCTTCAGCGTGATCAGGTGCTTGCCCTTGCCCTTGTAGAAGTGGGCCGCGCCCTTGAGTGCGAGGTTGATCGACTCGGTCGCACCCGAGGTCCACACGATTTCGCGGGGATCTGCGTTGATCAGCTCAGCCACCTGGCCGCGCGCCTTCTCGACCGCCTCTTCAGCCTCCCAACCCCAGGCATGGCTGCGCGATGCCGGATTGCCGAAATGTTCGCGCAACCAGGGAATCATGGCGTCGACCACACGCGGGTCGACCGGCGTGGTGGCGCCGTAATCGAGATAGATCGGGAAATGAGGAGTTACGTCCATGGCTGGCTCGTGCTGGCGTGGGGGGTTGTTTTTTGATCTGGGCTGCTCGTGCCGACGCCCGCAGGCGCCGCCGGAAATCAGGTCTCAGGACTTGGCGAAGGCGTTGCCGAGGGCGAATACCGAATTCGGCGCATTCACGCGAATCGGCTTGACCACCGGCTGCGCCGAGATGGCACGCTTGACGACCGGCTTGTTCTCGATCTGCACGCCCTTGGCGATCTGGTCGTCGACCAGCTTCTGCAAGGTGACGGAATCGAGGAACTCGACCATGCGCTGGTTCAGCGAGGCCCAGAGTTCGTGCGTCATGCAGCGGCCGGCTTCGCCCAGGCAGTTTTCCTTGCCGCCGCACTGGGTGGCATCGATGGGCTCATCGACGGAAACAATGATGTCGGCCACGGTGATATCCGCAGCCTTGCGACCGAGGCTGTAGCCGCCGCCGGGGCCGCGGGTCGACTCGACCAGCTCGTGGCGGCGCAGCTTGCCGAACAGCTGCTCGAGGTACGACAGCGAAATCTGCTGCCGCTGGCTGATCGCAGCCAGCGTGACCGGACCGGTGTTCTGACGCAACGCCAGATCGATCATTGCTGTGACCGCAAAACGGCCTTTGGTAGTGAGACGCATCGCAAGCTCCTTCAAGTGCTTACCGTTGAAATGACACCGTGGCCTGGACCGCGGTGACTTCGTCTCCGCCCTGCCCGATCCCTGACGCTGGTGAACCAGCCGGTGGGAGTCGGTCCTTCATCGCGAAGTTCTTTTTTTGTTGTTGAGTATTTCGGTCAAGTATAGCAGAAGGCCCTGAACCCCGCTGGGGTAAACCCCAGCGCGGTTCGCTTGAAGAATGCGAACCTCCGAACTAGCGCGGTCGGCCTACTGCGGCAGGATCGCGATGTTGTCGCCGCCCGAAGCCCCGAATGCCTGCTCCCGCAGCAGCGCCAGCTGGTCGCGCACCCGGGCCGCCTTCTCGAATTCGAGATTGCGGGCGTGTTCCAGCATCTGCTTTTCAAGCCGCTTGATTTCCCGCGCGATGTCTTTCTCGCTCATGTCCTCGACCTTGGCGCGTTCCAGGTCGAGCTTGGCCATTTCCTTGCCGGTCTTCTCGCTGTAGACGCCGTCGATCAGGTCGCGCACCTGCTTGACGATGCTGCGCGGCGTAATGCCATTGGCTTCGTTGTGGGCCATCTGCCGGGCGCGGCGGCGCTCGGTTTCGTCGATGGCCTTCTTCATCGAATCGGTCATCCGGTCGGCGTACAGGATGGCCTTGCCGCTCAGGTTCCGCGCCGCCCGGCCGATGGTCTGGATCAGAGAGCGCTCGGCGCGCAGGAAGCCTTCCTTGTCCGCGTCGAGGATCGCCACCAGCGACACCTCCGGAATGTCCAGCCCCTCGCGCAGCAGGTTGATGCCCACCAGCACGTCGAAGGTGCCCAGGCGCAGATCGCGCAGGATTTCCACCCGCTCGACGGTGTCCACGTCGCTGTGCAGGTAGCGCACCTTCACGCCGTTGTCGCCCAGGTAGTCTGTCAACTGCTCGGCCATGCGCTTGGTCAGCGTGGTGATGAGCACGCGCTCGTTCTTCTCGACGCGGATGCGGATCTCGCCCAGCACGTCGTCGACCTGGTGCGTGGCGGGCCGCACCTCCACTTCGGGGTCGATCAGCCCGGTAGGCCGAACCAGCTGTTCGACCACGTTGCCGGCATGGTCCTTTTCGTATTGCGCCGGCGTGGCCGAGACGAAGATGCACTGGCGCATGCGGGTCTCGAACTCCTCGAGCTTGAGCGGGCGGTTGTCCAGCGCGCTCGGCAGGCGAAAACCATATTCGACCAGCGTGGTCTTGCGCGCCCGGTCGCCGTTGTACATGCCGCCGAGCTGGCCGATCATCTGGTGGCTCTCGTCGAGGAACATCAGCGCGTCCTTCGGCAGATAGTCCGTCAGCGTGGCCGGCGGCTCACCCGGCGCAGCGCCCGAGAGGTGGCGGGTGTAGTTCTCGATGCCCTTGCAGTGGCCGATCTCGGCGAGCATCTCGAGGTCGAAACGGGTGCGCTGCTCCAGCCGCTGCGCCTCGACCAGCTTGCCCGCGCCCACCAGCTCCTTGAGCCGTTCGCCCAGCTCGATCTTGATGGTTTCCACCGCCGCCATGACCTTGTCGCGCGGCGTCACGTAGTGGCTCGACGGATACACGGTGAAGCGCGGCACCTTCTGCCGGATGCGCCCCGTCAGCGGGTCGAAGAGCTGCAGCGACTCGATCTCGTCGTCGAACAGTTCGAAGCGGATTGCCAGCTCGCTGTGCTCGGCCGGAAACACGTCGATGGTGTCGCCCCGCACGCGGAAGGTGCCCCGGGCGAAGTCCTGCTCGTTGCGCAGGTACTGCATGCGGATCAGCCGCGAGATCAGGTCACGCTGACCGACCTTGTCGCCGACGCGGGCAATCAGCCGCATCTCCATGTAATCCTCGGGTGTACCGATGCCGTAAATGGCACTCACCGTGGCCACGATCACCGTGTCGCGCCGCTCCAGCACGCTCTTGGTGGCCGACAGGCGCATCTGCTCGATGTGCTCGTTGATGGACGAGTCCTTCTCGATGAACAGGTCGCGCTGCGGCACGTAGGCCTCGGGCTGGTAGTAGTCGTAGTAGCTGACGAAGTACTCGACGGCGTTCTTCGGGAAAAACTCGCGGAATTCGCTGTAGAGCTGCGCCGCCAGCGTCTTGTTGGGCGCGAACACGATGGCCGGGCGGCCCAGCCGGGCGATCACGTTGGCCATGGTATAGGTCTTGCCGGAGCCGGTCACGCCCAGCAGGGTCTGGAACACCTCGCCGTCGATCACGCCCTCGACCAGCCCCTCGATGGCCGTCGGCTGGTCGCCGGCTGGCGGATAGGGCTGAAAAAGCTCGAAGGGCGAGCCCGGATAGCGGACGAATTCCCCCTGTTTCGCCGGGCCGATCGGGTCCAGTTTCTTCAGGTCTGCTATGGCTTCGTTGTTCTCTGGCATGGCTGTTCCCGACAGGTGGCGCTCGCGCCGGTAAAATTCAAGGCAACCGGAAAGGATAAAGCCTCCTCCGGTTGCAGCGCAGCTTTCATCCCAAAGGACCTTTCCATGTCTATGTTCACCGCGGTCGAAATGGCACCGCGCGACCCGATCCTCGGCCTCAACGAGCAATTTGCAGCCGATACCAACCCCAACAAGGTCAATCTCGGCGTCGGCGTCTATTACGACGACAACGGCAAGCTGCCCTTGCTCCAGTGCGTGCAGGCGGCCGAACAGAACATGATGAAAGCGCCTACGGCGCGCGGTTATCTCCCGATCGACGGCATTGCCGCGTACGACAACGCCGTGAAGGCGCTGGTCTTCGGCGCCGACAGCGAACCCGTCACCTCGGGCCGCGTCGCCACCATCCAGGCCATCGGCGGCACCGGCGGCCTGAAGGTCGGCGCCGACTTCCTGAAGAAGCTCAACCCCAACGCCAAGGTGCTGATCAGCGACCCGAGCTGGGAAAACCACCGCGCGCTGTTCACCAACGCGGGCTTCGAAGTCGAAAGCTACCCCTACTACGACGCGGCCACGCGCGGTATCAACTTCGACGGCATGCTGGCCGCCCTGAACGCGGCGCCGGCCGGCACCATCGTCGTGCTGCATGCCTGCTGCCACAACCCGACCGGCTACGACATCACCCCGGCCCAGTGGGACCAGGTGGTCGCCGCCGTCAAGGCCAAGGGCCTCGTGCCCTTCCTCGACATGGCCTACCAGGGCTTCGGCTACGGCCTGAAGGAAGACGGCGCGGCCGTCGCCAAGTTCGTCGATGCCGGCCTCACCTTCTTCGTCTCGACCTCGTTCTCGAAGAGCTTCAGCCTGTACGGCGAACGCGTGGGCGCCCTGTCAGTGCTGTGCGAAAGCAAGGAAGAAGCGGGCCGCGTGCTGTCGCAGCTCAAGATCGCCATCCGCACCAACTACAGCAACCCGCCCACGCACGGCGGCGCCGTGGTGGCTGCGGTGCTCAACAACGCCGAGCTGCGCGCCCTCTGGGAAAAGGAACTGGGCGAGATGCGCGTGCGCATCAAGGCCATGCGCCAGAAACTGGTCGACGGCCTCAAGGCCGCCGGCGTGAAGCAGGACATGAGCTTCATCACCACGCAGATCGGCATGTTCAGCTACTCGGGCCTGACCAAGGACCAGATGGTGCGCCTGCGCAATGAGTTCGGCGTGTACGGCACCGACACCGGCCGCATGTGCGTGGCCGCGCTCAACAGCAAGAACATCGACTACGTCTGCGCGTCGATTGCCAAGGTCATCTGACCGTCAGCAAGATGTGAGGGAATTCGTTTCACGACAATTCCTTCACATTTGGTGAAAAAACGGCCCTGGCCGGGGATCTACGTAGGGGTAAGGCCCCCTGCGCCCTGCCGATGGCGCTGATATATTGCACCGCAACATTCCACTCCAACACCCGCGATGCTCTACCAACTCTACGAAGCCCAGCGTTCCTTGATGGAGCCCTTCTCGGACTTCGCCCAGGCGGCCTCCAAGCTCTACGGCCAGGGCGCCGTGTGGGGCCAGGTGCCCATGGCCCAGCGCATGGCCGCCGGCTACGACCTGCTCTACCGGCTCGGCAAGGACTACGAGAAGCCCGAGTTCAATATCAAGTCGGTGAAGGTCGACGGTGAAGATGTGGTGATCCAGGAGGCCGTCGAGCTCGACAAGCCGTTTTGCGAACTGCGCCGCTTCAAGCGCTTCACCGACGAGCCGCACATCCTCAAGACGCTCAAGAGCCAGCCCGTGGTGCTGATCGTGGCGCCGCTGTCGGGCCATTACTCCACACTGTTGCGCGACACCGTGCGCACCATGCTGCAGGACCACAAGGTCTACATCACCGACTGGAAGAACGCGCGCCTCGTGCCGCTGTCGGAAGGCGAGTTCCACCTCGACGACTACATCAACTACGTACAGGAGTTCATCCGCCGCCTGCAGGCCGAATACGGCAACTGCCACGTGGTGAGCGTGTGCCAGCCGACGGTGCCGGTGCTGGCCGCCGTCTCGCTGATGGCCAGCCGCGGCGAGCAGCTGCCGCTGACCATGACCATGATGGGCGGCCCCATCGATGCGCGCAAGTCGCCCACCGCGGTCAATAACCTCGCGATGAACAAGAGCTTCGAGTGGTTCGAGAACAACGTGATCTACCGCGTGCCGCAGGGCTTCCCGGGCGCAGGCCGCAAGGTCTATCCCGGCTTCCTGCAGCACACCGGCTTCGTGGCGATGAACCCCGACCGCCACGCCAGCAGCCACTACGACTATTTCAAGGACCTCATCAAGGGCGACGACGCCAGTGCCGAGGCTCATCGCAAGTTCTACGACGAGTACAACGCCGTGCTCGACATGGACGCCGATTACTACCTCGAGACCATTCGCACCGTGTTCCAGGAGTTCAACCTGGTCAATGGCACGTGGGACGTCAAGAACCCCAAGGGCCAGGTGGAGCGCGTGCATCCGCAGGACATCCATTCCACCGCCCTGCTCACGATCGAAGGCGAACTCGACGACATCTCGGGCTCGGGCCAGACCGAAGCCGCGCACAGCCTGTGCACCGGCATCGCCGACGACAAGCGCGAACACTACGAAGTCAAGGGCGCGGGCCACTACGGCATCTTCAGCGGCCGCCGCTGGCGTGAACTGGTCTATCCGAAGGTGCTGAAGTTCATCGCAGCCAACGACCAGCCGCAAAGCCGTGCCGGCAACCGCGGCGGCCTCGCAGCCGAGGACACGATCAAGCCCGAGCGCAAGACAGCCGCCGTCGCGGCCAAGAAAGTTCCAGTGAAGAAGGCCGCGAGCGTGGCTGTGAAGAAGAGGCCGACTGCGCGCTGAAGCGCGCGCAGCTTCACCCCATGGACGGGCTCGCCGCACGCATCAACGACGCACTGCCTCAAACGCAGTGCACACGGTGCGGCTACCCGGATTGCGCAGGATACGCCCAGGCCGTGGCCGACGGCGAGGCCGGCATCAACCAGTGCCCGCCGGGCGGTGCCGAAGGCATCGAGCGGCTCGCGCAACTCACCGGCCGCGCCGCCCTTCCCCTCGATGCCCAATTCGGCACCGAAGGCCCGCGCGCCATGGCGGTCATCGACGAAGCCTGGTGCATCGGCTGCACGCTGTGCCTCGACGCCTGCCCCACCGATGCCATCGTCGGCATCAACAAGCGGATGCACACCGTGATCGAAGCCCACTGCACGGGCTGCGAACTGTGCATTCCGGTCTGCCCCGTCGACTGCATCTCGCTCGAAGTCGAGACACCCGGCCTCAGTGGCTGGCAGGCCTGGTCGGCTGAACAGGCTGCCAGCGCGCGGCGCCGCTACGAGGTGCATGGGCAGCACCGCAACACCGACGCGCGGCTGGCCGACAAGGCGCCCGAGCCCGAAGCCCTGCAAGACGCCGGCGCCCGCAAGCGCGCCATCGTCGAAGCCGCACTGGCGCGTGCCCGCGCCGCCTCGCAACAACGACAACGCCCGCCGAGCACCACCACCAAGCCATGACACTCGACACCCTGCTCATCTACGTCGTCGCCTCGCTCGCGTTGGCCCTGATTCCGGGGCCGACGATGCTGCTGGCGCTGTCCAACGGCATCGAAGGCGGCATGCGCCGTGCAAGTTGGGGCATTGCCGGCGCGTCGCTCGGCAGCGTCACGCTGATCGCCGTCGTCGCGCTCGGGCTGGGCTCGCTGCTCGCGGCTTCGGAGTGGCTCTTCAACGCGATCCGCATCGCCGGCGTGGCGTACCTCGTGTGGCTGGGCATCAAGCTGTGGCGCAGCGAGGCCACCGACCTCGGCACCGCGCTGGCCAAGTCGCCGCTCGAGGTTCGGCCACAGGGCCGCGTTGCGCTGATGCGCAGCCTCGCGGTGGCATTGTCGAATCCGAAGACGGTGCTGTTTTTCGCTGCCTTCCTGCCGCAGTTCATCGACATCGCGAAGCCGCAAGGCCCGCAGTACCTGCTGCTGGGCACGGTGTTCGTCGCACTCGACACCTGCGTGATGCTGGCCTATGCGTCGGCCGGCACGCAGGCCGTGCGCTTTCTCTCGCAGCGCGGCCTCAAGGCCATGAACCGCGGTTGCGCAGCCGGCATGTGGCTGCTCGCGGCTACGCTTGCGGTGTGGCGCCGCCCCGGCGCATAGCAAAGCTCTCCCCCAGGCTTCGCGCACTTCGTGTCGCTCCGCCAACCCCCTTCCGGGGGCAACACCTGCGGCCCTGCAAAGCCGGTTCCGCGGTGTTACCGGAAATCGAGTTTCATGCTCTTCGCTTGAAGAGCATCAGCAGCACACCAGCCAAGACGACGGCCACGGCGTACCACTCGAAGCGAGTGACCGTCTCGTTGGCGATCCACACGCCCAGCAGCATCGCGATCACCGGATTGACGAAGGTGTAGCTCGCGGCCAGCGCAGCAGGCGCCTTCGCGAGCAGCACCATGTAGGCGTTGAAGGCAATCAGCGAACCGAACACCACGAGGTAGATCCACGCGGCGACAGCTTCGGGCTGCAGCGGCCAGCTCATCGTTTCGCCGGACATCGTGGCGAGCCCCATCAGCACCAGGCCGCCGCAAAGCATCTCGCTCGCAAAGCCCATCGCGCCGGGCGCCAGCGGCAGGCTGCGTTGGCTCAGCACACTGCCCAGCGACCAGCAGACGCAGGCGATGCAGATGGCGATCAGCCCCTCGGGCGAGGAACGGAAACCGCTGCCCTGCGTCAGCATCAGCACGCCGACGAGGCCGAGCGCGATGCCGGCGGCCTCCAGCCGCGACGGCTTCACGCCCCAGATCAGGTTCATCAGCGCAATCAGCAGCGGGATTACGGCGATGAACGCCACCACCAGCCCCGAGCCGATCGACACCTCGGCATTCGCCGTGCCGCCCATGCCACCGCCGAGCATCAGCGCGCCGACGACAAAGGCATTGCGCCACTGCGCGAGCGATGGCCACGGCGCGCCGCGCCAGCGCATCCACAGCGCCAGCAGCACGCCCGCGAACAGGAAGCGCGAGCCCATCTGCAGAAACGGCGGAAAACTGATCAGGGCGTACTTGATCGCGAGGTAGGTCGAGCCCCAGACCACCCACGTGGCGGCGAGGCAGAGCCACAGCATCGGCGGCAGCCCAGGGCGCGCGGCAATGGGTGCGGCTTGGGCGGGAGAAGCGAGGGTCGGCATGTGGAGGGTGTTTCTTCTTGGTGTGAGATGCCGGTCATGGTATGAAAGCGATCTCCCGGCAGCCATGCGAGATTCATGGTTCTGCCTTCGCCAAACCGTCGATTTAAAGGAGTTGCATGGACTTTTCCTTGAACCCCGCGCTGGACGCCCACGACACCCGCATCCTCGCCGAACTGCAGAACGACGCACGCCTGACCATGGCAGAACTGGGCCGCCGCGTGCACCTGAGCCAGCCCGCCGTGACCGAGCGCGTGAAGAAGCTCGAGGCCGCGGGCGTCATCAGCGGCTACCGCGCGACGGTGAACCTGGGGAAGCTCGGCTACGGCATCCGAGCGATCATCCGCGTGGGCCGCGCCGACTACGCGCGCGTGGTCGAACTGGTGCAGCAGACGCCCGAATGCGTCAATGCCTACAACGTGACCGGAGACGACAGCTGGATTCTCGAGATCGCGGTGATCGACGTGAGCCACCTCGATGCGGTGGTCACCAAGTTCTGCATCCTCACCGAGACGGCGACCTCGATCATCCTGAACCCGGCGCGCGAGCACCAGCCGATGCTGCCGCCTCGGCGTTCGGACGTGAAGCCGCCGATCAGGAAAGTGCTCAACGCGTAGCGGCGAGCGCGCCGAAGGCGGCCACCACCTCGGGCGGCGCCTGCACCATCTCGATCAGCACGCCCTCGCCCGCGATCGGAAACTCGTCGTTCGCCTTCGGATGCAGGAAGCAGATGTCGAAACCGGCCGCGCCCTTGCGGATACCGCCGGGCGCAAAGCGAACGCCCTGCGCCGTGAGCCACTCGACGGCCTTGGGCAGGTCGTCGATCCAAAGCCCCACGTGGTTGAGCGGCGTGGTGTGCACGGCGGGCTTCTTCTCGGGGTCCAGCGGCTGCATCAGGTCGACCTCGACCTTGAACGGCCCCGCGCCCATCGCGCAGATGTCTTCGTCGACGTTCTCGCGCTCGCTCTTGAAGGTGCCTGTGACTTCGAGCCCCAGCATGTCGACCCAGAGCTTCTGCAGCCGCAGCTTGTCCGTGCCGCCGATGGCGATCTGCTGGATGCCCAGCACCTTGAAGGGGCGTGCGTTGGTGCTCATGCCGCGCAACCTTCCGGCTGCTCCTGCACCTGCCGCGCATTGAGCCCGAGCTTGCGCAGCAGCACCGTGTCGGCCTCGACGTCGGGGTTGCCGGTAACCAGCAGCTTGTCGCCGTAGAAGATCGAATTCGCACCTGCCATGAAGCACAGCGCCTGCACCGCATCCCCCATCTGCTGACGCCCGGCCGACAGCCGTACGCGCGCGGTTGGCATCGTGATGCGCGCGACCGCGATCATGCGCACGAAGTCGAAGGGATCGACCGGCTCCGAATCGGCCAGCGGCGTGCCGGGCACGCGCACCAGGCTGTTGATCGGCACCGACTCGGGGTACGGGTTCAGGTTGGCCAGCTGCGCGATCAGCCCCGCGCGATGCACCGGCGCCTCGCCCATGCCGACGATGCCGCCGCAGCACACGCTGATGCCGGCGCTGCGCACATGGGCCAGCGTGTCGAGCCGGTCCTGGTAGGTGCGCGTGTCGACCACGTCGGTGTAGTACTCGGGTGCGGTGTCGAGGTTGTGGTTGTAGTAGTCGAGGCCCGCGGCCTTGAGCTGATGCGCATGGTGCGGCTCCAGCATGCCGAGCGTGGCGCAGGTTTGCATGCCCAGGCCCTTCACGGCCTCGACCAGCACGGCCACCTTCTCCACGTCGCGGTCCTTGGGCGCACGCCATGCGGCACCCATGCAGAAGCGCGTGGCGCCGGCGTCCTTGGCGGCCTGCGCGGCGCGCACCACCTCGTCGACCTCCATGAGCTTCTGCGCCTTCACGCCGGTATCGAACTCGGCCGACTGCGGGCAGTAGCCGCAGTTCTCGGGGCAGCCGCCCGTCTTCACCGACAGCAGCGTGGCCAGCTCGATGTCGCCGGCCGGGAAGTGCTCGCGGTGCACGGTCTGCGCCTCGAACAGCAGGTCCATCAGCGGCTTGTCGAGCAGCGCCTGGATCGCCTCGACGGACCACGGGCCCTGCGGCGCCGCGGCCTTGGCAGGCCGGTGCATCGTGATCGTCTGTTGCAAGTCGTTGGCACCCATCAGTTGAACTCCAGAATGATCTGATCGACGGCGAGCGATTCGCCCTTGCCCGCCGAAATCTTGCCCACCACGCCGTCCTGCGAAGCGAACAGCACGTTCTCCATCTTCATGGCCTCGATCACGGCCAGCTTCTCGCCGGCCCGCACCTGCTGCCCCGGCTGCACCGACACCTCGACCAGCAGGCCCGGCATCGGCGACATCAGGAACTTGCTCAGGTCCGGCGGCGCCTTGTAGGGCATCTGCTCCAGCAGGCGCGCGCCCAGCGGCGACAGCACCATCGCCTCGATCTGCGTGCCGTCGTGCGACACGCGCAGCGCCAGCGGGTTCTTGCCGGCCCCGCGCTCGACCTGCGCGGTGAAGGGCCGGTCGTTGACCGTGCCCTGCACGCGGATGGAGCCGAGCGCAAAGCCGCTGTCGATCTTGTAGTTCTTGCCGCCCACGGCGACCGCGCTTGCGCCGGTCTTGCCATGGAAGTCGGTGACCGAGACCGGATGGTGCACATGCTTGCCCTCCGGCCCCAGTTCGACCACCACGAACTGCTCGCCCACCTTCACGCCGTGGCCTTCGAGCTGCCCGCTGATGCCCGATGCGCGCGCGCGGTAGCGGCGGTGCACGTAGGCCGCGAGCGCAACCAGGAACGACGGATCGGCGTGCGGCACGTCTTCCGCATGGAAGCCCTTGCCATAGTGCTCGGCGATGAAGCCGGTGTTGAAGTCGCCCGCCACGAACTTCGGATGCGCCAGCAGCGCCGCCTGGAACGGGATGTTGCTGCTGATGCCGCGAATCACGAAACCGTTGAGCGCCTCGCGCATGCGGGCAATCGCATGCTGACGGTCCTTGCCGTGCACGATGAGCTTGGCGATCATCGAGTCGTAGTACATCGGGATCTCGCCGCCGTCGTACACGCCGGTGTCCACGCGCACGCCGTTCAGGTGCTCGGTGTCGCTCGCGAACATGGTCTCGGCGGGCGGCTGGAACTTCACGAGGCGGCCGGTCGAAGGCAGGAAGCTGCGGAACGGGTCTTCGGCGTTGATGCGGCATTCGATGGCCCAGCCGTTGCGCTTCACCTGCTCCTGCGTGAGCGGCAGTTGCTCACCGGCCGCCACGCGGATCATCAGCTCCACCAGGTCGAGGCCGGTGATGCACTCCGTGACCGGATGCTCCACCTGCAGGCGCGTGTTCATTTCGAGGAAGTAGAAGCTCTGGTCCTTGCCGACCACGAACTCCACCGTGCCCGCGCTCTGGTACTTCACGGCCTTGGCCAATTGCACCGCCTGCTCGCCCATCGCCTTGCGCGTGGCATCGGAGATGAAGGGCGACGGCGCCTCCTCGATCACCTTCTGGTGGCGGCGCTGGATGGAGCATTCGCGCTCGTTCAGGTAGATAACGTTGCCGTGCGAATCGCCCAGCACCTGGATCTCGATGTGGCGCGGCTCCTCGACGAACTTCTCGATGAAGACGCGGTCGTCGCCGAAGCTGTTGCGTGCCTCGTTGCGGCAGGAGGTGAAGCCCTCGAAGGCCTCGTTGTCGTTGAAGGCCACGCGCAGGCCCTTGCCGCCTCCGCCGGCGGAGGCCTTGATCATCACCGGGTAGCCGATGTCCTTCGCGATCTCGACGGCGCGCTCGGCCGTCTCGATGGCGTCGTTCCAGCCCGGAATGGTGTTGACGTTGGCCTCGTTCGCGAGCTTCTTCGAGGCGATCTTGTCGCCCATGGCAGCGATCGAATAGTGCTTCGGCCCGATGAAGGCAATGCCCTCTTCCTCGACCTTGCGCGCGAAAGCTTCGTTCTCCGACAGGAAGCCGTAGCCTGGGTGCACAGCCTCGGCACCGGTCTTCTTGCAGGCCGCGATGATGCGGTCGGCCTGCAGGTAGCTCTCGCGGCTGGGCGCGGCGCCGATGTGCACGGCCTCATCGGCCAGCTCGACGTGGCGGGCTTCCTTGTCGGCATCGGAGTAGACGGCGACGGTGAGGATGCCCATCTTCTTCGCGGTCTGGATGACGCGGCAGGCGATTTCCCCGCGGTTGGCAATAAGTATTTTCTTAAACATCTAGGGTCTCCGCGGGATCTCAGCGGTTGATGAACATCGAGTAAACCGGCTGCGCTTGCGCGCGATCGACGAACACGTATGCCGTGCCGTCGGAACAGAAGTTCGCCACTTCGGCGCCGCCGCCATCGACCAGATCGATCCAGTTGTCGATCTGCAGCAGCAGGCGTCCTGCGGGCATTCCTTGCGCGCCGTTGGCCGTCCAGTAAGGCACGCCGCCGCTCTTCGTGCGCCATGCGCTCGCCCAGTCGTGGGGATGTGCGACCTCCTGCGGCAAATCGAAATGGGCCTGATAGTCGTAGAAGGCCTCCTCCATTTCCGCGGGAGCGCCATCGTCATCGGCGCGCCACCCTGCGATGGCAATTTCGCGTAGCAATGGAGGCGGGCCGTCGGCAGAGTCCGCAGGCGGTGCGGTCGGCCCTGCGCCCAGTTCGGTGCGTGGCACGGCGAACGCGGCGTTCGCACCTGCGTCATGCTCCCAGAAGCTGCAGATGCTGTCCCACTCGCACTTGAACAGGAACAGCACCTCGCCTTCCGCGAGCGGCAGCGCCTCGCCATCGGTCGGCAATTGCGCCAGGTGGCTCATTGCGCGGTTGCATTCGCGGCAGACGGGCCACAAGCGCCGGGGCAGGCCCCAGGGCAGGCCACCGAGCTTGGGGACAAGTCCAGGGTCCGCTCCCTCGCGGAACCGGGGGTAGTAGCTGCGCATGCGAATCAGAGCGGAATGTTGCCGTGCTTGCGCCACGGGTTCTCGAGCTTCTTCTCGCGCAGCATCACCAGCGAGCGGCAGATGCGCTTGCGCGTCTCGTGCGGCAGGATCACGTCGTCGATGTAGCCGCGCGCGCCCGCCACATACGGGTTGGCGAAGCGGGCCTTGTATTCGGCCTCGCGTGCGGCCAGCTTCTCGGGGTCGTTCTTGTCTTCGCGGAAGATGATTTCCACCGCGCCCTTCGCACCCATCACCGCGATCTCGGCACGTGGCCAGGCGAGGTTGACGTCGCCGCGCAGGTGCTTGGAGGCCATCACGTCGTACGCGCCGCCGTAGGCCTTGCGCGTGATGACGGTGATCTTCGGCACCGTGCATTCGGCATATGCGTAGAGCAGCTTGGCGCCGTGCTTGATGATGCCGCCGTACTCCTGCCCCGTACCGGGCATGAAGCCGGGCACGTCGACGAAAGTAACCACGGGAATGTTGAAGGCGTCGCAGAAGCGCACGAAGCGCGCGGCCTTGATGCTCGACTTGATGTCGAGGCAGCCCGCCAGCACCAGCGGCTGGTTGGCCACGATGCCGATGGTCTGGCCTTCCATGCGCGCGAAGCCGATCACGATGTTTTTCGCGTAGTCGGGCTGCAGCTCGAAGAAGTCGCCGTCGTCCACCACCTTGAGGATCAGTTCCTTGATGTCGTAGGGCTTGTTCGGGTTGTCGGGCACCAGCGTGTCGAGCGAATAGTCGGGCCGGTCGGCCGGGTCGCCCTGGCCGTTGTTGCCCAGGCGCACCGGCGGCTTCTCGCGGTTGTTGAGCGGCAGGTAGTTGTACAGGCGGCGCAGCATCATCAGCGCCTCGACGTCGTTCTCGAATGCCATGTCGGCCACGCCGCTGCGCGTGGTGTGGGTGACGGCGCCGCCGAGCTCTTCGGCCGTTACGCTTTCATGTGTCACGGTCTTCACCACCTCGGGGCCGGTGACGAACATGTAGCTCGAGTCCTTCACCATGAAGATGAAGTCAGTCATGGCGGGCGAGTACACCGCGCCGCCCGCGCACGGGCCCATGATCATGCTGATCTGCGGCACCACGCCCGAGGCCATCACGTTGCGCTGGAACACGTCGGCATAGCCGCCGAGCGAGGCCACGCCCTCCTGGATGCGCGCGCCGCCCGAATCGTTCAGGCCGATGACCGGTGCACCGACCTTCATGGCCTGGTCCATCACCTTGCAGATCTTCTCGGCATGTGCCTCGCTGAGCGCGCCACCGAAGACCGTGAAGTCCTGGCTGAACACGAACACGAGGCGGCCGTTGATCATGCCGTAGCCGGTGACCACGCCGTCGCCCGGGATCTTCTGCTCGGCCATGCCGAAGTCCACCGAGCGGTGCTCGACGAACATGTCCCACTCCTCGAAGGTGCCGTCGTCGAGCAGCAGCTCGATGCGTTCGCGCGCCGTGAGTTTGCCCTTGGCGTGCTGCGCGTCGATGCGCTTCTGCCCGCCGCCGAGACGCGCCTGGGCGCGGCGCTTTTCGAGTTGTTCGATCAGTTCTTGCATGGTGTGCTTCCGAAGCTGTGGTCCTGAATTTCGTGTGGTGTCATGGCCTGGCGGTGATGGCGGCCGCCGCAAGCAATTGGCGCGCCGCGGTCGATGCGGGCAACGTGCCCTGCGCCACCTGCTGCGTGAGTTCGGGCAGCAGCTCGCGCACCTGCGGGTGATGCCTGAAGGCGTGCTTGAGCCCCGCGTCGATGCGTTCCCACATCCACGCGGTGGCCTGTTTCTCTCGGCGTTTCGCCAGCCTGCCGTTGGCGGTCTGCAGTTGCCTGAACTGCGTGACGGCGTCCCAGAAGGCGTCGACGCCCGTGCCTGCCAACGCGCTGAGCTGCAGCACCTTGGGCAGCCAGAAGCGCACCTCCGTGCCGCTGTGCGCGTCATGCACCGCATGCGCGTGGTCCGGGTTGCCCTGGTGGCCGAAAAGGCGCAGCGCCGAGGTGATCTGCGCCTGCGCGCGCGTGGCGGCGTCCTTGTCGATGTCGGCCTTGTTGATGACGACCAGGTCGGCCAGCTCCATCACGCCCTTCTTAATCGCCTGCAGGTCGTCGCCGGCGTTGGGCAGCTGCATCAGCACGAACATGTCGGTCATGCCGGCCACGGCCGTTTCGCTCTGGCCCACGCCCACGGTTTCGACGATCACGATGTCGTAGCCTGCCGCCTCGCACACCAGCATCGCCTCGCGCGTCTTCTCGGCCACGCCGCCGAGCGTGCCGCTCGACGGGCTGGGCCGGATGTAGGCGCGCTCGTGCACCGAGAGGTGCTCCATGCGCGTCTTGTCGCCGAGGATGGAGCCGCCCGAGACGGTGGACGACGGGTCGATGGTGAGCACCGCCACGCGATGCCCCTTGCCGATCAGCAGCAGACCCAGCGTCTCGATGAAGGTCGACTTGCCCACGCCGGGCACGCCCGAGATGCCGAGGCGAAACGAATTCCCGGTGCGCGGCAACAGCGCGGTGAGCAATTCATCGGCCTGCGCGCGGTGGTCGTCACGGGTCGATTCGAGCAGCGTGATCGCCTTGGCGATCGCGCGGCGCTGCGACATGCCCGACGTATCGACGACCGCGCTTTCCAGCGCCTGCACGGTGTTCAGCACGCGTCCTCCGGAGACACGCGCCAGCGGTAATGCAGGTCGACGCCCTCCTCGCCTTCGAGCACGAAACCGTGCCGCAGATAGAAGCGGTTGGCGTCGCTCTGCACGAGCGCGGTGAGCTTGATGTCGAGATGCTGCTCGCGCGCCTGCGACTTGGCCCATTCGATCACCCATTCGCCGATGCCCAGCCCCTGGAAGCCGGTGCGCAGGTAGAGGTGGTCCAGGCGCAGCGCGTCGGCTCCCTCGGGCTTGAGCGTGACGAAGCCGATGCGCTGGTCGCCGTCGAGCACGATGTGGTGCATGTAGGGCACCACGAAGCCCGCGTTCAGGCGTTCGCGCGAACGCGCCGGGTCGAAGCGGCCCACGCGCTCCAGGCTCGGACGCATCGCGTCGATGCGCAAGGCCAGCATGGCCTCGAAATCGCTGGAATCCACCGGCTGCAGCGACAGCCGCGACAAGAGATCGCCCACGTCGCTTCTCAGGCCGAGACCGCCGCGCGGATCTGTTCCAGCACGTCCTTGGCGCTGGCGGGAATGGGCGTGCCCGGCCCGTAGATGCCCTTGACGCCGGCCTCGTAGAGAAAGTCGTAGTCCTGCCGCGGGATCACTCCGCCGACGAACACGATGATGTCGTCCGCGCCCTGCTTCTTCAGCTCGTCGATGATGGCCGGCACCAGCGTCTTGTGGCCGGCGGCCAGCGTGCTAACGCCGACAGCGTGCACGTCGTTCTCGATGGCCTGCCGCGCACACTCCTCGGGCGTCTGGAACAGTGGACCCATATCGACGTCGAAACCCAGGTCGGCAAAGGCCGTGGCAACGACCTTCGCGCCACGGTCGTGTCCGTCCTGCCCGAGCTTGGAAATCATCACGCGCGGACGGCGTCCCTGTTCTTCGGCGAAGGCGTTGATTTCGGTCTTCAGCGTTTCCCAGCCCTCGGCCGAATCGTAGGCAGCAGCGTACACACCGGTCACCTTTTGCGTGTCGGCCCGATGGCGGCCGAATGATTTTTCAAGTGCGTCCGAAATCTCGCCCACCGTGGCGCGCAAACGCACCGCATCGATGCTGAGCGCGAGCAGGTTGCCGGTGTTGTTCTCGGCGGCTTCGGTGAGCGCGTCGAGCGCGGCCTGCACCTTGGCGGCGTCGCGCGAGGCGCGGATCTTCTGCAGCCGCGCCACCTGCTGGTCGCGCACCTTCACGTTGTCGATCGACAGGCTGTCGATCGCGTCCTCGTTCTTGAGCTTGTACTTGTTGACGCCCACGATCACGTCCTTGCCGGAGTCGATGCGCGCCTGCTTCTCGGCGGCGGCCGCCTCGATCTTGAGCTTGGCCCAGCCGCTGTCGACGGCCTTGGTCATGCCGCCCATCGCTTCGACCTCTTCGATGATGGCCCAGGCCGCATCGGCCATGTCCTGCGTGAGCTTCTCCATCATGTAGCTGCCGGCCCAGGGGTCGATCACGTTCGTGATGTGCGTCTCTTCCTGGATGATGAGCTGCGTGTTGCGCGCGATGCGGGCGCTGAACTCGGTGGGCAGCGCGATGGCTTCGTCGAGCGCGTTGGTGTGCAGCGACTGCGTGCCGCCGAACACCGCGGCCATCGCCTCGATGGTGGTGCGCACCACGTTGTTGTACGGGTCCTGCTCGGTGAGGCTCCAGCCCGAGGTCTGGCAGTGCGTGCGCAGCATCAGGCTCTTGGGGTTCTTGGGGTTGAACTCCTTCATGATGCGGCACCACAGCAAGCGCGCCGCGCGCATCTTCGCCACTTCGAGGTAGAAGTTCATGCCGATGGCCCAGAAGAAGCTCAGGCGACCGGCGAAGCCGTCCACATCGAGGCCCTTGGCCAGCGCGGTCTTCACATATTCCTTGCCGTCGGCCAGCGTGAAGGCCAGCTCCAGCGCCTGGTTGGCGCCGGCTTCCTGCATGTGGTAGCCGCTGATCGAGATCGAGTTGAACTTGGGCATCTTCTGCGCCGTGTACTCGATGATGTCGCCGATGATCCGCATGCTCGGCCCGGGCGGGAAGATGTAGGTGTTGCGGACCATGAACTCCTTGAGGATGTCGTTCTGGATGGTTCCGCTCAGCTGGTCCTGCGCCACGCCCTGCTCTTCGGCCGCGACCACGTAGCCCGCGAGCACCGGCAGCACGGCGCCGTTCATCGTCATGGACACGCTCACCTTGTCCAGCGGGATCTGGTCGAACAGGATCTTCATGTCTTCCACCGAATCGATCGCCACGCCGGCCTTGCCGACGTCGCCGGTCACGCGCGGATGGTCGCTGTCGTAGCCGCGGTGGGTGGCGAGGTCGAAGGCCACGCTCACGCCCTGCCCGCCGGCGGCCAGCGCCTTGCGGTAGAAGGCGTTCGATTCTTCGGCTGTGGAGAAGCCTGCGTACTGGCGGATGGTCCAGGGGCGCACCGCGTACATGGTGGCCTGCGGGCCGCGCAGGTAGGGCTCGAAGCCGGGCAGCGTGTCGGTGTACTTCAGGCCCTGCAGGTCGGCCGCGGTGTACAGCGGCTTCACCGCGATGCCGTCGGGCGTGATCCAGTTCAGCGCATTCACGTCGCCGCCCGGCGCTGACTTGGCGGCGGCCTTGGCCCAGGCTTCGAGATCGGCGGGCTTGAAAGAGGGTTCGGGTGTGCTGCTCATGAGGGGGCCGTTCGCAGGGTCTTTCAGGGTATTCGCAAATTCGCCTGCACGGATTTGCAAGCCGGCCGCGAGTCTAACCGATCCATAATTATTAATTCAAACGCCATTTTTGCAGTACAGTCCGGCCCATGTCCGCCGTTACCCTCACCCCCCGCGCCCTCTACGAAGAGGTGGCCGAGCTGCTGCGCCAGCGGATCTTTCGCCGCGAGTTGGAGCCCGGCAGCTGGATCGACGAACTCAAGCTGGCCGAGGAATACGGCATCAGCCGCACCCCGCTGCGCGAAGCGCTGAAGGTGCTGGCGGCCGAGGGCCTGGTCACGATGAAGGTGCGGCGCGGCGCGTACGTGACCGAGGTGTCGGAGCAGGACCTGGCCGACGTCTACCACCTGCTCTCGCTGCTGGAAAGCGATGCCGCCGGCGTGGTGGCCGAGCGCGCCACCGACGCGCAGCGAGCGGAGCTGAAGGCGCTGCATGCCGAGCTCGAAGCCGCGGTTGGAAACCGCGAACATTTCTTCGCGATCAACGAGCGCTTTCACATGCAGCTGCTGGCCATCGCCAACAACAAGTGGCGCGACCAGATGGTGGCCGACCTGCGCAAGGTGATGAAGCTCAACCGGCACAACTCGCTGTTGAAGGCGGGGCGCATTGCGGAGTCGCTGGCGGAGCACCGCTCGGTGATGGCCGCCATCGAGGCGCGCGACGCGGAAGCCGCCATGGCCCGCATGCGCGAGCACTTCCAGAACGGCCTCGAAGCCGCGAACTGAAACCTGTCAGCGCGGCGCCGCGCCGGCGAGGAACACCTCCATGGCGCGTTGGAACGCGGCCGGAGCTACGTGCTGAACCTGAGCAACCAGAGCCGGGCGCCCTTCATTCCTGGCTCGAGGTTCCCGCTTCCCCGGCGAGACGCTGCGCCGTCTCCAGCAGCAGCGGCGCGATGCGCGCCACCATCGTGTCCTTGGGCAGCAGGTAGGCAGGGCCGCCGCAGCTCACGGAATAGCGTTCGCCGCGCGGGCTCTGCAGTGCGAAGGCAATGGCGTGGATGTGCGGATTCCATTCGCCGAAAGAGCCGCAGTAGCCCAGCCGGGCGTACTCGTCGAGGCCGGCCATCAGGCTGGGCTCGACGGCGCTCCAGCTCTCCCCGCTCTCGGCCCGGATCTGCGCCAGCAGTTCGGCCTGGTCCTGCGCCGGCAACGCCGCCAGGTAGGCGCGCCCGGCGGCCGAGGTGGCGATGGTCATGCGCGTGCCCACCTCGATGCGCGAACTGATGACCACGGAACGCGGCCGCACCGAATCGATGATGAGCATGTCAAGTTTGTCGCGCACGCCCATGTGCACGCTCGCGCCGGCCGCTTCCGACAGCGCCGCCAGGTGAGGCCGCGCCACCGTGCGCAGGTCGAATTGGCGCAGGTAGCGGCTGCTCATGTCGAGCAGCGCCGGACCGAGGCTGAAGCGCTCGCTGTCCTGCGACTGTCGCAAATATCCCGCACTCACCAGCGTGGCGGTGAGCCGCGACACCGTGGCCTTGGGGATGCCCGTGGTGTCAGCCAGTTCGCGATTGCCTATGGGTGCCGATGCCATGCCGATGACCCTGAGGAGAGCCAGGCCCCTGGCGAGCGCACTTACTTCTTCTTTGCCGCCAACCGCGTCATTCATTTATCCAAACCTTTTTATGTCCCTGATGCTCCTCATTTTTCAGCAAAAAACGGTTGACGCGCCACTTATCGTGAAGTAGCGATTTCGGAACACTGTTTCAAAAAAGGCCGCAAGCCGCGGCGGGCCTGCTTTTGGGGAAAGCCTGCGATGCGCGCGGGGCTTCAGGCAGCTTGTGCGACAGGCTCGCGCGCCATCGCCATCACCTCGTGCGCAGGCAGCGTCTTGAGCCGGTGATCGCTCCAGACCTGGCGCCATCGGCGCGCGCCCGGCAAGCCGTTGCGCAGGCCCAGCATGTGCCGCGCGATCGACCACCACTGCGTGCCATGCTCGGCCGCCTCGCGCGCCATGTAGTCGCACATCAGCGACTCGACCTCTTCGCGCGTCAGCGATTGCGCTTCGGCGCCGAAGAACTCCGCGTCCCACTCGGCCAGCCACCAGGGGTTGTGATACGCCTCGCGCCCGACCATCACGCCGTCGAGCAGGCGCAGGTGCTCGTGCACCTGTGCGCTGACCGAAATACCGCCGTTGATGGAAAACCGCAGCGACGGAAACTCGTGCTTCAGCCGGTGCACCAGCTCGTAGCGCAGCGGCGGAATCTCGCGGTTCTGCTTCGGGCTCAGTCCCTTCAGCCACGCATTGCGCGCGTGCGCGATGAAGGTCTGGCAACCAGCCTCGCTCACCTGGCCCACGAAGTCGCGCACGAACTCGTAGCTCTCGATCTTGTCGATGCCGATGCGGTGCTTGACCGTGACAGGCACGCTCACCACATCGACCATCGCCTTCACGCAGTCGGCCACCAGTTGCGGCTCGTTCATCAGGCAGGCACCGAAAGCGCCGCGCTGCACGCGCTCGCTCGGGCAGCCGCAGTTCAGGTTGATCTCGTCGTAGCCCCACTCTTCGCCGAGCTTCGCGCAGTGCGCCAGGTCCGCCGGCTCGCTGCCGCCGAGCTGCAGTGCGACCGGATGCTCTTCGGCGTGGAAGCGCAGGTGCCGGGGCACATCGCCATGCACCAGCGCGCCAGTCGTCACCATCTCGGTGTAGAGCAATGCGTGGCGCGACAGCAGACGATGGAAGTACCGGCAATGGCGGTCCGTCCAATCCATCATCGGCGCAACCGACAAGCGGCCGGCCCAGGTGTGTTCAGTGTCCATAGATAACGATGACTTGCCGCTTCAGGCCCCGCCGAAGCAGCGGAACATTTTTCAAGCGCAAGGCGCGCACGGCGAATGCCCGCATTTTGCCCCCTGCGCCAGCGCCGCCCCACACGGGGCCGCTGCGCATCAACGCTCGCGCGCGGCGCGGCGCAGCACCTGGGTGATCGGCTCCACCATGTACTGGAGCGCGGTGTGCTCCTCTCCCTGCAGGTAGATTTCGGCAGGCATGCCGGCGAGCAGCTTCAGGTCTCCCGCCGTGGCGAGCGAAGCCGGGTCGGCCTCGACCAGCACCGAGTAATAGGGAGCGCCGGTCGCATGGTCGATCAGGCGGTCGCCCGACACGTAGACCACCTTGCCGTGCACCAGCTGCGTGGTGCGGTACTTGAATGCCGTGAACCGGATGTCGGCCGGCTGCCCTCGCTGAATCCGCCCGATGTCCTCGGGGCGGACGCGCGCATCGGTCACCAGGCGGGTGTCGTCCGGCACCACGTCGGCGATGGTCTCGCGAGGCGGAATCACCGCGCCTGGCGTCGAATACTTCAGATCGATGATCTCGCCGCTGGCCGGCGCCGTGATCACCTGGCGCGCCGAGGCGTCGGCCGACTTGCGCCGCTCCTGCTCGATCTCGGCCAGCCGGGCCGCCGTGACCTTGAGCTGGTCGCTCGCCTGCTGACGGTAGTCGCTCTCGAGCGAGCGGATGCGCAGATCGGCATCGACCGTACGCTGCTCGGCGCGCGCCAGCTCCGCGCGCCGCTCCTCGATCTTCACGCCGTAGTCGGCCACGGTGCCTTCGAGCTGCGCGATGCGCGTGGCCGAGATGAAGCCGTCCTTGAGCAGCTTGCGGTTGGTCTCGAGATCGTTCTTCTGGAACTTCATCGACTCGCTCGCCTGCATGATCTGGGCGCGCAGCGCGCCGATCTCCTCGGCCACCTTCTCGCGCTGCGAACGCAGCAGGCGCACCTGCCCCACCAGCGCATCGCGCCGCGCCTCGAACAACGCGCGCTCCTTGTCCAGCTGCGCTGCCAGGCGCGGGTCGGTCGCCGCTGTCTCGATTACGTCGGGAGCGAAGGTGATCGCGCGCGCCATGGTCTGCTCCGCGTCGAGCCGCGCGAGGCTGGCGCGCTCGGTCTTGACGCGGTGGTCCAGCCGGTTCCTGTCGGCATCGACCGAGACGTCGCCCAGCACCAGCAGGGGCTCGCCCAGCCGCACATGCTGGCCGTCGCGCACCAGGACCTCGCGCACGATGCCGCCTTCGGCATGCTGCACCGGGCGCCGGTTCAGGTCCACCTTCACATGGGCCTGCGCCACCACGGCGGACAACAGCGGTGCGAAGCCCAGCCACGCGGCGGCCGGCAGGAATCCAAAGACCAGCACGGCCAGGCCCCAGTGCATCAGGCGGCGCGCTTCGCGCGTATGCAGCGCCAGAGGGTCATTGGCCGCGATGGCATGCGCCGTGTGATTCATCGGACAACCTCCGTGCTGCGCACTGCGGTGCGAGCTTGCTTGGGGCGGCCCGGCGCGGCAAATCGGAGTACCTCCGTGCTTCGCACTGCGGTGCGAGCTTGCTTGGGGCGGCCCGGCGCGGCGCTCATGACACCTTCTCCGCAGGGCGCGACGGCATCATCACCACCTGGGCGCTGCCCGTGTTCTGGCCCGCACGCCTGATCGTCTGCATCACCTCCGCCGCCGGTCCGTACTGCTTGACGCGGCCGGCCTCCAGCACCAGCAGCTTGTCCATGTGCTGCACCAGCGCGCTGCGGTGCGTGACGACGACCACCGTGACCTGCCCGCGCAGTGCCTTCAAGGCCTCGCCCAGCGCCAGTTCGCCCGCCCCGTCCAGGTTGGAGTTGGGCTCGTCCAGCACCAGCAGCTTCGGGTTGCCATAGAGCGCGCGCGCCAGCGCGATGCGCTGGCGCTGGCCCGGCGACAGCATCACGCCCATGTTGTCGACGACGGTGTCGTAGCCCTCGGGCAGTGCCAGGATCAACGCATGCACGCCGGCACGCTTTGCCGCTTGCACGACCTTGTCCGCATCGACCTCGCCCAACCGCGCGATGTTGTCGGCAACGGTGCCGGCGAACAGCTCGACATCCTGCGGCACATAGCCGAGCCAGGGGCCGAGTTCTTCGCGCGGCCATTGCGCGAGGTCGACCTCGTCCAGCCGTACGACACCTGCATGGGGCCGCCACAGGCCGGTCAACAGGCGCACCAGGGTCGACTTGCCGGCGCCGCTGGGGCCGGTGATGGCCAGCGACTCGCCGGGCTCCAGGCTCAGCGACACGCCGGCGAGAATCATCCGCTCGCCCTGCGGAGGCCGGAACACGAGGCCCTCCGCGTACAGGCGGCCACTCGGCGCCGGCAGCGCCATGCGTTGCGGCTGCCGCTCGGCGGCGCCCAGCACCTCGGACAGGCGCGCGAAGGCCAGGCGCCCCTCGGCCAGCACGCGCCAACTCCCCACCACCTGTTCGACCGGTGCCAGCGCCCGGCCGAGCAGGATGGTGCAGGCCACCAGGATGCCCGGCGTGCCTTCGCCCGTGATGACGAGGTAGGCACCCAGTGCCTGCAACAGGACCTGCACCGCCTGGCGCGTGGTGCGCGTGAGCGCAGCCATCGCCACCGACTTGCGCGCGGTCGGCCCCTGCCGCGCGGCGACGCCGGCGTTGAGATCCCGCCAGCGCCCGATCACTGCCTCCCCCATTCCGAGCGATTGCGCCAGCTCTGCGTTCTGCATCGAGGATTCGAGGTAGCGCGTGGCCCTTGCGGCGTCCTTCTGCAGGGCTTCAATGTCGCGGCGTGTGATGCGGTCGTTCACCACGGCAAGGATGAGCATCAGCACCGACGCGGCTGCGGCGGCTATACCCAGCATCGGATGCGCCATCCAGATGACCGCGACATAGACGAATGTCCATGGCACATCGAACAGGGCCAGCAGGCCCTGGGCGGAAAACAGGCTGCGCAGCGCCGCGACGTCGCGCAAGCCTTCGGAAGGCACGCGCTCGGCGCGCCGCGCCGTGCGGGCCAGCATGACCTTGGCCACCACTGGAGACAGCTGATCGGAGATCAGATTGCCCGCGACGCCCTGCAGCCGGCTGCGCAGGTAGTCCAGCATCAGCATCAGGCCGAGCGCCACGGCGACGCCGATCAACAGCACCAGCAGCGTCTCCCGGCTCTGGCTCGTCAGCACGCGGTCGAAAACCTGCAGCATGAAAAGCGCGGGGGCGAGCAGCAGCAGGTTCACGAAGAACGAGAAGCCCGCAACGAAAAGAAGCGGCCGCTCGAGAAGCTGGAGAAGAGGCTTCATGTCGATTTCTCTCCTGTGCTTCCACCCGCACCTGCGGGCGGCGGGCGGTTTCTCACAGGCCGACCTTGATGTCGTTGCTGTCGAAGGTGTCGGCCGGATTGCTCAGCGTCAACGTTGCCACCAGCGTGCGGTTGGCGGCGCCCAGGCCGTCGGCGTCGTAATACAGGTTGCCCGTCGCGCTGTCGTAGATCACGTGCACTCCCGCCCCCACCACATCTCCCGCGCCACCGCCGTTCAAGGACGCGAACTCGGCCGCCGACAACGTGCTGCCGCTCGCAGTCGTGAGGGCCGTGAACGTGCCGCGCGACAGCTCGATCAGGTCGCCGCTCGCCGCCGATCCCGACGCATCGAAGTCGGTGACCGAATCCACAGCGTTGGGTGCCGAGTCGAAGACGAAGGTGTCGTTGTCCGCGCCGCCGGTGAGTATGTCGGCGCCGGCCCCACCGACGATGCGGTCGTCCCCCGCAAGGCCGTTGATCACGTCGTTGCCGCCGCCGCCGCGCAATTGGTCATTCGACGCCGAACCGGTGATCGTGTCGGCGAAGGCCGTGCCGATGACGCCCTCGAAGTTCCTGTAGCTGTCGGTGCCGAGCCCGGCGGCGCTGGCATTGAAGATCGTCGTGCTGCTGCTTTGCGTCAGCGTGAACGTGAGCCCGGCCGTGCCGTCCGAGAAGTCGAGCAGGTCACCGGTGCCCCCTGCCCCATCGAGCGTGTCGTTGCCGGCGCCACCGCGGATGATGTCGTTCGAGGCACTGCCGGTGAGGGTGTCGGCCAGGCCCGTTCCGATCACGCCTTCGATGTTCTGGTAGGTGTCGTTGTTGCCGAGCCCGCCGGTTCCGTTGACGATGGTGGTCGATGAGGCACTCTGGACCAGCGTGAAATTGACCGCCACGGTCCCATCCGAGAAGTCGAGCAGGTCCTCGCTGCCGGCGCCGCCATCCATCGAGTCGTTGCTGCCCAGGCCGCCTCGCAGCACATCGTTGCCAGCGCCGCCCGACAGGGTGTCGTTGCCGTCGCCGCCGATCAGGAGGTCGTTGCCGGAAGAGCCGAGCAGCGTGTCGGCCCCGTTGCCAGTTCCTCCGATGAAGACGTCGCCGCCCACACCGCCGGTCAGGTTGTCGGCGCCGCCGCGGCCATCGATGAAGGAGGCCTGGTAGGTGCCGGCCGCGCTGAGATCGATCGTGTCGGCGGCGTTGCCGGTGGACACGGCCATGACGTCGATCGTCGTCGTTGCCGTGGCGGTGCCACCGGCCCCGTCCGACACGGTGTACTGGAAGCTGCCGGCTGCGGCGCCCGCCGTGCTGCCGCTGGTGAAGCTGATCGTGCCGTTGGTGGCGTCCAGGGTCAGGCCCGAAATCCCGACCGCGCCGCTGACGCTTGTGATCGTCAAGGCAAGACCGTCGATGTCGGTGTCGTTGCCGAGCAGCGAACTCGTCGACAGCGTGACCAGCGTGCTGCTGGACACGATGACCCTGTCGGTCGCGGCGACCGGGTCGTCGTTCACCGCGTTGACGGTGATGCTCGCCGTGTCGGTGGCGCTCGAGAACGCGGAGCTGCCTCCATTCGTCACGGTGCTGGCCGTGGTGCCCGCCGTGCCGCTCGTCTGGTCCCAGGCGTGGAAGGTGATGCCATTGCCGACTGTTCCATTGAAGTTCGAATTCGCCTGGAAGTAGACACGCGTGTTCGCGTCCGCGGCCAACAGCAGCGCGGACGCGTCCGACACCGCACCCACCGCTGCCCAGCTGGCGCCGCCATTGGTGGAATACCACCAGCTTCCGTTAGAGGCATTCACCCCCGACAACGCGATGCCGGTGATGGCGCCGTTGTCCGCATCGGTCACGTTGTCGAGGCCGCCGGCCGGCGGATTCAGATTCACCAGGCTCGATACGAGCGTCCCGACGGCCCCGACCGGTGCGCCGGCATCCTCGTTGACCGACGCCAGGGCGGGTGTCGCGGCAGCATTCAGTACGGGGGCATCGTTGGTGCCGGCGATGGTCACGGTCACAACCCGGCTGGCGGTCCCGTCGGACGAGACTGCAGTGAAGCTGTCGCTGATCGATTGACCTGCAGCCAGCTGCTGGATCGCCGTCTGGCCGTTGTTGGCCGTGTAGGTCCAGTTGCCGTCGGCTGCCAATGCAAAGCTGCCGTAACCGTTGCTGCCGGTAGTGCTCGCTTGAGGCGCGAAGTTCGACTGGCCCTGGTCGACATCAGCAATCGTCAGCGCGCCGCTGGCCGCGAGGCTGCCACCGGACACCGCAACGTCCTCTTGCACCGTAGCGCTAGCCACACCACCGATCGTCGGTACATCATTGGTCCCGGTGATCGTCACCGTCACCACCTGGCTGGCGGTCCCGTCGGACGAGACTGCAGTGAAGCTGTCGCTGATCGTTTGACCCGCGGCCAGTTGTTGGATCGCCGTCTGGCCGTTGTTGGCCGCGTAGGTCCAGTTGCCATTGGCCGCGAGCGTGAAGCTGCCGTAGCCGTTGCTGCCGGCGGTGTCCGACTGGGCTGTAAAGTTGGATTGGCCCTGGTCGACATCGGCAATCGTCAGCGCGCCGCTGGTGCTCAGGTTCGGCGTCGAGGCATCCTCGGTCACCGCCCCGCTAGCGACGCCACCGATCACCGGCACATCGTTGGTCCCGGTGATCGTCACCGTCACCACCTGGCTGGCGGTGCCGTCGGACGAGACTGCAGTAAAGCTCTCGCTGATTGATTGACCAGCGCCAAGCTGTTGGATTGCCGCTTGGCCATTGTTGGCCGCGTAGGTCCAACTGCCATTCGCCGCCAGCGTGAAACTGCCGTAGCCATGGCTGCCGGCCGTGCCCGCTTGAGGTGCGAAGTTCGACTGGCCCTGGTCGGCATCGGCGATCGTCAGCGCGCCGCTGGTGCTCAGGTTCGGCGTCGAGACATCCTCGGTCACCCCCCCGCTAGCGACGCCACCGATCACCGGCACGTCGTTGGTGCCGGTGATCGTTACCGTCACCACTTGACTGGCCGTTCCGTCGGACGAGACTGCAGTAAAGCTGTCGCTGATCGTTTGACCTGCGGCCAGTTGTTGGATTGCCGCTTGGCCATTGTTGGCCGCGTAGGTCCAGCTGCCATTCGCCGCCAGCGTGAAACTGCCGTAGCCGTTGCTGCCGGTAGTGCTCGCTTGAGGCGCGAAGTTCGACTGGCCTGCATCCACGTCGGCAATCGTCAGCGCGCCGCTGGCCGCGAGACTGCCACCGGACACCGCAACGTCTTCTTGCACCGTAGCGCTGGCCACACCACCAATCACCGGCACGTCATTGGTCCCGGTGATTGTCACCGTCACCACCTGGCTGGCGGTGCCGTCGGACGAGACTGCAGTAAAGCTCTCGCTGATCGACTGACCTGCGCCAAGCTGTTGGATCGCCGCCTGGCTGTTGTCGGCCGCGTAGGTCCAGCTGCCACCGGCCGCCAGCGTGAAGTTGCCATAGCCATGGCTGCCGGCAATGCTCGCTTGGGGCGCGAAGTTCGATTGGCCCTGGTCGACATCGGCAATCGTCAGCGCACCGCTGGCCGTGAGACTGCCACCGGACACCGCAACGTCTTCTTGCACCGCAGCACTGACCACACCACCAATCGTCGGTACGTCATTGGTGCCAGTGATCGTCACCGTCACCACCTGGCTGGCCGTCCCATCGAACGAAACTGCAGTGAAGCTGTCGATGATCGATTGACCCGCACCCAACTGCTGGATCGCGCCTTGGTTGTTGTCGGCCGTGTAGGTCCAGCTGCCGTCGGCCGCGAGCGTGAAGCTACCGTAGCCGTTGCTGCCGCCGATGCCGGCCTGGGGCGCGAAGTTCGACTGGCCCGCATCCACATCGGCGATTGTCAGCGCGCCGCTGGTGCTCAGGTTCGGCGTCGAGGCATCCTCGGTCACCGCGCCGCTGGCCACGCCGCCGATCACCGGCACGTCATTGGTCCCGGTGATCGTCACCGTCACCACCTGGCTGGCCGTTCCGTCGGACGACACTGCCGTGAAGCTGTCACTGATCGTTTGACCTGTGGCCAGTTGTTGGATCGCCGCCTGGCTGTTGTCGGCCGTGTAGCTCCAGCTGCCGTCGGCCGCCAGCGTGAAGCTGCCATAGCCGTTGCTGCCGCCGGTGCTAGCCTGGGCTGCGAAGCTGGACTGGCCCGCATCCACATCGGCAATCGTCAGCGCACCGCCGGTGCTCAGGTTCGGCGCCGAAGCGTCCTCGGTCACCGCGCCGCTGGCGACGCCGCCGATCACCGGCACGTCATTGGTCCCGGTGATCGTCACCGTCACCACCTGGCTGGCCGTTCCGTCGGACGACACTGCCGTGAAGCTGTCACTGATCGTTTGACCTGTGGCCAGTTGTTGGATCGCCGCCTGGCTGTTGTCGGCTGTGTAGCTCCAGCTGCCATCGGCCGCCAGCGTGAAACTGCCGTAGCCGTTGCTGCCGGCGGTGCCTGGCTGAGCTGTAAAGTTGGACTGTCCTGCATCGACATCGGCAATCGTCAGCGCACCACCGGTGCTCAGGTTCGGAGCCGAGCCATCCTCGCTCACCGCGCCGCTGGCGATGCCACCGATCACCGGCACGTCGTTGGTCCCGGTGATGGTCACCGTCACCACCTGGCTGGCCGTCCCATCGGACGACACTGCCGTGAAACTGTCACTGATCGACTGGCCCGCACCGAGCTGCTGGATCGCGCTTTGGTTGTTGTCGGCCGCATAGGTCCAAGTGCCGTCGGCCGCCAGCGAGAAGCTGCCATAGCCGTTGCTTCCGGCGGTGCCAGCCTGGGCTGCGAAGCTGGACTGCCCCTGGTCGACATCGGCAATCGTCAGCGCACCACCGGTGCTCAGGTTCGGCATCGAAGCATCCTCGGCCACCGCCCCGCTGGCCACACCACCAATCACCGGCACGTCGTTGGTCCCGGTCACCGTCACAGTGATCTGCTGATTGACCGTGCCGCCGTGGCCATCGTTGATGGTGACGGTGAAGGTTTCCGTCACCGTCTGACCCTGGGCCAGATACTGCGTGGCCGCGTTGGCGACGCTGTAGTTCCAGCTCACCGTGCCGTCACCCGCGCCCGTGGCCGCATCGCTGACGCCGGCCGTCAACACCCCGCCCAGCGTGTTGCCTGAACCGGCCGCCACGCTGACGCTGTGCGCATCGCTCAGGTCCACGTCGTCGAAGGTGATCGTGCCGCTGTCGCTCAGGGTCGGCGTCGCCGCATCCTCGGTCACCGCCGCAGCGGCATCGGCCGTGCCGATCGTCGGGGTGTCGTTGGTGCCGGTGATGGTCACGTCGATCTGACGGGTGACGATGCCGCCGTGCTGGTCGTTCACCGTGATGGTGAAGCTCTCGACCCGGGTCTGGCCCGCGGCCAGGTACTCGACGGCCGTGGCGTCCACGGTGTAGGTCCAGGTGAGCTGGCCGCCCGTGCCGGTCCCCGTGGTGTCGACGTTCTTGACCGCTGTCAGGCTCCCCAGCACGCTGCCGACCGGCGTGCCGGTCGCGCTCACGAGGTGCACGTCGCTCAGGTCCAGGTCGCTGAAGCCGATGACACCGCTGTCGTGCAGTGCGCCCGCCGGCGCGATCTGCTCGCTCACCGCACCCACCAGGTCCTGGGCTGTGATCACCGGGCCATCGTTGGTGCCGGTGATGGTGATGGTTGCCGTGGCCAATCCCGTCCCACCATCGGCGTCCGTCACCTGGTAGCTGAAGGTGTCGGTTGCGGTCTCGCCCGCTGCCAGGTACTGGAAATAAGCCGCATGGGGCTGGTACTGGAAATACCAGGTCGACGGATCGCCCATCGACGGCTGAACGAGCGTCGCCGTTCCGTGAGCCGGAGCCGAGGCCAGCGTCAAACTCCTGACCAGGTCAGGGACCAGATCGTTCTGCAGCACATGGATCTGCACGCCCGGGCCGTCTTCGGTCGTCACGGCCGCATCGCCCAGCGCCGTCACCGCCTGGTTGGCCGGATTCAACTCGACCCCATCCACAAGGACTCTCAATACTTCGGTCATCTGGACGGTCAGCGTGGACGATCCGAAGCTGAAAACGAAATCGCTGGCCGAACCATTGGAAACCTCGCCGGTCCTGGCATTGGTCACTGCCGCAAGATGGGCCAGATAGGCGGCGATCTGCGTCTGGGTGGCAGAGTCCAGCCACTGCGCCCGCGTGAACTGGAGCAGGAGCGTGTCGACGCCAGCTCCGCCCGTGTACACGTCCTTGGTGCCGGCCGCGGTGTTTTCGCTGACGTTGTAGATCAGGGTGTCGTTCCCCGATCCTCCATTGAGATCGTCGCTGCCGCTGCCACCGTCGAGCGTGTCGTCTCCCGCGCCACCATTCAACGAATCGCTCCCGGCTCCGCCGTTGACCGTGTCGTCCCCGTTGCCGCTGTTGATGGTGTCGTTGCCGGCCGTGCCGATGATAAGGTCGTTGCCGTTGGAGCCGGTGATCGCGGTCATGTGCTTCCTTTGTGAGCGCCGAAAGGCCGGCGCGTACCTGTCTCGACGCTGCGTTTGCTTGTTTGCAAATTAGATGGCGCCAGCGGCGCGAGCACATGGAAGGAATGTCCTTTCCCTCATGAGCGATAAGTACCGGGACGACCTTGAAAAGCCTGGTACTTTTGTCCTGCCGAGCATCCGCAGGCGCGGGCGTGTGGTCGTGTTGACGGCGGGCGGGCAACCGCCCTGGCTTCTCACCCGGTCTTTTTCACGCGCCGCCGCACGGCCATGTAGTTGCCGGGCGTGACGCCGAAGCAGCGGCGGAACCACCGAGAGAAATGGGCCTGGCAGCTCGTGGCCGTCTTGACGAGCCAGCCGGCATAGGGTCAGGGCGGCGCCTGCACGAGCGCGCTGCGGCAGGAGGATGTGAAAGGAGGCGTTAAAGACTGCGGCAGCCTCCGGCGCTCAGGCCGGCACGGGCTCGCCGGAGGCGGCCTGCACCGGAATGTGCACGCGCTCTTCCTTGATGCGGTTGGCGCCGTCCACGAACACCAGCTTCGGCAGGTACCCGGCCACGCGCTCTTCGGGCACAAGGCCGAAGGCCGCAATGATGAGCAGGTCGCCGACGGCGGCCCGGCGCGCGGCCGAGCCGTTGACCGAGATGATGCCGCTGCCGCGCTCGCCGCGAATGGCATAGGTCACAAAGCGTTCGCCGTTGTTGATGTTCCAGATGTGCACCTGCTCGTTCTCGGCCAGGTTGGCTGCGTCGAGCAGGTCCTGGTCGATGGCGCAGGAGCCTTCGTAGTGCAGTTCGCAATCGGTGACGGTGGCGCGGTGGATCTTGGACTTGAGCAATGTTCTGAACATGGTCGAGGAAAGTTTCCGTGCAAGGGATTTCGGGCCGGCGCAGTCTAAGCGCAAACCTGCCGCGGTCTACGACAGGTGGCGGCGTTGTCCGACTCGCCCCCTGGCTTCAGTCTGGACAATGACCAGCCTCGGCCCGAGACAAGCCGAGCGTTACGTTACAAGAAGCTCCGGCCCCGCACGATGACCCGCATCTACCTGATAGAAGACAACCCCCTGATCGCCGCCACACTGGCCGACGGACTGCAGGAATTTTCCGAATGCAACGTGATCGGGACCGCCGCCACTTCGCGCGGCGCCATCGACTGGCTTCAGGACAACCCCGAAGGCTGGGACGCGGCCGTCATCGACATCTTCCTGGCCGAGGGCAATGGCCTCGCCGTGGCTCAGTACCTGCAGGCGCACAAGTCGCCGGCGCAGCGCACGGTGGTCCTCATGAACTACGCAACCTCCGAGGTGCGCGAAGGCGCGCTGTCCGCGGGTGTCGATGCGGTGTTCGACAAATCGCACGAACTCGAAGCTTTCTACGAGTTCTGCAAGACGCTGAACATCTCGCCGCGCCGTTGAGGCGTTCCAGATGTCTTCGTACGGACGCCTCTTGAATGCGTCCCGGCCGACCGAACGGTGCGTTGCAAGTGCAGCGCATGGCTCGCAACAGATGTAGCGCCGGGAAGGCAATTGTTGCGCCGGGGCTGACTCCAGGATGTTCCGAGTCACATGGCCTTTCCCTCTGCAGACGGGCCCGCGACCGCTTTGACTGGCAGCTTCAACGACATGGCACGTGGATTGCGATGAAGGAGTAACGACCAACTCTTTTCATCTCACCACATGTCTCAACATTCCTCACGCGTTGCACTGATCACTGGAGGCGCCAGCGGCATCGGCCGACGCATCGCCGAGAAACTTGCTCTCGAAGAAAAGGCCACTGTTTGCATCCTCGATCGCGATGGCACCGCCGCTGGCGATGTCGCGGCAGGCATCCGCCGCGCTGGGGGACGAGCGGAATCTTTCGTTGTCGACCTCTCGGACACGGAGGGCCTGGAGCAGACGCTGCAGGAGCTCACCGACCGCTGCGGCGGCCCCGACATCGTCATCAACAGCGCCGCGCTCGCGGCAACCGTGCCCGCGCTCGACTACCCGCTGCCCCAGTGGCAACTGACGATGGCGATCAATGTCACGGCACCGATGCTGATCATCCAGCACGCGCTGCGTCATATGCGGGTGAAGCGGTGGGGGCGCGTGATCAACATCGCGTCGATCAGCGGAGTGCGTGCCGGCACGGGACGCTTGGGATACGGTTCGTCGAAGGCCGCGTTGATCGCGATGACGCGACAGTTCGCGATCGAGTCGGCCGAATGGGGCGTCACGGTGAATGCGGTCGCGCCCGGCCCCGTCGACACGCCGATGGTCCGCAGCATGCACGGTGGCGGCACGGCGGATACCTACGGCGCCATGATCCCGATGGCCCGTTATGGCTCGACCGATGAGATCGCGCACGCGGCATTGTTTCTGGCCTCTGAAGGGGCGAGCTACATCTCCGGCCACACGCTCGCAGTCGACGGCGGCTTTCTTGCCAGCGGCCTGCTCGTGCGTGACCTCTTCAGCACAGCCAGCCCCGCGCACTAGCGCCTAGCACCGCACCAATTCCAAAACCACAGGAGACAACCATGACCATCACCCGCCGCAATCTCTTGACCTACGGCGCCGCCAGCGCCGTCGCCCTTCCTGCCCTGGCAATGTCGGGACGCGCCCATGCCCAGAAAGCCCAGTACACGCTCAAGTACGCAAACAACCTTCCGCTGTCGCACCCGATGAACATCCGGGCGAAGGAAATGGCCGTGGCCATTGCCGCGGAGACGAACGGACGCGTCGACCTGCAGATCTTTCCCAGTGGACAGCTCGGCTCCGACACCGACACCCTTGCCCAGGTCCGTTCGGGCGGCGTCGAGTTCTTCACGCTGTCGGGCTTGATCCTGGCGACGCTGGTTCCCGCCGCGTCGATCACCGGCATCGGCTTTGCGTTCGACGACTACGACGCCGTGTGGAAGGCCCTCGACGGCGAACTGGGCGCGCATGTCCGCAAGGAAATCGAGAAGGCAAACCTGGTCGTCATGGAAAAGATCTGGGACAACGGGTTCCGCCAAATCACGTCCTCGAGCAAGCCGATCGTCAATGCCGATGACCTGAAGGCCTTCAAGATCCGCGTGCCGGTCTCCCCGCTATGGACTTCGATGTTCAAGGCGCTTGGCGCCGCGCCGACCTCGATCAACTTCGGCGAGGTCTATACCGCGTTGCAGACCAAGGTGGTGGACGGCCAGGAAAACCCGATGGCGATCGTCTCCACCGCGAAGTTCAACGAAGTCCAGAAATTCTGTTCGCTGACCAACCACATGTGGGACGGTTTCTGGTTCCTGGCCAACAAGAAAGCCTGGGAAAAGCTGCCACCTGATGTACGCGCCATTGTCGCCAAGCACATCAATGCCGCCGGCATGAAGCAGCGCGCGGACGTCGCCGAATTGAACGCGACGCTGCAGAAGGAACTGGCATCAAAGGGGATGGTTTTCAACGAAGCCAAGCCGGACTCCTTCCGCGCGCGGTTGCGGGAGGCCGGCTTCTACAGCGAGTGGAAGGCGAAGTTCGGCGAGGAGGCGTGGGCGATCCTCGAGCGCAGTACCAAGAAGATGGCGTAAGCGTCATGGCAAACCATGTCATCAACGACTCCGGCGGCCAGCCGACCCGCACGGTGGACTTGCACCTGCACTCCACGCTGACGGCCCCCCAGGAGCGCCCGTGGGTCACTAAGTTGGACAATGCGCTTGGCGTCCTCGTCGAAGTACCGGTCGCATTGCTGGTCCTGGCCGAGATCGTCATCCTGTTCGCGGGCGTCTTTGCGCGCTTCATTCTGCATACGCCTCTGATCTGGTCCGACGAACTGTCGTCGATCCTGTTTCTGTGGCTCGCGATGCTGGGCGCCGTCGTGGCGCTGCGCAAAGGCGAACACATGCGCATGACGGCCATCGTGAGCAGCGTCGGTCCGCAAAAGGCGGCGCTGCTGGAGGCGATCGCCACCTGTGCCTGCTTGGCTTTCCTGGCCATGGTCTTGCATCCGGCGTGGGAGTTCGCCACCGACGAAGCGGCGATCACGACGCCGGCACTGAGCATCTCCAATGCGTGGCGCGCAGCGGCATTGCCGATCGGCATCGCATTGATGGCGCTCTTCGCCGTCCTCAGGCTTCTGAAGTACGCGACGCCCATGCAGGGCGTGCAGGCCCTGGCGGTCGTGGGCATGATTGCGGGCGCGTTCTGGCTCGCGCAGCCGGTTTTCGAGGATCTCGGCCGCATCAACCTGCTGATCTTCTTCGTCGGTGTGGCGGCAGGGTGCGTGTTCGCAGGCATCCCCATTGCGTTCGCCTTCGGCCTCGGCACCTTCGGCTACCTGGCGCTCGCCACGGGCACGCCGCTGCCGGTCATGGTGGGGCGGATGGACGAGGGCATGTCCCACCTGATCCTGCTGGCGGTGCCGCTCTTCGTGTTCCTCGGCCTGCTGATCGAGATGACCGGCATGGCGCGCGCCATGGTGGCCTTTCTTGCCGGATTGCTCGGACATGCGAAGGGTGGGCTGTCCTATGTGCTGGTGGGTGCGATGTACCTGGTTTCCGGCATCTCGGGTTCCAAGGCGGCGGACATGGCCGCCATCGCGCCGGCACTCTTCCCGGAAATGAAGAAGCGCGGCGCGGACGAAGGCGAACTGGTGGCATTGCTGTCCGCAACGGGCGCGCAGACCGAAACCGTGCCGCCGAGCCTGGTGCTGATCACGATCGGGTCGGTCACCGGCGTGTCGATTGCCGCGCTCTTTACCGGCGGGCTGCTGCCGGCCTTGGTGCTGGGGCTGTTTCTCTGCGTGGTGGTCTGGTTCCGCTATCGCCACGAGGACCTGAGCCATGTCCGGCGCATGGGTTGGGGCCAGGTCACCAAGTTGTTCGCGATCGCATTTCCTGCGCTGGCACTGCCCTTCGTGATCCGTGCCGCCGTCGTCGAGGGCGTGGCGACCGCCACCGAGGTCTCGACACTGGGCATTGCCTACTCCGTTGTCGCGGGTCTGCTCATCTATCGGCAGTTCGACTGGAAGCGGCTTGGGCCGATGCTGGTGGCCACCGCCTCGCTCTCCGGAGCCATCCTCTTCATCATCGGCACGGCGACCGCCATGGCCTGGGGCCTGACGCAATCCGGGTTCTCGCGCTCGCTGGCCGAGATGATGGGCACGCTGCCCGGCGGCGTGCCGATGTTCCTGGCAGTCACCATCGTCACCTTCATACTGCTCGGGTCCGTGCTCGAAGGCATTCCCGCGATTGTCCTGCTGGGACCGCTGGTGTTTCCCATCGCGCAGCAACTGGGGGTGCATGAGGTGCACTACGCGATGGTCGTGGTGCTCTCTATGGGGCTGGGGTTGTTCGCGCCGCCACTGGGCGTCGGGTACTACGCGGCGTGCGCCATCGGCCGCGTCAACCCGGACAAGGGCATTCGCCCGATCGTCGGCTACATGATCGCGCTCGCCATCGGGGTGGTGGTGGTCGCCGCCATTCCGTGGATCTCGATCGGCTTGCTGTGAACAAATTCAAGAGGGGTCCATGGCCATTTATTCGTTAGACGGACATGCGCCCGTGGTGGATCAATCCGCCTACGTCGCCGAAACCGCGACCGTCATCGGCCGCGTCACGCTGGGGCGTGACACCAGCGTGTGGCCGCAAGCGGTGCTGCGCGCGGACAACGAGCCCATCGAGATCGGCGATGGCAGCAACGTGCAGGAAGGCGCCGTGCTGCACAACGACAAGGGATTTCCCTTGCGCGTCGGAAGCGGCGTCACCATCGGTCACCAGGCCATGCTGCACGGCTGCACCGTGGGCGAAGGCTCCCTGATCGGCATCCAGGCCGTGGTGCTCAACGGCGCGGTGATCGGCCGCCACTGCCTGGTCGCGGCCGGTGCGGTGGTGACCGAAGGCAAGGTCTTCCCGGATCACTCGCTCATCGTGGGTGCCCCAGCCAAGGTCTTGCGCCAACTTGACCCCGACCATGTGCATGCCCTGGCGGAAGGGGCGCGCGACTACGTGCAGCGGTCAGCGCTGTATCGCACGGCACTGCAACGCGTTGCCTGAACTGCGGCCTCACCCCTTCGGCGCTGTCCCCACCTTCGCGACCGTGGTGCGGATCCTCGGCAGGTGGGACAGGAAAGCCCGCAGCACCGGGGAGTCATCGTCGGTCCTCCAGCACACCCCGGTCTCGATCCGCGTACGCTCGCCGCTCAGCGGGCGGTAGACCACGCCCTCCCGCCGCATGACCTGCACACAGTCGGGGACGAGCGCGACACCGATGCCGCCGGACACGAGGCTGATGATGGTGTGCATCTGTCGCGCCGGAAAGATGCGCGGGCTGAATCCATGCTGGCGGCATGCCGAGACCACTGTGTCGAACATGATCGGCCCATGGTGCCGCTCGAACACCAGGAATTGCTCGTCGGCGAGCTTCGCAAGCGACACTCGCTTTTGCCCGGCCATCGGGTGCTGCTCAGGCAGCGCCACCACCAGTGCGTCGTTGTCCGTGGCGCGATAGGACAGGCTGGCCGGAAGCGACGGCGATACGAAATGGCAGCCCACGTCCAGCGATCCGTTCTCGACATCGGACGGAATGCGGTCCGTGGTGGATTCGTGCAGCGCGATCTTGACCCCAGGGTATTCGGCTGCGAAGCGTCGCAGCACCGCAGGCAAGAACGAATAGGCCGCCAGGCTGATGAATCCGATCGACAGCGAACCGCTGCCGCCCCGCGAAGCGTTGCGCGCGTGCTCGCGCAGCGATTCCGTGCGCCCCAGCACGGCGCGTGCATCGCGCAATGCTTCCTCGCCGGCAGGCGTGATCTCGATGTGCCGGGAAGTGCGCTCAAACAGACGCACCCCCAGCTCGTCTTCGAGCTCCCTGATTGCCAGGCTGACCGGTGGCTGGGACAGGTTGAGGCGCTTGGCGGCTCGCCCGAAATGCAGTTCCTCGGCCACAGCAATCAACACACGAAGATGTCTTAGTTCCATCTGAATTTCAGATCAATCAATACAAATTTAAGACTTATCCAAATGTACGTCATTTCCTAGAATTCACTCCAAGAGCGAATCCTGCACCGGCCTACCGGCCATCCCGTGCAGGCGAAAAAAATGCCAAAAGCATGATCAAGGAGACAACACGATGCTCAGTGCCACGACATCCAGCAGGCCGACGGCCGGGGTTCATGACGCTCCGCCGTCAGGCGGGAGACCGGAGGATGAGGCGGGTCCGTTCGCAGCGCTCGACCTGGGCGACCCGGCCATCGCGGCTTCGGTGCACCGCCTGGCGCGGGCATCGCGCTCGACGGTCCCCATCCTGTTGCACGGGGAGACCGGCACCGGCAAGGAGTTGTTCGCGCGTGCCGTTCACCAGGCGAGCGCTCGCGCCGGCGGACCGTTCATCGCCATCAACTGCGCGTCGATCCCGGAGGGGCTGATCGAGAGCGAGTTGTTCGGCTACCGCGCCGGCGCTTTTACGGGAGCCAGCGCAAGAGGCGCGCGCGGCCTGCTTCAGCAGGCCGATGGCGGCACGCTTTTCCTCGACGAGATCGGCGACATGCCGCTCGCCCTGCAGGCCCGCCTGTTGCGCGTGCTGGCCGAGCAGGAGGTGCGCCCCGTCGGTGCGGAGGTTGCGGTGAAGACCGATTTCCGTGTGGTCAGCGCCACGCACCGGAACCTGGTCGAGCAGGTGCGCCATGGCGCATTCCGCGAGGACCTGATGTTCCGGCTGCAGGGGCTGACCGTCACGCTCCCAGCGCTGCGGCAGCGCCGCGACATCGGGGCGCTCGCCGCACGCCTTGCGACGGCAATCGACACCGGAACGCATGGCCGCGTGAACCTCACGCCTTGCGCCTGCCGCCTGCTCGAAGGCCTGCCATGGCCCGGCAATGTGCGCCAGCTCAAGCAGGTGCTGACAACGGCGGCCTGGCTGGCCGACGCTCCCGTGGTCCGCAGCGACGACATCCTGGCGGCGCTGGAGAACTGCAGCACCGAAGCCCAAGCCGCGGACCAGGCACCTCGCCACGAGGCGACCGCGGAAGCACCGCCGCACGACGAGCGGACCGCGCTTCTCGCAAGCCTGCGCCGCAATCGATGGAACGTCTCGCGCACCGCCGAGGAGTTCAATGCCGCGCGCACCACCATCTACCGCCGAATGATCAAGCTCGGCATCGTGCAGCCGCACTTGCTCGACGCCTGAGCGCGGCGCAGTCATCAGTGTTTCCCAGGGCCGCAAGGCTCTTCCACCCCCAGGCATCACCATGCCGCAACCCAGGTTCAACATGACTACACCACACATCATCGGCTGGGGCCACACCCCGTTTGGCAAGCTCGACGGCATCGACCTCGAGCAACTCTTGCGCGATGCCGCGCTGCCTGCGTTGCAGAGCGCGGGGCTCGCTCCGGAGGACATCGATGGCGTCTTCATTGGCACTTTCAACGCCGGCTTCGTACCGCAGGATTTCAGTGCCTCCCTGGCCGGCGTGGCGATTCCCGCTTTGCGCTTCACGCCCGCGGTGCGCATGGAGAATGCGTGCGCCACGGGGTCGGCGGCGATCTGGGGCGCGCTCGACGCATTGGAGAGCGGCCGCATGAAGCGGGTGCTCGTGGTCGGCTTCGAGAAGATGAACACGCTGCCGAATGCGCAGATCGGCGAAGTGCTTCTGAAGTGCTCCTATGTGAAGGAAGAAGGTGGCAAGCCCGGTGGCTTCGCCGGTGTATTCGGGGAAATCGCCGGCGAGTATTTCGCGCGTTTCGGCGACCAGTCGGATGCGCTGGCCGCCATCTCGGCCAAGAATCACCGCAACGGCGTGGACAACCCCTATGCCCACATGAAGCGGGATCTTGGCTACGACTTCTGCCGCAATCCCTCCGACAGGAACCCCTTTGTCTCCGGACCGCTCAAGCGCTCCGACTGCTCGCTGGTGTCCGATGGCGCCGCGGCACTGGTGCTGTCGATGGAACCCATTGCCGGTGCGGCCGTACCCGCCGTGCGCTGGAAGTCGCGCACCCAGGTCAACGACTTCCTGCCGCTGAGCCTGCGCGACCGTACGCGCTTCGAAGGCGCCGCGAGGGCGTGGGCGCAGGGCCTCGATGCCGCCGGCCTCACGCTCGACGGCCTCGACGTGGTGGAGACGCACGACTGTTTCACCATCGCAGAACTGCTCCAGTACGAAGCCATGGGCCTTGCATCCCACGGCCAGGGCGCGCGCGTCATCCGCGACGGCGTGACTGCCAAGGACGGACGGCTGCCGGTCAACCCGTCGGGCGGCCTCAAGTCGCGAGGCCATCCCATCGGCGCCACCGGCGTTTCACAGCACGTGATGATGGCGATGCAACTCGCCGGACAGGCCGGTGCCATGCAGATTCCCGAAGCGCGGCGCGGCGCGGTGTTCAACATGGGCGGCGCGGCGGTCACCAACTACCTGAGCGTGCTGGAGACAGCATGAACTCCGCAGCAGTGATGAATCTCGGGCAACTGCTGCGGCAGACGGCCCGCTTGTTTCCGGAGCACCATGGACTGATCCACGGCGAGCACCGCTGGACATGGTCGGAGATCGACGCGCGCGTTGACGCGATGGCCAGCGCACTGCAGAAGCGGGGACTCAAGAAGGGTGACCGCATCCTCGTGCAGTCGCGCAACAACCTCCAGCTGTTCGAGAGTTGCTGGGCGGCCTTCCGGCTCGGCTGCGTCTGGGTTCCGACGAATTTTCGGCTGACGCCGCCGGAGGTCGCCTATCTGGGTGCGTCGAGCGGTGCGGCCGCCATGATCTACGAGAGCGATTTCGCCGCACACGCGGATGCGGTGCGCGAGGCATCCGGCCAGCTCAAGCACCTCGTCTGCATCGGCGCGCCGCGTGCCGGCGAATCGTCGTACGAAGCGCTTGTCGAGGCGTCGCTTGGCAATTCGCCGGACGAGGCCGCGGTCGATCACGACGATCCGCTCTGGTTCTTCTATACCTCCGGCACCACGGGCAAGCCGAAGGCCGGCGTGCTGACGCACGGCCAGATGGCCTTCGTGGTGACCAACCACCTGGCCGACCTGATTCCCGGCACCACCGAGAAGGACTGTTCGATCGCAGTAGCACCGCTGTCGCACGGCGCGGGCATTCACGCGCTGCTCAACGTGGCGCGCGGTGCGGCGACGGTGCTGCCGGTGGGCGACCGCCTCGATCCCGAGAACTTCTGGCAGCTTGTACAGACGCACCGCGTGAGCAATTTCTTCACGGTGCCAACGATCGTCAAGATGCTGGTGGAGCATCCAGCGGTCGATCACTACGACCACAAGTCGTTGCGCTACGTGATCTATGCGGGCGCGCCGATGTACCGCGCCGACCAGAAGCTCGCCTTGCGCAAACTCGGCAAGGTACTGGTCCAGTACTTCGGGCTCGGCGAAGTCACCGGCTGCATCACGGTGCTGCCGCCTGAGATGCACTCCATCGAAGACGACGACCCGAATGCACCGGCCGGGACCTGCGGGCGCCCGCGCACCGGCATGGAGGTGGCGATCCTCGACAAGGACCTGCAGCGCGTGCCCGAGGGCACCGTGGGAGAAATCTGCTGCCGCGGGCCCGCCGTCTTCTCGGGTTACCACGGCAACGCGAGCGCAACGGCGCAGGCGCTGCGCGGCGGCTGGTTCCATACCGGGGACCTGGGTCGCCTCGACGCGCGCGGACTGCTCTACATCACCGGCCGCGAGTCCGACATGTACATCTCGGGCGGGTCCAATGTCTATCCGCGAGAGGTAGAGGAGGTACTGCTGCAGCATCCGGGTGTGCAGGAAGTGGCGGTGCTGGGCATGCCCGACCCCAAGTGGGGTGAAATTGGTGTGGCCGTCGTCGTTCGGCGACCCGGCGTGCCCGAGGTCGACGCGCCGGCGCTGCTCGCTCATCTGGATGGCCGCTGCGCACGTTACCGCTGGCCGCAGCACTTCTTTTTCTGGGACGCCTTGCCCAAGTCCGGCTACGGAAAGATCACGAAGAAGGACGTGCGGCAACAGCTTTTGGCGAGCGGCGAGATCAAGGAGCTGGTCGCATGATGAACACCAGCACATTGCCCTACGCGGGGCGGCCGCGCACGCTGGTGCATCCAGGGACCTTCAACCCAGTTCGTATCCAGTCCCGGCATTCACCGGGTGCGCGCCATCTGCGGCTGAGCCTGCAGCCGGGCCAGAGCCTTTTCGATGCGCTGCTGCAACCGTTGCGGGAGCGAGGCATTGAAAGCGCCTCCACCACGATCCTGGGCGGCTATTTCGAGCAGATCTCCTACTGCGTCGCACCACCGGACCCGACGGGACAGGCGGTAATCGCGTACAGCAAGCCACGTTCGATCGGCCAGGCCGCGATGATCTTCGGCAACGCCACGATCGGCAAGCGCCAGAGCGGCAGCCCCATCGTGCACTGCCATGCAGCGCTGCGTACCAGTGACGGTGCCGTGCGCGGTGGGCACATGGTGACCGAGGCATGCATCGTTGGCCCGTTGCCGATCACCGTTCTCGTCACCTCGCTCGATGGCTTCGAACTGCGCGTCGACTTCGACGCCGAAACCAACATCCCTCTGCTGAAACCCATGCCGAAAGAATCCCATGACTGAGATCACCAGCGTCGAAAGCGGAACCATGGGCCGGGTGGCCTATGCGCGCATCGCCCCGAACGAGGATCTCGTCGGCGGCATTGAAAAGCTCTGCCTGCTGGAGGGCTTCAGGCACGCCTTCGTGCGGGGCGCGCTGGGCAGTCTTGTCGATGGATGTTTCGGGACGCTCGACGGTAAATATCTGACGATCAAAGGGCCGGCTGTGGAGATCGTGAGTCTGGCTGGGGAAGTAAGAAGTCAGAGCGACGGCTCGTTGCGCGCGAGCCTGTCCGGCGTGGTTGCAGATACCGAAGGCCGTGTGTTCGGAGGGCCTTTTGTGGCAGGCGCCAATCCCATCTGCATGACGCTGGAAGTCACGTTGGAGGAATGGGTTCCCGCGAGCGCGAAGAGCATGCCCACTGCATCTGCAATGTGATCGGCACCGCGACAACCTCCGACGGCGCCATCGGGACTGCGGTGTTCGACAAGTCGCTGCAGCTCGAGGCCTTCTGCGATTTTTGCGCCACGCTGAACATCACGCCTCGCCGCTGAAGATGCCGCGGCCGCCCGGGCTTGCGTAGACTGGAGCGGTCATGAACACTCCAGCCTCTACAGCCCCCGCCTCGAAGCGCCCCCTGGACGCGTCCGAATTGAAGCAACTCGCCGCAACCACCGAACCCGCGGCCGCAGCAGAAGCCTGCGCGTGCGGGCTTCACCGGGCCGCCGCGTGGGAAAGCATCACCGAAGAGCGCTGGCCGCAGGCGCTGATGCAGAAAGTCGGCACGCTGCGCGACGAGGACATCGCCGAGCCGACCTTCGAGGAGTGGCATCCCGGCGGCACGCGCTACGACTCGCCCGACGCGCCGATCTCGGTGCGGCACTTTCCTTTCAACCGCTGCGACGTGTTTCGCTGCAACGCCTGCGGCAGGCTGGTGCTGCGCTACACCGAGTTCGGCGGCTACTACATCGATCACCGGGTGCGGCTGCTGGACCCGGCGCTGGTGACGAGCCAGACATGATGGCCTCGATACGCCGCCCTCGCCTGGCGGGTTGGGCCCTGCTCTTCTTGCTGGGCATCGTGGCCATCGGCTTCGCGGCCATCCTGACCTTCGACTGGAACCGTGCCAAGCCGTGGATCCATCAGCGCGTCAGCGAAGCCACCGGGCGCCCCTTCGCGATCCAGGGCGACCTGGTCCTGGAGTGGGACCGCCCTCGCGCTGAAACAGGCTGGCGCCGCTGGGTGCCCTGGCCGAGGCTGCGTGCGCAGAACATCACCCTGGGCAATGCCGAATGGGGCAAGACCGGCCCGCACATGGCCGAGATCGAGCAGCTGACGTTCTCGCTGAACCCGCTGCCCCTGCTGGATCACACGATCCGGATCCCCACGCTGGAACTCGTGGGCCCTGTCCTGTCCCTCGAGCGAACCGCCGACGGCAAGAACAACTGGACACTGGCTTCCGGCAACACCGCCCCCTCGCGCTGGAAACTGGATCTGCAACGGCTGGTGCTGAACCAGGGCACGGTGAAACTCACCGATGCGGTGGCCAAGGTCGATTTCAAGGTCGACATCGACAGCCTGCCCGAGGAAAGCCCGGAGGGCTATGGCATGGGCTGGAAGCTCAGCGGCACGTTTCGCCAGACCCCGCTGCGCGGCAGCGGCAAGGCCGGCGCGGTGCTTTCGCTGCAGCAGGACACCAGGCCTTATCCGTTGCAGGCCGGCGTGCAGATCGGCATGACACGCATCGATGTCGCGGGCACGCTGACCAAGCCCGACGCGCTGGCGGCGCTGGACCTGCGGCTCAAGCTCTCGGGCGCCAGCATGGCACACCTGTACCCGATCACGGGCATCACGCTGCCCAACACGCCCCCGTTCAGCACCGAAGGCCATCTGGTCGGCACGCTCGGCAAGGGCGGCGGCCGCTGGCTGTACGAAGGCTTCAAGGGAAGCGTGGGGGCCAGCGACATTGCCGGCACGCTCGAATACATCTCGCAGCAGCCGCGGCCGCTGTTGCGCGGGCAGGTGCAGTCCAACCAGCTGCGGCTGGAGGATCTGGCACCGTTGATCGGTGCCGACTCCAACGCCAACAAGGCCAGGCGAGGCGCCGCGGCTGTCCAGCCGGCAGGCAAGGTGCTGCCCGTGGAAAAGTTCGACACGGCGAGCTGGGGAAGCATCGACGCGGAGGTCAAGTTCGCCGGCCGCAAGATCCTGCACACCAGGAACCTGCCCATCGACAACCTAGTTGCGGACCTGCACCTCAAGGACAGCGTGCTGTCGCTCACGCCCTTGAGCTTCGGCGTTGCCGGCGGCCATCTGGCCGCGACCGCAAAGCTCGACGGCCGGCAGGATCCCATTCGCGCGAATCTGCAACTCTCGGCGCGCCGCCTCAAGATCAAGGAACTCTTTCCGACGCTGGACACGATGCAGGCCAGCCTGGGGGAAGTCGGTGGCGATGCGGCGCTGTCCGCCAGCGGCAACTCGGTTGCAGCCTTGCTCGGCACCTCCAGCGGCGAGGTGAAGGCGCAGGTCAGCCAGGGAACGATGAGCAAGTTCCTGCTCGAGGCGATGGGGTTGAACATCGGCAGCGTGGTGGCGACCAAGCTGTTCGGCGACAGGCAGGTGCAACTCAACTGTCTTGCGAGCGATTTCCGGGTGACGCAGGGCATCATGCAGACCCGCGCCTTCGTGCTGGACACCGATGAGTCGGTCGTCAATGTGAGCGGGCAGATCAATCTGTCCAGCGAACAGCTGGCGCTCGAGATCCAGCCACGCAACAAGGCGCTGCGCGTCATCTCCTTGCGCTCGCCGCTTTACGTCAACGGAACCTTCAAGAATCCCGATGTCGGCGTCGACAAGGGTGCCGTCGCGCTCAAGCTGGGGGCCGCGGTTGCATTGGGCGCATTGGCGCCGGCCGCGGCGCTGCTGCCGCTGTTGAACGTGGGCTCGCAGGAGCTCTCGGGGTGCGCGCCGCTGCAGGCGCTGGCCGGCCGCAAGCCGCAGGCCCCGGGGCAGCGCAAGGTGCGCTGATTTTTTCGTTGTGCAGCGGCTAGGCCCGCTGCCCATCCAGCTCGCCCATCACGCGGCGCTCCAGGATGTCGCTGGCGCGGCTCAGGTGGGCGTGCATGTGCTTCGCGGCAGCCTCGAGCTTGCCGTCCTCTCCGGGAGAGGGGGCAGCACCTCACACTTCTTCGTACCACCGGTCCTTCGCGAGCATCACCCGGTGGTGCCCATGCCCCGACGGCATCATCGGAAAGCAGTTCTCCTGCGCCGCGACCTGCACGTCGAGAAAGAACGGCCCTTCGCTCGCCAGGCATTCAGCCAGCGCGCCTTCCAGCTCGGCCGGGTCCGACACCCGCCGCGCGCCCCAGCCGAAAGCCTTTGCCAGCGCCACGAAATCGGGCAGCGCCTCGTTCCAGCTGTGGCTCAGGCGGTTGCCGTGGTTCAGCTCCTGCCATTGCCGCACCATGCCCATGTAGCCGTTGTTGCACAGCACCAGCTTCACCGGCGCGCGGTGCTGCACGGCCGTCGACAGCTCCTGGATGTTCATGAGCACCGAGGCATCGCCGCTCACGCACACGGTCAGCGCCTCGGGGTGGCCGATCTGCGCGCCGATGGCCGCGGGCAGCCCGTAGCCCATGGTCCCGGCGCCACCGGACGTGAGCCAGTGGCGCGGACTGTCGAAGCGCAGGTACTGCGCGGCCCACATCTGGTGCTGGCCCACGTCGGTCGACACGATGGCGTCGCGGCCGGCGATGGCGCACTGCAGCGAAGACATCAGCTGCTGCGGCAGGATCGAATCCTCGCGCGGCTCGAAGGCCAGGCAGTCGACGGCGCGCCAGCGCTCGATGCGCTCCCACCATGGCGCGAGCCGCCCGGGCGCGAAGCCCTCGGCCGGGAGCAGCGCCAGCAGGCCATCGAGGATCACCGCGCAATCGCCCACCATCGGCACGTCCACGTGCACCACCTTGTTGATGCTGCCGGGGTCGATGTCGATGTGGATCTTGCGCGCGTGCGGACAGAACTCGTCGAGCTTGCCGGTCACGCGGTCGTCGAAGCGCGCGCCGACGCACACTACGAGGTCGGCCTCGTGCATCGCGAGGTTGGCTTCGAGCATGCCGTGCATGCCCAGCATGCCTATGAACTTCGGGTCCGACGCCGGAAACGCGCCCAGCCCCATCAGTGTGAGCGTGCACGGCGCATGCATCAGGTTCACCAGCTTCGTGAAGGCCTCGCAGGCGGCCGGTCCTGAATTGACCAGCCCGCCGCCACCGTAGATGACGGGCCGGCGCGCGGTCGAGAGCAGGTCGGCCGCGCGCTGCATCATGGCCTTCGGCGGCAGCGCGGTGCGGCTCGTGCGCAGCGCGCGCAGCGGCGAAGGCTCGGGCGCCCTGCCCAGCCGGTCGAGCTGGATGTCCTTCGGCACGTCGAGCAGCACCGGTCCCGGGCGGCCGGTGGTGGCGATTTCCAGCGCGCGCCGCACCAGCGCGGGCACGTCGTCGGCCGCGCGCACCTGGCGGTTCCACTTCGTCACCGGGCGCGACATGCCGAGCGCATCGCTCTCCTGGAATGCCTGCGTGCCGATGACGGCGGTGGCCACCTGCCCGCTGATGCACAGCACCGGCACCGAATCGCTCATCGCATCGAGCAGCCCGGTGATGGTGTTGCCCACGCCCGGCCCCGAGGTAACGAGCACCACGCCCACGCGGCCGGTGCTGCGCGCATAGCCCTCGGCGGCATGCACGGCCGCCTGTTCGTGGCGCACCAGCACGTGGCGCAGCCTCGGCTCGCCGTGCAGCGCGTCGTACAGCGGCAGCGCCGCACCGCCGGGGTAGCCGAAGATGGTGTCAACGCCGCACTCGACCAGCGTGTCGAGCAGGGCTTCGGCGCCGTTGCGGATACGGGCTGGCGCTTCCGGGTGGAGGGACAGGGAAGACGTGAGGGGTAGGTCGAGAAGTCGCATGCCGTCGATTCTTCCGGTTTGAGCGCAAAATATGCTTCTTTCTTTTGGCTCTTTGGGCTCGATTCATGAAAACCAATCGGCAAAACACCAACGACAACGAAGGATCTTTCGACAAGACCGATCTGGCCATCCTGCGCGTGCTGCTGCTCGACTCGCGCAAGACCCTGCAGGAGATCGGCAACGAGGTCGGCCTGTCGCCCACCAGCTGCTGGACGCGCATCAAGAAGCTCGAGGCCTCGGGCGTCATCAAGCGCTACACGGTCGACGTCGATCCGGCCAAGCTCGGCTACCACGACTCGGTGATCGTGCAGGTCACGCTCGAAAGCCACACCGACGAGACCCTGTACGACTTCGGCCGCACGCTGGCGACCATTCCGGAGATCCAGGAGGCCTACCTCGTCTCGGGCGACTACGACTACTACATCCGCATCGCCGTGCGCGACACGCGCGACTACGAGCGGCTGCTGCGCGAAAAGCTCTACAAGATCCCCGGCATCCGGCACAGCAAGTCGCACTTCGTGCTGCGGGTGCTGAAGGAAACCAGCGTGCCCGTGATCTGAGGGTGAACGCGCCGATGCCCGGGTGAGCGGGGAAATTGGGCCAAGGACATAATCGGCTCGCGGTCGGCCGGCGGGAGCGGGAACCGAACCGCATCACAGTGCCTATGTTCGTCAGGCGCATCTACAAAAATGACTTCCATGGCAGAAGCGATCTAGATCTATGAGGCCAGCCAGCAAAGGCTGTTGGAGAGTCAGCCGATGGATCGCCAAGCTGTGGCTTGCCTTGCCGCTCGCCGTACTGCCTTGTGCGCACGCCAGCGAACCATCGGAGGCCGATGCCGTGCCGCAGCGCGATGGTGTCGTCCACATCACGCAGGCCGAGCTGCTGTCCGTTTCCGGCACGGGTTATTCCGCCCCTCCGAAACGTGCGGAAGACGCCGCGCTGCCGGCCGACGGCTGGAAGACGATCAACCTCCCGCATACGGCCCCCCGCGAACTGGTGCCCACGTCTTCCAGCGGCGCGCGGACCGTCACCGACTGGTACCGCATCGACCTGGCCGGGCTGGCGCCATCGGCGCAGCCACGCCTTCTTTATCTCCCGCGCTGGAAGACCCTGGGCCACATTGCGGTGTACGGCGATGGCCTTTTGCTCTATCAGTCGCATGGCAGCCCCGTCCACAACGACTACAACCATCCGCTCCTGCTGCCGCTAAACGCGACCGCCGACACGCCTTCGCCCACCTCGGTGCTGATCCGCGTCGACCGCCTGCGCAACAGCGGCAGCGGATTCTCGACCGTGTGGGTGGGCGACGAGGATTCACTGAGCTGGCGCTACCAGATGCGCCAACTGCTGCAGGTGCAGTTGCCGTTCATGGGCAGCGCCGCCTTCCTGGCGGTTGGCGCATTCGCGTTCGCCGTGTGGCTGCGCAAGAAGCGCGAATCGCTCTACCTGCTGTTCTTCGCCATCTCCGCGCTTGCCTTCCTGCGAACGCTTCACTACTACGTGGGCGGCAGCTACACCCCGATTTCGGACGAATGGTTCGAATGGATCACCGTTGCCAGCCTGCTCTGGCTGATCGTCCTGATCCACCTGTTCCTGCAGCGCCTGCATCGGCAGCCTTCGGCCTGGCTGACCCGCTCGGCGCTGGCCTTGACACTGGCCTGCAATGTCGCAACGCTGCCTCACGCCTCGACGTGGGTGGTCAGCCTCTACCTCTTCACGCCCCTGCTCAACCTGATGGTGCTGCCCGTCGCGGTGCTGATCTTTGCGGTGAATTTGCGCAAGGCGTTGCGCGCGCAACTGCCCGAGGGACGGCTGGTGGCCGGCTGGACCGTCTTCGCCGTCGCGTTCACCTCCTACGACGGGTTCCTGCAGAACAACCTGGTCAGCCCGGAGAGCGTGTACACATCTCCCTACGCCATCATCGGCCTGTTCTTCGTCTTTTCGTACATCCTGTTCCAGCGCTACACGGACGCGTTCGCCGAAGTGGGCCGGCTGAACAAGGGCCTGGCCCAGCGCCTGCAGGCCCGCGAAGCCGAGTTGGGGCAAAGCTACCGGCGGCTGCGCGCCATCGAAACCCAGCACATGCTCAGCGCCGAGCGCCGGCGCCTGATGCAGGACATGCACGACGGGCTCGGTTCGTCGCTGATCAGCGCCATCCGATCGGTGGAGCGCGGCACCATGAGCGACGCCGAGGTTTCCGACGTGCTCAAGGGCTGCATGGACGATCTGAAGCTGGTGATCGACTCCATGGAGAACGTGGACGCCGACTTGCTGCTGCTGCTGGCAACCCTGCGCTTTCGCCTGGCGCCGCGCATCGAGAGCGCGGGTGTCGCGCTGCGCTGGGAGGTGCAGCCCGTGCCCGTGCTGTCCTGGCTGGAACCGAAAAGCGCGCTGCACATCCTGCGCATCGTGCAGGAATGCGTGGCCAACGTGCTGCGCCACACGCGGGCCACCACCATCTGCGTGAGCACCGCGACGCTCGACCAGAGCGTGTGCGTGGCGATCGAAGACAACGGCGCGGGCTTCGACGTGGATGAGGCCCTGCGCCGCGGCGGCCGCGGGCTGCGCAACCAGCAGCGGCGCGCACTTGCCATCGGCGCCACCGTGAGCTGGGAATCCGGCAGCACCGGCACCCGCTTCATGCTGTGGCTGCCCCTGCACCGCAAGGTCGACGCCGAGAAGGCCATCGATGCCTTCTAGGCCCGCCGGGCTTCAGAGGCTCGCCGCGATCTGCTCGCGCAGCCACTTGTGCGCCGGGTCGCGGTGCCGGCGCTCATGCCAGAGCATGGCCATCTCGTAGCCGGCCACCTCGAGCGGCGCCTCCACCACCCGCAGCCCGGGCGCGCCGCGCGCCAGCCGCTCGGGCAGCATCGCCACCATGTCGGTGGAGGCCAGCACCGACATCATGAAAAGGAAGTGCGGCACCGACAGCACCACGCGCCGCGCGAGGCTCTTCCCTGCCAGCGCCTCGTCCGTCGGCCCGGCGAAACCGCCGCCGCCGAGCGAGACCACCACGTGCTCCAGCGCGCAGAACTGCGCCAGCGTCGGCCGCCGCTTCAGGCGCGGATGCCCTGCCCGCCCGGCCAGCACATAGCGCTCATGGAACAGCACGCGTCGGTGCAGTCCCGGTGGCGCACCCACGCTGGTGTGAAAGAACAGGTCGATCTCCCCCTGCTCCAGCTGCCGTGCCATGCGCGACGGCACCGCCTCCACCACGGCCAGCCGCGTGTGCGGTGCTTCGGCTCGCAGCCTTGCCAAAGCTGGCAACAGGATGGCCGACTCGGCGTAGTCGGCAGCGGCCACGCGCCAGGTGGTGGTGGCCTCGGCCGGATCGAAAGGCCGCGTGGGGGCGACCGCGCGGCCCAGCGACTCCAGCGCTTCGCGCAGCGGCTCACGCAACTCGTCCGCGCGAGCGGTGGGCCGCATGCCGCGCTGCGCGGGCACCAGCAGCGGATCGCCGAACACTTCCCGCAGCTTGGCGAGCTGCACGCTCACCGAGGGCTGCGAGAGGTTCAGGCGCTCGGCCGCGCGCGTGACGTTGCGCTCGGCCAGGAGTGTGTCGAGCGTGACCAGCAAGTTGAGATCGAGGCGGCTGAAATTGTTCATGGCAATTGCTGGAATTCAGACTATTCATTTCCAATATATCGCCACGGCGCCTAACCTGCGGACATCTTCATTCCACCCCCTGTGAAACCGTGAACATCCTGCTGGTCCTTGCCCATCCCGAAGCCGCCTCGCTCAACGGTGCGCTCCATCGCTTCATGACCGAACGCCTCGCGGCCGCCGGCCACTCCGTGCGCGTGTCGGATCTGTACGCCATGCGCTGGAAGCCCGCGCTCGACGCAGACGACTTCCCCGCGCGCGATGCCGCCGCGCGCTTCGACCCCGCCCTCGAATCGCTGCAGGCCTTCGAGGCCGGCACGCAAACCGCCGACATCGCCGCCGAGCAGGAAAAGCTGCTGTGGGCCGACGCGGTGATCCTGCAGTTTCCGCTGTGGTGGTACTCGATGCCCGCCATCCTCAAGGGCTGGGTCGAGCGCATCTACGCGTATGGCTTCGCCTACGGCGTGGGCGAGCACTCCGACACGCACTGGGGCGACCGCTTCGGCGAAGGCACGCTGGCCGGCAAGCGCGCGATGCTGGTGGTGACGACCGGCGGCTGGGCCTCGCACTACGCGCCGCGCGGCATCAATGGGCCGATGGACGACCTGCTGTTCCCCATCCACCACGGCATCCTCTACTACCCCGGATTCGACGTGCTGCCGCCTTACGTGGTGCATCGCACGCACAAGGTCGACGAGGCCGCTTACGCACGCATTACCGAAGAACTGGGCCAGCGGCTCGACACGCTGTTCACGGCCGAGCCGATTCCGTTCCGCCGGCAGAACGGCGGCGACTACGAGATTCCCGCCCTCACGCTGCGCGAGGACATCGCGCCGGGTGAGATTGGCTTTGGGGCGCACAGTGCCTAAGGCAGTCGTCGGTTCTCACTGGTTCGCAATTTCCGGTTCGAGTCGATCCCGCCGCATGGCACGCCACAGGGCGAGATCGTAGGAAATCTTGAGCAGCCCGCACGCAATGAGCGGCAAGGAGATCCATCCGGCAGCAAACAGTGCGCCACTGAGCGTCGGGCTGATGGCCGCAGCCAAGCTCCGCGGAACGGCAGTGAAACTCGCCGCGGCGCTGCGCTCTGCGGGGGTCACCACGGCCATCACATAGGCCGTCCGGGTGGGAACGTCCATCGATGACAACGCGCTGCGAACCATCAGCAAACCGAGCGCAATCGGCAAGCTGGGCGCGAGCGCAGCCAACACGAGGCAGACGTTGGCCGGCAGATGCGTGAAGACCATCGTGTTCAGCAACCCGATTCGTTGTGCAACCACAGGAGCCGCGAGCTGCGATGCGGCACTCAGCAAGCCAGTCCAGAAGAAGAACACGCCGGCCTGGGTCAGCGAGAAGCCGAATCGCTGCAGCAGCCATAGCGACATCAACGCGTTGACCGTCAATCCGCCGGCGAAGGCGTCGACGCTGAAGAGTGCCGCCAATCGCACCACCACGCCGCGCGAAGGCCCCAGGGGTGCCGGGGCGACAGGCGCGCTGCCTGAGTTGTTGCCTGCGTCAGGGGCCGGCAGGTTTCGATAGAGCCAGAAAACGATGAGCCCGATTGCCGCATACACCAGGAACATTCCGCGCAGCGCGTCGAGGCGCGCAAGCCGGCTGTGCTGAACCAGCCAATCCGGCACGGCCGCAGCCAATGCGCCCATCGCGGCACACAGCGCACCCAGGAGGCTGTAGCGAGCAAACAGCGCGGTTCGCGCATGGCCTTGCGCCGCTGCGGCCAGCCGGGCGTGTTCGAGAGGAAGGAAGACGCTCACATCGCCCGAACTGGGGTTAAGGGTGCCAACGAGCGCGACGACCAGCAACGGCCAGAATGCCGACAAGCTCGCAAAGCCGAGGCCGGTCGCGGCCATCAGCAAGGCGGCAATGCGCAGCAATTTCCCTCCAGCGAAACGGTAGCCCCATGCACCAACCGCCAGCGTAGCCAAGGCAGAGCCCAACATCGTGGCCGTGCTGAGGATGCCGACCTCCAGCGTACCCATCCCGTTCGAAAGCAGGTAGGCCGGTAGCAGCACGGCCATGTACCCATCGCCGAAGGCGCGCAACCCTCGTGCGACGAGCAGGGGCATGGCGACGGGGTCGACGCCGGCGGGCAACAGGCGCATGAGACCGCCCAATGAACGAGACGAAGGGGGCGTACTCATTGCGTGCCGGAGCCGAAAAAAGGCCGGGCCACGATCGCGATTTGCCCCGCTGGCCCGCCAAAGCTGATGAAGCCGGGCGTGAGCCAGAAGCGGAAGGCTTCAGCGAATGAAATGGACTGGATGGGCGCAGAAGGCGCGGGCTGTGCGTCAGGCAAGGCGGTGTCCACAGATAGCTCCGTTATGAGTCACCAGCGCTTGGACGGGACACCGTCTAACTTTGCAGAACGGGAGGCTGTATTCCCGGTGGCGAGATCGTAGCAGACAGAGCTGGCAAGCTGTGTGCGCCCAGCCTGCGGATGCCCACCACGGCGCGCGGCCTACTCGGCCTCGATGCCAGCCGCCTTCACGATGCGGCCCCACTTCTGGGACTCGGCCGCCTGGAACTTCGCGAGCTCTTCGGGCGAGGTCGTGTACACCTCGGTGCCGGTCGGCTCGTAGAAGGCCGTCTTTGCGGCCTCGCTCTTCGCGGCCTTCACCAGCAGCTCGTTGAGCCGCTTGACTACGGCGGGCGGGGTCTTCGCAGGCGCATAGGCCGCGAACCAGTAGCCCATTTCGTAGCCCTTCACGCCGGCCTCGGAAATGGTGGGCACATCGGGTGCGAGCGGCGATCGCGCCGAGCTGGAAAAGCCCAGCGCACGCAGCTTGCCCGCCTTGACCTGCGGCAGGCCGGTGGCGGTGTCGGTGATCATCATGTGGATCTGGCCGCCCAGCAGGTCTGTCACGGCGAGCGTGTTGCTCTTGTAGGGCACGTGCAGCAGCCTGATGTCGGCCATCTGCTGCAGCAGCTCGCCCGCCATGCGGCTCGACGAACTGCCACTGCCGAAGCTGTACTTGCCCGGCTCCTTCTTCGCAAGCGCGACGAACTCGGCCACGCTCTTCGCAGGGAACGAGGGGTTCACCACCATGATCTGGCCGCCCTTGCCGAGCGCAGCCACAGGCGCGAAGTCTTTCACCGGGTCGTAGGGCAGCTTCTTGTACAGGTGCTCGTTGGCGGCGTGCGTGGTGTTGGTGGTGATGAGCACCGTGTAGCCGTCGGCGGGCGCCTTGGCCACGTTCTGCGAGGCGATGAAGCCGCTGGCGCCGGCCTTGTTGTCGATGATGACGGCCTGCTTGGTCTCGGCCGCGACCTGGTTGCCGATGGCACGCGCGAGCTGGTCGGTCGCGGTGCCGGCCGCGAAGGGCACGACGAAGGTGATGGGCTTCTCGGGGAAGGTCTGCGCATGGCCCAGCAGCGGCGCCAGGGCCAATGCGGTGGTCAGCACGGCGAGGGGAAATCGTTTCATTGTTTTGTCTCCGGATGGATGAGTAAAGAAAGAGGATCGCCGCGGCTACGGCCCGGCCAGCAAGGGTTCGAGTGCGCGCGGCACGCGCACAGGCATGTCGAGCAGCAGGAAGGACAGCGCCTTGCCGTGCGCATCGAGGTTCAGCGCATCGTTGACGCCGCCGTCGAGCACCGCGTCGAGCACGAAGTTCATCGCGTGCAGCTTCGGCAGCACGAAGCGCTGCACCTGCGACGGCGCGCGATGGCGGAACTGCGCGGCCACGCGCTCGGGCGTGATCTGTTCGACCAGCAAGGGATACAGCTGTGGGTGCCAGGCGATCACGCTGATGTTGGAGCGATCGCCCTTGTCGCCGGTGCGGCCGTGGGCAGCGCGGTAGAGCGGCACTTCGATCATGTCGGGGGTGTTCATGCCAGTGCCTCCGCGTCGAGCAGTTCGAAGCGCACCGGCACTGCTTCGCGCGGCAGCAGGCACGACAGCGTGTTGAGTCGCGGCGTGAGCGCGGTGCGCACGCCGCCGCCGCCGGCCGGGCCGCAGGTGTAGAGCGCCATCACCTCGCGCGCCAGCCGTTCGGCCTGCCCGCGCTCGGTATGCGTGGCCGCGACGCGCAGGCGCACGTCGCGCAGGCCGGCATCGGGCGCATCCGCCAGCGCGCGGCCGGCATCGTCGCCGAGGATGCTCAGCGCGCCGATCAGGTCCACGCGCAGCGCGAGTCCGTCGAGCCGCTTGCGAAGCACATCCGCAGCAAGCCGCGCGCGGGCCTCGGCGCGTGGCCCCGCATAGGAGATCTCGCCCTCCGCCAGCCAGCCGCCTTCATGGCAGACATTGACCTTGTAGCGGCCCGGCCGTTCGTGGCCGCGCACGCCGGAGAGCGCCACGCGGTCGGCGCCGGGAAGCGTGTGCACTTCGGCGTCGGCGATGTCCGCGACCACGTCGGGCGTCAGGTAGGCGGCCGGGTCGTGCACCTCGTAGAGCAGTTGCTCCTTCACGGTGGCTTCGCTCACGAGGCCGCCGGTGCCGTCGGCCTTGCCGATGGTGCAGCGGCCGTCCGCGTCGATCTCGGCGATGGGGAAGCCCACCGCTTCGAGTCCCGGCACGTCCTTGTAGCCCGGGTCGGCGAAGTAGCCGCCACACACCTGCGCGCCGCATTCGAGCAAGTGGCCCGCCATGGTCGCGCGCCCGAGCCGGTCCCAGTCGTCGGCGCGCCAGCCGAAGTGCGACATGGCCGGCCCGACAGTGAGCGAAGGGTCGGCCACGCGGCCGCACACCACGATCTGCGCGCCCGCATCGAGCGCCGCGGCAATGGGTTCCGCGCCGATGTACGCATTGGCGCTGACCATGCGCAGCCCTTGCATCTGCGCGCCGAGCGCTTCATTCAGCAGCGCGCGATGCTCGGGCCCCGACAGATCGTCGCCCTCCACCACCGCGATGCGCGGCGCATCCGCGCCCAGTTCGCGCGCCATGCGGGCGATGTGCCGGGCGGCGGCACGCGGATTGGCGGCGCCGAAGTTGCTCACGATGCGGATGCCATGCGCCAGGCAGCGCGCGAGCACGGGCCGCAGCATGTCGTCGAGCAGCGGCTCGTAGCCGGCGTTGGGGTTGGCGCGGCGGCGCAACTGGGCCAATGCCAGCGTGCGCTCGGCCAGCGTCTCGAAGATGAGGAAGGCGCGACTGCCGGCAGGCCCCGCGGCGAGCCGCGCGATCAGTGTGTCGACCACCGGCCCGGCGGCATCGGTGCGGTCGCCCGAGAAGCCGGCAGCGCATCCGATCAGCAGCTTGGACGGTTCGATGGAGTTCATTGCCGTGCACTGTAGGCAACGGCCGGTCATCCGTAAAATCGAAAATCTGGATCGATTGATCCGGTTTTCAAATAACAATCCAGCCACCTGCATCCGAGACATGAGAAAGACGCCCGACCTCTCCACGCGGCAGCTGCGCGCCTTTCTCGCGCTGGCCGAGCACCGCAACTTCACTCGCGCGGCGCAGAGCAGCCACCTTTCGCAGCCCGCGTTCAGCGCGCTGATCCGCACGCTCGAAGACGCGGTCGGCACGCGCCTGTTCGACCGCGACACGCGCAGCGTGCAGCTCACGCCCGAGGGCCGGCTGTTCGAGGGCTCCGCGCGCCGGCTGCTCGACGACATGGGCAGCGCCATGGGCGACCTCGCCGATCACGTGGAACGCCGCAAGGGCCGCGTGCGCGTGGCCGCCCTGCCCTCGCTCGCGGCCGGCTGGCTACCCGCGGTGTTCGCCGAGTTCATGCAGGCCTGGCCGGGCATCCGCATCGACCTGGACGACGCGCTGTCCGACGCCTGCATCGCGCTGGTGCGCAGCGGCCAGGCCGACTTCGCGATTGCCGCATCGGGCGCCGGAGGCACCGCCGACGGCGACCTGCGCGCGCGCAAGCTCTGCACCGACCGCTTCCACCTCGTGTGCCGCGCCGACCATCCGCTCGCGCGCGAGCCGCGCCTCACGGCGAAGAAGATCGCGCCCTACCCCTTCATCCAGATGGCGCGCAACAGCAGCGTGCGGCAGGCGCTCGATGCGGCGCTGCATCCGCAAAGGTTGAATGCAGTGTTCGAGGTGGAGCACCTGGCCACCGTGATGGGCCTCGTCGAAGCCGGGCTGGGCATCAGCGTGGTGCCCGCGCTCACGCTGTTCCACTTCCAGCGCGAGACGCTGGTGACGCGGCCGCTGCCCCTGCCTTCCCTCACGCGCACGCTCTACATGGTGCAGCGGCGCGAAGGCAGCCTCTCGGTGGCGGCGCAGACGCTGCACGACCTGATCGTCGCGCGGCTGGGGTCGCTGCGGCTGGACTGATGCCCGGCGCGCAGCGAGCCAGGACCAGCTCGCGCTAGCCGCTCAGCCCACGGCGCTCGCCATCGCGGCTTGCGCAGTCGGGTTCGGCGTGGGCTCTCCGATCTTGCGCATCGTGTTGCGGTCGGTGTGGCTGAAGGGTTCGGGCTTTCCGCGCACGCTCAGGACCGTCTCGAGTTCGTAGGACCAGCTGCCATCGTCGTGGAACGACACCTCGATGCTGTAGCGCAGCGTCTTGAACGCATGCTCCAGGAACGGGTTCGCCACGATGCCGTTGGTCTCGCCGCCGCGCACCGCTTCGAGCCTGAAGCTGCGATCGCCGGGCTTCGCGTGGCCGGTCGCCATGGCCGTGAGCCCGCGCGGGAGCGACAGCGTCTGGATCAGCGCGCCCGTGGCGGGCTCCCACAGCCAGTAGCCGACCTGGTCGTGAAAAGTCTCCACCTCGTCGGGCTTGGCGATGCGCACGTGGTAGCGCAGCCCGTAGAAGATCTGCGGCCCGTTCGTCTGCGCATCGATGGGCTGGAACTCCGCGTGCTCGATGAAGGCTTCGGCCTCGGGGCCGTCTTCCTTCGGGCTCACGTCGTGGCCGGCCGTGCCGATCCAGAGGCCCGCCAGGCCCGTGAGCGGGCCAAGGTTGGCGAGCGTGTGCGGATCGGGCTCGGGTTCCGTGTAGATGTCGCGGGGAAACTGTTCCATGTTCTTTTCCTGATGAAATCTTCTCTTGAGGCGTGAGGATAAATGTCACTGGTCGAGGCGAATGCCGACCTTGGCGATGATCGCACCCCATTTGCGGCCCTCGCTGTCGATGAAGGCCTTGAACTCCTCGGGCGAGCCGCCGCCCACCACCAGCCCCTGGTTGGCCAGCAGTTCGCGCACGGCCGGCTCCCGCAGCACCTCGTTGACGTCGGCGTTGATGCGGCGCACCACCTCGGGCGGCGTGCCGCTGGCGGCGAAGAAACCGTTCCAGGCCAGCGCCTCGAAACCGGCATAGCCCGACTCGGCCACGGTGGGCAGGTCTTTCATGAGCTCGGAGCGCGTGGCGCTCGTGATGGCGATGAGCTTCACGCGCTGCCCCTGGATCAGCGGCAGCAGCGCGGGCGCCACCGCGAACAGCGCCTGCGTGTCGCCCGCCGCCAGCGACAGCCCCGCGGGCGGCGAACCTGCATAAGGCACATGCACCGCCTCGAGGTGCGCCACGCTGCGAAACAGCTCCATCGTGAGATGCGACGAACTGCCCGCGCCCACCGACGCATAGCTGAACTTGTCGCCCCGCTTCTTCGCCCATTCGACGAACTCGGGCAGCGTGTTCGCGGGGTTGTTCGCCTGCACCGCCAGCACGTTGGGCTGCGAGGTCGTGAGCACGATGGGCACCAGGTCACGCGAAGGCACGTAAGGCATGCGCGCATACATGTAGGGGCCGAAGGCGATCGGGCCGTTGAAGCCGATGCCCAGCGTGTAGCCGTCGTGCGGCGCCTTGGCCACGGTGTCCATGCCGATCAGGCCGCCCGCGCCCGCCTTGGTCTCGATCACCACGGGCTGCTTCCAGATCACGCGCAGGCGGTCGGCCAGCGTGCGCGCGATCAGGTCGAGCGAACTGCCTGCAGGTGCGGGCACGATGACGCGAACCGGCTTCGCGGGCCAGTCCTGCGCCCATGCGCCGGCGGCCAACACGCTGGCAAGCAATAACATGGCGAGCTTGTAGTTCTTCTTCACTTCAGTCCTTCACTAGTGATTTACCCGCACGATGCGGCCTGCGATTTGTCAAGTACTGATGCGCAAACGACACACAAGCGTGACCGCACGCATCCTGCACATCGAAACCTCGCAAGTCCAGACCCGAATATGAAGTCGAAAGGCTTCCAGAGCGGTTCCGATGGGTTCGATGGCCTTTAACCACTTCGCGACTGGGCCGATTGTGCAGGGGCTTCAAACTGTCACTGCATCGCGGCAAGATGCGCATCCGCCGATTCTTGCGTCGACCCGATCTGACCGAAGGAGCATTCTCATGTTCGCTACCGCGGAACGCACCATCAAGACCCCCGGCCCCGATCATCCGATCACGATCACACCGAACCCGCTGCGCGTGGTGGTGTCGGTCGACGGCCGTGTCATCGCCGACACGCGCGAAGCGTTGACGCTGCGCGAAACGCATTTCGGAACGGTGCATTACATCCCCCGCAAGGACGTCAGGATGTCGCTGCTGGAGCGCACGCAACACGCGACCTATTGCCCGTACAAGGGCGAGTGCAACTACTACAGCATTCCTGCAGGCGGCGAACGCTCGGTGAATGCGGTATGGACCTACGAGTCGCCCTACGAGCCGGTCGCGCAGATCAAGGACCACTTGGCGTTCTATCCGGATCGCGTGGGGCCGATCGAAGAACGGGTTGCCTAGCGCGCGAACACGCCGATTACAAGAAGGCGATGCCGTCCATTCAGGGCGGCAGCACCAGCGGCCCGCAGTTCTCTTCCGCCACGAACACCGCCACCAGCCTCGCAGGCTTCACCGGATCGGGGTTCTCCGCGAACAGGTGCAGCGTGCGCGGCGGTTCGAAGAAGGTCTGGCCGGGCCTGTAGTCGCCGACCGGACCACCGCCCAGTTGCGAACGCACCGTGCCTTCGAGAACGATGGCCGTCACAGAGCCCGGATGCCTGTGGGCCGGTGAATAGGCCATCGGTGGAAAGTCGACCATGACGGTGGTGACTGACTTGCCCGGCACGTTGGGCAGCGACTCGCAGGAGATCACCTTCGTCGAGACCCCGGGCCGCGCCGCTGCGGCGGAGCCCCCAGGGGCCGGCCCCGAGGCGAACATCGGGCGCCCCACGGCACTGCAGATATCGTCGATGAACTGCACGGTCGATTTCCTGCTCGCGTGCGGCAGCAATGCCCAGCCCGCAGCGGTGACGGCCAGCACCGCAAACCCGGCGCGCGCCTGGCGGCGCAGGGCAAGAGGAATCGTGTTCATGGCGTGGCTCCTTGCTGCAAGCGTGCATCGGCGCGCCAGCCCAGCGCGCGCTTCGCCTTCTCGCTGCTGACCTCGGCGCCGTCTTCGGCGATGTTGAAAATGCCGCCGGTCGAGTGCTGCAGTGCCAGCAAGGCTGCCCGTGCCGCAGCTTCCACATGCAGCGGACTCGGGCCCTTGGGTGTGTCGGTCGAGGTGTTCGGTCCGTAGAGCTGCCCGTAGCGCAGCACGGTGGAGATCATGTCCTGCGCGGCCATCACGCACCGCTCCAGTGCCGCCACGCCGCCCACGGTAACGCGGCGAGCGCCTTCAGCCTGCGTGTCGAGCGGCTGCGTTTCCGTGAAAGGCCTGGGCCCCGGGGCATAGACCCATGCGATGCTCTGCACCACCAGCCGGCTCGCGCCCACGGCCTGCGCCGCGGCCACGAGGTTGCGCGTGCCTTCGGCGCGCACGCGTGCATTGAGCACCAGGGCCTGCGCCATGCGGGCCGGGTCCAGGTCTTTCGGCAGGTCTGTGAGCTGATGGATCACGCCCCACGGCGCGATGCGCGCCAGCGCGGCGCGCAGCGCCGCCGCATCGAACACGTCGACGACGACCGGATGCACGCCCCGCGCCTCCAGCGCGTCCGCGCGGTCCTTGCGCCGCGTGCTGCCATACACGGTGCAGCCCGCTTCGATCAGCAGTGGAACCAGCGCGGTGCCGACCGCCCCGGTTGCGCCCGCCAGAAATACCTTCTCGCTCATTGCGTCTCTACCTTCCAGGCTTTTCATGGGGCCGATCCTAGTTCTACGATGTCCCATCAAAAAGAGCCAAGAATCACGAAAATGACTGGGCCATGACATCCGCGCCCCGCGCATCCGCAAACATGCTCCATCTCGACCGCGCAAAACAAACGCCGCTGTTCAGGCAGATCTACGAGCGCTACCGATCCGCCATCGAGCAAGGCGCGCTGCGCCCCGGCGACCGCGTGGCGTCGGCGCGCAGCCTGGCCGGCGAACTCGGCGTGGCACGCGGCACCGTCGAGGCGGCCTTCAGCCAGCTGATGGGCGAAGGCTATTTCTCTTCGCGCGGGCAGGCGGGCACCGTGGTCTCGCCGTCGCTGCCGCTGCATCGGCCAGCGCGGCGGGAGCCCCGGCTCGCGGATGGGCCGGTGTCCGGCGGCGCGCTCGCGCAGCCGGGCGAACCGCCGCCCCTGCAACTGGGTATTCCGGCGCTCGATGCCTTCCCGCGCAAGCTGTGGTCGCGCCTCGTGGCCCGGCGGGCGCGAGCCATGAACGCGGCCGACATGTTCTACGGCGATCCCTGCGGATACTCGCCGCTGCGCGAGGCCATCGCGGCCTACCTGCTGGTATCGCGCGGCGTGTCGTGCCATGCCTCGCAGGTGCTGGTGACGGGCGGCTATCGTGCGTCGCTCGCGCTCGTCGCACGCACGCTGCTGAAGAAGGACGACCGCGTGTGGATCGAAGACCCGTGCTTTCCGCCGACGCAGGAGGTGCTGCGCGCCGTCGGCCAGCGCGCGGTGCCCGTGCCGGTGGACGACGAGGGCCTGGTCGTGGCGCGCGGCCTGCGCAAGGCGCCGAAGGCGCGCATGGCCATCGTCACGCCCTCGCACCAGGCACCGCTGGGCGCATCGATGACGCTCGCTCGCCGGCTGCAGCTGCTCGAATGGGCCTCGCGGGCGAACGCATGGATCGTCGAGGACGACTACGACGGCGAGTACCGCTATGCCGGCGCGCCGCTGCCCGCGCTCAACAGCCTCGATGGGCATCACCGCGTGCTGTACGCGGGCAGCTTCTCGAAAGTGCTCCACCCCGGGCTGGCGCTGGGCTACGTGGTCGTGCCCGAATCGCTGCGCGCGCGCTTCGAGGAAGCCGCGCGGACATGGTCGAACGGCAGCCCGCAGATCACGCAGGCCGTGGTGGCCGACTTCATGCGCGAGGGGCACTTCCCGCGCCACCTGAAGAAGATGCGGCTGCTCTATGCGCGGCGGCGCGCCATGCTCGTGGCGGGCCTGCAGAAGGCCTTCGGCGACGAGGTGCGCATCGACCTGCGCAGCGGCGGCATGCACCTGATCGCGCGCTTCGACCAGCGCCGCGAAAGCGATGTGACGCTGGCTCGCCGCGCACAGCAGGCCGGGCTCAACTGCCAGCCGCTGTCGAGCCGCGCCATTGCGGCGCAATCTGGCGCAGGCTTGCTGATGGGCTTCACCAACATCGCCACCGCCGCCGAAGCGAACCGGCTCGCGGCGAAGCTGCGCACCGCTTTCGGTTGAACAGCGCTCAGGCGGCTTCGTCGCCGGGGAACGCGCCGCGGTCCTTGATCCGCGTGACCTGCGACAGCACCGCGTCCGCGGGCGTCATGTCCGCACGCCGGCCCTTGTAGACCGGCTGCTCGAACTTGCCGCCGGCATAGCGATAGAGATAGCGCACCTCGACCAGCGTACCCACCGCCGGCAGAGGCTCGTTGGGCGGCACCGTGACGTTGCCCAGGTCGACCATCGCGCCCGCCTCGTCGCGCAACCCCACGGCCACCGAGCGCTGCGCGTTGACACGGATCACCTCGCAGGTCGCGCTCTGGTTGAACTTGAACTTCAGGCTGGCGGTGCTGCGGCCCGCGGCGAACGGCGCATCGAGCGCCTTGAGCACATAGCCTTCGCCATGCGAGGCCAGCAGTTCCCGTGCGCGGCGGCGCTTGCCTTCGGCGGTGAGTTCGAGGTCGAGCACGGTCACCCATGGCACGGCCACCGCGATCCTGCGCAGATGCCCGAAGCGCTCGATGAACGGCGCCCCGCGCAGGTCCTGCCCGTGGAGTTCCAGCAGGTCGAACGCCATGAAGGCATCGCCCACGTGCTCGCCGGCGATCACGGTGCGGCCCGCCGGCGCATCGGCAGCGCCTGCCCAGGCCTGCGGAATGTCGACGAATAGCCCGCGCCGGTTGGTGCCGCGCACCGCCTCGCCTTCGATCAGCAGGATGCGGTTCTCCCCATCGGCCTTCTCCTGCAGGCCCCAGCCGGGATCGTCGAAGTAGCGCGCCGCCTGCTCCTCGAGGATCAGCGTGGGCAGCTGCGGCAGTTCGCCGCTCATGCGGCCGGCCAGCTCGGTCGAGGTGTAGAGCGCGCCGGACTGGTCGGGCGTGTAGCCTTTCGACGTCTTTTCCTTGACCACCTTCTGGTAGATCTTCAGCGCGGCTTCGAAGGCCAGCGGGCTGCTGGTCTTGGTGCCGGTGGCGAGCGTGCCGCCGCGGCGGCCGTTGCCGTAGTCGACCACCCAGCCGTCGTCCCTGGGCCGCAGGTGCACCTGGTAGACCTTGTCCGAGCCCTGGCCCGTGAAATAGAGAAAGCTCGACTGGGGGACCTGTTCCGCGTTCGGCATGGAAAAAGACGTCTGGTTGAATCAGGCCGCGATGCTACACATGCACACAACCGGCACGCACGCCCGCTAAGATGCGCGGCGAAACAATAAGCACAAGCACCCAACCGAAGGCAGGGAGGCCTCCGCGTGAAGCGCATTCGCTCCGAGAAATTGATCCGCACGAAGCCGGGCGCAGCGGCCGCCACGGGCTTCGCCACCGTGGAACTGTTCGCCCTGCCGGAGGCGCCGGGCCATGTAGTGCATGTGAGCACCAGCCGCGACGGGCTGCAGTGGAAGGAAACGGTCTACACGCCGTCGCCGCTGCCGCTGGAACTGGCCAACGCCGCCTTCGAGCGCGCCGTGGCGGCGCAGATCGCACAGGGCCATGCGATCGAAGGCGCAGCCGCCGCGGTTGCCACGGCGGCGCCGCTCTCCGCCGTGCTCGCGCACCCCGGCGATGCCGTGCTGCTGGCCGGCATCAGCCCCGATGCATGGCGCCTGCTGCCTCCCGTGCGCCGAAGCCGCGTGGTGTGGCGCATCGGCGAGCGTCGGCTGGCCGCCGCCGTGCCGCAGCTCATCGATCACATCGAAACCGGCGAGCCGATGCTCGACTACTGCATCGCCTGGGCCGTCGGCCGCTGCGGCGACGGTGGCGCGTTCGAGGCAATGCGCGAACTCTCCCGACGCGGCCGCACGCCCGTGGTCATACGCGCGGCGCGCTGGGCCGCGCTGAACCTGTGGCCCGCCGACCAGCGCGCGGCCGAGTCGGCACGCATCGTGGACGACTGGCCCGCACCGCTGCGCCGCGCCTGGGCCGCCATGAGCGACATGCCCGCCGGCCAGGCCATGCCACTGCTGCGCCAGCACCTGGCCGACCCCGCGCTCTGGAACGGCCTGAAGTACGCGGCCTGGGTCGAGCAGCTGTTCGATCTCTCGCTGCTCGAAGGCCCGGCCACCGACGGACTTGCACGTACGGCCCTGCTGGAGATTGCGCCGACGCTGCAGCTCGCGGCCGGCAGCTTCCGCGCATGGCGCCGGCTGTACAAGGGCGCGGAGTTCGCAGGCGACTATGCCCTGCTCGGCGTGCTGCACCAGCGCCTCGAGACGCAGCGTGCCGCCTTCCGCACCGGCGGCCGCTGGGCATTGGCCAATGGCCGCTATGTGGAGATCGCCAAGGAAATCGTGCGGCCCGACAGCCGCCTCGCCTACAGCCAGCGCACGCGCGACTACCTGCGCCGCCGCACATGGCGCAACCTGCGCCGGCTCGCACTGGCCGGCACCGCCGACGAGGCCAGCTGGCTGCAGCTGGCCATGGGCGTGCTGCTCGCCGCAGACGATGCGCAAGCAGGCACCGCCGGCCAGCAACGCGAATCGCGCTGGACCGAAGAGCCTCGCAGCTGGCACACCGGCCCCTACAGCAACTGGCTCGTGCTGATGCAGCTGCTGCACCGCCACGACCCCGAATGGGAGGCCCAGCGCGGCGGCCTGCGCTGGCGCCGCAACTCTCCCCCGTCCAACCAGCGCCTGAACCGCACCGAAGCCTGGCCAGAACGCTGGGACCGCCATCCGCAGGCGCTGCTGCAGCTGATGCAGCAGGGCCGCTGCGCCGCCGTGCATGCTTTTGCGGCGCGTGCGCTGCAGGACAACAAGCCCTTCTGCGACGCGCTCGAAGCGCCCACGGTCTGGCGCCTGCTGGCAAGCACCTGGGACGACACCGCGCGCTTCGCGCTGGCCATTGCGCGCCAGCGCATCGCGGCCGGCACACCGCCCCTGTCCTGGCTGCCCGCGCTGCTGGGATCGCCGCTGGCCGAGGCGCGCACACACGCGCTCGAAATCATCGCCCAGGACCCGGGCCTCTACAGCCAGCAGGTCGACCTGCTGCTGATGCTGCTGACCTCGGCCGATGCCGAAGTGCGCCGCGCATCCCGCCTGCTGCTGCAGGCCGCCGCGCCGAATCCGTCGACGCTCGAAGCCCTGTGCGCCGGACTGCTCGCCTGGCTGCCGGCCTGCGAAAGCGACCATCCCGAGCTCGAAGCCATCTGCGAGAATATCCAGTGGGCCCTGCAAGGCCTGCTGCGCACTGCGGCCGCGAAGGCGCCGCTGCCCGAACTGCTCGCGCTCTTCGACCACGCGAATCCCGACGTGGTGCGCACCGCCGCCGAATGGTTGCTGCTGCACCCGGCGTCGGTCCAGGGCCTGCCGGTCGGCGTGCTCACGCGCCTGCTGCAGTCCGACGACGAACGCCTGCGCGGTGCCGGCGTGCGGCTGTTCACCGCCCTGCCCGACGCCACTCTGGTCACCCAGCCCGAACTGTTCGCCGCCTTCTGCAGCAGCCCGATGCCGGCCGTGCGCGCGGCCGTCGCGCCACGGCTCGCGCAGCTGCTGCCCGAGCACCCCGGCTTCGGCGCGGCGCTGATGCCGATGCTGCGCGACGAACTGTTCCGCGCCGAAGCCGCCGAGGGCGTGCTCGACTCGCTGCTGCAATGGCTGTGCGGCGCGCTGGCCGAGCACACCCGCCGCGGCGAGCCCGCCGTCACGCTGCGCCTGCTCGAAGCGCGCAGCAAGGGCGCGCAGCGCCTGGGCGCATGGCTGCTGCCGCAGCACGATCCGCAAGGCTTCGATGTGCTGCAGACCGCCAGCCTCGGCCTGGTCGACGCCGCCACTGCGCGCCGCTGGGCCATGGACCAGCTGGCCGCGAACCCGCAGCGCACGCTGTCGCAGCTCGGCGATGCGCTGCGCATCTTCGACAGCCGCTGGGACGACGCGCGCGACTGGGCCCGCCAATGGTTCGGTGCACACAGCGGCACGGAGGGCAGCGCGAGCCACTGGACGCCGGCGCTGCTGGTGCGCCTGTGCGACCACAAGGACGCGGGCGCCCAGCGGCTGGGCCGCGAGCTGCTCACCACGCATTTCGACGTGACCGACGTCACCACCTACATGCTGCAGCTGAGCCAGCACCCCTCGCCCGGCATGCAGCTCTTCGTCACCAACTGGCTGGCCTCGGCCGCGAGCCGCAATGCCGACGTGCTCGCGCGGCTGGAGCCCTACTTCCTGAGCGTGCTGTCGCAGGCCAACCGCGGCCGGCTGGCCAAGGCGCGCGTCATGCAGTTCCTGGCCGCGCAGGCAGCGCATTCGGAAGACATCGCACGCATCGTCGCGCGCGTGTTCGCACGGCAGGCCGTCACCGGCGCCATCACCGAACGCGCCCGGTACGTGGCCGGCCTGCGCACCATCCAGGCCGCCTTCCCCGCACTGGAAAACCCCTTGCAGACCGCTCCGGTGCGCGGCGTCGCGCCGCGCCGTGCACTGCCCGTCGCCCCCACGGGGAGGCCCACCGCATGAGATTCCAGTACCGCTACTTCGGGCACTCGGGCGCACAGCACACGGCCAGCAGCACGGCGCTGCAGTTCGCCCCCGACACGCTGCGCGCGCCCGTGCACTTCGTTGCCGACATCAACCGCCACCTGCCGTTCCGCGAAGGCATGTCGGCGCTGCACGACGTGGTGGTGGGCGACCTGCGCTTCCAGCCGCGCGACAAGAGCGCGTACCTCGAATGGCTGGCCGGGCAGGAGAACGAACTGCTCGCGCAGTTCATGGCGCGCAGCGACCAGCTGAAGGCGCAGATGGCCCCGATCCGCGACGAGCTCGGCGAGCTGCGCAAGCGCAAGCAGTCCGTGCTGCAGCCCTTCATGAGCGCGCAGAAGCGCTACTTCGACCACATCTACCAGGTCAACCGCGAAGCCTGGTTCGTGCTCGACCCGGTGATCACGGTGCACCCCGACCGCGTGTTCTTCGAATGCTTCAGCCAGGACGAGTCGAGCTACGGCATGTTCTCGTGCAGCCACGACATCTTCGACCGCGTGAGCGACCACGCCTTCGGCACCACCAACGTCGACTACTCGGAATCTCTGTACGACGAGTTCCAGAAGATCCGCGACTACAAGACGACGCGCCTGGCCATCGACCCCGGCGGCTTCCAGGTTCAGAGCGACAACGACCCCGCCTTCCACGAACCGAAGATCGACGTGCCCGACAGCTGGGTGCGCGGCTTCCTGCAGGTGAGCAGCGCGATGCTGCTGCCGTCGCAGCGGCTGCAGCTGCATCCGATGGACGTGCACAACATCTGCCTGGTGCTGCGCCGGCGCAAGGAGCGCGTGGGCCCGCGCTCGCTGCGCTTCATCCTGCGGCCGGGGCAGCCGGTGCGCATCCTGTTCGAGCCCTGGGGGCACGAGCTGGTGTGCCCGCGTTCCACGCACAGCGCCACCTCCGACATCGACATCCGCGTGTGGGGCCGGCGCCGGTTGCTGCAGCTCGAACGCCTGGTGCCGGTGGCGCAGGGCTTCACGGTGCACCTGCTGGGCACCGGCATGCCGAGTTTCTGGGTCGCGCAACTGCCCGACATGGAATTCACGCTCGGCCTCTCGGGCTGGACCGCCAACGACTGGTCGCGCAACGGCCACTTCGAGTTGCTGCAGCCGCGCCACACGGTCGACCAGGACAGCCAGCTGCGCGTGTTCGCGGCACTGGGCGAACGCTGGCGCGCCACCACTGCCGAACTGGCGGCGGCCACGGGCCTGTCGACCCTCACCGTCGACGCTGCGCTCGGCGGCTACGTGCAGGCCGGGCGCGTGGTGTACGACCTGGCTCACGGCGTGTGGCGGCTGCGCGAACTGAGCCGCGAACCGCTGCCGATGGACAAGCTGCGCTACGCCAGCCCCGAGGAAGAGGCCGCAGCCGAACTGGTGCGCGCACGCCGCATCGCCAACGTGAAGACGACGGCGCGCCCCGACGGCGGCCTCTCGCTGAGCGGCAAGTGCAAGGGCGCCGCCGGGCAGCGCGAGTACCTGGTGAGCCTGCAGCTCGACACCGACCAGCGCGTGGCCTCGGGCGACTGCCAGTGCAGCCACTTCGTTCGCCACCGCATGACCAAGGGCCCGTGCGAACACATGCTCGCGCTGCGCCTGTCGGCCGCGCCGACGACAACGACAACGACGGATCAGGAAAGGACCGCACGCATCGGCTGATACACTGCTTTTTGCGAACGGAGCGGGAAGGCTCTTGCAATCCGGTCGGCGTATCGCCGCCCTCGCACACAGCACTTCCCAAGCGTCACTGGACGTCTCTTCACTGTGCCGTAGGTGCACGGTGGCGCGATAACAGTGCGGCTTCCTCGAAGCTCATCGGCGCCACCGTGCACCTACGGCGTCGAGTGGAGCCCTCCAGTCCCGAGGCTCTTCGACGAGAATCCCGCTCCGTTCGCAACCTTTATCCCAGCAGTGCATCGGCCGGTGGCGCAGCGCCATGACCATGCAGTCTCCCGCCCCCTCTTCTTCCATTCCCGACTCGGCACTCACGCGCGAGCAGCTCTACGAGCGCATCCGCAAGGGCTCCAAACAGGAGGTCATCCTCGAGGAAATGCAGCGCCTCGGCTTCTGGCCGCAGGAAGCGGCGCAGCCGACGGTCGAAGCCCAGCTCATTCGCCGCGAAAGCGAACTGCAGACTGCGCTGAGCAAGCTCGGCGACGAACTGCGCGGCATCGAAGACCGCGACAGGGCCCTGAAGACGATGCGCAAGGAGCGCATGGCCAAGGCCCGCGAACGCCGCGAGGAAACGCGCCAGCGCCTTGCCCAGGGCCGCCATGCGCGCGCCGTGGCGTGGCACGACCGTCGCCAGCGCGAGTTGCTCTACATCGGCGACGGCGTGTCGGGCGGCCTCAACGAGGCGCACAGCGACAGCCAGGCGCTGGCCCGCAATGCCCTGCCCGCACTGGACCACGCGGGCGAGCTCGCGCAGGCGATGGGCATCGGCCTCGGCGAACTGCGCTTCCTGGCCTGGCACCGCGACGTGGCGAGCGTGAGCCACTACCAGCGCTTCACCATCGCCAAGAAGAGCGGCGGCGAGCGCCAAATCTCCGCACCGATGCCGCGCATGAAGCGCGCGCAGTACTGGGTGCTCGACAACATCCTCGCGAAGATGCCGGTGCACGAGGCGGTGCATGGCTTCCTGCCCGGGCGCTCGATCCTCACCAATGCCGCGCCGCACGTGGGGCAGGACGTGGTGATCAACCTCGACCTGAAGGACTTCTTCCCCTCCATCGGCATGCGACGCGTGCGCGGCGTGTTCCGCCAGCTCGGCTATTCGCCGCAGGTGGCGATGCTGCTGGCGCTGGTGTGCACCGAGGCGCCGACCGACGAGGTTCAGCTCGACGGCCGGCGCTACTTCGTCGCGCGCGGCGAGCGCGTGCTGCCGCAGGGCGCACCCACCAGCCCGATGCTGACCAACCTGCTGTGCCGCCGGCTCGACGCGCGCCTGTCCGCGAGCGCCGCCAAGCTCGGCTTCCGCTACACGCGCTATGCGGACGACCTGAGCTTCTCGGCCGGCCCCGGGCACAGCCGCGACACGGCCAGGCTGCTGTGGCGCGTGAAGCAGATCGTGGCCAGCGAAGGCCTCACGGTGCACCCCGACAAGCAGCAGGTGATGCGCCGGCACCGGCAGCAGCACGTAACGGGCATCGTGGTGAACGACAAGCTCTCGATTGACCGCGACACCCTTCGGCGTTTTCGCGCGGTGCTGCACCAGGCCGAGCGGCACGGGCCGCAGGGCCTGCAATGGAACGGCAACACCGATGTGATCAGCGCGCTGCGCGGCTACGCGAACTTCATCGCGATGACCGACGCGGCGCGCGGCGAGCCGTACCTGCAGCGCGTGCGTGCGCTGGCCGCCAGGCACGGCGGCAGCGCGGCGCCCGGGCCACAGGCCGCGCCGCATCGCAGCCTGCCGGCGGGCCACTTCCGAAAACAGTCCGCCGCAGGCCAGGCGCCCTGGCCCGCCTGGTGGCAGCATGCGCAGGCACCTGCACCGGTGCTGGAGAAAACCGCCGAGCAGTTGGCGGCGGAGAAGGCAGCGCAGCGGGAGACCGCGCGCGCGCAGGCCGCGGCTGCGACCGCGGCAGTTTCGCCCCCGCGCCCGGTGGGCGTCCCCGCGCATGCGGCCGGGCCGACACCCGCCCCCGCGGCGCCCGCCGTGCCGCAGCGCGGCGCCCTGGCCCACATCGGCTGGGTCGTCAGCATGACGGTGCAGGCCCTCTATGTGGCGACCGTCTTCCTTGCGGGCAGCAGCCCGCTGATCTGGCTGCTGACCGGGGGCGTCGTCATCGGCAACTTCCTCCGGCGCAAGAGCGGCTGGGGCAACTTCACCGCGGCAGTCGTCGTCTCGTCCGTGCTGACCGCGCTCGTGCATGGCATGAAGAACTGAGGCGGCCCCAGGGCGCACGGCCGGCAATGCACCGACCGCGCTGCGCCGGCACGCACGCGGATGGGGCCAAAAACCACACCGCACTTCACGGCGAGCGGCAAGCCCGTTAGATTCGTCGCTTCGACAACCAACGGAAAGCGGAGGTGCACGATGGAAGACACTGCAATTCAAGCCCCCACCAACGTGCGGTTTGTCGGGCCTCATCTGAACTGATCGTTCACGCGTCGACCGCGTAGCCGGTCTGCCCCGCGCGGCCATCACCCGCCGCGACGACCACAAACCGCCCCGATTCAAACGCCGCTACCGGCACACACGTGCCGGCAGCGCCCCGTTCATTTGTCGAATCAAGGCCAACGACCATGCTTGAAACCCGTGCCGCACCTGCGCGGCATACCGTGACCACCGTGTTCGATCCCCAGCGCGCATCCGAAACCGACTGGGGCCATTTCCTCGCCTACTGGCGCCTGCGCGCCGCGGAAGACTTTCCCGGCGACCCTGTTCCTCCCGATGCCGACACCCGGCACAACGTGCTGCAGCCCAGCCCGCTGTATGCCATTCATCGCGTGCTCGCCGTTGGCGCGCACGGCGAATTCATCGGCAGCCTGAGCGCGAGCTTCCGCCGCGAAGGCACGCCCGGGCACGAGGCGTTCGCACCGTTCCTCGAAGCCTGGGGCGGCGTGCTGCGCCCTCACCGACGCCGCGGCGTGGCGAGCACGCTGCTTCGCGCGTTGCTGGCATTGATGGAAATGCATGGCAAGTCCGTCGCAACCATCAAGACCCACCTGCCCGACGGCCACGCCTTCCTGCAGGCCATCGGCGCCGTCGAAAAGCACCGCAGCGTCGAGAACCGCATGCCCCTGGCCGGGCTCGACTGGCAGATGCTCGCCCGCTGGCGCGCCGATGGCTTCGCGCCCGCCCACGGCCTGCGCGCCGAGGTGCACGCGGGCCGCGTGCCCTTCGAACGGCTCGCTGCGCTGATGGCGCCGCTGTCCGCACTGCTGAACGACGCGCCCACCACCAACCTCGAACGGCCGCCGCTGCGCTACGACCTGGAGGACTTCCCGCCCTGGTACGCCGACATGGACCGCCGCGGGGGCGAGCACTTTCTCGTGCTCCTGCTCGACGGGGACGAGGTGGTTGCGGTGTGCGACGCCTCCTGGAACCAGCGCTTCCCCGACCGCTTGCAACAGCGGCTCACGGCCGTCGCGCGCCAGTGGCGCGGCAAGGGCCTTGCAAAGGGCGTGAAGGCCGCCATGCTGCAGCTCGTGCGCGAGCGCCACCCCGAGGTCACGCTGGCCGTGACCCACAACGCCGAAGTCAACGCCCCCATGCTCACCATCAATCACCGGCTCGGCTTTGCCGCGCGCAAGCACGACGGCCTCTACCAGATCGACACGCAAAGCCTGCGGACCTTCCTGGAGGCGCGGCCATGAAGGCACCCCAGCGACTGCAGGCATTGATCGACGAAGGCCTGATCGACACCGTGGTGCGCCAGCTCATGAGCGGCAAGGAAGCCATGGTCTACGTCGTGCGCTGCGGCGACGAGACGCGCTGCGCCAAGATCTACAAGGAAGCCGACAAGCGCAGCTTCCGCCAGGCCGTCGACTACACCGAGAACCGGCGCGTCAAGAACACCCGCGAGGCACGCGCCATGGCCAAGGGCACGCGCTTCGGCCGCAAGGTGACCGAGGCCATCTGGCAGAGCGCCGAGGTCGATGCGCTCTACCGCCTGGCCGCCGCGGGCGTGCGCGTGCCCACGCCGCACAACTTCCTCGAAGGCGTGCTGCTGATGGACCTGGTGACCGACGCCCACGGCGACGCCGCCCCGCGCCTCAACGACGTGGTCTTCTCGCCCGAAGACGCGCTGCGCCACCACGCCAGCCTGCTGAAAGAGGTGATGCGCATGCTGTGCGCCGGCATCGTGCATGGCGACCTCTCGGAGTTCAACGTGCTGCTGGCCGAAGACGGCCCGGTGATCATCGACCTGCCGCAGGCGGTGGACGCCGCCGGCAACAACCACGCGCGGCGCATGCTGCTGCGCGACGTCGAGAACCTGCGCAACTTCTTCGGCCAGTTCGCGCCCACGCTGCTGCGCACGCACTACGGCGACGAGATCTGGCAGCTGTACGAACGCGGCCTGCTGCGCCCCGAGACGGAGCTGACGGGCACGTTCGTGCGCGAGACCGGCCCGGTCGACCTGCGCAACGTGATGCGCGAGGTGGACGACGCACGCGAGGAAGAAGCGGCGCGGCGCCTGCGCATGCAGGCACCGCGACAATAGCGGGCTCACAACGCCCGCCCCGATGAACCCCACCGCCCCGCCTCCCTCCACCCCACGCCCGCCGTTTTCCTCCGCCGCCCGCCAGATCGCGAAGGCCGCGGCCTTCGTGGCCCTGGGCTTCGGTTCGGTGGCGCACGCGGCGGGCATCCGCCTCGAAGACGACCGCGGCACCACGCTCGAACTGCAGGCGCCGGCGCAGCGCATCGTGTCGCTGATGCCCTCGCTGACCGAAACGGTCTGCGCGCTCGACGCCTGCGACCGGCTGGTGGGCATCGACCGCCATGCCAACTGGCCGGTGTCGGTGAAAGGTTTGCCGCAGGTCGGCGGCATCGACGACGCCAACATCGAGCGCATCGTCGCGCTCAAGCCCGACCTTGTGCTGCTGCGTCCGCGCAGCCGCGCCGCCGAGCCGCTGGAGCGCCTGGGCATCAAGGTGCTGGCGCTCGACGCCAAGACCCACGCCGACATGCGCCGCGTGATGGAAACCGTGGCCCGCGCCACCGGCCGCCCGGGCGCGGGCGAAGCCTTCTGGCGCAGGCTCGACGCCGGGCTGGACGCCGCCAAGGCTCGCGTGCCGGCTGGCTGGCAAGGCCGTCGCGTGTACTTCGAGGTGCACGGCGGCATGGCCGCGGCCAGCGAGAGCTCCTTCATCGGCGAGACCCTGGCCCGCCTCGGGCTTGGCAACGCCGTGCCGGGCACGCTCGGCCCGTTCCCGAAGATGAGCCCCGAATTCGTGGTCCGCGCCAACCCCGACGTGCTGATGGTGTCGGCGCTCGGCGAAATCTCCGCCATGGCTTCGCGGCCGGGCTGGTCGGCCATGTCGGCCATCCAGCGCGGACGCGTGTGCAGCTTCGCCTCGGCGCGCTTCGACCTGATGATGCGCCCCGGCCCGCGGCTGGACGAGGCGGCCGACGCCATCGTGGGCTGCCTGGCCTCGCTGGGCGCACCGAAGCCCTGACACCCGACGACTCATCCCTTCCGCCATGAAGCATCGCAAGCAAACCTCCTCCACTCCTTTCGTCCGGGTAGGCCCCAGCGGCGTGCACGGCCTCGGCGCCTTCGCCACGCGCGACCTGCCGGCGGAAGCTTTTCTCGGCCTCTACGAAGGCCGCCGCTACACCCAGGCCGAGATCGCCACCAAGGTCTGGGACGACCAGCTCACCTACCTGTTCACGCTGTCGAACCACGAGACCATCGACGGCGCAAAGGGCGGCAACGCCACTCGCCACCTGAACCATTCATGCGAGCCGAATTGCGAGGCCGTCGAGGAATACGACGAGGGCGGCGAAATGGTGCTGAAGTTCCAGACGCTGATGGCGGTGGACGCGGGCGACGAGCTGTTCATCGACTATTCGCTGACCGCGGACGACGGCTCGCCTCCGTCGAAGTACCCGTGTCATTGCGGCTCGCCCAGTTGCCGGGGAACGATGCTGGCGCCGGTCGAACCCGCCGCCGGGCAAGACGCTCAGGCGTTCGGGTTCGAGGCCGCGACGTAGCGCGCATCCCATTGCGTGGCAAGCTGCCGCGCACGGTGCAGCGGCACGCGCGCCGCCTCGAAGTCCACCACGCAGACCATGTCGGCGGCCTCTGGCCGCGCGGGGTTTTCGCTGCTGCGGCCATCGGTCAACAGCCACAGCCAGCGCTGGCGCGACTCGCTCTTCGCGAGCAGTTGCCCCGCGCGCTGCACGCCCAATGCCAGCGGTGTGCCGCCGCCCGCTGCAATCGGCGCGACCCAGTCGTCGTTCCAGGCGCTGGCGCGGCGCGGTGGCAGGCGCAGTTCGACCACTTCACCGGCAAAGCACAACAGCGCAACATGGTCGCGGCGCTGGTAGGCCTCCTGCATCAGCGCGAGCAGCAAGCCCTTGGCGCGTGCGAGATTGCCGTCGCTGCGCATCGAGGCCGAGCAGTCGAGCAGGAAGCAATGCAGCGCACCGCTGCGTGCCTGCTGCGGGCGGCGGCGCAGGTGCTCCGGGCGCAGATGGCCGGCACCGCGCGCCGCGAATGTGCGCGGCCAGTCGAAGGCCGAGCCTTGCGAGGCGGGGCCATGCCATGCATCCCTTTGCGAACCCTGCCTCCGGTCACCCTGGCGCGCGCCAGTGGGTGCGGCATCCCGGAGGCTCAGGCTTTTTTTGGCGCGGCCTGTGCGGGAGCGATCAGCGGGCGCAGCGGCTTCACGCGCTCGATGCCGACGGGCTCGGGCGGCATGGCGCCCCAGTCTTCATCGCCCGCGCTGTTCGCGGCGTCGGTCGGATTCGCGTCGGGCATTGCGGAGCGAGGGGCTGCCGATGGCGCAACCTCGGCTTCGGGCTTGCGCCGGTGCAGCAGCACGGCTTCGGCCACGCGCTGCACGTGGCTGGTGGTGATGGCGCCCGCACCGTCCCAGGCCGCGAGCGCGCGAGCGGAGCGCAGCATCACGAGATCGGCGCGCAAGCCATCGACGCCCGCCGCGATGCACAGCGCACCGACCGCCTCATGCACCGCATCGCCATACGGCAGCGCTGTCGCATCGGCCACGAGCGAACGCGCACGGACCAATGCGGCCGCCAGCTCGGCTTGCGCCTTCGCATGCGTCGTGCGAAAGCCCTGCGGATCGGCATCGAAGGCCAGCCGCGCACGCACGATGGCCTGTCGCTCTGCGGCGTCCTCGATGTTGCGCAGCTGCACGCACAGGCCGAAGCGGTCGAGCAGCTGCGGGCGCAGCGTGCCCTCTTCCGGGTTCATGGTGCCGACCAGCACGAAGCGCGCGGCATGCCGGTGCGAGATGCCGTCGCGCTCCACCACGTTGGCGCCGCTGGCCGCCGCGTCGAGCAACGAGTCGATCAGCGCGTCGGGCAGCAGGTTGATCTCGTCCACGTACAGCACGCCGCCGTTCGCGCGCGCCAGCAGGCCGGGCGCGAACTTCAGTTCGTGGCCGGCCAGCGCCTGTCCGAGGTCGAGCGTGCCCACGAGGCTTTCGAGGCTCGCGCCCAGCGGCAGCGTGACGAAAGGCGCGCCCGGCAGCAGCTCGGCCAGCGCGCGCGCAGCGGTGGTCTTGGCGGTGCCACGCGGCCCTTCGATCAGCACGCCGCCAAGGCCCGGATCGACCGCGGCCAGCAGCAGTGCCTGGCGCAGCTGCGGCTGGCCCGCGATCGCGGCAAAGGGAAAAGGCACCGGCATCGGGGCGGCAGTGGTCATCGCGAAAGTCCTTCCATCTGCTGCTCGTGACCGAGCAGCAGGTTTTCCAATTGGTCCTTGTAGTCGCCGGGCGATTGCCACAGGCCGCGCTGCATGGCCTCGAGCAGGCGGCTGAGCATGTCGTGCAACGCGCGCGGATTGTGCGCGTTCACGAAGTCGCGGGTGGCTTCGTCGAGCACGTAGGCGTCGGCGACCATCGCGTACTGGTGGTCGCCGACCACGCGCGCGGTGGCGTCGAAGCCGAACAGATAGTCCACCGTCGCGGCCATTTCGAAGACGCCCTTGTAGCCGTGGCGCTTCACGCCATCGATCCACTTCGGGTTGACCACGCGCGCGCGTATGACGCGGCTGATTTCTTCCTTCAGCGTGCGCACGCGCGGCGCCTGCGGGTTGCCGTGATCGCCGTGGTACATGGCCGGCTGCCGGCCGCTCAGGTGGCGCACGGCGGCGGCCATGCCTCCCTGGAACTGGTAGTAGTCGTTGGAGTCGAGCAGGTCGTGCTCACGGCTGTCCTGGTTCTGCAGCACGACGTTCATCGCGCGCAGGCGGCGCACCAGCGCGCCGGTGGCGGGCACCCCGTCGCTGCCCTGGCCGTAGGCGTGGGCGCTGCCGCCGACGTAGGCTTTCGACAAATCGTCATCGGTCTGCCAGTCGCCATGATCGAACAGCCGTTGCAGGCCGGAGCCGTAGCTGCCGGGCGCGGAGCCGAACACGCGCCAGCCGGCCTGCGCGCGGGCAGCCTCGGGCGCCATGCCCTGCGCTTCGAGCGCGGCGGCCTCGCCGAGGATGCGCGCGCGGATCGGGTTGCGCTCGGCGTCTTCGTCTTCCTGCGCGGCAACGGCCTGCACGGCCGCGTCGAACATCTGCACGGCATTGGGAAACGCGTCGCGGAAGAAGCCGGAGATGCGCAGCGTCACGTCGATGCGCGGACGGCCGAGGCCCACCGTGGGCAGCACCTCGAAATCGACCACGCGCTGGCTGCCCGGCGCCCACTTCGGCCGCACGCCGATGAGGGCGAAGGCCTGCGCCAGATCGTCGCCGCCGGTGCGCATGGTGGCCGTGCCCCAGACCGAGAGGCCCAGCGCCACCGGGTAGTCGCCATGCTCCTGCAGGTGCCGCTCGACCAGCTGCGCGGCGGACTTGAGGCCGAGCATCCAGGCGGTGGGTGTGGGGATGGCACGGGTGTCGACTGCGTAGAAATTGCGCCCGGTGGGCAGCACGTCGGGCCGGCCGCGCGACGGCGAGCCGCTCGGGCCCGGCGGAACGAAGCGGCCTTGCAGGGCGCGCGAAAGTTGCAGCAGCTCCTGCGCGCCGCAGGCATCGAGCGCGGGCGCGAGATCTTGTTCGACGCGGCCCATCACCGCAGCGGTATGCGGCATGTCGGACGGACAGGCGTTGTCCTCCAGCAGGCGCTGCGCCAGCAGCTCCAGCCGCTCGCGGGTATCGCCCTGATGCCGCCACGCATCGGTGCTCACCGATTGCAGCAGCGCGGGACGCGCGCCCTGCCACGGTTGTGCCGCGTCGATGTCGAGCGGGTCGAACGCCTCGCCCGGCAACAGGTCTTGCGACAACGCGCCGAGCAGCCCGGCATTGGCGCCCGCACCGTCGGCAGCCGGGTAGCGTGCCAATGCCAGCAGCGTGTCGCGCCGCAGCCGCTCGCGCGGCGACGCGCCGAACACATGCAGCCCGTCGCGGATCTGCGTTTCCTTCAGCTCGCACAGGTAGGCATCCACGCGCGCGAGCACCGCATCGTCTTCCGCGCCCGGCAGGCCACCCAGCTCTTCGACCAGATGCTGCGCCCGCACCGCCGCAAGGATCTGCGCGCGCAGCACCTTCGCGCGGCGCGCATCGACCAGCAGCGCGTCGTAGTACTCGTCGACCTGCCGCTCCAGGTCCTGCATCGGCCCGTGGTTCTCGGCGCGCGTGAGCGGCGGCATCAAATGGTCGACGATGACAGCCTGCGTGCGCCGCTTGGCCTGCGCGCCCTCGCCCGGGTCGTTGACGATGAAGGGGTACACGTTGGGCAGCGGCCCGAGGATCGCGTCGGGCCAGCAGGCCCGCGACAGCGCGATGCTCTTGCCCGGCAGCCATTCGAGGTTGCCGTGCTTGCCGACGTGCACGACCGCGTCGATGGCGAAGGCATCGCGCAGCCAGAAATAGAACGCGAGGTAGCTGTGCGGCGGCACCAGTTCGGCGTCGTGGTAGCTCGCATAGTCGGCCATGTCCAAGGTGCCCAGCGCACGCGCGGGCTGGATGCCGACGAACACGCGGCCCAGCCGCAGGCCGGCGATCATGAAGCGGCCGCGCCGCAGCATCGGGTCTTGCTCGGGCCGGCCCCAGCGTGCGTCGATGGCGTCGGCCATGCCTTCGGGCAGCGACGCGAGCCGCGCGCGGTACTCAGCCAGCCCGTAGCTCTGCCACGCCGGCCGGGCAGCCCACTGCGCGGGATCGTTCGCGATGCCTTCCTGCAGCTTGCGCATCAGCGCATCGCCGTCAGCGGGCATCGCGCCGGGTTCGCCCAGCGCATAGCCCTCGGCCGCCATCGCCTGCAGGATCGCCATCACCGAAGCCGGCGTATCGAGCCCCACGCCGCTGCCGATGCGGCCCTCGCTGCCCGGGTAGTTCGCAAGGATCAGCGCGATGCGCTTCTCGTCGGCGCGCAGGCTGCGCAGCCGGCACCAGCGGCGCGCCAGCTCCGCCACGAAGGCGATGCGGTCCGGCTCGGGCTGGTAGCTGACCACCTCGGTCTGCGTGAGTTCGCAGCGGTGCGACAGGCCCTTGAAGCTCACGGCGCGCGTGACGATGCGGCCGTCCATCTCGGGCAGCGCGATCTGCATGGCGATGTCGCGCGGACGCAGGCCCTGGCTGTCGGCCAGCCAGTCCTCGCGGTTGCCGCCGCTCACGATCACCTGCAGCACCGGCGCGTCGCCAGCCAGCGCGAGGGCTTCGCCTTCTTCATTCTGCGCGCCTTGCCCCAGCGCCGCAAAGGCCGTGGTGTTGAGCACCAGCTGCACGTCATGCTCGATGCACAGCGCACGCAGCGTGGACAGGCACAGCGGGTCTTTCAGCGAATCGAGCGCCACCGGCAGCGGGTTGAGCCCCTCGGCGCTCAGCGCCGCGGCGAGCGCATCGAAGGCCGCCGTGTTGCCCGACAGCAGGTGCGAGCGATAGAACACCAGCGCCACCACCGGCGCGCCCGCACGCCAGCCGGCGCGCAGGTCGTCGATGCCGGCCACGGCATGCGCCGTGCCCATGCCCTGCGGCACATGCAATGCGACCTGCGGCAGGCTGCGCGGCGGCAGCGGCGCCTCGCCATGGTCCAGGCCGTGGAAAGCCACCGCGCGCAGGAACTGCATCGCATTGCCCGCCCCGCCGCTGCGCATGTACTGCCAGAGCTGGCGGCTCACCGCGCGCGGCGCCGTGCTGCGCGCGAGCAGGTCTTCGTCCTCCTGCAAGTCGCCGGAGAACATGGCGAGCTGCTGGCCCTTGCGCTTGGCGAGCTTCTCGAGCTGCTGGAGTCCGTAGGCCCAGGCCGATTCCGCGCCCAGGTGGTCGACCACCACCACGCGCGCATGCTGCAGCACCTCGTCGATGTACAGGTCGAGCGAGGCCGGCTGGCGCAGGTGCATCAGGTTGGCCAGCCGCAGCGACGGATAGCCCGGGTCGGTGACCGCCAGCGCCGTGCGCGCGGCCGCGAGCAGCGCGAGCGTGGTGTCGGCCGAGCTGAGCACCACGATCTCGCCCGGGGTCTGGTCGAGCCGGGTGACGACGCTGTCGTCCTCGACAAAACGTCCGGGCTGGGTGCTCAGCAGGTGCATCGGTTCAGGTGGTCAGGCGGCGACTGCGCTCACCTCTTCCAGCGCCTTGCGCAGCGCGGCTTCGTCAAGGTCTTCGCCGATGAACACGAGCCGCGTGCGCTGCGCCTCGCCGTCGCGCCAGCGGCGGTCGAAGTGGTGGTCGAAGCGGCGGCCCACGCCCTGCACCAGCAGGCGCATCGGCTTGCCCGGAATGGCGACGAAGCCCTTCACGCGGTAGATGGTGTGCTGTTCGACCAGTTGGCCCAGCACGGCCAGCAGGCTGTCGCGGTCCACGGGCGGCAGCTCGATCACGAGCGAGTCGAACTCGTCGTGGTCATGGTCTTCCTCGTGGTCGTGGTGGCTCTCGCGCAGGTGGATGGTGGCTTCGGCCTCACGGCGCTGGCCCAGCAGCAGCGCGAGCGGCAGCCTGCCCTCGGTGGCGGCGACGATCTTCACTTCGGGCGGCAACTCCTCGCGCACCAGCGCCTCGACCTTGGCCCGCGCGGCGTCGTCCATCAGGTCGGTCTTGTTGAGCACCACGAGGTCGGCGGCCGAAAGCTGGTCTTCGAACAGCTCATGCAGCGGCGATTCGTGGTCGAGGTTGGGATCGGCGCGGCGCGCTTCGTCCACGGCCTGAGGGTTTTCGGCGAACTGACCCGAGGCGGCGGCCGGGCCGTCGACCACCGTGACCACCGAATCCACGGTGAAGATGTTGGCGATGTCGGGCCACTGGAAGGCCTGCACCAGCGGCTTGGGCAGCGCGAGGCCCGAGGTCTCGATGAGCACCGCGTCGAGCTCACCGCGGCGCTCGGCCAGCTGCAGCATCACGGGCAGGAACTCTTCCTGCACGGTGCAGCAGACGCAGCCATTGGCCAGTTCGTACAGGGCGCCCGCACGCTCGTTGCCTTCATCGTCGCAGCCGATGCCGCAGCCGCGAAGAATCTCGCCGTCGATGCCGAGCTCGCCGAACTCGTTGACGATCACCGCGATGCGGCGGCCTTCCGCGTTGCCGAGGATGTGGCGCAGCAGCGTGGTCTTGCCGCTGCCGAGGAAGCCCGTGACGATGGTGACGGGGATCTTGGCGTTGTTTGCTTGTGTCATGGAAAGGATCTTTCAGACGCCGCCGGCGATGACGGCGGCGCGATGGATGAGCGGCAGACGGGCGCCCGGCGGCGCACCGTCGAAGTGGGCCGCGGCGCCCTCGGGGAAGAGGAAGCGCGTGCGAAGAGCGCGGATCAGACGCCGCCGTACAGGCGACGCTCGACGAAGGCGGTGCCCTGCAGCCGGCGCCAGGCCTTGGCCGCAGCCAGCACGCCCAGGTCGACCAGCGGTTCGACAAGCACCACGGTCATGTAGGCCGCGCCGAAGCTGGCGATCTGGCCCAGGTTCTCGATGCCGGTGCCGCGCCCGTAGAGCGCCCAGAAGCCGACCCAGACCACGATGCCGCCCTGGTAGGCCACCGACAGCTTGAAGGCCTGCTGGTAGCCGATGTCCACATACGCCAGCTTCTCGGGAATGATCCGGCGGGCCAGCGCGGAAGTGGCGAACAGCGGCACCAGCAGCGTGGTGACGTTCATGCCGTACTGCGGCAGGTCCTGCGGCTCGAAGAACAGGCCCTGCACGAGCAGCCCGCCCGCCAGCCCGATGGCCGCGGGCGCCAGCCCGAACACCAACAGCAGCGTGGTGCCCAGGATCAGGTGCACCTCGGACACGCCCACCGGATGGTGCGGGAACACCTCGAAGAAGCAGAACACCAGCGCCACCGCGATGGCGGAGCGCAGCACCAGCGCGGCGGGCCCGTCCTTCATGAGCATCTGGAACGCGACCTTGCCGGTGTAGGCAAGAGCGGCTGTCGCCGTCGCGTAGCTGAGGAAAATCTTGGATCCGTCGACGAGACCTGGTTCGATGTGCATCGAGCACCTCCTGAAATGCACCGCAGTGCGAAAGTTGATTGTTGGTGGATGGGCCGGCTCGCGCAAGCCCCTGTCATGAACGCCGAAGCACGGGCTGCGCTACCTGCACGGCCGACGACCGAGGCTTGCGCAGCAACCGCCGCCAGCCGATCACCACGCCGCTGGCCGAGGCCACGGCGCCGATGATCGACAGCAGCCACATCACGATGTCCCAGGCTGGCCGGTACTGGATGAGCCAGGGAAAGTCGAGGCTGTGCGCCGCGTTGAAGAGCCAGCGGCGCAGGCGCGAATTGCCGTCGTTGCTGCCGACGACCTGCCCGCTGGCGGGGTCGATGTAGATCCAGCTGCGCGCGGGGTCGTCGAACTGAAGCCGCCATACGGGCACGATGCGCTCGCGGTGGTGGCCGTACCAATGGAAGTCTTCGCGGGTCTGGAGCACGGCCTGCGTGACGGCCGATCCGGACCGCAGGCGCGGGGCGGCGCGCAGGATGTCTTCGCGGCTTATCGATGCAATTGCGCCGGTGGCGGCGTCGATCACGCGAACGTGGGCCTGCGCATCGCGCAGCTGCAGCAGCGGCTTGCCATCGAACCACAACAGCACGGCTTCGCGCGGTGCGGCAGCGCCCTCGCCGGTCGGCAGCGAAGCCGGCGGCCATGGGAACGGCGATGTGCCGGCGCCCGTGTAGCGCGCCATCACCGCCGCATCGACCGGCCCGCGCTGGAACCAGCCATTGGGGTTCATCGACAGCCAGCCGCTGACGATCCACGTCAGCACGAAGAAGCCGCCGATCAGCCCCGCGATGTGGTGCCAGGCCATCCAGCCCTTGTAGGGCGTGACCAAACCGTTGCGGAAGCGCCGCCTCAGGCGCACCCGCAGGATGCCGATGACGATGCCCGTCACGGCCGAGACGATGCACGCCCCCGACAGCCACACCACCACGTCGTGCCACAGCGGCGGATCGGCGCGCAGCGGCGTGAAGTAGATCCAGTGCGGCACGGAGCCCAGCCAGTTCCAGAAGCGCTCCGAGCGCGTGGTGTCGCGCACCACCTCGCCGTTGCGCGAGGACACATACAGCTCGGTGCCGGCCGCGTCGCCGACCTCGATGCGGTGCAGCGGGCGCAGCGGGTCCAGGCCCTGCGGCACCGTCCACTGGTCGCGCTCCAGCGTCTCGGCCCAGTGCGCGCCGGCACGGCCCGAGAAGGCCCGCGCAATGGCCTCGGCCTGCGCGGTATCGACCGGGCCGGGCACATGGCCGTCGCGCGCCGAGACGGTGTGCCGGCCGCCGCGTGCATCGACGATGCGCCACACCGGTTCAGGGTTGTTGCCGCCCTGCATCTCCAGCACCATGCGTCGCGGCGGCTGCGGTAGTCCGTCGAGCACGGCAGCGGGCGACACCGCCGCCTGTTCGAAGCGCAGCGGCGCGAGCCCCGCCAGCCGCTCTTCGTCCGTGAGGTTGGGATACCCCACGTACATCATCACCACGCCCGAGACGAACCACATGGCGAACAGCAGGCAGCCGCCGATGCCCAGCCATCGATGCGTCCAGTAGAGCCAGTGCCGAATTCGCGGCCAGGCGCGGCGCCATGCAGAGGTCATGAGGGCACTGCTCAGAAGTTGACCAGCGCCGACAGCTCGAACGAGCGCGGCCGCCCCAGCAGCCACTGGTTGCCGCCGTTCGAGAACGACACCGGATAGCGCCGGTCGGCCAGGTTGTAGGCGCGCAACGCGAGCTTGAGCGACGGGTTCGCCTGCCAGCTCACGCCCGCGTCGGCCACGGTGTAGGAGCCGATCTTGCGCGAGTTGGCCGTGTCGGCCTGGCGCGGGCCGACGTAGCGCACGCCGAACTCGGCCTCCCACTGCGGCATGAAGCGCCAGTTGAGCCACAGGTTCGCTGCCTCCTCGGGCACGCCTGTGGGCGTGTTGCCCGCGCGCGAGATCAGCGACTGGCCGACCAGCTCATTGAAGTCGTCGTAGCGCGCGCGCAGCTTGGCGACGTTGGCTTCGAGCCTCAGCGTGGATGTCAATGCCAGGTCGAGCGTGGCCTCGATGCCTTCGGACGACTGCTTGCCGATCTGCTGGGTGATGGTCGGGTCGTTCGCGTCGCGCGAGAGCAGCTTGTTCTTCTCGATGCGATAGGCCGCCACCGTCCAGGCACCGCGGTTGTCGGCTAGCTGGCGCTTGTAGCCGACCTCGACCTGCTTGCCGGTGCTGAGGTCGAAAGCCGCCTGCGAGGCCGAAGTGGTCACCAGCGAGCCCAGCGGATCGGCCGCGCGCGCCACCTGTGCATAGAAAGACTGCGACACATCGGGCGCGTAGACCACGCCAAGGCGGCCGGTGGCGTACTCGAAGGTCTTGCCGAAGCTGTTGGCGGCGTTCAACAGGTCGGTGCGCGCGATCTTCGCGTGATCCCAGCGCAGGCTGCCCACCACCGACCATTGCTCGTTGAAGGCCAGCTTGTCCTCGGTGAAGAAGGCGTAGGTGCTGGTCCTGGTCTTGTAGCGCGGCGTGTAGGCCACGGGCGACGCGTAGTAGCCGGGGTTGAAGACGAAGGGGTCGACCACCGAGCGGCCGCCATAGGGCGAGTCGTTGGTGTGCGTGAAATCGATGCGGTTCGCATCGAAGCCCACCAGCATCTGGTTGGCCAGGCCGAACAGGCTGTGCCTGAAGGTTGCGTCGGTGCGGTTGCCGATCTGCTCCTGGTCGTGGCCGATTTCCAGGTAGTCGCCGCGCGTCACGCGGCGCGTGGCGGCGTTGTAGGTGTAGGTTTCGCTGTTGCGCCAGTGGCGCTTGCTCTCCAGCCGGTAGAGCTGGTTGCGCACGATGACGGCATCGTTGGGCGTCCACTGCGCATCGAGCCGGGTCCACTTGTCGCGGTACTTGATCTCGGCGTCGTCCACGTTGTAGTTCTGGCGCAGCGTCTGGCTGCCCAGGCGGCCGTCGATCAGCGGCACGCCGTAGTAGCGCTGCGGCGACTGGCTGCCTTCGTCGTGCGACAGCGTGAACTGCAGCTGCGGTGACACGTCGAGCCGCACGGCCGCGCCCACGGCGAGGCTCTCGGCCTCCCCGCGCTGCATGAAGCCGTCGGTGGCGCGGTGGCTGATGTCCAAGCGGTACGAAAGCCTGTCGTCGATCGCCCCGCCGCTGCCGAAGGCCACCTGGCGGGTGGCGTCGGAGCCGAGCGTGATGAGCGCCTCGTTGCGGATCGGGCCGCGCGTGGGCTTCCTGGGCACCACGTTGATCGCGCCGCCGATGGCGCCCTCGCCGTACATCACCGAGGCCGCGCCGCGCAGCACCTCGATGCGATCGACCGACCAGGTGTCGAACGGAAAGGTGACGGTGCCCGCGCCCGCATACAGGCGCGTGCCGTCGAACAGCTGCATCACCGAGCCGTGGCCCGAGAAGCCGCGCGCGGCCATGGCTGTGCCGCCGTTGCCGGGGCCGGGCGAGCCGGTGATGCCGGTGGCGCGGGTGGCGGCGTCGATCACCGAGACGTCGCCGCGCGCGCGGATGGTGTCGCCCGTCAGCACCTCGATGCTGGCCGGCGTTTCCAGCGGCGTGAGGCCAAGGCGGCTGCCGGTGTACGAGGGCTCGTCGATGGCCAGCGGCGCGTGCCGCTCGGCCTCGACCTGCACCGGCTTCAAACTTTGGCCGCTGCCGGCCGCTTCATCCGGCGATTGTGCGAAGCCCGCGGAAGGCCCGAACGCCAGCCCCAAGCCCAATGAGAAACCCGAAAGACGCGCCCAACGCAGCGGCGTACCCATGCAATCGCGCGCCGGCGATGCTTGCTGACCCATTTGATCTCTCCTGCGACCTGCGTCCCCGCAGGCTCCCGACCGATAGAGGAAGCAACGGAAGAGGCGAAGGGACTGCGGCGGTCCGCGCGAGCGCGAGGCGGCAGGCCCGGACACGCACTCCCGCAGCGTCCGAAGGCGGTTGCGAAGGCCGGTATCCGGGCTCGCGGAGCGCCGCGGTGTGCTGTGGGATTGCACACCGCGGCCGAAACCCTCGCCTTCCCACGCCGATGCGCAGTGGCTGCCCGTACCTGCGTGGAAGCAGGCATGGGCGTGAGGGTTTCCAGATCCGCCGACCGTTGCGGGGGCAGCGCAGGAGTTGACGCGTCAAGATCGACGCGGCGCACCTGCTTCCCGTTTAACCCCGTGGCCATCACATGGCGTGCGGGGCACCTTCGAACCGTGTTGCCTGGCGCAAGTCAGTTAATAAGAACTGATACACCAGGGCGGGCGGAATTATAGGGAACGGCCTGCGGCAAGCCGCGCCGAGAACTTCAGGCGGGCTTCCCGTCGGGCCCGAACAGCCGCCGCAGCACGGCCACACCCGCCACCAGCGCATTCGAGTAGGTGGCGTAGGGATCCTGGGCGGCCTCCAGCGGCATGTAGACGTGGGAGGTTTCGCCCGGCGTGTCGTCGACCGCCTCCATCAGCACCCAATAGAACTCGCCCGCTTCCAGTTCATGGACGGTGAGTGCGACGTTTCTTGATAAGGACATGGAAGTGGGCGTGACGGGGTGGTTTGTCCTGAATGGGCGGCGAACCCATGCGGTTGACAGTGCTTTCGGGGTTCTCCTACAGAGTCCGGCCCGCGCGCGGCCTAATGTTGTAGTCAGGGATCTTCGAAGAACCTCAAAAGAGCCAGGAGGCATCATGAAGCATTTCACTCTTGAACCGAAGATGCGGTCGAGCATCGGCGGCGCCTTTTACCCGACCGGCTACTCGATGGTGATGTTTCCGAGCGCAGAAGATGCCAACCGCATTGGTCACCGCCTGATCGAAAAAGGCATGAGTGGGGACGAGATCTACCTGCTTCCCGCGCAAACGGTGCTGGACGAGATCACGCCGACCGTGAAAAGCTCCGACGATCCGTTGCCGTCCGCCGGCACCGATGCCGCGACCGTACGCGCCTATACCAAGCTGGCGAACGAAGGCCACACGGGCCTGCTGGTCAGGACCCGCGACAGTGCGACGGCCGAACGCCTGATGGAACTGGTGCGCACGGTGCCCTATTCCATCGCCCAGCGCTACCGCACGCTGGTCATCGAAGACCTCTGACGGCATGGCGGGCGTCAAGCCGGCACGGCCATCGACACGGCCCGCTGGACGACATCGCGCGCCATGGCCTGGGCCAGTTCCTGTTCGCCCAGGAACACGGTGGCGGAGGTTTCCTGCGTGAGCAGCCGAGCCTCCTGCTCGTTGTGGCTGCGGATCACGGTCTGGATGGTGGGGTTGAGCGTGCGGGCCGTCTCCATCATCTGACGCACGTTCATGGCGTCGGGCGTGGCCACCACCAGCACGCGGGCACGCGCGATGTGCGCCTGGATCAGCACGGCCGGATCGGCCGCGTCGCCCCACACGGCCGGCGTACCGGCTTCGCGCAGCTTCTCGACCAGTTCGCGGTTCTGCTCGGCCACCACATAGGGGATGTCGTGCGCGTCGAGCTCGGCCGCGATGCGGCGCCCGACGCGGCCGTAGCCCACGAGCACCACCTGCCGCGAGAGGTATTTCGCCTCGGTGGTCATGGGCAGTTCGGCCAGCGGGTCATCGCGCGACTCGAGCCCGCGCGCGAAGGAGAAACGGGCATGCAGCCACTTCTGCATCGGCACGATCAGGCTGAACCACAGCGGGTTGGTGGCAATGGAGATCAGCGCGCCCGCCAGCACCAGGCTCTGCCCTTCCACCGGCAGCAGGCCCAGCGACACCCCCAGCCCGGCCAGGATGAACGAGAACTCACCGATCTGCGCGAGGCTGGCGCTCACCGTGAGCGCGGTGCCCAGCGGGTATCGGAACACCAGCACCAGCGCGCAGGCCGCGAGCGACTTGCCCAGCACGATGACGAGCACCACGGCCAGCACCTGCAGCGGCCGGTCGATCAGCACCGAGGGATCGAAGAGCATGCCGACCGACACGAAGAACAGCACCGCGAAGGCGTCGCGCAGCGGCAGCGATTCCTGCGCCGCGCGGTGAGCGAACTGCGACTCGCGCATCACCATGCCGGCAAAGAAAGCGCCCAGCGCGAAGGACACGCCGAACAGCGCCGCCGAGGCGAAGGCGATGCTCACGGCGGCGGCCACCACGCACAGCGTGAACAGTTCGCGCGAGCCGGTGCGCGCGACCTGCCAGAGGATCCACGGGAACACGCGCCGCCCGACCACCAGCATCAGCGCGACGAAACCGCCGACCTGCAGCAGCGTGAGACCCAGCGTCTGCCACAGCGGATCGCCCGGCCCGGCCTGCGCGCTCTGGCCGCCCAGCGCACCCGCCAGCGGCGGCAGCAGCACGAGCACCAGCACCATGGCCAGGTCTTCGACGACGAGCCAGCCGACGGCGATGCGGCCGGTGAAGGAATCGAGGATGCCCAGGCTTTCGAGTGCGCGCAGCAGCACGACGGTGCTGGCCACCGACAACGCCAGCCCGAACACCAGCGCCGCGCCGGGGCTCCAGCCCCACCACAGGGCGAGCCCGCCGCCGAGCAGCGTGGCCACGGCGATCTGCGCGAGCGCACCGGGCAGCGCGATCTTGCGCACGGCCAGCAGGTCGTCGAGGGAAAAATGAAGGCCGACGCCGAACATCAGCAGCATCACGCCGATTTCGGCAAGCTGCGCGGCAATGCCTGCATCGGCCACGAAGCCCGGTGTGAACGGGCCGATGATCACGCCGGCCAACAGGTAGCCGACCAGCGCCGGCAGCCGCAGCCTGGCCGCCAGGAACCCGAGCACGAGCGCCAGCCCCAGGCCGGCGGCTATCGTGTTGATGAGGGAGACGCTGTGGGGCATCGCTGCATTTTGCAGGAACGATGTCTGGCTTTTTATTTCACACGGTCTTCTTTGAGGGGCTCTTTTTCGGGCTCTTCTTGGGGGTGCGTGCACAGGCCACCGGGTACTCCCCTCCGCGAATGTCCCCCGCCTTCGGCTCCTCCTTTATTTCGCTGCGGGGAGCACCCGATGCCCTGTGCACGAGGGCACGCTGCCGGTGAACCGCTGATCAACGACCGCTCTGTCCAACGATCACGCCGATGGGGTGCCTTGCGCAGCGAAATAAAGGAGGAGGCCGCAGGCCGGGGGACATTCGCGGAGCAAGGCACCCCGTCGGCGTGATCGCCCCCGAATCACATACACAAAAAGTTCAACCTCAGCCAGCCATCTTGCTACTGCGCGCCGCGTCGAGCACCTCGGGTTCCTGCGCCTCGACCCAGCTCTCGTTGTTGAGCCCGGCCTGCAGCCGCGCCTCGTCGAGTTCGTTGGTCCACTTGGCGACCACGATGGTGGCCACGCCGTTGCCGATCAGGTTGGTCAGTGCGCGGGCTTCCGACATGAAGCGGTCGATGCCCAGGATCAGCGCGAGGCCCGCCACCGGCACATGGCCCACGGCCGATAGCGTGGCCGCCAGCACAATGAAGCCGCTGCCCGTGACGCCCGCCGCGCCCTTCGAAGTGAGCAGCAGCACGGCCAGCAGCGTGATCTCCTGCGTGAGCGTCATCGGCGTGTTGGTGGCCTGCGCGATGAACACGGCCGCCATGGTCAGGTAGATCGACGTGCCGTCGAGGTTGAAGGAGTAGCCGGTGGGAATGACGAGGCCCACGCAGGTCTTGTTGGCGCCCAGGTTCTCCATCTTCTCCATCATGCGCGGCAGCACCGATTCGCTCGACGAGGTGCCCAGCACGATCAGCAGCTCTTCCTTGATGTACTTGATGAACTTCCAGATGCTGAAGCCGTGGAAGCGCGCGATGAGCCCCAGCACCACGAAGATGAACAGCAGGCAGGTCAGGTAGAAGGTGCCCATCAGCTTGCCGAGCGAGAACAGGCTGCCCAGGCCGTACTTGCCGATGGTGAATGCCATCGCACCGAAGGCGCCGATGGGCGCGAGCTTCATGATGTAGTTGACGATGCCGAAGAGCACGTGCGAGCCCTTCTCGATCACGTCGAACACCAGCGTGCCGCGGCCGCCGAAGCGGTGCAGTGCAAAACCGAACAGCACAGCGATCAGCAGCACCTGCAGGATCTCGCCCTTGGCGAAGGCGTCGACCACCGTGCTCGGAATGACGTTGAGCAGGAAGTCGACCGTGCCGGTCATCTTGCCCGGGCCGGTGTAGGCCGCGATGCTCTTGGTGTCGAGCGTGGCCGGGTCGATGTTCATGCCGGCGCCGGGTTTGAGCAGGTTCACCAGCACCAGGCCGACCAGCAGCGCGATGCTGCTGACGATCTCGAAATACAGCAGCGCCAGCCCGCCGGTCTTGCCGACCTTCTTCATGTCTTCCATGCCGGCGATGCCCACCACCACCGTGCAGAAGATGATCGGCGCGATGATCATCTTGATCAGCTTGATGAAGCCGTCGCCCAGCGGCTTCATCGCCTCACCCGTCGCCGGGGAGAAGTAGCCGAGCAGCACGCCGATGATCACCGCGGTGATCACCTGCACGTAGAGGGAACGATAGATCGGGAGCTTTCTGGCGGGTGTGATTGTTGTGCTTTCCATGGCTTGCCTCCGGAGGGTTTGGAAACTGTAGGACGCGTATCGGCCGCTTTCTATCCGTGGAACCCGTATCGATGAAATGAAAAAACCCGCCGAAGCGGGTCTTGTCGATCAGGTACAGGTCAGCATGCTCAATGCATGTGCAGGCCGCCGTTGACCGAGAAGTCGGCCCCCGTGCTGTAGCCGCCCTCGTCGGTGGCGAGCCACGCGATGATGGAGGCGATTTCGCTCGGTTCGCCCAGGCGCTTGACCGGGATGGTGGCAACGATCTTGTCGAGCACTTCCTGTCGGATGGCCTTGACCATTTCGGTGCCGATGTAGCCCGGGCTCACGGTGTTGACCGTCACGCCCTTGTTGGCCAGCTCCTGCGCCAGCGCCATGGTGAAGCCGTGCATGCCGGCCTTGGCGGCCGAGTAGTTGGTCTGGCCCGCCTGGCCCTTGGCGCCGTTGACCGAGCTGATGTTGATGATGCGGCCCCAGCCCTTTTCGACCATGTCGCCCACCACCTGCTTGGTGACGTTGAACATGCTGTTGAGGTTGGTCTCGATCACCGCGCTCCAGTCCTCGGGCGTCATCTTCAGGAACATGCGGTCCCGCGTGATGCCGGCGTTGTTGACCAGCACGTCGATGGGTCCGTGCGCCGCCTTGGCGGCGGAGAAGGCCTCGACGGTGGATTGCCAGTCGCCGACATTGCCGACCGACGCATGGAACTCGAAGCCTTCGGCTTTCTGTTCGGCCAGCCACTTGGCGTGGTCGCGCGTGGGACCGCATCCGGCGACCACGGTGAACCCGTCCTTGTGCAGACGCTGGCAGATGGCAGTTCCGATGCCACCCATGCCCCCGGTGACATATGCAACTTTCTTGCTCATGAGATTTCCTTTATGTACATAGCAAAAGCCTGAACGGCCGCCTTCACTCTAGCGAGTTTCAAGCCGTGGTCCTCTGAGGAAAACACTGAGCCGAGCTTGCAACCAGCTGTCACGAAGCGGCCTTCGTGCCCGGGCTCTATCCTCGCATCTGTTCGCTCTTGTGCAAACGCCATCGCCAACCTTATTACCAAGGAGTCGAAAGTATGAATTTCGGGATCATCGTCTTCCCCGAAGTCGAGGAACTCGACTTTGTCGGCCCCTGGGAAATGCTCACGATGTGGAGCAAGCTGGCCGGCGGTCCCGAGCATTGCATGATCGTGGCCGAAAAGCGCGAACCGGTGGTCTGCGCCAAGGGCCTGTCCATCAACCCGCACGTGTCCTTCGCCGACTGTCGGCCGCTCGACCACCTGCTGGTGCCCGGCGGGATGGGCACGCGCCGCGAGGTCGGCAACCCCGCGATGACCCGTTTCCTCGCCGACCAGGCGCCGGGATGCCAAACGCTGATGTCGGTATGCACCGGCGCCTTCGTGCTGCACGCGGCCGGGCTGCTCTCGGGCAAGACCGCCACCACGCACTGGGGATCGCTGGACCGCCTGCGCGCACTGGGCGACGTGAAGGTGGTCGAGCAGCGCTTCGTGCAGGACGGCAACGTCTGGACATCGGCCGGGGTATCGGCCGGTACCGACCTGATGCTGGCCTTCATCGCCCACACCGCGGGCGATGAAGCCGCCGCCCGGGTGCAGCTGCAGGCCGAGTACTACCCGGCGGATACGGTATACGGCAGTACCGCGAGCCACGAGCGCGCGCCGGCCTACGTGAAGCGGCCGGGCACGCCCTTCAAGACGCCATGAGCGCCGTTCCCCCGCCCGAACTTCTGTCCGCCCTGGCCGCACGCGTCGGCGAAACGCTGCGCGCGCGGGGCCATACGGTGTCGGTCGTCGAGTCTTCGGCCGGCGGCCTCGTGTCTGCCGCCCTGCTCGCCATTCCCGGTGCGTCGGCCTACTTCCGCGGCGGCGCGGTCGTCTATTCGCGGCGCGCCGGCCGCGCGCTGCTGGGCCTGACCGCGGAAGACATGGCCGGCATGCGCGGAGAAACCGAGCCCTACGCCCGGCTCGTGGCGGGCCGGATGCGCGACACCCATCACACGACCTGGGGCATCGCCGAAAGCGGTGCGGCCGGCCCGTCGGGCAGTCCGTATGGCGATGCGCCGGGACACGTGTGCATCGCCGTGGTCGGTGCGGTCACGGTGAGCCGGACCATCGAGACCGGCGACACGGACCGGCCGGCGAACATGGATGTGTTCGCGCGGCACCTGCTCACGCTGTTCGACGAGACGCTGCGGGCGCAGCCGCAGACACCGCCCGCCTGAGAGATTCAATCCGCCTGCACGCCCGCGGCGCGGATCACCTTGCCCCATTTCTCGATCTCCGCCGCGAGGTGCGTGCGCAGGCCTTCCGGCGTCTGCTTGTCGAGCGGCACAATTTCCGAGCTGAGTTCGGCCAAGCGGTGCTTGACCATGTCGTCCTGCAGCGCGGCGCGCAGGGCGACGTTGAGCTTCTCGAGCACCGCGGGCGGCGTGCCCTTGGGCGCGTAGATGCCGTGCCACACCTTCACCTCGAAGCCTTTGAGCCCCTGCTCGTCGAGCGTGGGAATGGTCGGCATGCTCGACAGGCGTTTGGGCGTGGTCACGCCGAACACCTTCACGCGGTTGCCGTCCTTGATGACCGGCGCGGTCTGCGTGGTCTGGTCGCACAGCAGGTCGACCTGCCCGCCCATGAGGTCGTTGAGCGCCGGACCCGCGCCCTTGTAGGGCACGGTGGTCAGCTGCACACCGATCTGGTTCATGAACAGCAGGCCGCACAGCTGCGACACCGCGCCCACGCCCGCATTGGCCAGCGTCACCTTGTCCTTGTGGGCCTTCACGTAGGCCAGCAGCTCCTGGTAGTTGTTGGCGGGGAAGTCCTTGCGCGACAGCAGCGTCATCGGCACGTCCATCACCTGGCCGATGTACTCGAAATCTTTCAACGGGTCGTAGTTGAGCTTCTTGTAGAGCGCGGGCGCGGTGGCCATGCCCATGTGGTGGATCAGGATGGTGTAGCCGTTGGGCGCCGCCTTGGCCACCCGCGTGGGCGCGATGGTGCCGCCCGCGCCCACCGTGTTCTCGACGATCACGGTCTGGCCCAGCGACTTGCCCATGGGAATGGCCAGCATGCGCGCCACCACGTCGGTCGGGCCGCCGGCCGAGTACGGCACGACCAGGGTGACGGGCTTGTCGGGCCACGCGGCCTGTGCGGCCGCCGGCGATTGAAAGGCGAGCAGGCAGGCGCTCGCCGCGGCCGCGAGCAGGGCCTTTGATTTCCAGGTCTTCGTTGCTGTCACTTCTTTGTCTCCTTCTGGGGGTTATTTATCTACGGGTGTTCGAGCGCGAGCAGGCGTTCGGCCAGGCGCACCACGGGCGCGTCGACCATGCGGCCGTCGAGGCTGACGACTCCGCCGCCGGCAGCGCGCACGGCATCGATCACGCGGCGGGCCCATGCCACTTCGTCGGCGCTAGGGCCGAGCGCGGCGTGCACCGGCGCGACCTGATCGGGGTGGATGCACAGCTTGGCGCCGAAGCCGCCGCGCCGGGCGCGTGCGGTGTCGGCAGCCAGCCTCGATGCATCGCGCCAGTCGGGCGTCACGCCGTCGATGGGCGCGGGCAGGCCGGTGCGACGCGAGGCCAGCAGCAGCGCGAGGCGCACCGGCACGAGTTCGGCTTCGTCCCCATCGCAGGCCAGGCCGAGGTCGGCCTGGAAATCCAGGTTGCCGAAAGCCAGGCGCAGCACCTGCGGGCCAGCCGCGAGCTCTTCGACCGCCGACAGGCCTTCGGCCGACTCGATCAACGGCACCAGCACGCCCTTCGGGCCGATGGCTTCCGCAATCCTGGACAGATGAGCCGCGCGCTCCGCCTTGGGCAGCACGACACCGGCAATCAAGCCTTGCGCCACCAGTGCGCCGGCCTGCACGCAGTCGTCTTCATGCCACGGCGTGCCGGCGGCATTGATGCGCACCAGCAGGCGTTGCCGATCGATCTCGGGCAGCTTGGCGAACGAGGCGGCGAGCGCCTCGCGCGCCGCCACCTTGCGCTCGGGCGCCACCGCGTCTTCGAGATCGACGATCACGCCGCCCGCACCGGTCGCCAGTGCCCGCGCATGGCGCTCGGGCCGGTCGGCCGGCACGAAGAGGAAGGCTCGCGCGAGAGCGAGCGGAGCCAATGGCACGCTCATACCGCCCCCGCCTCGCGCAGCGCCGCGATGTCCGCCTCGCTGCGGCCGAGGCTGCGCAGGATGGCATCGGAGTGCTCGCCCACCGCCGGGATCGGGTCCATGCGGTAGTCGAACGCGCTCTGCCGGCCGGCCGGCAGCAAGGCCGGGATGTTTCCGGCCGGAGATCCCACCTGCCGCCAGCGCTCGCGTGCCTGCAACTGCGGATGGGCCCAGAGCCCGGCCATGTCGTTCATGCGGGCGTTGGCGATCTGCGCCGCGTCGAGCCGCTCCAGCACCTGCGCCGTGCTCAGCGCGCCGAAAGTCTCGACGATGATCGCGCGCAGGGCCTCGCGGTTGTCGTTGCGCCGCGCATTGCTGTCGAAGCGCGCATCGGCCGCGAGCCCCGTCTGCAGCAGCACCTTCTCGCAGAAGGTGCGCCATTCGCGTTCGTTCTGCAGGCCCAGCATCACCGTGCCGCCATCGCCGGCGGGGAACGGGCCATAGGGATAGATGGTCGCGTGCGATGCGGCGCTGCGTGGCGGCGGCGCCGCGCCTTCGTACGCGTAGTACATCGGATAGCCCATCCACTCGGCGAGCGATTCGAGCATCGACACGTCGATGTGCGAGCCCTTGCCCGTCTTGCCGCGCTGCAGCAGCGCCGCGAGGATGCCGGTGTACGCATACATGCCCGCCGCGATGTCGGCGATGGAGTTGCCCGACTTGCACGGATCGTCGGGCGTGCCCGTGACCGACAGGAAGCCGGCTTCGCTCTGGATCAGCAGGTCGTAGGCCTTCTTGTCGCGGTACGGGCCGTCTTCGCCGTAGCCCGAGATGTCGCAGACGATGAGCCGCGGATGCTTCGCCTGCAGCGCCTCGGCGCCGAGCCCCATGCGCGCCGAGGCACCGGGTGCGAGGTTCTGCACCAGCACGTCGGCATCGGCCAGCAGTTCCTGCAGCACCGCGAGCGCGGCGGGCTGCTTGAGGTCTAGCGTGAGGCTTTCCTTCGAGCGGTTCACCCACACGAAGTGCGAGGCCTCGCCGGCCACGCGGGCGTCGTAGGCCCGCGCGAAGTCGCCTACCTCGGGGCGCTCCACCTTGATGACCCGGGCGCCGAGGTCGGCCAGCTGGCGGGTGCAGAACGGTGCGGCGATCGCGTGTTCGAGCGAGATGACGGTGATGCCGTCCAGGGGTCTTGTCATGTGTTCCTTCTCCTGTCAGGCGAGTACGGCCGTGGCCTGCATCGTGAGCCAGCCGTCGGCGTCCTCGCCCCAGAGGCTGAATGTCTTTCCATCGGCGCCTGGCTTGCCGTGCACGCGGAACGGCGCGATGTCGAAGGTCGGGCGCACGGCGCGGAATTCGAAGCGGGCGAGCTGCGCGCCCGGCACGTTGCGGCGCAACAGGTCGACCAGCAGCGTCGCGATCAGGGGGCCATGCACGATCAGGCCCGGGTAGCCCTCGACCTGCGTCACGTAGCGGCGGTCGTAGTGGATGCGGTGGCCGTTGAAGGTGAGCGCGGAGTAGCGGAACAGCAGCACGTCGTCAGGCGCGATGTCGCGGCTGAAGGCGGCATCTTTCGGCGCGGGTGTGGGCGGCGGGGCCTTCTCGCCAGGCGCGGCGGCGGCGCGGTAGACGATGTCGTGTTCCTCGGTCAGCGCGAGGCCGCGCTCGTTGCGCACCTCATGGCGCACGAGCACGAACACCAGTTCGCCGGTGCGGCCCGCCTTGTGCGCGACCGAGGCGATGGTCGAGGTGCGCTCCACCTTGTCGCCGACCTGCAGCGGATTGCCCGCCTCCCAATTGAGCCGACCGCCGGCCCACATGCGGCGCGGCAGCGGCACGGGCGGCAGGAAGCCGCCGCGCTTCGCATGGCCGTCGTCACCGATCTCGGACTGGCGATGGTGCGGCAGGAAGTAGAGCCAGTGCCACAGCTCGGGCAGGCGCGTGCCGGCCTGCGGCAGCGGATCGTCGCGATCGAGCGTCGCGGAGAGCGCGCGCACGGGTGCGGCGGTGATGTCGTCGGCCAGCGTTTCGCTGCGACCCTGCCAGGCCTGCAGCCTGGCCAGCGCCTCGCTGTCGATCATGGAAGGCGTCGCGTGGTTGTCGTTGCTCATGGGCTTCCTTCAGTCGACCGCGGCGCCGGAGGCCTTGACGATGCGCGCCCACTTGGCGAGATCGCCCTGCAGCAGCGCCGCGAACTGCTCGGGAGAAGTCGGCGCCGCGATCTCGACGCCCTGCTGTTCGAGCTTGTCGCGCAGGTCCTTCGAGGCGAGCGCCTTGCGCGTGGCTTCCTGCAGCGCCGCCAACACGTCGGCCGGCACGCCTGCGGGTGCGAACAGGCCGATCCACAACGTCCCGTTGTAGCCGGGCACCGCCTCGGCGATGGTGGGCACGTCGGGCAGCACGGCGGAGCGCTTGTCGCCGCTCACGGCCAGCGCGCGCAGCTTGCCGGCCTTGATGTGCGAAAGCGCCGAAGGCAGGCTCGCGAACACGATGGGCAGTTGCCCGCCCAGCACGTCGTTGAGCGCGGGCGCCACGCCCTTGTACGGCACATGCTGCAGCGAGATGCCGGCCATGCTGTTGAGCATTTCGCCGAGCAGGTGGTTGAGCGTGCCGTTGCCGGCCGAGGCGTACTGGTAGTTGGCGCCCTTCTGCCGCGCGAGCTTCAGGAACTCCGCGAAGTCCTTCGCCGGGAACGTGGGGTTGACCAGCAGCACGTTGGGCACCGCGCCGATCAGGCCGACGGGCCTGAAGTCCTTCACCGGGTCGAAACCCGGGTTCCTGTACAGCGCCGGATTGATCGCCTGGCTGCTGCTGATGGTCATGAGCAGCGTGTAGCCGTCCTTCGGACCCTTGGCGACGAGCTGCGTACCGATGTTGCCGCCCGCACCGGGGCGGTTGTCGACCACCACGCTGGCGTTGTTCATCACCTCGCCGAGCTTCTGGCCCACGAGGCGCCCGACGATGTCGTTGGTGCCGCCGGCGGCCTGCGGCACGACCAATGTGATGGGGCGCGAGGGGTAAGGCTGGGCGCTCGCCGGGCCCGTCGGGATCAGAAGCGCTGCAGCAGCCAGCGACAGCAGCGCGCGTACGCGGAATCTCATGTGTGGTGTCTCCATGGCCGCATGGTCGTTCGCCCTCCCCTCGCGCGCAATCTGCGATTTCGGAACCCAGCCTTCTGCATTTCCGAAGGCTCGGCGCATAACATCCGCCTCATGCTTTTCGACCTCACCGACCTGCGGCTGTTCGTGGCCACGGCCGAACTCGGCAACCTCACGCGAGCCGCCGAGCGCCAGCACCTGTCGCTGGCCGCCGCGAGTGCGCGCATCAAGGCGCTGGAAACGCAGGCGGGCCTGCAGCTGCTGCAGCGAGAAGCCCGCGGCGTGCGGCTGCTGCCGCCGGGCGAAGCCTTCCTGCACCATGCGCGCCTCGTGCTGCACCAGACCGAGCAGCTGCGCGCCGACCTGCTCGAGTACGGCGGCGGGCTGCGCGGCCATCTGCGCGTGTTCGCCAACACCACGGCGGTGACCGATTTCCTGCCCGAGATACTGCCGGGCTTCCTGGCGCACAACCCGCGCATCAACGTCGACCTTCAGGAAAAACCGAATGCTCAGATCCCCCGCGGCGTGCTCGACGGCCGCGCCGACATCGGCATCGTCGCGGGCCGCGTCGACACGCTAGGCCTGGAGGCGATCCACTTCAGCACCGACCGGCTGGTGCTCGTCACATCGCGCAAGCACCGCTTCGCGAAGCGCCGCAGGATCGCCTTCGCCGAAACGCTCGACGAGGACGCCATCGGCATGCAGCAGGGCAGCACGCTGCAGACCTTCCTCGCGCAGATCACCGACAACCTCGGCAAGCGGCAGAAGCTGCGCATCCAGCTCGGCAGCTTCGACGCGATGTGCCGGATGATCGGCAGCGGCGTGGGCATTGGCGTGGTGCCGGAGTCGGCGGCGCGGCGCAACCAGGAGAGCATGCAGCTCGCGCTGATCGACCTCAGCGATGCATGGTGCGTTCGCGAGCGGTATCTGCTGGTGCGGAACCGGGCGGCGCTGCCGGTCTATGCGCAGGCGCTGGTCGAAACCTTGTGCCGGCACTACGCCGAACAGCAGGCCGAAGAAAACTGAGCGCAGCACCCCCGAAAAACAGGGATTTGCAGGCGATTGCCGAACAAGTCGATCCCGTCCCCATTTTCCGTGGACAACTTTGGGGGTAACTCACGAGGAGCCTTGTAAAACAGATTTAAGTCGTTGTTTTACAAGGGTATTCCTTAGTTTGCTCAAAATTTGGGCGGTGAACAACCTGAGCGGGCAAAACGGTCCCGATGGGCATGAAAATGGCGATGAAGAGAACTTTCCTTCGATTTCTGGAGGGCAGAAAGCTTCATCGGATCAGCAACTTACGCTCGAATCAAGAAAACCTGATGTCGTCCCCATTTTCAGTGCACAACTTTGGGGATAACTCATGGGGAGCCTTGTAAAAGGCTCGCAAGCTGTTGTTTTATAAAGGAATTAATCACTTTGCCCAAAAAATGTGCGGTGAACAAAGTGCTTCGCCGGGCCTGCTGCTCAGTACGGCGGCGCCTTGCGCCCACGTTGCGCTCGCGCCGCTTCGGTCCACCACGCCAGGTCGTCCGCAAAGCGGCCGAACGAGCGATCAAGCGATTCACCCGCCGGCCCGGTCGGCTTGCCGGCCGCGTCCAGCGTCTGCGAGATCGGGCCGACCGCGAGCGTGCTCGACACGACGACCATGCCCATCTCCGACAGGATCGAATGCCACACCGTGCCCGAGCGCACGCCCGAGAAACGCCCCGCCGAATAGCTCGCGATGGCCGCGGGCCGCCAGAACCACTCTTCGAGGAAGTGGTCGGTCAGGTTCTTCAGGCCCGGCTGCGGCCCCCAGTTGTATTCCCCGGTGACGAAGACGAAGGCATCGGCCGTGCGGATCTTTTCGGCCAGCGCTTCCATCGCCGCCGGCGCGGTGCCCTTGGGATATTCCTTGTACATGCGGTCGAGCATGGGCAGGTCGACCTGCTTCGCGTCCACCAGCTCCGCATCGTCGCCCCGCGCGCGAAGGCCGGAGACGATGTAGTCCGCCAGGCGCACGCCCATGCGATCGGAACGGTACGAACCGTAGAAGACCAGGATCCTGTCGCTCATCGCTGTTCCGTTTCGAGCTTGTCCTGGGTGCGGGTCCCGAAGTCACCTGCGTCGTGGCGCTCGTGCAGCTGGCTCGAAGGCTGGCCCCAAGCCCGATTGACCATGCGGCCGCGCTGCACCGCCGGGCGCTGCGCGATCTCGTCGGTCCAGCGCAGCACGTTCTTGTACTCGCCCACCTGGAGGAACTCGCCCGCCTCGTACAGCTGGCCCTTGGCGAGCGTGCCGTACCAGGGCCAGACGGCCATGTCGGCGATGGTGTACTCATTGCCCGCCAGGTAGCGGCTCTCGGCCAGCCGGCGGTCGAGCACATCGAGCTGGCGCTTGGTCTCCATGGCGAAGCGGTCGATCGCGTATTCGATCTTCGTGGGCGCATAGGCATAGAAGTGCCCGAACCCGCCGCCCAGGTACGGCGCACTGCCCATCTGCCAGAACAGCCACGACAGGCATTCGGCGCGGGCTGCACGCTCCGTCGGCAGGAAGGCATTGCCGAACTTCTCGGCCAGGTACTGCAAGATCGCGCCGGACTCGAATACGCGGATGGGCGTAGCGCCGCTGCGGTCCATCAGTGCGGGGATCTTGGAATTCGGGTTCACCGCCACGAAGCCGCTGCCGAACTGGTCGCCTTCGCTGATGCGGATCAGCCAGGCGTCGTACTCGGCGCCGGTGTGGCCCAGCGCCAGCAGTTCTTCGAGCATCACCGTCACTTTCACGCCATTGGGCGTTGCCAGCGAATAGAGTTGCAGCGGATGCTTCCCTACCGGCAGGTCTTTCTCATGGGTGGCACCCGCGATCGGGCGATTGATGTTCGCGAAGCGGCCGCCGCTTTCCTTGTTCCAAGACCAGACGGTGGGCGGCGTGTAGGCTGTCGTGCCATTCATGCGATGAGTTCCAAAGGAAGTTGGACAGACGATGATCATTCTCTACGACTGCGCCACCGCGCCGAGTCCGCGGCGCGCCCGCATCCTGCTTGCCGAAAAGGGCATTGCCCATGAGACGGTGCAGGTCGACCTGGCACATGGTGAGCAATTGGGCGCGGCCTACCGCGAGATCAACCCGCAATGCACGGTGCCCGCGCTGCGCACCGAGGAAGACGGGCTGCTGACCGACAACGCCGCCATCGCAGCCTGGCTGGAGGCCCGCTACCCGGAGCCACCGCTGATGGGCCGCACGCCCAAGGAAAAGGCCGAGGTCGCTAGCTGGAACTGGCGCATCGAATTCGAAGGCCTGCTGGCCATTGCCGAGACGCTGCGCAACGGTTCGCCGGCCATGGCCAACCGGGCGCTGCCCGGCCCTGTGGACTACGCGCAGATTCCCGAACTGGCACAGCGCGGGCTGGCACGTGTGCAGCATTTCTTCGAGACGCTGAACGAACGGCTGGCCGGCCGCGAGTTCGTCGCCACCGACCGGTTCAGCCTGGCCGACATCACCGCCGTGGTGGCGGTGGATTTCGCCCGCGTGGTGCGGGTCAAGCCCGGGGAACAGCACCCCGAGCTGCTGCGCTGGCGCGCTGCGATGGCGCAGCGCCCGTCGATGTCGCGCTGAGCGGCAACGACGGCGCGCCGGGCGCTGTGGATCAGCGCTCGATGGTCAGCGCCACGCCCATGCCGCCGCCGATGCACAGCGAGGCAATGCCCTTCTTGGCGTTCTGGCGCTGCATTTCGTGCAGCAGCGTCACCAGGATGCGGCAGCCCGACGCGCCGATGGGGTGGCCGATGGCGATGGCGCCGCCGTTCACGTTCACCTTGTTCACGTCCCAGCCCATCTCGCGGTTCACAGCGCAGGCCTGCGCGGCGAAGGCTTCGTTGATCTCGAGCAGGTCGAGGTCGGCTGCCTTCCAGCCCGCGCGCTGCAGCGCCTTGGTCGATGCAGGCACCGGGCCCATGCCCATGATGGCCGGGTCGAGGCCGGCGGTGGCGTAGCTGGCGATGCGGCCCAGCGGCTTCAGGCCGAGTGCGGCGGCCTTCTTGGCGGTCATCACCATCACGGCGGCTGCCCCGTCGTTCAGGCCCGAGGCATTGCCCGCGGTCACGCCGCCGGCCTTGTCGAAGGCGGGACGCAGGCCAGCCAGGCCTTCGGCGTTGGTCTTGCGGTTGATGAATTCGTCCTTGTCGAAGACGACGGGGTCGCCCTTCTTCTGCGGAATGCTCACGCCGACGATTTCGTCCTTGAACTTGCCGGCGTCCTGCGCGGCAGCGGCCTTGGTCTGGCTGCCCAGGGCCAGTTCATCCTGCGCGGCGCGGCTGATTTCGTACTTCTTGGCCACGTTCTCGGCCGTGATGCCCATGTGGTACTGGTTGTAGACGTCCCACAGGCCGTCCACGATCATGGTGTCGACCATCTTCCAGTCGCCCATGCGCTGGCCGTTGCGCGAGTTGGGCAGCACGTGGGGCGCTGCGCTCATGTTTTCCTGGCCGCCGGCGATGACGATCTCGCTGTCGCCCGTGGCCACGGCCTGCGCCGCCAGCATCACGGCCTTCAGGCCCGAGCCGCACACGGCGTTGATGGTGAGCGCCGGGGTTTCCTTGGCGCCGCCGCTCTTGAGCCATGCCTGGCGCGCGGGGTTCTGGCCGGCGCCGGCCGCCAGCACCTGGCCCATGATGGCCTCGCCGACCTGCTCGGCCGTGAGGTTCGCGCGGGCAATCACTTCCTTGATCACGAGGGCGCCCAGCTCGGTGGCGGGAATGCCGGCGAGCGAGCCGCCGAACTTGCCGACCGCCGTGCGTGCAGCCGAAACGATGACGATGTCTTCCATGAGGTTCTCCGTTGAAGTGATCTGAAATTCGAGGTGAGAGGGATCAGGCGCGAGCCTTGACGTAGCGGCCCGGCGCCGGCTCGATGGCTTTGTAAGCCTTGCCGTTGCCGTAAGCCTTGGGCGCGGGGATCTGTTTGCCCGCGTGGCCCTGGAGCCATTGTGCCCAGTCGGTCCACCAGCTGCCGGGATGCTCCTGCGCGCCGGCGAGCCATTCGGCCTGCGTCTTCGGGAACTTGCCGTCGTCGCGGATCCAGTGGCTGCGCTTTTTCTTGGCGGGCGGGTTGATCACGCCTGCGATGTGGCCCGAGGCGCCCATGACGAAGCGCTTCTTGCCCGGCAGCAGCTGCGTGGAGGCATATGCGCCGCCGATGGGAACGATGTGGTCTTCGCGCGAGCCGTAGATGTAGGCCGGGATGTCGATGTTGCCGAGGTCGATCTTCTGCCCGCATACCGTGAGCGCATTCGGCTTGGCCAGCTTGTTCTCGTGGTACGTGTTGCGCAGGTACCAAGCATAGAACGGGCCCGGCAGATTGGTCGCGTCGCTGTTCCAGTACAGCAGGTCGAAGGGCGGCGGGGTTTCGCCCTTCAGGTAGTTGCCAACCACGTAGTTCCACACGAGGTCGTTGGGCCGCAGGAAGCTGAAGGTCGAGGCCAGGTCGCCGCCCGGCAGCAGTCCGCCCTTGCCGAGCTGCATTTCGCGGTACGCCACCATCTGTTCGTCCACGAAGATGTCGAGGATGCCGGTGTCGCTGAAGTCGAGGAAGGTGGTCAGCAGCGTGACCGATGCGGCCGGCTTCTCGCCGCGCGCCGCGAGCACGGCCAGCGCGGTGCTCAGGATGGTGCCGCCCACGCAGAAGCCCAGCGTGTTGATCTGGTTGCTCCCGCTGATCTCCTGCACCGTGTGGATCGCCTTGATGGCGGCGTTCTCGATGTAGTCGTCCCAGGTGGCCTTGTCCATCGACTCGTCGGGGTTGCGCCAGCTCACCACGAACACGCGGTGGCCCTGCTCGTTCGCATAGCGGATCAGCGAGTTCTCGGGCTGCAGGTCGAGGATGTAGAACTTGTTGATGCACGGCGGCACCAGCAGGAACGGCCGCTCGTACACCTTGGCGGTGAGCGGCTTGTATTCGAGCAGCTGGAAGAACTCGTTCTCGAACACCACGGCGCCTTCGGTAGTGGCCACGTTGCGCCCCACCTCAAAGGCGCTCTCGTCGGTCATGCTGACGTGGCCCTGCTTCATGTCGTGCAGCAGGTTCTGGATACCCTTGGCGATGCTCTCGCCCTGCGTGTCGATGGCCTTCTTCTGCGCTTCGGCATTGAAGGCCAGCGAGTTGCTGGGCGACGAGGCGGCCATCCACTGCTCGACCGCGAAGCGCAGGCGCGCCTTGGTCTTTTCGTCGGCGTCGATGGCCTCGGCCATGCCGAGCATGGTGCGGCCATTGAGCAGGTACACGGCCGCCGAGAAGGCCGACAGCGGGTTGCTGCCCCAGGCGTCGCCGGCGAAGCGCTTGTCGCCTTCGGGCTTGGCGCCGAAGCCCTGGCGCCAGAGTTCGGTGGCTTCCGCCATGTACTGCTGCTGGATGGACTGGAGCTTTTCGGGGTCGATGGAGAATTTGGGCAGCTCGGGCATCTTCGCGGCCTGCGGCAATTGCCATAGCGGCGTGCCGCCGCCGTTGAAGGCCGAAGCCCCTTGCGCGGCGGACTGCCGGAAAGCTTCCAGCGCCTGGGTCCATCCCTCGGTCATTGCCTGCTGGAAGGGCGCGAACGCATCGGCCCCCGTGGCTTGTTGCTTCATCATGTCTCCTGGTCCTCGCCTGAGTCGAAACGGATGGCTTGCGTGTTTTGAGTATCCTGCATTTCACGGGGCCCTCACAACGCCGCTTCCTTGCTTACCAACTGAAACTACTTGTGTTTATCCATCTGATCGTCATCGGTTGGTTGTATGTCGCCCTGATGATGGCGGTGGCCGAGGCCACCAACACCACAGGCACGGTGCTGGGCGCCATCTTCACATTTCTTTTGTACGGATTGGTGCCGGTGGCACTGGTGGTTTACCTGATGGGCACTCCCGGTCGCCGCCGCGCAATGAGGCAACGCGAGGCCGAGGCACAGGAAGCCGCCCGGCGTGCCGCAGCCGAGAAAGCGGCGGCGCCGGCCGCAGGCTCAGGCCTTCTTCCAGACCAGGGCGGCGAAGCGGCCGCTGACGCTGTCCCGCCGGTGCGAAAAGAACCTTGAGGGATTGGCGACGGTGCACCAGCCGTCGCTCCCGTCGTTGCCATGGACGGCCTCGATACCCACTGCGCGCAACCGCTGGCGCGCCAGTGCGGGCAGGTCGGCCAGCCATTTCCCGGCGGCAGCCGCGGGCCTGAAGCAGGACGCCGCTTCGGGCGCATGTGCCTCGAAGGCAGCCCTGACCTCGGGGCCGACCTCGAAGGCCCTGGGCCCGATGCACGGGCCCAGCCAGGCGATGACGCGGGCCGCGCCATCGGCCTCGAAGGCCTTGGCGGTCTGTTCGAGCACCCCGCCCGCAAGCCCGCGCCAGCCGGCATGCGCGGCCGCCACGCGGTGGCCCGCTTCGTCGGTGAAGAGAACGGGCAGGCAATCGGCCACCATGATCGTGCAGGCCAGGCCGCCGGCAGTGGCCGTGCAGGCATCGCCAACGGTGCCGTCGCACACCGCATCCTGTGCGGCATCGAGCGAGACGACGCCGGTGCCGTGCACCTGCTGCAGGAAGACCGGACGCGCTGCGATGGCCGCGCGCAAGCGGTTCCGGTTCTCCGCCACATTCGCGGGCTCGTCGCCCACGTGGTCGCCGAGGTTCAGGCTCTCATAGCGCCCCTGCGAAACCCCGCCATTGCGCGTGGTGCACACGGCCCGCACGTTCGGCGGCGCGGGCCAGTCGGGGACGAGCCAGTGCTCGTTCATAGGGCTCAGGCTTCCGCGTCAGGCGCCTGCGAGGGCTGAGCGCGCTGGAAGGCGTCGAGCTCCATGCAGGCCTCGAAGGCGGCCATGGTGCGCGGCAGGCCGCTGAAGTCGCAGTCGAAGCGGCGGCCGTTGAAGATCTGCGGCACCAGGCAGCAGTCGGCCATGGTGGGCGTGTTGCCCCAGCAGTAGATGCCGGCGGGGTGCTGCGCAAGCTGGCGCTCGAAGGCCAGCATGCCGTCGCGCACCCAGTGGCGGTACCAGGCGTTCTTGGCCGCGTCGTCGAGCTTCAGCTCTTTCACGAGGTACTTGAGCACGCGCAGGTTGTTGAGCGGATGGATCTCGCAGGCGATCGACTGCGACAGCGCGCGCACGTGGGCGCGGCCTACCGGATCGGTCGGCAGCAGCGCCGGCTCGGAGTGCACTTCGTCGAGGTATTCGATGATGGCCATCGATTGCGAGAAGCGCTCGCCCTCGTCCTCCAGCAGTGGCACCAGCATGTCGGCCGAGATGGCGGAGTAGGGGCCGGTGCGGTGATCGCCGCGCGCGATGTGCACGGGGATGTACTCGTAATCGAGGCCCTTCAGGTTGAGGGCGATGCGCACGCGGAACGAGGAGGAGGAACGGAAGTAGTTGTGCAGCTTCATGATTTCCCAAGCATAGCGCTCCGTCACGGGCGCGGCATGGCCCTGCAGCGCGCCGTCCCGGCCGGCTTCTATTGTGGACCTCCCGCCTCTGGCACACTGCCGGTCTCCCGCTTAGGTTTCGCTGAAAAAGGACACGTCGCAATGGCTTCCGAGTTCATCTTCGCCCCGCCCGCCACCGTCTCGGTGCCGGTGGCCGGCCAGCCCGCCCGCTTCCCGGTGCACCGCATCTACTGCGTGGGCCGCAACTACGAAGATCACGCCAAGGAAATGGGCTTTACCGGCCGTGAGCCGCCCTTCTTCTTCATGAAGCCGGCCGATGCGCTGGTGGTGGTCGACGCGGGCCAGACCGGCACCATGGCCTACCCCTCGCTCACGAAGAACCTGCATCACGAGATCGAGCTGGTCGTGGCCATCGGCACGGGTGGCAAGAACATCCCGGCGGCCGATGCGCACAAGCACATCTACGGCTACGCCGTCGGCCTCGACATGACGCGCCGCGACCTGCAGAACGACATGAAGAAACAGGGCCGTCCCTGGGACATCGGCAAGAGCTTCGAGCAGAGCGCGCCCATCGGCCCGATCGTGCCCGTGGCGCAGGCCGGCAATGCGGAAAAGGCCGAGATCTCCCTGCAGGTGAACGGCACCGACCGCCAGCGCAGCAACGTGGGCAAGCTGATCTGGAACGTGGCCGAAACCATCGAGCACCTGTCGGCGGCGTGGGAGCTGCAGCCCGGCGACCTGATCTTCACGGGCACGCCCGAAGGCGTGGCCGCGGTGGTGGCCGGAGACACGCTCGTGGGCGAAGTCGCGGGCCTGCCCAAGCTGACCGTCAAGATCGCCTGAAGACGGCAGCCGGTTCCATGCTCCTGCGCGTACCCATCAAGCATTGCAAGAACTGCGGCACCGCGGTGGTCTACCGCGTGCCGGACGACGGCGACACCAAGCAGCGCGCCGTCTGCCCGGCCTGCCACACCATCCACTACGAGAACCCGCTGAACGTGGTGGGCACCATCCCGGTCCTGGGCGACAAGGTGTTGCTGTGCAAGCGCAACATCGAACCGCGCTGGGGCAAGTGGACGCTGCCGGCCGGCTTCATGGAGCTCGAGGAAACCACCGCCCAGGGCGCGGCCCGCGAGACCGACGAAGAGGCCGGCGCCAACTACGTGATGGAAGGCCTGTTCTCCGTCATCAGCGTGGTGCGCGTGGGCCAGGTGCACATGTTCTACCGGGCCCGGTTGCTCGACGACAGGTTCGACCCAGGCCACGAGACCATCGAGGCCAGGCTCTTCGCCGAAGAAGAGATTCCCTGGGACGAGATCGCCTTTCGCACCGTGCGCGAAACGCTCGAGCACTACTTCGAGGACCGGCGCCGCGGCAGCTTCGACCGCGTCCACACGATCGACATCGTTTGAACCTTCACACCGCCATGACACTTCGCTCCACCCTGCTTCGCGCCGCGCTCGGCCTCGGGTTCGTCTTGGGCGCGACGGCGCACGCGGAAACGGTAGGCGATGTCGACACCGCCTTCAAGCTCATCGGCCCGGACCACAAGATCGTGATCGAGGCCTACGACGACCCCAAGGTCAGCGGCGTGACCTGCTACGTCTCGCGTGCCAAGACCGGCGGGCTGGCCGGCGCATTCGGCGTGGCCGAGGACAAGGCCGAGGCCTCCATTGCCTGCCGCCAGGTCGGCCCGGTGAGCATCACGCAGCCGCTGCCCAAGCGCGAGGAGGTCTACAGCGAGCGGCTGTCGGTGCTCTTCAAGCGCCTGCGCGTGGTGCGCATGGTCGACCCGAAGCGCAACACGCTGGTCTACCTGACCTACTCCGACCTGCTGATCGACGGTTCGCCCAAGAACAGCGTGACGGCGGTGCCCATCGACCGCGGCACGCCGATCCCGCTCAAGTAGCGCCCCGGGGCCGATGGCCCCTTCACAGCCGGTTGCTCTTTCGCGGGGCGCCGTCGCGGCAGTTTGCTAGCATCGCCCGCGTGGCCTCCCCCCGCGGGCCGCGGCGAGCCAGATCGCCGGAACCCTCCGCAACGAAACCGTTCCAACACAGCGCCATGCATCTTCAGACTTTTGTTTCCCGTATCGCCGCCCTGGCCCTGGTTGCCGCGAGCCTCGCGGCCTGTACCACCACCGACCTCAACGCGCCGCGGCCCGGCCCCTCGGTCACTCCCCCCGTGCAGAGACCCACCGCGATGTTCGTGCGCCCCGCCACCGGCGCGACGCTGGCACGCTTCGACGGCGTGCGCACCAAGGGCATCGACATCGCAGGCAACCTGGGCGATCCGGTCGTCGCCTCGGCCGACGGCCGCGTGGTGTACGTCGGCGGCGAACTGCCGGCCTACGGCAACATGATCATCGTCAAGCACAACGAGACCTTCCTCACCGCCTACGCGCACCTGCAGACCATCCTGGTGAAAGAGAACCAGGTGGTCCGCCAGGGCGAGAAGATCGGCGAGATGGGCAAGAGCAACGCCGACCGCGTGAAGCTGCGCTTCGAGATCCGCAAGAACGGCACCGCCGTGAACCCCGAGCCTTATCTCAACGGATTGCTTCAGCAATGACAGGCGGCGCCCGGCGCCCATGAAAAAAGCCCCTCGCGGGGCTTTTTTGCTTTCAGGGCGCGTCATGCCGAAGCCCTGGCCTCGCCGGCTAGAGCAGGCTCTCGGGCACCAGCGGCGCCAGCAACTCCAGCTTCCAGCGCGACCAGAAATCCGTTTCGGGCTCCTGGTGCAGGATGGTGTCGGCCGCGTCCCCCGTGGCCGGGCTCACCCACTCGATGGCGCCCGTCGGTCCCAGCTGCAGCTGATACGCGCCGTCCAGCCGGATGAAGCCGATCAGGCTGGTGAGCTGTTGGGCGATCTGCGGGCTGAAGATGAAGATGCCGACCTCGGTGTTGTGCAGCATCGAACGCGGATCGAAGTTCATCGAGCCGATGAACACGATCTTGCGGTCGATCACCGCCGATTTGCCGTGCAGCCGGCCGCTGGCCGAGCCGTACATGCCGAAGCGCTTGGTCTGCTCCACCCGCTTGGGGCTCAGTTCGTACAGCTCGACGCCCAGGCGCAGCATCTCCGCGCGGTAGCGGCGGTAGCCGATGTGCACCAGCGACTCGTCGGTGGCCGCCAGCGAGTTGGTGACGATGCTGTAGGCCACGCCGTTGCCGCGCACGAGGCGGATCGTTTCCATGCCGCCGCGGCCCGGAATAAGGTAAGGCGTGGTCTGCATGATCTCGTTCTCGGCGCCGCGCAGGTAGCGCCGCACGTTGTAGAGCACGCTGTCCTTCGATTCGTCGGCGGGCAGGCCGCGCGCTTCGTCCGTCGGCGCGAGCGCCTTGGCCGGCGCGTCGGCGTAGGCCTCGGCGCGCGCCCAGACCAGCTTGAGCGCGCCCGCGTCCAGGTCCTTGGCCAGCGGGTTGTTGCCCAGCAGGTCGGTGGAGGCGGGCTCCTCGGGGTGCAGCTGCTCGGGGCCGGTGGTCAGTTTGTCGAAGCGCTCGCGCAGCTGCTGCGGCGTTTCGCCCGTGGCGGGCACCAGCGATTCGATGGGGTAGACGTATGGGCTGCTCCAGTACATGTCGAACAGCGACGACAGCCTGGGCACCACGGCGCCGGCCACCAGCGTGTCGATGTCGATGAAGTTCGAGCCCCCGTCGCGCAAGAAGTACTCGTTGGCCATGTTGCGCCCGCCCATGACGCCGATGACGTTGTCCACCACATAGAGCTTGTTGTGCATGCGGCGGTGCACGCGGTCGAAGTCCAGTATCGACCAGGCCCAGCGCGTGCCGAAGCGGCCGCGCCCCGCGGGGAACGGGTTGAAGAACCGCACCTCGACGTTCGGATGCGAGGCGAAGCTGGCGAACAGCGGATCGGCGCCGGCCGTGTAGAGATCGTCCACCAGCAGCCGCACGCGCACGCCGCGGTCGGCCGCGTCGCGCAGGGCGCGCAGCAGGTAGCGGCCGGTCTCGTCGTTCTGCACGAGGTAGTACTGCACGTCGATGGATCGCTGCGCGCGGCGTGCGAGCTCGATGCGCGCGTGCAGCGAAAACTGTGGCATGGGCAGCAGCCTGAATCCGCTCAGCGGCTCGCCGGGCGGGGCGGCCGCCTGCACGAGGCGGCCCAGTATGGTGTCCGCACCATCGCTGATTGCCACGGAGGGTTTGCGCTGCACGTCGGCAGGCAGTCCGGCGCAGCCGGCCATGCACAGCGCAACGATGCCAAGCAGCAGCCACGCCAGCCACCGGGCGCACGGTTCGTCGGCAGCCCGACAGGGGAAATTCGGCATGAAAAACAGAGGTGGGTTGGAGCGTGGATCGAAAAGCTCGCGGTTTCTACCACGCGCCTGCCCAACGTGCTGCGCCGCCGATCGCGTTCGGGTTCAATGCCCGCGCGTCGGCTCCCATTGCCTGACGAAGTGATCCGCCCGCAGCGTGGCCCGCTCTACCGCCGCATCCCACGACAGCTGCTGGGTGATCACCAGGGCACAGCGCGGAATGCCGCCCAGGCTCAGCTCGCAGATGCCGGCGTAGGTGCCGCTGGGGGTGCGCATGAGCTCGATCCAACCCGTCCAGCCTTCTGGAACGCTGAGAGCGACTCGAGCGCTGGCCATGATCAATACACCCTACCCCTTTTGTAACGCAGTGCCAAGAATTGAAACCCTAAGCACTACAAATGTCCGACAGGCGGAGACTAAAGGCAGCACTGTCGAACAGCATCCCTCGAATATGGGGGCCGGCACATACCTCCGCTTTTCAGCAAAGATCGAGTGCATGAACACAAAGACGATTTCCGCAGCGGGCGGGCCGGCCACCCTCGCACTGTTCGACGACCCGCCGCGCGAGGGGCGCGAACGGCTCGGGCCCGGGGCCTTCGTGCTGCCCGGCTTCGCCCTGCCCTTCGTCGATGCGCTCCTGCCGGCCATCGAGGGGCTGGCGGAACGCGCGCCGTTCCGCCACCTCGTCACGCCCGGCGGCTTCACCATGTCCGTCGCGCTGACCAACTGCGGCGCGCTGGGCTGGACCAGCGACCGGCGCGGCTACCGCTACAGCGCCACCGATCCCGACACCGGCAAGCCGTGGCCCGCCATGCCCGAGCCATTCACGCGGCTGGCGTGCGAGGCGGCCTCGGCAGCCGGCTTCGACGGCTTCGCGCCCGACGCCTGCCTTGTCAACCGCTACGCGCCCGGTGCACGCCTGTCGCTGCACCAGGACAAGGACGAGCGCGACTACGGCGCCCCCATCGTCTCGGTGTCGCTCGGCATGCCCGCCGTGTTCCTGTTCGGCGGCCACGCGCGCGACGACAAGGCGGCGCGCATTCCGCTGGTGCACGGCGACGTGGTGGTCTGGGGCGGCGAAGACCGACTGCGCTATCACGGCGTGCTGCCGCTGAAAGACGAACCGCATCCGCTGCTGGGCGCGATCCGCATCAACCTCACATTCCGCAAGGCGGGGTGACATGCATGCAGGCGACCGGCAAGACAGCAGAGGCACCGACGAGCTTGCTCGCGCACTTCGTACCGTCGTGCTGATGGAGGCCGGCCACGTGCTCGACCGTGGTCCGCGCGACAGGTGCTGGCGCGGCAGCCTCTGCTGCAGCGCACGACCGCGCCAGCCTAGGGCAGGTTCTCCCTGAAGATCACCTGGCTGCGCGTGGTCTCCACGCCGCTGAGCGCTTCGCGCTTGTCGCGCAGGTTGGTGAAGATGCGCACGCAGTTCATCAGCGTGGTGTGCGGGCTCTGCGTGATCACCGCGTCCATGCTGCCGTCGATCAGCAGCGCGCGCGTGTCGGGCGTGAGCCCATGGCCGATGAACACCACCTTCTGCTCGCGCCCCGCCTCCTTCAGCGCACGCGCCACGCCGTCGGATGCGCCGCCGATGTTGTAGATGCCGCCCATGTCGGGATGCTGCTCCAGCAGAGCGCGCGTCTGGCGATGGTTCTTGTCGGCGTCGTCCTGGCCTTCGCGCAGGCCCACCACTTCCAGCCGCGGAAACATCTCTTCGATGACGTGCAGGAAGCCGGCCTCGCGCTCCTCGTGCGCCTTGTAGCTCAGGCTGCCTGCAATGAGTGCGACCTTCGCGGCACGCGCGCCGATGAAGCGGCCGATGAGATAGCCCGCCGTGCGCCCGGCCGCACGGTTGTCCAGCCCCACGAAGGCCACTCGCTCCGAGTTCGACAGGTCCGAGATCAGCGTGACCACCGGCAGCCCGCGCGCCGCCAGCGCCGCCACCGCTTCGCGCACCGCGGGGTGCTCCAGCGCCATCATCGCGATGCCGTCGCAGCGCTGGCCATGGCGCCGCAGCGCTTCCGCCAACTCGTGCGGATTGAAGCTCTCGATGAACACCGTGCGGCACTGCACGTTGAACGGCGCCCAGTGCTCCTGCGAATAGCCCACCATGTCGCCCAGCATGCGGATGAAGCGGTTGGTGCCGGCCGGCAGCAGGAACACCAGCCTGAGAGGCGGCGGCGTGAGCGCGGCATAGAGCTCGGGGCCCGGCAGGTAGTCGAGCTCGCCCGCGGCCTTGAGCACGCGCTGCACCGTGGCATCGCGCACGCCGGGCCGGCGGTTAAGCACGCGGTCGACGGTGGCGGTCGACACCTGCGCCGCAAGGGCGATGTCGACCACGCGTGCACGGCGCGCATCCGCAGGTGCGGAAGAAGGCGAAGGGTTATCCCGCATACATCAAAAACCATCAATCTTAGGTTTGACCCGGATCATGCCTGCTTTTATCTTCGATGGACCCCGAATACAAGGATGCATCAAATTGCATCAATCGCTTCACGGAGACAAGACATGACATCGCTGACCCGCCGCAGTGCCCTGCGCACGCTTTCCGCCCTTCCCGCTGCCGGCATCGCCGCGGCGCTGCCGCGCATCGCGCGCGCCGCGGAGTTCTCGTACAAGTACGGCAACAACCTGCCGCTGACGCATCCGCTGAACATCCGCGCGCAGGAGGCGGTCGACCGCATCGCCAGGGAAACCCAGGGCCGGGTCGAAATCAAGATCTTCCCCAACAACCAGCTGGGCGGCGACACCGACATGCTCGCGCAGGTGCGCTCGGGTGGCATCGAGTTCTTCACGCCCTCGGCGCTGGTCATCGCCACGCTGGTGCCGGTGGCCGCCATCAACGCCGTGGGCTTCGCGTTCAACGACTACGCCCAGGTGTGGGGCGCGATGGACGGCAAGCTCGGCGCGCACGTGCGCGGCGCCATCGCCAAGTCCCGCCTCTACGCCTTCGAGAAGATGTGGGACAACGGCTTTCGCCAGACCACCAGCAGCAAGGCCGCGGTCACGAATGCCAAGGACATGGACGGCCTGAAGATCCGCGTGCCCGTGAGCCCGCTGTCGATCTCGATGTTCAAGGGCCTCGGCGCCGCGCCCGCGAGCCTGCAGTTCAGCGAGGTGTATTCAGCGCTGCAGACCAAGATCGTGGACGCACAGGAGAACCCGTTGCCCATCATCCAGGTGGCCAAGCTGTTCGAGGTGCAGAAGTTCTGCTCGCTCACCAACCACATCTGGGACGGCTACTGGTTCGTTGCCAACGGCCGCGCCTGGGACGCCCTGCCCGACGACCTCAAGACCATCGTAGCGCGCGCCATCAACGACGCCGGCATGCAGCAGCGCGAAGACATCAGGAAGCTCAACGAGTCGGTAGTCGGCGACCTGCAGGCCAAGGGCCTGAGCATCAACCGCCCGGCGGCCGACAGCTTTCGCGCCAAGCTGCGCGAGTCGGGCTTCTACGGCGAATGGAAGGGCCGCTTCGGCCCCGAGGCCTGGGCGCTGCTCGAAGGCGCGGTCGGCAAGCTGGCCTGATCGTCCATGGTGCACGAATCCACTTTCGAGGCGGCGCCGTTCGCGGGCGCCGGGCCGTCCGCCAATGCACTGAGCGGCCTGGCCGGGCGCGCCGACCGGGTGCTCGGCGGCGCCGTCGAGGCCGTGGCCGCTCTGCTGGTGCTGGCCGAGATCTGCGTGCTGTTCGCGGGCGTGGTGTCACGCTATGTGTTCCATGCGCCGCTGGTGTGGTCGGACGAACTCGCGTCCATCCTGTTCCTGTGGCTCTCGATGCTGGGCGCCGTGGTGGCGCTGCGGCGCGGCGAGCACATGCGCATGACGGCGCTGCTGCAGAAAGTGCGGCCATCGACACGCGCCATGCTCGACGCCTTCGCCATCGCGGCGTCGGTCGCATTCCTGGTGCTGATCATCTGGCCGTCTATCGACTACGCGCACGAGGAGTCGTTCATCGTCACGCCCGCGCTCGAGGTCAGCAACGCATGGCGCGCAGCGGCCATCCCGGCCGGCGTCGGCATCATGCTGGCGATGGCGCTGCTGCGCCTCGTGCGGGTGTGCACGGGCCGGCAGATCGCGGTCGCGGTGCTCGGCATGGGCACGCTGGTGGCGGCCTTCTGGCTCGCGGCGCCGCTGTTCGCGACGCTCGGCAAGTTCAATCTCGTCATCTTCTTCGTGGTGGTGGTCGCGGCCACGGTGCTCTCGGGCGTGCCGATCGCGTTCTCGTTCGCGCTCGCCACCTTCGGCTACCTTGCGCTCACCACGCGCACGCCGCTGCTGGTGATGGTGGGCCGGCTCGACGAGGGCATGTCGCACCTGATCCTGCTCGCGGTGCCGCTCTTCATCTTCCTGGGGGCGCTCATCGAGATGACGGGCATGGCGCGCGCCATGATCCAGTTTCTTGCGAGCCTGCTGGGCCACGTGCGCGGCGGCCTCTCTTATGTGCTGATCGGCGCCATGTACCTGGTGTCGGGAATCTCGGGCTCCAAGATCGCCGACATGGCGGCCATCGCGCCAGTGCTGTTCCCGGAAATGGTCAAGCGCGGCGCGAAGCCCGGCGACCTGGTGGCGCTGCTGTCGGCCACCGGCGCGCAGACCGAAACCATTCCGCCGTCGATCGTGCTGATCACCATCGGCTCGGTCACGGGCATCTCGATTGCCGCGCTGTTCACGGGCGGCCTGCTGCCGGCCGTGGTGCTGGGCGCCGCGCTGTGCGCTGTGGTGTGGTGGCGCTACCGGCGCGAAGACCTGAGCGGCGTGCAGCGCCACAGCAAGCGCGAAATCGGCAAGCTGCTGCTGGTCGCGCTGCCGGCCGTGCTGCTGCCCTTCGTGATCCGCGCCGCCGTGGTCGAGGGCGTGGCCACCGCCACGGAGGTGTCGACCATCGGCATCGTCTACTCGGCCATCGTCGGGCTGATGGTTTACCGGCAGTTCGACTGGAAGCGGCTCAAGCCGATGCTGATCGACACCGCGTCGCTCTCGGGCGCGATCATCTTCATCGTCGGCTGCGCCACGGCCATGGCCTGGGGCCTTACGCAGTCGGGCTTCTCGCAGGACCTGGCGCGCGTGATGGGCGCCCTGCCCGGCGGCGCCTACGGCTTCCTGGCCGTGTCGATCGTGGCCTTCATCGTGCTGGGCAGCGTGCTCGAAGGGATTCCGGCCATCGTGCTGTTCGGGCCGCTGCTGTTTCCCATTGCCAAGGCGGTGGGCCTGCACGAGGTGCACTACGCGATGGTCGTCATCTTCGCGATGGGCATCGGCCTGTTCGCGCCGCCTTTCGGCGTGGGCTACTACGGCGCCTGCGCGGTGAGCAAAGTCAATCCCGACGAGGGCATCAGGCACATCTGGGGCTACATCGGCGCGATGCTGGTCGGCCTGGTGATCGTCGCCGCGTTCCCGTGGTTCTCGACCGGGTTCCTGAAATTCTGAACGCAACAACACACACATCCACGGAGCCAACCGCAATGAGTCGATTCCTCGGCGAGATCCGCCAACTGGGCTATGTCGTGCACGACATCGAGGCCGCCATGGACTACTGGAGCACCACGCTGGGCGTGGGCCCCTGGTTCTACAACCCCAGGGTGCCTATCCGGAACTACCGCTACAACGGCGAGGCGCACGAGCCGCACAACTCGGTGGCGCTGGCCAATTCGGGCTACGTGCAGGTCGAACTGATCCAGACGCGCAACGACGTGCCCTCGATGTACCGCGACTTCCTCCAGGCTGGCCGCACCGGGCTGCAGCACGTGGCCTACTGGACCGCCGACTACGACGCCGACCTCGCGCGCCTCACCGCGCAGGGCTTCAGGCCCGTGATGAGCGGTGAGGTGGGCGAGCGCGGGCGCTTCATCTACTTCGACACCGAATACCATCCGGGCACCGTCATCGAGCTCTCCGAGGTGGCGGGGCCGAAGGGCAGGATGTTCGACCTGATCCGCAGCGCCTCCGAGGGCTGGGACGGCAGCGAACCGGTGCGGCCCTTTCCCGATCTGAGCAAGCTGTGAGCGCGATGACGCCCGAACGCATCCGCGCGCGCTATCTCATCGAGACGCCGCATGACCCGGCCGCCGTGGCCGAGGTGATGGCGGGCGAGCAATCGTGCGGCACCTTCACGCGCGTCGAGGGCGAGACCGATGCGCTGCGCGAACGCGCGCGCGCCACGGTCGAGGCGATCACCGAACTGGAACCGGCCGGCGTGCCTTCGCTGCCCAATGCCCTGCTCGAGCGCAAGGGCGCGAAAGGACCGTGGCGGCGCGCGCATGTCGACATCACGTTTCCGGTGGCGAACATCGGCGCCAACCTGCCGACGCTGGCTGCGACCGTGTCCGGCAACCTCTACGACCTGGGCGAGGTGACGGGCCTGCGGCTCCAATCGCTGCACGTGCCGGCCACGTACCGCGCGCAATTCGAGATGCCGCGCGTGGGCATCGCCGGCACACGCCGTGCGACCGGCGTGGCGAGCGGCGCTCTGGTCGGCACCATCATCAAGCCCAATGTGGGACTGTCCGCGAACGAGACCGCCGAGCTGGTCGCAAGGCTCTGCGCCGCGGGCGTCGACTTCATCAAGGACGACGAAGTCTGCGCCGACCCCGCGCACGCGCCGCTCGCCAAACGCGTGCCCGCCGTCATGGCCGTGGTGCGCGCGCACCAAGAGCGCACTGGCAAGCATGTGATGGTGGCCTTCAACATTACCGACGAAACCGATGCGATGAAGCGGCATGCCGACCTCGTCGAACGCGAAGGCGGCTCGTGCGTCATGGCCAGCCTGAACTGGTGCGGGCACTCGGGCATGCAGACGCTGCGCCGCCACACCGGCCTCGCGCTGCACGGCCACCGCAACGGCTACGGCGCGCTGTCGCGGCATCCCCTGCTGGGCATTTCATTCCAGGCCTACCAGACGCTCTGGCGACTGGCGGGCGTGGACCACATGCACGTGCACGGGTTGCAGGGCAAGTTCTCGCAGCCCGACGGCGAAGTCATCGAGTCGGCGCGCGACTGCTTCACGCCACTGGCCGATGCTGCGGACGACCGCGTGATGCCGGCGTTTTCCTCCGGCCAGTGGGCCGGCACCGTGCCCTCCACGTGGCAGGCCATCGGCAGCGACGACCTGCTCTTCATGGCCGGCGGCGGCATCCTTGCGCATCCCGGCGGCGCCGCCGCGGGCGTCATGAGCATCCGGGAAGCCTGGTCGGCCGCTCGCGCCGGCGTGCCGCTCGCGGATGCCGCCAGGGAGCAGCCCGAGCTGGCCGGCGCACTCGCCTTCTTCGGCAAGCCATGAGGCCGGCTCCGGCGGTCGTCTACTACGGCGACGATTTCACCGGCGCGACCGACACCCTCGGCACCGCGGCGCGCGCGGGGCTGCGCGCACTGCTGTTCCTGAAGACGCCGGATGAGGCCCGGCTCGCACGTGCGGGCGCCCTTGACGTGCTCGGCATCGCGGGCGCCGCACGCGCCATGACACCCGAGGAGATGCAGGCCGAGCTGCGACCGGTGGAGGCGCTGTTTCGCTCGCTCGGTGCGCGCGTGCTGCACTACAAGACCTGCTCGACCTTCGACAGCGCGCCGCACATCGGCTCCATCGGCGCGGCGGTGCGCTTGCTGCGCGCCGCCGTCGAGCAGCCGTGGACCGCGATTGTCGGCGGGCAGCCCAACCTCGGTCGCTACTGCCTCTTCGGCAACCTCTTCGCGGCAGCGGGCAACGGCGGCGAGGTCTTCCGCATCGACCGTCATCCGACGATGAGCCGGCACCCTGTGACGCCGATGGACGAGGCGGATCTGCGAATGCATCTTGCGAAGCAAGGGCTGGCGGATGTGCGCTGCATGCCGTTCACGGCGGCATCGCGCGGCAGCGACGCGCTCGACACGGCGCTGCGGCAGGCACTGCACTCGCCGCCCGCGGACGCCGTGCTCTTCGACGTGGTGGATGCGTCGCAACTTGGGGCCATCGGCGATGTGTTGTGGGCGCGTGCGCAAGAGTCGACCTTGCTCGCAGTGGGGCCGAGCAGCGTGGTGGACGCGCTGTCGACGGCCATGCCTCCTTCGCGCGAAGAACTGCAACGGCGACGCAACGGTGCACGGGTTGCGCAAATGAGCCTGACGCCGGCATCAAGCCCTGTGCTGGTGCTGGCGGGAAGCCTGTCGCCCGTGAGCGCGCGCCAGGTCGCGGCAGCCGTTTCGTTCGATACCGTATGGCTCGACGCCCCGATGCTGGCGCAGCGCGACGATGCCACCTTGACTGGTCACGCCGATGCGATCGCCGGAAGCCTCGCACGCGGGCGCAACGTGTTGGCCTGCACCCGCACGCCCGGCACCATGCCGTCAGGTGGCGGGCTGGACGCGCAAGCCCTCGCACGCGCCGGCGGGGACCTGCTGGCGAAGGTGCTTGCCGCAACGCCGCTGAAGCGCATCGGCATCGCGGGCGGCGACACCTCCAGCCACGCCGTGCAGGCGCTCGACGCGTGGGGCCTTTCCTACATCGCCGACATGGGCGCGGGCGCATCGCTGTGCAGAGTCCACAGCGACGACGCGAAGCTCGATGGAATGGAGATCATGCTGAAAGGCGGACAGATGGGGACGGACGATGTGCTCGAGCGGCTGGTGCACGGCGGCATTGCCTGAACCAGCCCCGGGACGCGCAAATTAACATTTAGGTGTTCATATTGGTTTGATCAAAGTTCTGCGAGCGTGGACGTCTGCGCCCACGCGTTGTCACCGGAGCCCTGCGCCGCAACAACCGTCGCCAACGACCTACAGACAAGTCCCCCCCGCCACGCCATGTTTCAAGCCATGACACACCCCATCGAACTCACCATCGTGGAGCCGCTGCCGGGCGCCTTTGTCTGGCAGTTGCTCGAAACCGACGACGCAGGTGCGCACCCGCGCGTGCTGCGCAAGGCTTACGACGCCGCGGAAAGTTATGAACTGGCGCTCTCGGCCGGCCAGCGCGCGCTGCAAAGCGAGATCCGGCACCGCGCGCCTGCCGGCCGCGGTTGAGTGGAACGCTACGCCTTCCAGCCTTGGGGCTCAGGCGTGCAATGCGAAGTCGTCGACCGTGAGCGTGATGGTGCCGTGCTGCCCCGCTTGGGCTTGGTAGCGGGCGATCGCCACGGGCTCGATGACATGGAAGTACCGCTTGCACGTTTCCAGCAGGCCATCGCCCATTTCGCGTGCGCCGAATTCGTCGTGCAGGGTTTCCTCTGAAATCTGCGCGACGACGCGCGGCCCGCCAGGGCCTTCGGGGTAGAAGGCAAATCGCACGCTCGCCGTGTCGAAGCAATAGATGCCTTCGAAGTTCATCTCTGGTGTCTCCTTGTGAAGCGGCGGCGATTGGACGCGTGCGCAGCGGCGATAAGGAGCGGAAATCAGCGCATCTCCGTGCAGGACATTTCCTACAAACAAGAGGGAGCGCGCTTGCATCCGGAAACGGTTCCGGCCTCTGTTGCGCAGCGTCGATGCAGCGAAGATCAGGCCTCCAATTTCCTCGCTCACGGAGCATCTGATTCGATGATGACCACCACGATCACGCGCCCTGCACTTCGATGCGCCGCTGCCTCCGCCCTCGCCGCCTCGCTCCTGCTGGGCGCCTGCACCGGCACCAGCGAGGCCCAGCGCCAGGCCACCGCCAGCACGCCGCCGCCCACCGATTGCACCGCTTGGGTCGGTGCCGACCGCAACGCCATGATGAGCGGCTACCTGCTGCCGCAAGGCCAGAAAAACAGCACAGGCACCAAGGTCTGTGTGCCGGTACTGGCGACGGCCAACCGCGCGCCCGCCGGCTATGCGGGCGGCGACTATCACATCGGCGAATTCACCGACGACAAGCTCAAGGCCCGCTGGCGCGCCTGCAAGGAAGACCCGGCCTGCTTCAAGCGCGTCGACGCGCAGATGCAGCGCTGGCTGCCGCCCAACAAGGAGCGCGCCACGCGCTCGACCGGCGTGGTCGACCCTTCCGGCAAGATCGATCCGGACGGCCAGGTCGACCTGAAGCAGATCCGCCGGCCCGCGTTCTTCGCCAAGGCGCCGTACCGCGAGGGCATCGCCGAGGCCGACGCCCGCACCTACGTCGTCGAATTCACCGCGCCGCGCGACACCTTCGAGCGCATCGACCTCAAGATGACCGGCGACATCAAGCTGCGCGGCTGGTACATCGAAGGCGCCGGCGTCGATGACGGCAAGGGCAGGAAGGTGCGCGCGCTGGCCATCATGGCGCCGGGCGGCGGCGGGCAGCTCACGGCCATCCAGCATCCGGACGAAGCTGCGTACCGCATCGACGAGAAGACCGGCAAGACCGTGCCCATCAGTTTTCCCAACGCGACCACCGAGACCATGGGCCAGCGCTGGTGGCGCGAGAACCTGTACGCGCTCAACCAGGCCGGGTTCGACGTGCTGGCCTACGACCGGCGCGGCGAAGGGCTGTCGGGCGGCTTCAGCGACACCAACACGCTGGAGCAAGGCGAGGACGTGTTCCGCGCGCTCGCCGCGCTGGACACCGGGCGCGGCCTGCGCATCCTCACGCCGAAGGGCGAGGTGCTCGAAGGCAACGCCACCCGGGGCCGGCTGCTGGCGGGCATGGCGTCGAGCGAGATTCCGCTGGTGCTCGGCGGCTATTCGCGCGGTTCGATGTCCACTGCGTGGGCCATGACCCGCAACTACGTGGCGCAGTGCAGCTTCGACATGCCCGAGCCCAACTGCACGCCGCCCAAGGGCCTGCGGAACATCCGCGGCGCGATATTGCTGTCGTCGTTCGCCAGCGGCGCGGGCTATGTGGGCGATTCGCCCGACCTGGCCGACCGCAACCTGTTCCTGGGCGGCATGGCGGCCGAGCACCACATCGTGTTCTATCCGAACTCGTCCACGCTCGCGGGCATGGACCGCTGGCCGGCCGCCTTCTTCGGCAAGGGCCTGTGGGACCGCGCGGAAACGCTCGAAGGCACGGTGGCCGCCTACAACCGCATCCGCGGCGTGAAGGAGATCGTGCTGGCGCGCGGGCCGCATTCGATCGAGACCTGGCCCGCCTCCGACCGGGCCTATCTGCGCGAGCGCATGGTGGTGTTCGCGAAGGCGGTGATCGTCGGCGGGCGCACTATCCCGGGCGCTCGGCCCTGGAAGGACTTCAAGTCGCTGGTCGCAACCACGCCCGATTCGTGGGAGCCGTCGTCGCGGCCCAAGGCGCCTTGAGCCGCCATCGCCCCCCGCTTGCCGGGGCGCCCGCCGCGGCCGGGTTGAAAACCTCCGGCACGCCGCCACCTCCTCTGGGATCCAGGCGACTGAAAGAGGTGCTCCATGGGCGCGCGCGACGAATTCATTCTTGACTCCTACTCGGCCACCGTCACACGGGTGGCGCACACCGCCAGCGCGGCGGTCGCGCACATCAAGGTCCGCAAGGCGGCTCAGCGCGGCAACGCAGCCTCCCACGGCAGCGGCTCGGGCTTCCTGTTCACGCCTGACGGCTTCTCGCTCACCAATGCCCACGTGGTCGAGGGCGCGAGCGAGTTGCGCGCGGCGTTCGCCGACGGCACCGAAAGCATCGCGCGCCTGGTCGGGCTGGACGCCTCGACCGACATCGCAGTGCTGCGCATCGAGTCGCACCCGGGGGCTTTCCTGCCGCTGGGCAGCTCGGCCACCCTGCAGCCCGGCCAACTGGCCGTGGCGGTCGGCAACCCGCTGGGCTTCGATTTCACCGTGACTGCCGGCATCGTGAGCGCGCTGGGGCGCAGCCTGCCGGCGCGCGGCGGCCGGATGATCGAGGACGTGATCCAGACCGACGTGGCCCTCAACCCCGGCAACTCGGGCGGCCCGCTGCTCGACAGCGCGGCGCAGGTGATCGGCGTGAACACGGCGGTGATCCCTTCGGCGCAAGGCCTGAGCTTCGCGGTGGCCATCGACACCGCGCGCTGGGTGGCCGGCGAGCTGATGCGCCATGGCGCGGTGCGCCGCGGCAAGCTGGGCGTGCAGTGCGCGGCTGTGGCGCTGCCCAGGCGCTGGGTGCGCGAGAACGAATGGCCCGTGGCCACCGGCGTGCGTGTGGTCGAGGTGGTGGCCGGCTCGGCCGCGGCGCGCGATGGGCTGCGCAGCGGCGACATCCTCATCGGATGCGACGGAATACCGCTTGCCCAGCTGTCCGACCTGCTCAAGCGGCTGGCGGGCGAAGGGTACGGGCGGCCGCTGCTGCTCAAGCTGCTGCGGCCGGTGGCCGGCACGCTGACGCCGTTCTACATGACGGTATCGCCGGCAGGCTGAAATGAAGACCAGCCGACGCAACGACAATAGGCGCCTGCAGTGAAGCCCCCGTCCAGGAGAAAACCTTGTCCACCGTCACCATCACCCCTCAAGTCAAAGCCGGCAACGACGCCCCTTTCGTTCTCTTCGGCGGCGTCAACGTTCTCGAATCAAAGGACCTAGCCCTGCGCTCCGCCGAGGAGTACGTGCGCGTCACGCAGAAGCTGGGCATTCCCTACGTCTTCAAGGGCAGCTTCGACAAGGCCAACCGCTCCTCCATCCACTCCTATCGCGGCCCCGGCCTGGACGAGGGCCTGAAGATCCTGCAGGCCGTGAAAGACACCTTCGGCGTGCCCGTGCTGACCGACGTGCACGAGATCGCGCAGGCAGCGCCTGTCGCCGAAGTGGTCGACGTGCTGCAGCTGCCCGCCTTCCTCGCGCGCCAGACCGACCTCGTGGTGGCGCTGGCCAGGACCGGCCGCGTCATCAACATCAAGAAGCCGCAGTTCCTCAGCCCATCGCAGATGCTCAACATCGTCGAGAAATTCAAGGAGGCCGGCAACGACAAGCTCATCCTGTGCGACCGCGGCACCTGCTTCGGCTACGACAACCTCGTGGTAGACATGCTGGGCTTCGGCGTCATGAAGAAGGTCACGCAGAACCTGCCCGTCATCTTCGACGTGACCCATGCGCTGCAGCAGCGCGAAGCCGGCGCCGCCGCATCGGGCGGCCGCCGCGAACAGGTGGCCGACCTGGCGCGCGCCGGCATGGCGGTCGGCCTGGCCGGCCTTTTCCTCGAAGCCCACCCGGACCCGGCGCAGGCCAAGTGCGACGGCCCGAGCGCGCTGCCGCTGGACAAGCTCGAACCGTTCCTGGCGCAGATCAAGGCGCTGGACGATCTGGTCAAGTCGTTCGCGCCCCTGAATATCTGAAGAGCCCATCTTGTCATCCAAAGTCTCCCGCATTGCCCTGTCGGCTTCGGCCGCCGCCATCGGCGGCATCGCGGCGTACTGGACCCTCCTCGCGACGCGCCAGGGGCACATCCTGTTCAACGCCCGCAAGCTCCCCGTCGTCCACCTGTCGGACGACTTCTCCACCTACTCCCACACCGTGCCGGGCGGGATGGTCCGCGGGTATGTCTACCACCCCCAGGGTGAAGACTCGCTGCAGGACCTGTTCGTCTATTTCGCAGGCCGCGGCGAGGACGTGCGCGCCACCGCGCAGATGCTGCACTGGCTGCCCAAGGGCTTCGGCTTCGCCGCGATCAACTACCGCGGCGTAGCCGACTCGCAGGGCCATCCATCCGAGATTGCCTCGGTGGAGGACGCGGCCCAGTTCGCCAACCACCTGCGCCGCGCCTTTCCGCAGGCGCGCCTGCACGTCGTCGGCCGCAGCCTGGGAACTGGCGTTGCCATCCAGCTCGTGGCGCTGCAGGACTTCGAGAGCCTGCAGTTGGTGACGCCCTACGACTCGATGCTGGAGATTGCGAAGAAGCGGTTCCCGCTCGTGCCGCTGTCGCTGTTGCTGCGGCACCAGTTCAACTCGCTGGAGCACTCCAAGGAGGTCGCCGCGAAAACCCAGGTGCTGCTGGCGGAGCACGACGACGTTGTCGTGCCCGAGCGCTCGCAAAAGCTCATCGCCGCATGGCCCACGCCGATCAGCGTGCAGACGGTTCCGGGGTCGAACCATCACAGCATCATGGGGCTCGAAGCGACCTGGCTTCATCTCATCGACTTTGCGTTGACGGCGATTCTTCCGGAGCCGAAGGCGGCTTAGGGCCTGTAGGCCCGGCTTTCCTACACGTACTTCAAAAGAATCCTCGCGAGAGCTTCGGGGGCCAGCCGCGGAACATCGTGTGCGCAGTCGAGGCGATGCGTGGCCCATTCAGGGTCCAGCCGCAGGCGTTCGTACAGCTCGACGAACGGGCTTCCTTCCCATCCACACGCGGCGATGAAGGCTTTGCTTCGGACGTTGCGCCAGTTGCCGGTCAACTTGATCGCCTGCAGGAAGGTAGCGATCGGATGGGGACGGCATCGCCTGTCGAGATGGGCCGGCGGCGCGCAAGTCAATCCATCCGCAGCCGCGCCCGCTATGAAACGCTCCCGGTAGCTCGGCGTGGCGAGCGCCCAGACCGATGCACCGTTGTCCGGCACATAGGCATCGGCGTAAACGATGGCCTTGATGCGCGACGGCTCCTTGTCCGCCGCGCCGGTGATGACCATTCCCCCATACGAATGACCGACAAGAACGGCACTCGCATCGCGCCCGCGAACCGCTTGGACCACCTCGTCGATATGACTGTCGAGATTGGCGCCATCCGCGGGCTCGTCGCCCAGCCCCGAGAGAGTGAGCGCCTGGACTTCATGGCCTGCGCCTGACAGTGCATTGCCGACAGCTTCGAATGCCCAGGCTCCGTGCCAACCACCTGGCACCAAAACGAATCTTGTCATCCAGTTTGCCCTCTCGATTACGGCTGCCACGCAGGCATGGAGCCATCGGCCGCAGCATGTTCGCAGTGCACTCATTTTTGCTTGGGCGATCGCGTTCCCGCAAATTGGTGTCGATGGCCCTGGTCCGAACGGGACGAGAAGGAGCGCCACCGCCGTGCTGTCAGAATTGCCGCCCGCCCAGCTTCCGGACTTCTCGCCGCGACCTCCGCCCACCGGAGCGGCAACAAGGACAACCGCATGCACGTCGAATTGGTCCCCGAATCCCGGCACGAGTCATTGATAGATCTGCTCTGCGAGCTGCATGCCTTCTACAACGAAGGATCTGCAGTTTCCCGGGAGCTCGTGAGAGAACACCTCCTCGGAAACCTCCTGGCCACCGGGTCGTCCCAGCGCCTGGCCGTGGCTTCGAGCGAAGACGGCGCGGTGCTCGGCCTGGCAGCCATCGCACTGGTTTATTCGCTGGTCGATTTCACGCCCGACAAGCGCAAGCATTGCCAGATGAAAGAGCTCTATGTGCGGTCGTCGCATAGAAGCCGTGGAATCGGCAAGGCGCTCATGTCGTGGGTGGCCCGGTACGCGGTCGAGAACGGTTGCTGCCGCATCGACTGGCCCGTGAAGGCATCGAACGCCCGGGGAATCTCCTTCTACGAGAGCCTCGGTGCCGAGCTGGTTGCCGAAAGGCTCGCCTACAGGCTCTCCGAGCCCTCGTTGAGCCGGCTCGCCAATGCCGTCAAGTAGCACCGGCTTGCGCTGACACGTTCAATCCCGTACGCTGGCCTGGCGTCCACGCGCAGCACCCGAGCCCTTGCGGGCCGCCGGGCCGGCCTTGCGGACGTGAAGGAGTCCACGCCATGCCAAGCCGATCAAACGGCCCCACGGCCGAAATGGAAGCAGTGCGAACGCTGGCGCTCGTCGGTGCCGCGGCCGCCGGCAAGAGCTCCCTTGCCGAGGCCTTGCTGTACAAGGCTGGCGCCATCGCAGCGTGCGGCAGCATCGAGCGCGGCAGCACCGTCAGCGACTACGACCCGTTGGAGCGCCGCATGCTGCACTCGCTCAACGCATCGGTGATGCACCTCAAGCATGCCGGCACGCGCGTCCACTTCATCGACACGCCCGGCGGCCCCGACTTCCTTGGCCAGAGCCTGCCGGCGCTGGAGGCGGTCGAGACGGCGGCGGTGGTCATCAATGCCGCCACCGGCATCGAGCCGATGACGGTGCGCATGATGGAGTACGCGGCCTCGCGCCACCTCGCCCGCATGATCATCGTCAACAAGATCGACTCGCAGGGCGTCTCGCTGGCGCGCCTGCTGGCCGACATCCAGGCCACCTTCGGCCGCGAATGCCTGCCGCTGAACCTGCCCGACGGGGTCAGCAAGCAGGTGGTGGACTGCTTCTTCAACCGCTTCGGGCAGTCCGACTTCGGCCCCGTCGAAGCAGCGCACCGCGCGCTGGTGGAGCAGGTGGTCGAGGTCGATGCGGCCTTCGTCGAGCGCTACCTGGAAGAGGGCGACATGGATCCGGCCGAGCTGCATGCGCCGCTCGAACAGGCACTGCGCGAGGGCCACCTGATCCCGGTCTGCTTCGTCTCGGCCCGCAGCGGCGCGGGTGTGGCCGAATTGCTCGACGTGATCGTCAAGCTGCTTCCCGACCCGACCGAAGCCAACCCGCCGGACTTCCTGATCGGCGAAGGCGCGGATGCCAAGCCGATGCAGGCCCGCCCCGACCCGTCGCTGCATGTGCTGGCGCATGTGTTCAAGGTCATGGGCGACCCCTATGTCGGCAAGCTCGGCATCTTCCGCGTGCACCAGGGCACGGTCGCGAACGACAGCCTGCTCTACATCGGCGACGGCCGCAAGCCCTTCAAGGTGGGCCATCTGTTCATGCTGCAGGGCAAGGACCATGTGGAGGTGTCGCGCGCCCTGCCGGGCGACATCGTGGCGGTGGCGAAGATCGAGGAAATCCACTTCGACGCCGTGCTGCACGACGCGGCCGAGGACGACCACGTCCATCTCGCGCCGCTGGAGTTTCCGGTGCCGGTGCACGGACTCGCCGTGGAACCCGCGCGCCATGGCGACGAGCAGCGCACCTGGGAGATCCTCGGCAAGCTCGCGGCCGAAGACCCTTGCCTGCGCATCGAGCACGTGGCCGCCACCAACGAAACGATCCTCTACGGCCTCGGGGAGCTTCACCTGCGCACGGTGCTCGAGCGCCTGCGTGAGGTGTACCGCTTCGAGGTCCGGACACGGCCGCCGCGCATCGCCTATCGCGAGACGGTGGCCGCGCCGGCCATGGGCCATCACCGCCACAAGAAACAGACCGGCGGCTCCGGCCAGTTCGGCGAAGTCTTTCTGCGCATCGAGCCGCTGGCGCGCGGCGCCGGCTTCCAGTTCGATGACGAGGTCAGGGGCGGCGCGATACCGAGCCAGTTCATCCCCGCGGTCGAGAAAGGCGTGCGCGAGGTGCTGCAGGGCGGCGTGATCGCCGGCTACCCGGTGGTCGACGTGCGGGTGGTGGTGTACGACGGCAAGCACCACAGCGTCGACAGCAAGGACATCGCCTTCGCGACCGCGGGCCGCAAGGCCTTCATGGCGGCGGTCCGCGAGGCCAGGCCGGTCGTGCTGGAGCCGATCGTCCAGATCGAGATCGTCGTATCCGAGCACTCGGTGGGTGACATCACGAGCGACCTGTCGTCGCGGCGCGGCCTGGTCACGGGCACGTCGGCGATGGGAATCGGCAACGTGGTCGTTCGCGGGCAGGTGCCGATGGCGGAGCTGGCCAGCTACCAGTCGCGGCTCAATGCGATGACCAGCGGCCAGGGCCGCTACACCATCGCGCTGTCGCACTACGAAGCCGTGCCGCCGGCAACGCAACAGGCGCTGATGGGCCAGTTCCAGGTACGCGACGAGGCTTAGGCTTAGGCTTAGCCCAGAGCGTCGTTCACCTGCTCGCGGAACTCGCTCAGGCTGACTGCAGCGCCGATTTCCCGCGGCAGCGCATCGCGCACCGAGAACACGCCGAGCACCTTCGCTCCCGCCACCAGCGGCAGGTGGCGAAAGCCGCGCTCGAGCATGAGCACCACGGCATCGGACACCAGCGTTTCGGGCGGCACGCAGATCGGGTTGGGCGTCATGACTTCGCGCACCGCGGTGTGATCGGGATCGAGTCCTCGGGCCAGCACCCGGGTCATCAGGTCGCGCTCGGTCAGGATACCCAGCAGGGTGTCGGGCAGCTCCATGACGAGCACGCTGCCGCAATTGGCCCGGGTCATCACGCAGGCAGCGTCGCGCACGCTGGCTTGCGGGGCCAGGCTGACCACATGTGCGCGCGAGATGGATTGGAAAACGGTGCGCTCGGCCATGGTGCGCCCTCCGGAAGTAGCGTGAATGGTGCCGCCGGCTTTCGCTCAGCGCAAGGAGTCGTTGAGCCGCGCCAGCGCCTCGGCGCCGGGGCACAGCTGGGCCGGCCCGAGCGCGTTGAGCGGCCGGTCGCTGGTGTTGAGCGCCGTGTGCAGGTCGGTGGCCAGCGGATCGACATAAAGCAGTCCGGTGACCACTTCGCCCATCTCCTGGTGCCGTTGCATGTAGGCCATTGCGGCATAGCGGTCGCCGGGGTTGTAGTCGGAATGCAGGCTGCGCAGGCGCAGCAGCGTGCCGTCGTGCTGGCGCACGTCCACCACTTCGCCCGCCCCCATGTCGACGGTGATTTCCTCCCGCCCGCTGATGAAGTCGATGCGGCTCACCGCCTCGTTGTGCTCGCGCACGTAGTCGTAGCTCTTGGTGCTGCCGGGGTGGTTGTTGAAGGCCACGCAGGGGCTGATCACGTCGATGAAGGCAGACCCGCCGTGGCTGATCGCACCCTTGATCAGTGGCACAAGTTGCGCCTTGTTACCCGAAAAGCCCCGCCCCACGTAGCTGGCTCCCAGTTGCAGCGCCATGGCCACCAGGTCCACCGGGCTGTCGCTGTTGACGATGCCCTTCTTGCTCCTGGAACCCTGGTCGGCCGTGGCCGAAAACTGGCCCTTGGTCAGGCCGTAGACGCCGTTGTTCTCCACGATGTAGGCCATGCGCACGCCGCGCCGCATGGCGTGGGCGAACTGTCCCAGGCCGATGGACGCCGAATCCCCGTCGCCCGAGACGCCCAGGTACAGCAGGTCGCGGTTGGCCAGGTTGGCGCCGGTCAGCACGCTGGGCATGCGGCCATGGACGGTGTTGAAGCCGTGCGATGCACCGAGGAAATAGTCCGGCGTCTTGGAGCTGCAGCCGATACCCGAGAGCTTGGCCACGTGATGCGGTTCGATATCGAGCTCCCAGCAGGCCTCGATGATGGCGGCGGAAATCGAATCGTGGCCGCAGCCGGCGCACAGCGTGGAGATCTTGCCCTCGTAGTCGCGTCGCGTGTAGCCGACCTTGTTGGTGGTCAGCGTCGGATGGCGCAGCCGGGGCTTGGCGAGATAGGTCATGCAAGTTCCTTCGTGCCGGTGCTGCCGGATGCGTGCGTCTGCACGTGCGAGCTGATCGCCTGCACGATGAAGCGCGCGGTGATCGGCGTGCCGTCGAAATGCAGTACGCGCACGAGCCGGGCGGGGTCGACGTCCAGTTCGTTGACCAGCAGGCTGCGCATCTGCGCGTCGCGGTTCTGCTCGACCACGAACACCTTGTCGTGCTGCGCCAGGAACTGCACCACGCTGTCCGGAAAGGGAAAGGCGCGCAGCCGCAGTGCATCGAGGTGGATGCCGCGCTCTTCCAGCGCCTGCAGCGCCTCGTGCATCGACGGGCTGGTCGAGCCGAAATAGATCACGCCGAGCGCCGTCTTTTGGGCGGCAGGCCGCAGCACCGGCTGCGGCACCAGCGTGGCCGCGGTCGCGAACTTCTTCAGCAGCCGCTCCATGTTGTAGATGTAGTCGGGGCCGCGCTCCGAATACCGGGCATAGGCGTCGCGCGTCGTGCCGCGCGTGAAGTAGCTGCCCTTGGTCGGGTGCGTACCCGGCAGCGTGCGCCACGGGATGCCGTCGCCGTCCACGTCCTTGTAGCGGCCGAAGTCGCGGCCCGCCTCGAGTTCTTCCGCGCTCATGACCTTGCCGCGGTCGTAGGCCTTGCTGTCGTCCCAGGCGAAGGGCTCGCACAGGCGTTGGTTCATGCCGATGTCGAGGTCGGTCATCAGGAACACCGGCGTCTGCAGCCGATCGGCCAGGTCCAGCGCCGCCGCCGCTTGCTCGAAGCATTCGTGCGGGTCCTCGGGGAACAGCAGCACGTGCTTGGTGTCGCCGTGCGAGGCATAGGCGCAGGACAGGATGTCGGCCTGCTGCGTGCGCGTCGGCATGCCGGTGGAAGGGCCGCCGCGCTGCACGTTGATGAGCGTGATCGGGATCTCGGCGAAGTAGGCCAGCCCGATGAACTCGGCCATCAGCGAAATGCCCGGCCCCGAAGTCGCCGTGAAGGCCCGTGCGCCATTCCAGCCGGCGCCGACCACCATGCCGATCGAGGCCAGTTCGTCTTCCGCCTGCACGATGGCGAAGCGGTGCTGGCCGGTGGCCGGGTCCACGCGGAATTTCGTGCAGTACTTCTGGAAGGCCTCGGCCACCGAGGACGACGGCGTGATCGGATACCAGGCCGCGACCGTGGCGCCGCCATACACGCAGCCCAGCGCCGCGGCGCTGTTGCCGTCCACGAAGATCCGGTCGCCCACCCCGTCGGCGCGCCGCACCTGCAGCCCCACGGGCTCGCGCAGGTTCTCCCGCGCGAAGTCGCAGCCCAGGTGCAGTGCCTGCACGTTGGAGGCCAACAATTTTTCCTTGCCCTTGTACTGCTCGCCGAACAGCTTCTCGACCACTTCCGGCTCGATGCCGAGCAGGATCGCCAGCGCGCCCACATAGACGATGTTCTTGAACAGCTGGCGCTGGCGCGGGTCCTGGTAGACCGCGTTGCAGATCTCCGTCAGCGGCATGCCGATGACGCGGATGTCGTCGCGGAACTTCGACGGCGGCAGCGGCCGCGTGCTGTCGTAGAAAAGATAGCCGCCGGGCTCCAGTTCGGCCACGTCGGCGTCCCAGGTCTGCGGGTTCATCGCCACCATCATGTCGGTACCGCCACGCCGCCCAAGATGGCCCTGCTCGGTCACGCGCACCTCGTACCAGGTCGGCAGGCCCTGGATGTTGCTCGGGAAGATGTTGCGCGGGCTCACCGGCACGCCCATGCGCAGGATGGCCTTGGCGAACAGCTCGTTGGCCGAGGCCGAACCCGAACCATTGACGTTGGCGAACTTGATGACGAAGTCGTTGACCGCCTCTATCTGCTTCATGCTCATGCGGCCACCCCCTGCCCTGCCGGCGTCATCTTCAGCAGGAACTTCTGCATGTCCCACGCGCCGGTGGGACAGCGCTCGGCACACAGGCCGCAGTGCAGGCAGACATCTTCGTCCTTAACCATCACGCGGCCCGTCTTGAGCCCGCCGGAGACGTATAGGTCTTGCGCCAGGTTCAGTGCCGGCGCCTTGAGCCGGGGCCGCAGTTCGGCTTCATCGCCGTTGTCGATGAAGTTGATGCAGTCCATCGGGCAGATGTCCACGCAGGCATCGCATTCGATGCAGGCGGCCTCGGTGAACACGGTCTGCACATCGCAGTTCAGGCAGCGCTCGGCCTCCTTGAAGGCGGTGGCGGCGTCGAAGCCAAGCTCAACCTCCACGCGGATGCTCGCCAGCGCCATCTCGGCCTTGGCCCACGGCACCTTGTAGCGCAGGTCGTTGGAGGTGTCGTTGCCGTAGCTCCATTCGTGGATGCCCATCTTCTGCGACACCAGGTTGGTCATGGGCGCGGGCCGGACATACACCGGTTCGGCACGCAGCAGCTTGTCGATCGACACTGCCGCCTCATGCCCGTGGGCCACGGCCGTGATGATGTTCCTGGGCCCCAAGGCCGCATCGCCACCGAAGAACACGTTGGGTATCGTCGACTGGAAGCTGTTCTTCTCGAGCACCGGCAAGCCGGACTTGTCGAAGTCGATGCCGCTGTCGCGCTCGATCCACGGAAAGGCGTTTTCCTGGCCCACCGCGACCAGCACTTCGTCGCATTCGAAGTACGCGTCCGGCGCGCCCGTCGGCACCAGCGTACGGCGGCCCTGGGCGTCGTATTCGGCCCGGACGATTTCGAAACGCATGCCCAGCAGCTTGCCCTCCTCGTGCACGAAGGCCTTGGGCACATGGAAGTCGATGATCGGAATGCCTTCGTGCTGGGCGTCTTCCTTCTCCCAGGGCGAGGCCTTCATTTCGTCGAAGCCGCTGCGCACGATGACCTTCACGTCGGTGCCGCCCAGGCGGCGTGCCGACCGGCAGCAGTCCATCGCCGTGTTGCCGCCGCCCAGCACGATCACGCGCTTGCCGATGCTGCTGACGTGGCCGAAGGACACCGAGTTCAGCCAGTCGATGCCGATGTGGATGCTGGCCGCTGCCTCCCGGCGTCCGGGAACGTCCAGGTCGCGCCCGCGCGGTGCGCCGCAGCCGACGAAGATCGCGTCCCATCCCTGCGCCAGCAATGCCTTCATCGAATCGATGCGCTCGCCACTGCGGAATTCGACGCCCAGGTCGAGGATGTAACCCGTCTCTTCATCGATGACCGACTCCGGCAGGCGAAAGCGCGGTATCTGCGTGCGGATGAACCCGCCGGCCTTGGCCTCGCCGTCGAACACCGTCACTTCGTAGCCCAACGGCGCGAGGTCGCGCGCCACGGTGAGCGAGGCCGGCCCCGCACCGACGCAGGCGACCCGCTTGCCGTTCTTCGGTTCGGGCTTCGGCATGCGCGCGCGCACGTCTTCCTTCATGTCGGCCGCCACGCGCTTGAGGCGGCAGATCGCCACCGGCTCGGGTTCCTTCGTGTTGCCTTCTTCCACCCGCCCGCGCCGGCAAGCAGGTTCGCAGGGCCTGTCGCAGGTGCGCCCCAGGATGCCGGGAAAGACGTTGGACACCCAGTTGATCATGTAGGCGTCGCCGTAGCGGCGCTGCGCGACCATGCGGATGTATTCAGGGACGGGGGTGTGCGACGGACAGGCGTACTGGCAATCGACAACCTTGTGGAAGTAGGCCGGATCTGCAATGTTGGTGCGTTGCAATGCGTGTCTCCTGGCAAGCCTCCCTCGACCCCGGAGGGGCCGGCATGCGGCTTTGCCGCCAGTATGCGCCGCACTGGCGGGCGCACGGCCTTGGTGGAATCCCGCAGCGCTCCGGGCTATGCCTTGGTGGCCAATCCCCGCATCAATACCAGCAATGCGTGTTCGAGGTCTTGCTCGAAGTCGTAGCGCAGGCTCTCGAGGCCGGGTTGCTCGATCACCTGCGCCGAAACCTCCGCCGGGTTGCTCAGGGGCCATAGCCCGATGATCAGCGGCAGCGCGTGCCGGACCAGACCTTCGAAGGCCTGCACCGGCACGGTGGGCAGGCGAGCATGAAAATCCTGCGCCGTCTGTTGCCGCACTGCGAGCAGGTTGCGCTTGAATTCGACCATGCGTTCGAACGATACGTTGCGCTCGAGGATCGACGGCAGGATGCTGGTCAGCCGGCAGAGCAGCGGCCGAGCGGCAATGGATGAGGAGAAGGCGCGGGCGATGTGTTCGATGGTCGAACTCCTCTTGCCGCCACGAGCCAGTTCCACGCCGAGTTCGGCATGCCACCCCACGAATTCCTCGACGAGCACATCCATCAGCACCGCCTCGCTGCTTTCGAAGTACCGGTAGACGTTCGATTTGGTCATCTGCGCCTGGCGCGCGAGTTCGTTGATCCCCAGATCGAGGACGGTGGGGCTCTGGCGCAGCATCTCCCGGGCGGTGGCCAGCAGGTGACGGCGGCGCTCTTCCTTCTGCTCGGCAGAGCGGGCGCGCACGTAAGAGGTCGGTGAGTTCATGGGGTGATTCAACAATACCTTCATCAAAAGACCGCTGGTCTGCTATATTGCAGACCAATGGTCTCCAATCTTGCCAGAAAGCAACGATGCCGACCATCGCATCAGCTTCACTGTGATTTCAAAAGGCAAACATCATGGCTACCAACGACGACTCATGGGTTCTCATCACCGGCGCCTCCAGCGGTTTTGGCGAAGAGTTCGCAAGGCAATATGCGGCAAAGGGACACCCGCTGGTTCTGGTTGCACGCCGGCTCGACCGGCTCCAGGCATTGGCCGAGTCGCTGCACCGGAAATACGGCGTCAAAGTCGTGGTGGAGCAGGTCAACCTGTCGGACGTGGCCGCAGTCACCGGGTTGCACGCGCGCCTTCGCGACCGCGCAATCGCCGTCGATATCCTGATCAACAACGCCGGCCACGGCCTGCAGGGGCCGTTCCTCGATACGCAGATAGATGGCGCGCTGGACATGGTGCAGCTCGACATTGCGAGCCTTACCGCCATGACCAGGCTCTTCGGCCAGGACATGCGCGGGCGGGGCCGTGGAAAGATACTGCTCGTCGCCAGCTTGCTGGCGTACTACGGCGTTGAGAACATGGCGGTGTACGGCGCGGCCAAGGCCTACGTGCTGCGCCTTGGCGATGCGTTGCACCGCGAGTTCAAGCGTGACGGGGTGACCGTAACCTCGCTGTGCCCAGGCATGTCGGACACCGGATTCGCACAGGCCGCCAAGCAGAAGATCACGTTTGCGCTGAAGCTTCTGATGATGAAGCCGGAACCGGTCGTGCGGGCGGGGATTCGTGCGCTGCATGCGGGCCGTATGAGTGTTGTTCCAGGCTTCAACAACAAGGCTGCCGCAGCCATGGTGTGGACAACACCGAGATGGCTGCACCAGGCCATCTTTGCGCGCATCATGAACGGCTGACCGCTCGCGCTTGCAACAGCCTTGCGCCGGGACCTCTGCTATCCCTTCGCAACGATCACGTGCGCCTGTATCTTGCCGGCCACCGGGCCTTCGCCATGGCGGCTGGCGATCGCCTGCGTTGCGCGGTCCGTCGCGAGTTGAAGCAAGCTGGCGTCGCGCGCCTCGATTTCGTTGCGCAGCGGCGTTCCCTGGCAATAGGCGGTGGCGACCTCGCGTGCCGAGGGCGCGCGACTCACCTCCTCGCGCGTCTCGATCTCGATGTCGGTGAACCCTGCGCGGCTCACATCCTCGCGGATCAGTGCGACATCGTGATAGCCGTGCGGCGTGCGGGCAAGGAACCGTGGTGGGTCGTTCGGAAACATCGCGGCGACGGCGTTGGTGACGTCGTCGGCAAAGGCGTTCTCTTCGATGCGGTCCCAGACATTGAAGACGAAGCGCCCGCCAGGCCTCAGCACACGACGCGCCTCGGCGTAGCCGGCGACCCGGTTGGGGAAGAACATCGCGCCGAACTGGCAGCAAACGACATCGAACGAGGCATCTGCGAACGGCAGGCCGAGCGCATCCGCCTGCCGCCATTCGATGCGGTCGTCGGGCCCCTGGCGGGCGGCGGCATAGTCGAGCATGGGCTGGTTGAGGTCGGTCACCACATAGCGCGCGTCGGCGCGCAGTCTTGGCGCAAGCGCACGCGTGACCACGCCGCTGCCTGCGGCCGTTTCAAGCACCGAGCCGGGCGAGAAGGCAGCGACGCGCTGCGCCATGTCGGCGGCATAGGCCTCGAAGATCAGGGGGACCATCAGCGTGTCGTAGAACTTCGGGATCGAGCCCGCGAACACCTTGTCGCTCTCAGCCATGGGATCTCCTTGAAAGCTCCGAACGGCACCTTGATCTTCCGTTCCTGAGCGGGCCAGCCCTCCCCGACGATTCCGCCGCCTGGTGGGGCACCCGCGACGGTCCGCCATGGTGGCCGCGCCTGCCGGCCCCGTCAACGTCGTCGTCCTGCGGTCTCCCCCTCAAGGTAACCTGTCGTCATGGATTCCCTCATCGCCGCCTCCGCCCGCGCCCTTGCCGCCGGCGATGCACTCGGCGCCCTCAAGCGGATCGCCCTGCGCGACGATCCGCCGGCGCTGGCCCTGCGCGGCATCGCCATGGCGCAGCTCGGAGAACACCCCCGCGCGCGCGAGTTGCTGCGGCGCGCCGCGCGAGACTTCGGCGCCCATGAAGAGCTGTCGCGCGCCCGCTGCATCGTCGCCGAGGCCGAGGTCGCGCTGGCCATGCGCGACCTCGGCGGCTCCCCGCGCCCGCTGACGGCGGCGGCGGCCACGCTGGAGGCGCACGACGATCACGCCAACGCATTGCAGGCGCGGCTGATCGCGGCGCGCCGGCTCCTGCTGCTCGGCCGCCTCGACGAAGCCGCCGCCGCACTGGTGCACCTCGATGCGCGCGGCCTGCCGCCAGCGCTGGGGGCGGTGGCCGAACTGACCTCGGCCGAACTGGCGCTGCGCTCGCTGCGCATCGACCGGGCCCAGGCCGCACTCGCCCGCGCACACGAAGCGGCCGGCCGCGCGCGCGTGCCTGCGCTGCTGGCCGAGGTGGCGGAAGCGCGTGCGGCCTTCGAGCGACCCGCCGCGCGGCGCCTCTTCGCGGATGGCGAGCAGGCACTGCGCCTCGACGAAGTGGCCGCCCTCCTCGCCTCGAACGCGCTGGTGGTCGACGCCTGCCGCCGGGGCCTGGGCGCTGGCGACGCATGGCTGCCGCTGGCTCGCCGGCCGATCCTGTTCACGCTGGCACGCACGCTGGCAGAAGCGTGGCCTGCGGACGTCGACCGCGAAGCCTTGATCGCATCCGCCTTCCGCACCCACCGCCCCGACGAAACGCATCGCGCGCGGCTGCGGGTCGAGATCGGCCGCCTGCGCGCGCTCGCCACCACGCTGGCGGGCATCGAGGCCACGCCGCGCGGCTTCGTGCTCAGGCCGCATGGCGAGCGCACCGTCGCGCTGCTGGCGCCGCCCATCGACGGCGACCAGGCCTCGCTGGTGGCGCTGCTGTCCGACGGTGCAGCGTGGTCGACCTCGGCACTGGCCCTGGCGCTCGGGGCCAGCCAGCGCACGGTGCAGCGCGCCCTCGCCGAGCTGGAGGCCGAAGGACGGGTGCGCTCCATCGGCCAGACGCGGGCGCGCCGCTGGCTGTCGCCGCCGCTGGCGGGATTCACGACGATCTTGTTACTCCCCGCTGCGCTGCCGTTTGAATAAAGTTGTCTCCAGGCACCGATCCACGGCGCTACAGGAGCCAACAATGACCAGCAGGAAGAGCAAGGACACAACCCAACCCACGGTGCGGCCGGCCGAGATCGTGCGCGAGTATGGCCCCTTCGCCGGTGCCAGCAGCATCGCCGGCGTGACCCATGACGGCCAGCGCGTCTGGGCCGCCACCGGCACCAAGCTGGTGGCCTTCGACCCCGCCAGCGGCGAGACCACGCGCACGCTCGACACCGCCTGCGACGCCGGCACCGCCTTCGACGGCACGCACCTCTACCAGATCGCCGAGTCGCGCATCGACAAGATCGACCCCGCCACCGGCAAGGTACTGGCGTCGATCCCCACGCCCGGCCACGGCTACGACTCGGGGCTCACCTGGGCCGAGGGCAGCCTGTGGGTGGGGCAATACCGCGACCGCAAGATCCACCAGATCAACCCCGAGACCGGCGCCATCGTGCGCACCATCGAGTCGAACCGCTTCGTCACCGGCGTGACCTGGGTCGACGGCGAACTGTGGCACGCCACCTGGGAAGCCGAGGAAAGCGACATCCGCCGCATCGACCCGCAAAGCGGCGCCGTGCTCGAGCGGCTCGAGATGCCGCGCGGCGTCGGCGTGAGCGGGCTCGAATCCGACGGGGCCGACCTCTTCTATGCCGGCGGCGGCGAGAGCGGAAAGGTCCGCGCCGTTCGCCGTCCCCACAACCCTACGGAGCACTGACATGACCGGCCTCGCCACCACCACCAGGAACCCCGCCATCGAACCGGGCCTCGCGAACCATCCCGTCGTGTCCGGCGAACGATGGCTCGCCGAGCGCAAGGCATTGCTGGCGCGCGAAAAGGAGCTCACGCACCTGCGCGACCAGATCGCCCGCGAGCGCCGCGCACTGCCGTGGGAGCGCGTGCAGAAGAACTACCTCTTCGACACGCCCGCCGGCCAGCGCACGCTCGCCGGACTCTTCGAAGGCCGGCGCCAGCTGCTGGTGCAGCACTTCATGTTCGGTCCCGGATGGGAGCAGGGCTGCCAGAGCTGCTCCTTCATGGCGGACCATACCGACGGCATGAACGTGCACCTGGCGCACCGCGACATCACGCTGGTCGCCATCTCGCGCGCACCGCTGGCCGAGATCGCGCGCTTTCGCGAGCGCATGGGCTGGCAGTTCAACTGGGTGTCGTCGAACGGCAGCGACTTCAACCGGGACTTCCACGTCAGCTTCACGCCCGAGGACCGCGCTGGCGGCGAGGTCTACTACAACTACGGCATGCAGCCCGTCCCGCAGGAGGAAGCACCCGGCATCAGCGTGTTCTACAAGGACGACGCGGGCGAGGTGTTCCACACCTACTCGACCTTCGGCCGCGGCGTGGAAGTGATGATGGGCGCGTACAACCTGATGGACCTCGTGCCGGAGGGCCGCGGCGAGCGCGACGTGCCCTACAAGATGGAATGGGTGCGACACCACGATCTGTACGAACCGCAGCCCGATGCGAAGGCTGCCGGGTCGTGCTGCTCGGAGCACCGCTGAAGCGCGAGCGGCCCGGGCGCGTGGAGACGACATCATGGCAAGCCTCTGGCCATGGCTGGCGGTCGCGGGAGTCGGCGCCCTTCACGGGCTGAACCCCACCACCGGCTGGATGTTCGCCGCCGCCTGGGGCGTGCGGTCGCGCGACCGGAGGCAGGCGCTGCGAGCCCTGCTGCCGATCGCCATCGGGCACGCCGCATCGGTCGCGCTCGTCGCCGCCGCGGTGGCGCTTGGCCTGTCGATGGACGGCGTGATGCTGCAGGTGCTGGCGGGCGGGCTTCTTGTCGCCGTCGCGGTGCATCACCTGCGGCGCCGCAATGCAAGGCATGCGCGGGCAGCGACCGGGATTGCCGGGCTGGCACTCTGGTCTTTCATGATGTCCACCGCGCACGGCGCGGGGCTGATGCTGGTGCCGGCGCTGATCCCGCTGTGCATGAGCGGCGCCCCGGCGGCCCGCGAGATCACCGCGTCGGGCTCGCTGCTGCTGGCGCTCGCGGCCGTCGGCGTCCACACCGCGGCGATGCTCGCAGTCACCGGCATGATCGCCATCGGCGTTTGCCTCGGCTTCAACGCCGCACGTGCTATCTCCGCCCCTTCGGCAGGCGGAAATCCGGCGACCCCGCCACCACCTTGCCGATCTCATCCATGAGGGCCCGCGCGCCGGGCGAAGGGAACGCGCCCATGCGCTGCGTCAGGCCGATCTGGCGCCGGGTTTCCTCGAGCGGAAAATCGAGCACCACGAGGCTGCCGTCGCGGATCTCGTAGCGCAGCTGATGCGCAGAGATCGCGGTCAGCATGTCGCTTTCAAGCAGCAGCCCGCGCAGCACGGCGAGGTCGCCCGTTTCCACCGCCGGCAGCGGCGGCGCCTGCCGCGCATCGGAGAAGAAGCGCTCCAGCAGCTCGCGCGACGGCGAGCCATGGCGCGAGAGCGTCCAGCTCGCCTCGCGCAGCATCCTGAAGTCAATGCGCTTCGCCCGCGCGAGCGGATGGCCGGCACGCGCGATCACCGAGATGCGGTCTTCGAACAGCGGCTCCTGCTGCAGGTCTTTCGCTTCACCGGCGCTGCGCAGTGCGCCGAGGATGAAGTCGATGTCGCCGCTGCGCAGCGACGCGGCCAGCGCGTCGTACGGGCTCTCGACGGTGGAGACATGCAGTCGCGGATGGCGTGCGAACAATGACGCGATCGCCAGCGGCAGGATCTGCGTGCGCCCGAGCGGCAGCGCGCCCACCGTGATGCTGCCCTGCAGGGTGCCTTCGCTGGCCGCGATGTCGGGGCCGATGTGCCGCAGCTCCGACAGCACGCGCTTGAAATAGAAGGCCACGATCTCGCCCGCCGGCGTTGCCGACAGGCCGCGCGCATTCCTGTTGAACAGCGCGATGCCGAGCCCGCTTTCCAGGTCTTTCAGCGCGCTGCTGATGGCCGGCTGCGTGATGCCGAACTCGCGCGCGACAGCGGGCATGTTGCGCTTTTCCGCGAGGCTCGCGATCACGGCGAGCCGCCTGCCGTTCAGGATCGAGGTGAAGAGCGAATGCACGTCGGCGGTGCCATCGATGCCGCCGCGCGCCACCAGCTGCGTTCGCGCCTCCTCGAACTCGCGTTCGATACGAATCGCACGCACCAGCACCAGCTCGCCATAGGCGTTAAGCGCCATGCCCCGCGAGCGCCGGTCGAACAGCGGCCTGCCGAGCGCGGCCTCCAGGTCGAGGATCGAGCGCGTCACCGCCGACGCCACGCGAAACAGCGCTTCGGCAGCCGCGGCAATGCTCCCGGCCGAGGCCACGGCCGAGAACGCGCGCAGGTGGCGCAGGTTGATGCCGAGCGCCACGCTGTCGGTGTGCTCGATAACTTTGTGATGTGCGGGTTTTCGGTTCACGGGCGGTATTTCCCTCTCATTTGCGCATTTTCATATTCAAGGGTTAACCCTATTCAATAAAAAAGAATGATGGCAGAGCAACGCTAACTCACGCCACGCAGGGCCGCCGCGGCACAGACTTCTTCCATGCTTGAAGCACCCCCTGCATACCTTCCGGAGCGTTGCGAATGATCATCGACTGTCACGGCCACTACACGACCGCGCCCAAGGCCCTCGAAGCCTGGCGCAACCGGCAGATCGCCGGCATTGCCGCCCCATCGGCAATGCCCAAGGTCTCGGAGCTGAAGATCGGCGACGACGAGCTGCGCGAATCCATCGAGAGCAACCAGCTGCGGCTGATGAAGGAGCGCGGCAGCGACCTGACCATCTTCAGCCCGCGCGCGAGCTTCATGGCGCACCACATCGGCGACTTCGAGGTCTCATCCACCTGGGCCGCCATCTGCAACGAGCTGTGCTTTCGCGTGAGCCAGCTGTTCCCCGATCACTTCATCGGCGCGGCCATGCTGCCGCAGTCGCCGGGCGTCGACCCGGCCAGCTGCATCCCCGAGATCGAACGATGCGTGAACGAGTACGGCTTCGTCGGCATCAACCTCAACCCCGACCCGTCGGGCGGCCACTGGACGAGCCCGCCGCTGTCCGACCGGCACTGGTACCCGATCTACGAAAAGATGGTGGAGCTCGACATTCCCGCCATGGTGCACGTGAGCACGAGCTGCAACGCCTGCTTTCATACCACCGGCGCGCACTACCTGAACGCCGACACCACGGCCTTCATGCAGTGCCTTACCTCGGACCTGTTCAAGGATTTCCCGACGCTGCGCTTCGTGATCCCGCACGGCGGCGGCGCGGTGCCCTACCACTGGGGGCGCTTCCGCGGCCTGGCGCAGGAGATGAAGAAGCCGCTGCTGAAAGACCACCTGCTCAACAACATCTTCTTCGACACCTGCGTGTACCACCAACCGGGCATCGACCTGCTGGCGCGGGTGATTCCGGTCGACAACGTGCTCTTCGCGAGCGAAATGATCGGCGCGGTGCGCGGCATCGACCCCGAGACCGGCTTCTTCTACGACGACACGCGCCGCTACATCGACGCCACGCCGCTGCTCGACGACAAGGCCCGCCACCAGATCTACGAAGGCAACGCGCGCCGCGTGTACCCGCGCCTGGACCGCGCACTCAAGCAGAAAGGACTCTGAACATGTCTGCCACTCCCATCCTGCAGGAACTGGGCGTCGTCCATCGGCGCGTCGAGCGCGCCGATGCGGCCGCCGTCGAGAAGCTGTCGCGCTTCGGCGTGTCCACGGTGCACGAGGCGCTGGGCCGCCTGGGCCTGATGGCGCCGCGCATCCGCCCCATCCACCCCGAGGCCCGCATGTGCGGCACCGCCATCACCGTGCTGCTGCAGCCCGGCGACAACTGGATGCTGCACGTCGCGGCCGAGCAGATACAGCCCGGCGACGTGGTGGTCGCAGCCTGCACCGCGGACAGCACCGACGGCTTCTTCGGCGACCTGCTCGCGACCTCGTTCAAGGCGCGCGGCTGCAAGGGCCTGGTGATCGACGGCGGCGTGCGCGACGTGCGCGACCTCATCGCCATGGACTTCCCCGTGTTCAGCCGCGCCATCCATTCCAAGGGGACGATCAAGGCCACGCCGGGTTCGGTGAACGTGCCGGTGGTGTGCGCCGGCGCGCTGGTGCAGCCGGGCGACGTGGTGCTAGCCGACATCGACGGCGTGGTGGTCGTGCCCGCGCAGCTGGCCGCACGCGTGGCCGATGCCGCCGAGGCGCGCGAGGCCAACGAGGCCGGCAAGCGCGCGCGCTTCGCGGCCGGCGAGCTGGGCCTGGACATGTACGCCATGCGCGAGCCGCTCGCCAAGGCCGGCCTGCGCTACGTGGACTAGACCGGCCGCCCTGTTCGAAACAACGAGAGACAACAATGAACAATCCGGCTCAGGTCGACGTCAAGGCCTTCATCGACGCCCGCTCCATGAGCGCCATGCAGTGGCTGCTGCTGGTGCTTTGCTTCCTGGTGGTCGCGGCCGACGGCATGGACGTCGCGATCATGGGATTCCTCGCGCCTTCCATCCTGCAGGAATGGGGCGTGTCGCGCGCCGCCTTCGGCCTCGTGATGAGCGCCGCGCCCTTCGGGCTCGTGTTCGGCGCGCTGGTCGCCGGCCCCGCGTCGGACCGGCTGGGCCGCAAGACGGTGCTGACGGCCTCGGTCTTCCTGTTCGGCATCTTCACCGTCGCCACCACGTTCGCGCAGAACCTGCCGCAGATGGCGGCGCTTCGCTTCCTCACCGGCCTGGGCCTCGGCGCGGCAATGCCCAACACGACGACGCTGCTGTCGGAATACGTGCCGCAGCGTTCGCGCTCGCTGCTGATCGCCGTGATGTTCACCGGCTTCAACCTGGGTTCGGGCGTGGTGGGCTTCGCCGCGGCATGGCTCATTCCGCATTTCGGCTGGCGCTCGGTGCTGGTGCTGGGCGGCGCGCTGCCGCTGGTGCTGGTGCCGCTGCTGCTGGCCCTGCTGCCCGAGTCGGCCCGCTTCATGGTGGTCCGCAGGCAGCCAGCCGAGCGCATTGCCGCCGTGCTGGGCCGCATCTGCCGCACCGTGTTCCCGGCCGGGACTACCTTCGTCGCGGCCGAGCCGCCGGTGGCGGCGAAGAAGCCGATCGGCGTGCTGTTCTCGCGCGGCTACGGGCTGATGACGCTCGCCCTGTGGACGACCTACTTCATGGGGCTGCTGGTGATCTACCTGCTGACCGGATGGCTGCCCACGCTGATCAAGGACGCGGGTCTTCCCATCGAGACCGCCGCGACGGTGACCGCCATGTTCCAGATCGGCGGCACGGTGGGCGCCATCCTCGTGGGCTGGACCATGGATCGCACCGCGCCGACGCGCGTCATCGCCGCCGCCTATGCGGCGGGCGCAGTCTGCATCCTGTGCCTCGGCACCTCGGGCGCGCTGTCGGCATCGCTCGCGCTGCTGGTGGCGCTGGCCGGCTTCTTCATGAGCGGCGCGCAGACGGGGCTCAACGCCTTCGCGCCCGGCTGCTATCCCACGATGGCGCGCGCCACCGGCGTCAGCTGGATGCTGGGCATGGGACGCTTCGGCAGCATCGTCGGCTCGATGTTCGGCGGCGTGCTGCTGACGATGGGATGGGGCTTCGGCGCCATCGTCTCGCTGCTGGCCCTGCCGGCGCTGCTGGCTGCGGCCGCGGTGCTCAAGGCGCGGGCCGCGCAGGCCGACGACGGCTCCGCGGGCAGCCCCCAACCGGTTCGCACCTGAAGCCATGCCGAACTTTTTCCCCACCCCTTCCGTCATCGCGCCGCACTGAGCGCAGGAGCGAATTCATGGCCCAGATCATCGGCGCCGTCGCCTGTTCCCACACCCCCACCATCGGCTTCGCCTTCGACAAGAACAAGCAGCAGGACCCGGTCTGGGCGCCCATCTTCGAGGCCTTCGCGCCGGTGCAGCAATGGCTGGCCGAGAAGAAGCCCGACGTGCTCTTCTTCATCTACAACGACCACGTCAGCTCGTTCTTCTTCGACCACTACTCGGCCTTCTCGCTGGGTGTGGGCGAGCGGCACGAGGTGGCCGACGAAGGCGGCGGCGCACGCGACCTGCCGCCGCTGGCGGGCCACCCGGCACTGGCGCGGCACATCGGCCGCTCGCTGGTGGCCGACGAGTTCGACATGTCCTTCTTCCAGGACCGCGCGTTGGACCACGGCGTGTTCTCGCCGATGTCGTTGCTGGGCCCGCACAAGCCGGCATGGCCCGTGCCGGTGATCCCGCTGCAGGTGGGCGTGCTGCAGTCGCCCGTGCCGTCGGCGCGGCGCTGCTACAAGCTCGGCCAGGCGCTGCGGCGCGCGATCGAGAGCTACCCGGACGACATCAAGGTGGCGATCGTCGCCACCGGCGGCCTCTCGCACCAGGTGCACGGCGAGCGCGCGGGCTTCAACAACACTGCCTGGGACGCGCAGTTCCTCGACCTGATCGAGAACGACCCGGTGCGGCTGACCGAGATGACTCAGGCCGAACTGGCAACGCTCGGCGGCATGGAAGGCGCCGAAGTCATCATGTGGCTGGTGATGCGCGGCGCTCTGTCGTCGAACGTGCGCAAGACACACCAGAGCTACTACCTGCCCTCGATGACAGGCATCGCCACCGCCATCTACGAGAACCTCGCAAGCCCGCCCGTGGCCGGGGAAGTCGAACGGCACCGCCGCCGCATCGCGGAAGAACTGGCCGGCGTGGAAGCGCTACGTGGCACCTACCCGTTCACGCTCGAGACCAGCGTGCGCGCCTACCGCCTCAACAAGTTCCTGCACGGCATGACGCGCCCCGCGCACCGCGCCGCCTTTCTTGCCGACGAGGAGGCCGCGTTCGAGGCCGCCGACCTGACGGACAGGGAGCGCGACCTCGTGCGCCACCGCGACTGGCGCGGCCTGATCCAGTACGGCGTGATCTTCTTCATGCTGGAGAAGCTGGGCGCGGTGGTGGGCGTGTCGAACCTGCACATCTACGCCGCGATGCGCGGCCAGTCGCTGGAAGACTTCCAGCAGACCCGCAATGCGCCCGGCGCCCTGTATTCGGTGGCCGGCAAGGACGCCGCGCCGCAGGCATGGGACAGCGCCCCCGCACCGCAGCCGCGCTGAGCCGCTCCCTTTCGATTCCGGAGACAACGAACATGAAAACCTTGCTTTCCCGCCGCCTTGCCCTCGGCATGGCCGCACTGGCCGCGGCCGGCCAGTTCGGCATGGCCCGCGCGGCCGACGCCTTTCCGTCCAGGCCTGTGAAGATCCTCGTGGGCTACAGCGCCGGCGGCGCGGTGGACGCCATCGCGCGCTCGGTCGGCCAGCGGATGTCGGCCATCCTCGGCCAGCCGGTCATCGTCGAGAACAAGCCCGGCGCGGCCACGAACATCGCGGTCAAATCCGTCATCACGAGCCCGCCCGACGGCTACACCCTGCTGCTGGCCGCCAATGCGCTGGCGGTGAACCCCTCGCTGTTCCAGCCCGCGCCCTACGACCTGGAGCGCGAGCTGACGCCGGTGGCTTCGGTCGGCCGCGTGCCCGTGGTGTTCACGGTGCGCGAGGAGTCTGCGATCAAGACCCTGTCTGACCTCGTCGCGGCAGCCAAGGCAAAACCGGGCAGCGTGACGGTCGCCACGCCGGGCAACGGCTCGACGCCGCATCTCGCGATGGAACTTTTCCAGCACACGGCCGGTCTGCAACTGCGGCACGTGCCCTACAAGGGCGGCGCGCAGGCACTCACCGACGTGCTCGGTGGCCACGTGGAGGTGGTTGCGGTCAATGCGCTCGAAGCGCTGCCGCTGGCCAAGTCCGGCAAGCTGCGCGTGCTGGCGGTGATGAGCGCCGAACGCTCGGCCGTGCTGCCGGGCGTGCCGACCGTCGCCGAGTCGGGCTACCCGGGTTTCGAAGCCAGCGTCTGGTACGGCTTCGTCGGGCCGGCCGGGCTGCCCAAGCCCGTGGTCGAGAAGCTGCACGACGCGGTGCAGAAGGCCATCGACTCGCCCGAGGTGCGCAACCAGCTCGCCGCGGCGGGCGGCGCTCCTTTGCCGGGGCCGACGGCTCAGTTCGAGAAGCTGCTCAAGGCCGACGTAGCGCGCTACGGCAAGCTGATCCGCGAAGCCAACATCAAGCCCGATTGATCGCCGTGACCACCGCCATCACCCGTCGCCAGGCCTGCCTGGCTGCGGTCGCCAGCGCTCTGCTGCCAGCGAGCCGCACTGCCCTGGGCGACTGGCAGGCCTACGCGGACCGGCTCATCGGGCGCGAATGACCATGCCGGATTCCATCAAGGGCATCTGCTCCATGGCCACGAAAGGCCTGCTGCTGGAGCTTGCCGCGGCGTACACACGCGCGAGCAGCGTGCCGGTTTCCATCGAAGCGGTGGGCGGCATGGATGCCGCACGGCGCGTTTCGGCCGGCGAGCCTTTCGACGTGGTGGTTCTCGCCTCGGACGCCATCGACAAGCTGTGCGCGGCCGGCAAGCTGGACGCATCGCGCAAGACGGACGTGGTGCGCTCCGGCGTTGCCGTGGCCGTCGCCGCGAACGCGGCGCGGGTCGACATCTCCACGGAGGAAGCGGTGCGGCGTGCCGTGCTGGAGGCCGCCGTCATCGCCTGCTCGACCGGCCCCAGCGGCGTGGCGCTGGCCGCGCTGTTCGAGCGCTGGGGCATCGCCGACGCCATCAAGGGCCGGCTGGTGCAGGCGCCGCCCGGCGTGCCCGTGGGCTCGCTGATCGCGCGGGGAGAAGCCTCGCTGGGCTTCCAGCAGTTCAGCGAGCTGATCGGCGTCGAAGGCATCGCGCTGCTGGGGCCGCTGCCGCCGACGATCCAGATCACGACCGTGTTCAGCGCGGCACCGATGGCGAACGCCTCCAAGCCGGATGCCGCAGACGCGCTGCTCGCCTACCTCGCCTCGCCTGCCACTGAGGAAGCCAAGCGCCGGCACGGCATGGAGCCGACCTAGCTCGCAACCGGCGTGCGAGAGCCGCTGCCATTGACCTTTCCCGCCGTGACCAGCCCTGCGCTCTCGACAAAGCCGTGGATCAGCTTCAGCCGTGGTGAAGCCCTCGACCACAGGATGCCGAAGCGCCGCGTCTCGGAAGGCAGCGGCAGCGCGATCTTGGCGACGCGCTGCCCATCGAGCAACGGCGATGCGATGTCGGGCACGATCGACACGCCGAGGCCGCGGTCGACCATCATCGCGATAGCCAGCAGCGAACTGAGCTCGAAGCGCTCCTGCGGCACGATGCCTGCGGCGCGCAGGTAGCGGTCGGCCTGCTTGCCGCCGCCGAGATTGCGGTCGTAGCGGATGAGCGGCGAGGTGCGCAGCAGTTCGTGCGGGTCGCGCCGCGCGAGGCGGCTGGGCGCGAGCAGCACCAGCGGCTCCTCGCGCAGCAGCGCCCAGTCGAAGGTCTTCGCGAGCGCGAACGACGGATACAGGCACACGGCCGCATCGAGCTCGCCCTGCTGCATCGCCTTGTAGAGCGTGGCGGTGGTGCCCGACTGCAGGAACACCTTGACGCCCGGATGCGTCTTCACGAAGCGCGCAAGGATGTCCGGCAGCAGGCTGTGGATGGCCGTATTGATGGTGCCGATGACCAGCTCGCCGCTGGCCGCTTCGCTGCCGAGCATCGCCTTGATGTCGCTCACATCGCGCAGCAGCGTGCGAGCCCGCTGAACCAGCCGGTGCCCCGCCTCTGTCGGCTGCACCGTGCGGCCGGCGCGCGCGAGCAGCGGCGCGGCGAGTTCGCGCTCGAGCGCGCGAATCTGCTGCGCCACCGCGCCGGGCGTCAGGTCGAGCCGGCGTGCGGCCTCCGACATCGAGCCCGATTCCACCACCAGAAGAAAGCTTTGCAGGTAGGCCGTTTCCATGAAGATAGATTTTCTACGATGTGATCACAGGGAACGGCTGTTTTTCTCCTCTCATGAACTGCGGACACTGCATCCATGAGAAGCAAACTCTTCGTTCCCGGCACCCGCCCAGAGCTGTTCGCCAAAGCACTGACCAGTGCGGCGGATGCCATCTGCCTCGACCTGGAAGACGCGGTGTCCGAGCCGCGCAAGGACGAGGCGCGCGAAACCGTGCGCAAGTTCCTCGAAAGCGGCGAAGCGGCCGCGTCGCACAAGACGCTGATCGTTCGCATCAACGCCATGGACACGCCGCACTTCGAGCGCGACGTGGCAGCGGTGGCGCAGGCCGGCGTGCACCTGATCAACCTGCCCAAGCCGCAGAGCCCCGCACATGTGCGCACGGCGGCCGAGGCCATCGAGCGCGCGGAGCGGGCCAACGGTGCGCACGCGCCCATCGGCCTGCTGCTGAACATCGAGACACCCGCTGCCCTGCGCACGGCCGCCGAGCTCGCACTGGCGCATCAGCGCGTGGCGGGGCTCCAGCTGGGGCTGGGCGATCTGTTCGAGCCACTGGGCATCACGCGGCGCGAGCCCTCCGCGATCCGGCAGGCGATGTTCGCGGTGCGCATCGCGGCCGGCGAAGCGGGCCTGTATGCCTACGACAGCGCCTTCTCGGACATCCGCGACGCCGAGGGCTTTCGTGCCGAGGCGATGCTCGCGCGCGACCTCGGCTTTCTCGGCAAGACCTGCATCCACCCGAGCCAGATCGCCATCGCCAACGAAGTGTTCCGACCGACCGACGAAGAAATCGCGCACGCCCGCAAGGTGGTCGAGGCGGCGCGAGAGGCCGATGCCAAGGGCGCCGGCGCCTACGTGGTGGACGGAAAGATGATCGACATCCCCTTCGTGATCCGCGCGCGCGCCATCGTCGAGAGCGCACGCAGCCTGGGGCTGCTGACCAGTTGAGCCTGGGGCTGCTGACCAGTTGAGCCTGGGGCTGCTGACCAGTTGAGCCTGGGGCTGCTGCCCGGCTGAGCTTCCCTATTCGAAAAGAACCGGAGACAAGAAAATGCGTATCCCTTCATTCCTTCGTCCGCTCGCGGTGGCCTCGGCCGTCGCACTCGCCGGAACCGCGCTCGCACAGGCCACCTACCCCACCAAGGCCATCACGATCGTCGTGCCCTACCCCGCCGGCGGCTCGAACGACACCTTCGCGCGCCAGGTCGCCAAGGAGCTCGGCGATGCGCTCAAGCAACCCGTGATCATCGACAACCGCCCCGGCGCGAGCGGCAACACCGGCACCGGCCAGGTGGCCAAGGCGGCGCCGGACGGCTACACGCTCGTGGCCGTGTCCTCCAGCATGACGACCAACGCGGCCGTGCAGTCGAAGCTGCCCTTCGATCCGGTGAAGGGTCTCGCGCCCGTGGCCATGTTCGCCAAGGGCCCGTTCATCGTCGCGGTCAACAACGAGTTTCCCGCGAAGACGCCGGCCGAGCTGATCGGCGCCATCAAGGCGAAGCCGGGCCAGTACAACTACGCCTCGTCGGGCTCGGGCAGCGTAAACCAGTTCGGCACCGAGCTGCTCAAGGCCAAGGTGGGCGACCTGCAGATCGCGCACATCCCCTACAAGGGCATGGGCCCGGCCGTGACGGACCTGGTCGGCAACCAGACGCAGCTGCTGATTTCCAGCGGCCCCTCGCTGCTGCCGATGGTGCGCGCCGGCAAGCTGCGCGCCGTGGGCATCACCAGCCTGAAGCCCAGCCCCATTGCCCCCGATCTCACGCCGATGGCAACGGCCGTGCCCGGCTACGAGTTCGAACTCTGGTGGGGCCTGCTGGCACCGGCGGGCACGCCGACCGATGTGGTCGCGAAGCTGAACGGAGCCGTCAACCAGATCCTGGCAAGGCCTGAGATCACCGCCAACTTCCTGCGCGAAGGCGCGATCGCCACCCCGCTCACCCCGGCGCAGTTCGGCACCGTCATCGCCGAGGACGTGGAACGCTGGAAGAAGCTGGCGAAGCAGCAGAACATCACCGCCGATTGAGGAAAGAAAGAAGGAAAGAAAAGCCCATGAGCACCATCGTCCCCGACGACGCGTCCCTGCCTGTCCGCCAAGGCCCCGCCGGGCCATTGAGCGGCCTGCGCGTGCTCGACCTGAGCGCCTACATCGCAGGCCCCTACGGCTGCTCGCTGCTGGCCGACCAGGGCGCGGAGGTCATCAAGATCGAGCCGCCCACCGGCGACAACCTGCGCAAGTACCCGTCGTCGCTGGAGGCCGAGAGCCGCGCGTTCGTCGGCGTCAACCGCAGCAAGCTGGGCGTGGTGCTCGACCTCAAGAACCCGCAGGACCTTGCCGCGCTGATGGCGCTGGTGCGCACGGCCGACGTGCTGGTGCACAACTTCCGCCCCAGCGTGCCGCCGCGGCTGGGCATTGCCTACGACCAGCTGAAGGCCGTGAACCCGCGCCTCATCTACTGCGCCGTGACGGGCTACGGCGAGACGGGGCCGCTGCGCGAGAAGGCCGGCTACGACCAGGTGCTGCAGACCATGACCGGCATGTGCGCGCTGCAGGGCAAGCGCGGCGAGCCGCCCGAGATCATCTACGGCTCGGTGGTCGACTACTACGCGGCCGCGCTGGTCGCCGCAGGCGTGGCCTCGGCGCTGTACGAACGCGAGAAGAGCGGCGAAGGCCAGTTCGTCGGCGTGTCGCTGCTGCGCTCGGCGCTCACGATGCAGTCGGCGCGCATGGTGTGGGCCGAGGGCGAGCCGAAGGACGTGGGGCGCGACATGCGTTCGGGCGGCATCACAGGCATCCACCCGACCCGTGAAGGGCACATCTACATCTCGGCCAACACGCCGCATTTCTGGCAAGCGCTGTGCGCCAAGGTCGGGCTGCAGGAGCTGGCCGGCGACGAGCGCTACGACTCGGTGCGCAAGCGCGCGCAGCATTTCGCGGAGATCGTTCCGAAGCTTCGCGCCGCGCTGGCCGAACGCACCGCGCTCGAATGGGAAGAACTGTTCGGCGAGGACGTGCCCTGCGCCGCGGCCCGCACGGTGGAAGACATGTTCGACGACGAACAGGTGCTGGCCGAGGACATGGTCGCGAACTTCGCGCACCCTACGCTGGGCTCGTACCGCGGCTTCACCCGTCCCGTGAAGTTCGGCCGCACGCCCGGCCCCGAACCCTTCGCGGCGCCCACGCTGGGCCAGCACACGCAGCACGTGCTGGCCCCGAAAGAAGCCGCCGGCCGCGCGGGCGACTGAGCCATGCGCGCCGACCTGGTTGTGCCGCACAGCAGCGGCACACGCAAGCCCGCCGATGCGGCGCCCGAAGACGCCTGCGACGCGCACATGCACGTGTACGACCGCCGCTTCGCGCTGCACGGATCGCCCGACGCCATGCTCGACCATGCCACCGCCGACGACTATCGCCTGCTGCAGCGGCGCATCGGCACGCAGCGCACGGTGGTCGTGCAGCCGCGCGTGCACGGCACCGACAACAGCGTAACGCTGGCGGCCATCCGCGAACTGGGCGCGCAGCACACACGCGGCGTGGCGGTGGTGCGGCCCGACGCGAGCGACGCTGAACTCGAACGGCTGCACGCGGGCGGCATCCGCGGCATCCGCTTCACGCTGTACACGCCGACGAATGCAGCGACGGACTTCGGCATGGTCGAGCCGCTGGCGCACCGGGTGCATGCGCTCGGCTGGCATGTGCAGCTGCATTGGAGCGCCGGCCAGATCGCGGAACACGCGGCGCTGGTCGCGCGGTTGCCTTGCACCGTCGTCTTCGACCATCTCGCGCGCATTCCGCAGCCCGACGCGCAGGCGCATCCCGCGTTCGACGTGATGCACCGGCTGCTCGACAACGGCCGCACCTGGATCAAGCTGTCCGGCGCATACCTCGACTCGCGGGTCGGCGCGCAAGGCGGCTATGCCGACACCGTCGCGCTCGCGCGGGCGTGGGTGATGCAGGCGCCCGAACGCGTGGTGTGGGGCAGCGACTGGCCGCATCCCACCGAGCGCACCGCCAAGCCCGACGACGCGCAGCTGTTCGACCTGCTGAGCCAGTGGGTGCCCGACGAAGCGCAGCGCCGGCGCGTGCTGGTCGACAACCCGGCGCGGCTCTACGACTTTTCCTGAACCACAAGATCCGAGACATCGACATGAACAAGCGACTCCTGAAATCCGTCGCGGCGCTGGCCGCCTGCGCCGCTCCACTGCTGGGCTGGGCCGCCTGGCCCGACAAGCCGATCCGCATGGTGGTGCCGTATGCCGCGGGCGGCGGTGCCGACAACACCGCGCGCATCGTCGCGCAGCAGATGAGCACTGCGCTGGGCCAGCAGATCGTGATCGACAACAAGCCGGGCGCGGGCGGCGTGATCGGCGCCGACAACGTGGCCAAGGCGGCGGCCGACGGCTACACCGTGCTGTACGACGCATCGGCGTTCTCGGTGAACCCCTCGCTGCGCAAGCTGCCCTTCGACGCGGCGAAGGACTTCATTCCCGTGTCGCTGGTGGCCACGGCGCCGCAGATCCTCGTGGTGCCGGCGACCGCTCCCTACAAGACGGTGCCGGAGTTCATCGACTACGCACGCAAGAACCCGGGCAAGCTGAGCTTCGCGTCGGCGGGCGGCGGCACCGGTTCGCACCTCGCCGGTGAGGCATTGAACGAGCAGGCGAAGATCGGCCTGATGCACGTGCCCTACAAGGGCGGCGCGCCGGCACTGACCGACGTGATGGGCGAGCAGGTGTCGGCCTACTTCGGCAACGTGGCCTCGACGCTGGGCTACGTGAAGAGCGGCAAGCTGCGCGCGCTGGGCGTGAGCTCCATCAAGCGCCTGCCGGGGCTGCCCGACGTGCCGACGCTGGCCGAGTCGGGCCTGCCGGGCTACAACGTGGTCGAGTGGAACGGCGTGTTCCTGCCCAAGGGGACGCCGGCCGACATCGTGCAGAAGCTCGGCAAGGCGGTGCAGGCGGCGCTCGCCGATCCGGCCGTGCGGCAGAAGCTGCTGCAGCTGGGCCTGGAGCCCGCGGGCACCGCGCCCGAGGCGTTCGCGAAGTTCGTGCAGGACGAGACGGCCAGGGTGAGTGCGCTGGTCCGCTCGCGCAACATCAGGGTCGATTGACCACGCACGTCCGCGCGGGATGTGAAACGTAGTGTGTGGGGTTCGTCCCGCGGATACAGAGGCATACGCATTTCGCTCCGCGGCGGGGTGGCCCGGCGAAGAATCGGCTCCGTTCACAGACGAACGCCCGTCACTCTTCCGAAGGAACCGCCATGCGCTTTCGCTCTCCCGCCCTCTTCTTTGCCGTCGCCATCGCGGCCTCTGCGGCAGCCCTCACGCTGACCTTTGCCGCGCCCTCGCCGCTGGGCGGCGATATTCCGGCCGGCGAGGCCGTGCCCGCACCGGAGTTCCAGAACATCGACACCTGGCTCAACTCGCCGCCGCTGAAGCTGAGCGAGTTGCGCGGCAAGGTCGTGCTGGTCGACTTCTGGACATACACCTGCATCAACTGCCTCAACCACCTGCCCTACGTGAAGGAGTGGAACGAGAAGTACAAGGACAAGGGCCTGGTCGTCGTGGGCGTTCACACGCCGGAGTTCGCGTACGAGAAATCGACGAAGAACGTGAAGGACGCCATCGCGCGCCTGCAGATCAAGCATGCCGTGGCGCAGGACAACAGCTACGGCACCTGGAAGGCCTTCAGAAACCAATACTGGCCGGCCGTGTACCTGATCGACAAGCAGGGGAAGATCGTCTATTCGCACTTTGGCGAAGGCAGCTACGGCACTACCGAGAAGAAGATTCAGGCGCTGCTGGCTGAGCCTTCTGGGACTTGAGACGGCGCATTAGTTCGGGGTGCGATCACGACGACGGGGGACATTCGCGGAGGGGAGCACCCGGTGCCATTCGCACGCCCCCAAACATCAGCAACCGCAAAACAATACAGACAAGAGAAATGAACAAGCTCTGGTTCGCCCTCCTCTTCCTCGCAGGCGGCATCTCGCAAGAAATCCGCAACCCGGTGAACTGCCAATGCATCCCCGCCCGGCAGCCGCAGCTGCCTCGGCCGCACAGGCGTCAGTCGAGCGCCTCGACCGCCGACGAGAAGACGTAGCCCTCGCTGCGCACCGTCTTGATGTAGCGCGGCTCGCGTGCGTCGTCCCCCAGGCGCTGGCGCAGGCGGCTCACCAGCAGGTCGATGGAGCGCTCGAAGAGCTCCGCCTCGCGACCTTGAGTGAGGCTCAGCAGCTGGTCGCGGCTCAGCACCTTCTGGGGATGGTCGAGAAACACCATCAGCAGCCGGTACTCCGCGCCGCTGAGCGCCACCATCACGCCGCTGTCGTCGATCAGGTTGCGCGCGGTGGTGTCGACCTGCCAGTCGCCGAAGGCCAGCTTCGAGGCCGACTCGGTGGAGCGCATGTTCGGCGGCAGCATGCGCGTGCGGCGCAGCACCGAGCGGATGCGCGCCAGCAGCTCGCGCGCGGAGAACGGCTTGGCCAGGTAGTCGTCGGCGCCCATCTCCAGCCCGAGGATGCGGTCGGCCTCCTCGCTGCGCGCGGTGAGCATGAGGATGGGCGTGGCCTTGTACTTGCCCGTGCGCAGGTCGCGGCACAGCGTGAGGCCATCTTCGCCCGGCAGCATCAGGTCAAGAATGATCAGGTCGAAAGGCCCCGACTCCTCGAGCGCCGCGCGCATGTGCCGACCCGTGGGTACCGTCACCACCCGCAGGCCGTTCTTGACCAGGTAGGTGGAGAGCAGTTCGCGGATTTCCCGGTCGTCGTCGACGATGAGGATGTGATCGGAGGTCTTGGGAATGTTCATGGCAGTGCGGTGATGCGCCCACGGGGCGACGGGCAGGTGCAATGTAGCCCGTACAGGCGAAGGATCGGGCGGTTTTGTATACCCGTGTATCCGGCGGGCCGGGCGACCACACTATGTTGCTTGCACGGGCGCGACGGGTAATGTTGTATGTCGGTCCACGCGGCCCAACACACTGGAATACAAAGCGGCCCGCCTTGGAGCGGGACCGGGTCTATAAACCTGTCCATGCCTACTTCCGCCGCCAGCCTTCCCGCCGACATCGCGCCGGCCTCCTCCGCCCCCATGGGCCTGCGCCGGCTGCTGCCGCGCTCGCTGTTCTCGCGGGTGACGCTGATCATCGTCGTCGGGCTGGCCATTGCGCAACTGCTGACCTTCATGGCCATCGGCTACGAGCGCGGCATCGCGATGCGCGAGCTGATGATGATCGGCATCGAGCGCGACATCGCCAGCTCGGTCGCCATCCTCGACCGGCTGCCGGCCGACGAGCGCGAAGGCTGGTTGGCGCGGCTGGAGCGGCGCAACTACCGCTTCGTGCTCGGCGGCAGCGCGCAGGGCAAGGCGCCCGACACGCCGTCGTCGCAGCAGTTCGCGACCGCGATCGCCGACGCGATGCGCCCCTTCGAGATCGTGAAGATCGGGCAGGTGAGCAACCCGCCGCAGGGCCTGCAGATCCAGGTGCGCCTGTCGGACGGCTCCTCGGTGGTGGTGCATGCACGGCGCGTGGACATGCCGGTGTCGAGCTGGGTGATGTGGCTGCTGTGGGTGCAGCTGCTGGTGCTGGCGGTGTGCGCCTGGTACGCGGTGCGGCTGGTCACGCGGCCGCTGGCGCAGCTGGCCGACGCGGCCGACGAGCTGGGACCCGACCTGAAGGGCCAGCAACTGGCCGAAGAGGGGCCGACCGAGGTGAAGCACGCGGCGCGCGCATTCAACGCGATGCAGAAGCGCATCGCCGGCTACATGGCCGAGCGGGTGGAAATACTCGCGGCCATCTCGCACGACCTGCAGACGCCCATCACCCGCATGCGGCTGCGCACCGACCTGATGGACGACGGCCACGACCGCGACAAGTTCCGCCAGGACCTCGACGCCATGCACACCCTGGTGCGCGAAGGCGTGACCTACGCGCGCACGCTGCACGGCGCCACCGAGCCGCCGCGCCGCATCGACGCCGACGCGCTGTTCGAGAGCATGGTGGCCGACTACGAGGACTCGGGCGAGCAGGTGCTGCTCGAAGGCCGCGTGGGCGAGCCCATGGTGACGCGGCCGAACGCGCTGCGGCGCATCCTGACGAACCTCATCGACAACGCGCTGAAGTTCGGCACCGACGTGCGCCTGCAGGTGCATGCAGACGCCGGCAACCGGCTGACGCTGGCCGTGGTCGACAACGGCCCCGGCATTCCGGCCGACCAGCTGGAGAACGTGCTCAAGCCCTTCTACCGCGTCGAGGGCTCGCGCAACCGCAACACCGGCGGCACCGGGCTGGGCCTCGCCATCGCACAGCAGTTGGCGACGGCGATGGGCGCGGAGCTCACATTGCGCAACCGGGACGAAGGCGGGCTGGAAGCCCGGCTGACCATGAATACCAACGCAGCCGCACCACCGGACTGAGCCGGCTGCGGCAGCCGCCGCAACACCACCGACCGCAGAAGAAAAAGAAAAGCGGCTCGCATGGCGAGACCGTGAAGGGCCGTGCTCGCTCCCGACTTCCCATTTCAGCCATTCATCGACAACATTCACCGACCGGAATCCGATCATGCTGCTCCTCATCGTTGCCTACCTCGGTGGCGTGCTCACCATCCTGAGCCCGTGCATCCTGCCCGTGCTCCCCTTCGTGTTCGCGCGCGCCGACCGGCCGTTCCGCTCGCACGGCCTGCCCATGCTGCTGGGGATGGCGCTGGCGTTCTCGGCCATTGCCACGCTCGCAGCCGTGGGCGGCGGCTGGGTCGTGGCGCTCAACCAGTACGGGCGCTATGCAGCGATTGCGATGCTCGCGGTGTTCGGCGTGACGCTGCTGTTTCCGTCGGTGGCCGACCGGTTGAGCCGGCCGCTGGTGGCACTCGGCTTGAGGCTGGCGGGGCCTGCACCGGAAACAAAGGCGTCGGTGTTTTCGCCGCTCCTGTTGGGGGTCGGCACGGGGCTGCTGTGGGCGCCTTGCGCGGGGCCGATCCTCGGGCTGATCCTGACGGGCGCGGCGCTCAACGGCGCAAGCATCGGCACCTCGTTGCTGCTGCTGGCCTACGCGGCCGGTGCATGTACCTCGCTGGCGGCCGCGCTGCTCTTCGGCGGGCGGCTGTTCTCGGCGATGAAGGGCTCGCTGCGCACCGGCGAATGGCTACGGCGTGCAGCCGGCGTGGCCGTGCTCGCGGGTGTAGGCGCCATCGCGCTGGGACTGGACACCGGGCTTCTCAGCCGCCTGTCGGTCGGCACCACTTCGGCCCTGGAGAAAGCACTTGTGGAGAAGATCGACATGCCAATGCCAGTCCCCGTGCCGTTATCGCAACCTCGCGCACCGGCGCTGCCCGACGAAGGCGGCCTTCCTTCGCTCGCGGGCGCCACCGAATGGCTGAACTCCGCCCCGCTGACCGCCGAGAGCTTGCGCGGCAAGGTGGTGCTGGTCGACTTCTGGACCTACTCGTGCATCAACTGCCTGCGCACCCTGCCCTACGTTCGTGCCTGGGCCGAGAAGTACAAGGACGCGGGGCTGGTGGTGGTCGGCGTGCATGCGCCGGAGTTCGCGTTCGAGAAGCTGCCCGCCAACGTGCGCCGCGCGACGAAGGAGCTAGGCATCAATTTCCCCGTGGCCATCGACAGCGACTACGCGATCTGGCGCGCCTTCGGCAACCAGTACTGGCCGGCGTTCTACGTCGTCGATGCGCAGGGGCGCATCCGGCATCACCAGTTCGGCGAGGGCCAGTATGCGAAGGCGGAGCAGGTCATCCAGCAGTTGCTGGCGGAAGCGGGGCGACCTGCCGTACCGGCCGACCTGGTCTCGCCGCATGGCCAAGGCACGCAGGCCGCGCCGGCCGAATCGCCGGCCCTGTCGGGCGAGACCTACCTGGGCTACGAGCGCGCGCACAACTTCGCTTCGCCCGGCGGCATCGCGAACGACCATGCGCACGTCTATTCCGCGGCTGCGCCATCACTGCGCACCAACCAATGGGCGCTGGCTGGCGAATGGACGGTGGAGAGCGAACGCGCGGTGCTGGCCCGCGCCAACGGGCGCATCACCTACCGCTTCCACGCACGCGACCTGCATCTCGTGCTTGGCCCGTCGGCGGATGGCAAGCCGGTGCGCTTCAGGGTGCTGATCGACGGCAAGCCTCCGCTCGCGGACCATGGCGCCGATACTGATGCGCAGGGCAACGGAACCATCGACGGGCAGCGGCTGTACCAGCTGGTCCGCCAGGCTGGGAACGACGGGGAGCGCCTGTTCGAGATCGAATTCCTCGATGCCGGCGCGCAGGCCTACGTGTTCACCTTCGGCTGAGTGCCTCGCGGCAGCGGGCACGTGCCCGTTTCACAGGTGCTGAGCCACCAGCACCACGGCTCCGGCGATAGAGATGACGCCGCCAACGAACTTCCTGAATGCCTTCATGGCGTCCTCCTTCAGTGAGGCTCCATGGTGCCGCGTGGCTGTGCGTTCGTGGGTTGGGAATTCTCATGTGCAGGATAGAAAAACCCAACCTGCAGGGCATTGCTCAGTCGCGCGGCATCTACGACCGCGCACTCGGCAAGGAAAGCCGCGCCCTCGCGAACTGGCTGGCGCGAAGCCTCACGCGCTCCACTGCGGCTTCCAGCGTGGGCTGCTGCATGAATACGAGCACTCCCCGCTTGAGCCCGCGAAGGCTCAGCTCGGCAACGCCGGCGTAGCGGCCGTCCGCGGTCCGCTGGATATCGATGCGGCTCGACCAGCCATCGGGCAGTTTGACGAGAAGCTGTAGTTGTTGTGTGACGCTCATGAGGGCGCCGAGGATAGGCGCCGCGGCGCTGCCCCCAAAGGAAATAGTTCTTGGTATTCGAGATTCTTCAAGGTTGGCATCGGATGAATCTCCGGCCCCCATCCTCGATGTCTCCCAGATTGGTCGCGATCATTGGCTTGCCCGCCCCTCCGGCGGGTCCTCCCTCCGACCCTGCGAAAACGGGGTCCTTCAGCTCGCCTTCGTGCGAGCTTTTTTTTTCCTCCGCCGTCGCCTCTGCAAACTGAGCAAGCCCAGTTCTGACAATCGTGAAATGCGCCCGTACCTGGAACAGGTCGCCATCAATGGCATGACCGAAGAGTCAACCGACGTGCGGCGAGGACGTTGACAGCCACATGCACGTGTTTTCGTGTGACCCTTGAGGTGCAATCATGAAAAGAGCCCTGATCCTGTTGGCTGCCGGAACTGTCTTCACCGCTTCGGTCTTTGCACAGCAGCCACCGGCTGCACCAGCAACGACGAGCCCCGCTCCCGCTGCAAAAATGGCACCGGCACCGGCACCGGCAGCAGCACCAGCCGCGGCGCCTGCGGCCGCAGCGCCCGCGGCCAAACCCGCAACGACCACCACGGCAGCAGCACCGGCCGCAGGCCAGGTCTGGGTCAACGGCAAGGTCTATCACTGCGCGAACGACAAGTACTTCGGCAAGACGAAGCACGGCTCGTACATGTCGGAGGCCGACGCGAAGGCCAAGGGCGCTCACGCAGCCCACGGCAAGACCTGCTGAACGTCGCAATGCCGGGGCGCGGGCCGCTTCATGCCCGTGCCCCGGCGAAAACCTACAGGCAGACAGCGGCCTGCTGATCCCTCCGCTTTCCCCCGCCCCCTTCGTTGTGGCTATCAGCCAAAACTGCTAGCATCAATTAACTTACCGGCCGACATGTAAAACAAACCCCAACCTCTGCGGCCGTGGCGCACCACAACAAGGCACCCTCATGCGACTCTTCAAACAGACCCTGTGTGCAGCCGCGATGGGCATCGTGTCGGCCGTGGCTTCGGCGGCAACGCCGCAACCGCTGCTCGATCGTGCGCTCGCCCTGTCCGATGCCACCGAGCCCAACGTCATCGCATGGCGCCGGCACATCCACCAGCATCCCGAGCTGGCCTACGAAGAGGTCGAGACGGCCAAGTACATCGCCGCGGTCCTGGCGAAGATTCCCGGCATCGAAGTGCAGACCGGCATCGCCGGCACCGGCATCAAGGCGGTGCTTCGCGGCGGCAAGCCCGGCCCGGTGGTCGCGCTGCGCGCCGACATGGACGCCCTTCCCGTCGAGGAGCGCAACGACCTGCCGTTCCGCTCGAAGGCCAAGGCCATGTGGCGTGGCCAGGAGGTGTCGGTAGCGCACGTCTGCGGCCACGACACCCACGTGGCGATGCTGCTGGGCGCGGCGCAGGCGTTCTCGGCCATGCGCGCCGAGTTGCCCGGCACGGTGGTGTTCCTGTTCCAGCCGGCCGAGGAGATCGGCCCCGGCGACCGCCCGAGCGGCGCGCTGGCCATGGTCAAGGCGGGCGTGCTCGACAACCCCAAGGTCGACGTCGTGCTGGGCCAGCACATCGGCTCGCAGGCGCCCAAGGGTTCGATCTCTTATCGCCCAGGCGCGATGCTGGCCAGCATCGACGTGTTCGACATCAAGCTCAGCGGTGCGGGCGGACACGGCGCCGCGCCATGGGCCGCCAATACGCCGATGCTGGCGGCCGCGGAGATCACGCTGGGCCTGCAGAACATCGTGAGCCATCGCACCAACCCGACCATCGACGGCGGCGCCACCGTGGTCACGGTGGGCATGCTGCAAAGCGGCAACCGTTTCAACATCCTGCCCGAGACCGCCGAGCTCTCCGGCACGGTGCGCGCGCTGTCGGCGCAGAACCAGAAGACGGCCCACGAGCAGATCCGCATGAAGGCCGAACACATCGCGGCCAGCTACGGCGTGAAGGCCGACGTGCGCATCGACACCGGCGGCGGCTATGGCGTGCTGGTCAACGACGTACCGTCCACCCTGGCGCTGGTCGATGGCCTGAAGGCTGCGGCCGGCAAGGACAAGGTCGCGGAAATCCTGCCGTCGATGGGCTCCGAGGACTTCGGTGCGTTCGGCGCAACCGGCATCCCGGTGGTCTTCTGGATCCTCAACGCCTCGCCCTATCCGGACCGCGCGGGTCCGACGAACCATTCGCCGCTGTTCACCATCGACGAGTCGGCCATGCGCATCGGCGTGCGCGCGCTGACCAGCGCAACCCTCGCCCAGATGACGCGTGCCAACGGCACGTCGCCTTGAAGACAGCCAACCGCTGATCCCCGGGTTTCCCCCGACCCACCCGCGTTGTGGCTGTCAGCCAAAACTGCTAGCATAAATTAACTTACCGGCCGGCATGTAAAAACAAGCATCGAGACCGGCGGCCGAGACCACAGAACCAGAGACGCGAGACAACGAATGAACGCCCTGATGCAAAACAACGCGCTGCTGATTTCCAGCCTGCTGGAACACGCGGCCCGCCATCATCCGGACGTTGAAATCGTCTCGCACCTCGACATGCGGACCTGCGTGCGAACCACCTGGCGCAAGGTGGCCCAGCGCGCGGCCAGGCTCGCCTCCGCCCTGCGGACGCTCGGCATCCAGCCCGGCGCGCGCGTCGCGACGCTGGCCTGGAACACGCACCGGCATCTCGAGCTCTACTACGCCGCCTCGGGCATGGGCGCGGTGCTGCACACCGTGAACCCGCGGCTCTTTCCCGAGCAGATCGGCTACATCGTCAACCACGCGGCCGACGAGCTGGTCTTCTTCGACCTGGGCTTTGCGCCGCTGCTCGAACAGGTCGCACCGCAGCTGAAATCGGTCAAGGGATTCGTCGCGATGTGTTCGCGCGCGGAGCTGCCTGCGCTGAACCTGCCCGGCCCCCTGCTGTGCTACGAAGACCTCGTGGCCGATGCCGAACCGCTCGCCGAATGGCCTGCGCTCGACGAGAACACCGCCTCGTCGCTGTGCTACACCTCCGGCACCACGGGCAACCCCAAGGGCGTGCTCTACAGCCACCGTTCGACGGTGCTGCACTCGTGGGCCGCCTGTGCCGCCGATGGCCTGCAGCTGTGCGCGCGCGACAGCGTGCTGCTCGCGGTGCCGATGTTCCATGTGAACGCCTGGGGCATTCCCTACGCCGCCGCGATGTGCGGCGCCAAGCTGGTGCTGCCGGGCCCGGACCTCGGCGGCGAGCGCCTCTTCAACCTGATGCGCGACGAGCGCTGCACCTTCTCGCTCGGCGTACCGACCGTGTGGCTGGGCTTCTTCCAGCACGCGGAGAAGCTCGATGCGGCTGCGCGCGCCGCCCTGTGCCTCGAGCGCGTCGTGGTCGGCGGCTCCGCCGCGCCGCGTGCCATCGTCGAGAAGTTCGAGCACCTGTTCGGCGCCTACGTGATCCAGGCCTGGGGCATGACCGAGACCAGCCCGCTGGCCACCATCTGCAACCTGCTGCCGCGCCACGACGGCATTCCCCTGGAAGAGCGCTTCGACGTGCAGACCCGCCAGGGACGCGCCATCTTCGGCGTGGAGATCGCGGTGTTCGATGCCGAAGGCCGCCGGCTGCCGGCCGACGACCACACGCCAGGGGAACTGAAGGTGCGCGGCCCCTGGGTCGTGTCGGCCTACTACGGCCAGGAGCCCGGCGCAGAACTCGATGCGAACGGCTGGTTCGCCACCGGCGACGTCGCGCTGATCGACAAGGACGGCTACGTGCAGATCACCGATCGCTCGAAGGACGTGATCAAGTCGGGCGGCGAATGGATCTCCTCCATCGACCTCGAGAACCTCGCGGTCGGCCACCCCAAGGTAAAGGAAGCCGCGGTGATCGGCGCGTACCACAGCAAGTGGCAGGAGCGCCCTTTGCTGATCGTGGTGCCGAACGAAGGCGCAGAGGTCACAGCCGCGGAAATCCTCGGCTTCATGCAGGACCGCGTGGCCCGCTGGTGGATGCCCGACGACGTGGTCTTCGTCGACGAACTGCCCCACACCGCCACCGGCAAGCTGTTGAAGACACGGCTGCGCGAGCAGTTCCAGGGCCACCGGCTGCCGACCGACGCGGCCGTTGCCGACTGAGGTTCGGACGCCCACCAACACCCGCCGGTGCTGCGGCCGAGTTCACGCGACAGCAACCCTGAAAACAATGGAGAGACAAGCATGCAACATCGATTCCGGCTCGCGGCCCCTGCGGCCATCCTTCTCGCCTGCGCCGTAGCTGCTGCGCAAGGCACCCCGAACACCATCAGCGACGACGTCGTTCGCATCGGCGTCATGGCCGACCAGACCGGCCCCTACTCGGGCAACGGCGGCCCCGGCTCTTCGCTGGCCGTGAAGATGGCGGTCGAGGACTTTGGCGGCAAGGTGCTCGGCAAGCCCGTCGAGGTGCTGGTGGCCGACGACCAGAACAAGCCCGACGTGGGCCTGAACATTGCGCGCAAATGGCTGGACACCGAGAAGGTCGACACCATCGTCGGCGGCTCGGCCTCGTCGATCGCGCTGGGCGTGTCCTCGCTGCTCAAGGAGCGCAAGAAGCCGTACCTGATTGCCGGCACGGTGAGCGCGGAGCTCACCAACAAGTCGTGCTCGCCGATGAACTTCCAGTTCCTCACGGACACCTATGCGCTGCCCAAGGCGGGCGTGCAAAGCCTGATGAAGCAAGGCGTGAAGAGCTTCTACTTCATCACCGTGGACTACGCCTTCGGCCAGGCCTTCCAGGACGACGCCACCAAGTTCATCCAGGCCGCCGGCGGCAAGGTGGTGGGCTCGGTCAAGCATCCGCTGGGCGCGACCGATTTCTCGTCGTACCTGCTGCAGGCACAGTCCAGCGGCGCGCAGGCCATCGTCATCCTCAACGCCGGGCTCGACCTGTCGAACGCGTTGAAGCAGGCGGCCGAGTACAAGCTCACACGCAACGGCCAGATGGTGTCGGTGTTCGGCATGACCATCAACAGCGTATCGGCCATGGGGCTGGACGTGGCCCAGGGCCTGCAGCTCACGGTGCCGTTCTACTGGGACCGCGACGACGCCTCGCGCGAATGGTCGAAGCGATTCATGGCTCGCAACAAGGGCGTGGTGCCAACCTACATCCACGCCGGCGCCTACAGCGCGACCATGCACTACCTGAACGCGGTCAAGGCCGCCGGCACCGACGACGGCGCCACGGTCGCGGCGAAGATGAAGGCCACGCCGATCAACGACTTCTTCTCGAAGGACGTCAAAATCCGCGAGGACGGCCAGGCGCTGCGCCCGGTGTACGCCGTGCAGGTGAAGAAGCCGGCCGAGTCGAAGGGAGCGAACGACTACTACACGGTGCGCGCCGAGATCCCGCCCGAGCAGACCTGGCGTCCGCTGGCCGAGAGCAGCTGCGACTTCATCAAGGGCAAGTGAGCGCTACGGTGGGCATGCAGATCGACATCCTCGAGCCGCGGCGCGACCTGCTCGGCGAATGCCCGCTGTGGGACGCGCGCAGCCAGTCGCTCTACTGGATCGACGGCCGCGCCCAGCTCGTGCGCCGCCACACGCCCGCCACCGGCGCCAGCGCCGAGTGGCACGCGCCGCAGCACATCGGCTCGATCGCGCTGTGCGAGAGCGGCCGCCTGCTGCTGGCGCTGGAACACGACTTCTGGCTGCTCGACCCCGACAGCGGCACGCTCGTGCCCATGGACGCGGGCGTGACGCACAGCGCAGAGCGCATGCGCCTGAACGACGGCCGCACCGACCGCGCCGGCCGCTTCGTCGTCGGCTCGATGACCCTGGGCCGCGCCGAGCCCGAAGGCGCGCTTTACCAATTGACGGCCGGCGGGTCGGTGAAGACGCTGGACACCGGCATCGCGGTGGCCAACGCCACCTGCTTCAGCCCGGACGGCCGCTGGCTCTACTTCGCGGACAGCCACACGCACCAGATCCGCCGCTACCCCTACGACACGGCCAGCGACGCAGCCGGCCCGAGCGAAGTGCTGGTCGATACCCGGGCGCTCGGCTCGGTGCCCGACGGCGCCACCGTGGATGCCGAAGGCCATCTGTGGGTGGCGCTGGTGCAGGCCGGCCAGCTCGTGCGCTTCACGCCCGAAGGCCGGCTCGAGCGCACCATCCAGCTGCCGGTGACCTACGTCTCCTGCCCCTGCTTCGGCGGCCCCGACCTCGACGTGATCTACCTCACGTCGATCAGCAACAGCGGCAACCTGCTGCGCAGCGACCATCCGGACGCGGGCGCGGTGTTCGCCATCCACGGCGCCGGCGTGCGCGGGCTCGAGGAGTCCCGCTTCGCCGACCGCCCTCCCCTCATCTGACAAGGCAGACAACATGACTCGACGTTTCGAAGGCAAGGTGGCGCTGGTCACCGGCGGTGCACGCGGCATCGGCCGCGCCATCTCGGAAGCCCTGGCGGCCGAAGGCGCCGTGGTGGGCGTGCTCGACCGGCAGGAAGACCTGGCGCGCGAAGCCGCCGAAGCCATCAAGGCGCAAGGCGGCCGTGCCGTGACCTTCGGTGGCGACGTGGCGCGCCGCGACACCTTCGCCCAGTCCATCCCGGCGCTGAAGCAGCAGTTCGGCCGCTTCGACATCCTGGTCAACAACGCGATCTGGGTGCGCTACGGCCCCATCGAGGCCATCACGCCCGAGATGCTCGAGCGCATGGTCGGCACCGGCTTCAACTCGGTGGCCTGGGGCATCCAGGTGGCGGCCGAGGCCATGGGCGAAGGCGGCAGCATCGTCAACATCGCCTCGTCGGCGGCCTATCTCGGCCTGCCCGAGGGCATGCTGTACTGCGGCGTAAAGGCCGGCGTGGTGGGCCTCACGCGCTCGGCGGCGGTCGACCTAGGGCCGCGCGGCATCCGCGTCAACGCGATCTGCCCGGGCTCGATCGAGACCGAAGGCGTGAAGATCAACCTGACACCCGAGAAGACTCAGGTCCGCCTGGCCAAGACGCCGATGAAGCGGCTCGGCGCGGTGGACGACGTGGCCAAGGCCGCCTGCTTCCTCGCCTCGTCCGACAGCAGCTTCATCACCGGCGAATCGCTGCTGGTCGACGGCGGCGTGACGCACGCCTTTCTCTGAACACCGGGCCCGCCCACGCCATGGACACCATCCTCGAAGCGCACCAGCTCAGCCGGCAGTTCAGCGGCTTCTTCGCCGTGAAGAACGTCGACCTGCGCGTGCGCCGGCATTCCGTGCATGCGCTGATCGGCCCTAACGGCGCGGGCAAGACCACCTGCTTCAACCTGCTGACCACCTTCCTGCGGCCGAGCACCGGGCGCGTGACCTTCAACGGCCGCGACATCTCGCGCAGCGACCCGGCCTCGGTGGCCATGGCCGGCCTGGTGCGCTCGTTCCAGATCTCGGCCGTGTTCGGCCAGATGACGGTGCTGGAGAACGTGCGCGTCGCGCTGCAGAAGAAGGCCGGCGGCAGCTTTGCCTTCTGGCGCAACGTGCGCGTGCTGCGCAGCCTGGACGCGCGCGCCATGGAGCTGCTGGAGCGCGTGGGCCTCACGCACTGGCGCGACACGATGGCCGGCGAGCTGCCCTACGGCCGCAAGCGCGCGCTGGAGCTCGCCACCACCATCGCGATGGACCCCGAGATGATCCTGCTCGACGAGCCCATGGCCGGCCTCGGCCACGAAGACATCGGCCCCGTGGTCGAACTGATCCGCGACGCGGCCAAGGGGCGCACCGTGCTGATGGTCGAGCACAACATGAAGGTCATCGAGGCGCTGTGCGACCGCGTGACCGTGCTGCAGGCCGGCCAGGTGCTGGCCGAAGGCAGCTACGACGAGGTGTCGCGCGACGCCCGCGTGATCGAAGCCTATGTGGGAGGCGCGCATGCCTGAGACCCTGGAAGCGGCGGCCACCACCGCCATGCTGCGCGTGGAAGGCCTGCGCGGCTGGTACGGCGAAACACTGGCACTGCAGGGCATCGACCTCGAAGTGCATGAGGGCGAAGTGGTCTGCCTGCTCGGACGCAACGGTGCCGGCAAGACCACCACGCTGCGCGCCATCATGGGCCTGCTCGGCCGGCGCGAAGGGCAGATCCGCATCGGCTCGACACCGTCCATCGGCCTGCAGCCCGAAGCCATCGCACGGCTCGGGCTGGCCTACTGCCCCGAGGAGCGCGGCATCTTCGCCAGCCTCACGACGCAAGAGAACCTGATGCTTCCGCCGGTGCTGCGCCCGGGCGGCCTGAGCGTGGACGAGATCTACACGCTGTTCCCCAACCTGCTGCAGCGCCGCCACAGCCCCGGCACGCGGCTGTCGGGCGGCGAGCAGCAGATGCTGGCCATCGCACGCATCCTGCGCACCGGCGCGCGGCTGCTGCTGCTCGACGAGCCGACGGAAGGCCTCGCGCCCGTGATCGTCGAGCGCATCGGCCAGACCATCGGCATGCTGCGCGAGCGCGGCTTCACCGTGCTGATGGTGGAGCAGAACTTCCGCTTCGCCTCCACACTGGCCGATCGCTTCTACGTGATCGAGGAAGGCCAGGTCGCGGCGCACTTCCGCCGCGACGAGCTGGACGCGCAGCGCGGCCGCATCGAGTCCCTGCTGGGGCTCTGAGCAACGCAACCAACGCAGGACACACCACAAGATGGACGGGTTACTCGGAATTCCCCCGGCGGCACTGATCGGGCAGCTGATGGTCGGCCTCATCAACGGCGCCTTCTACGCGCTGATGAGCCTGGGGCTGTCGATCATCTTCGGGCTGCTGCGCGTGGTGAACTTCGCGCACGGCGCGCAGTACATGCTGGGCGCCTTCGTCACCTGGGGGCTGCTGGAGTACCTGGGCATCGGCTACTGGGGCGCGATCGTCATCGCGCCGCTGGTGGTGGCGGCCTTCGGGCTGCTGTTCGAGCGCTGGATGCTGCGGCGCCTGTACACGCTGGACCATGTCTATGCATTGCTGCTGACCTTCGGCGTCGCCTTGCTCATGGAGGGCGCGTTCCGCCTGCAGTTCGGCGTGAGCGGGCAGCCCTACCCCAACCCGCTGTCGGGCGGCCTGGACGTGGGCGTCACCTTCCTGCCGATGTACCGCGTGTGGGTCATCGTGGCCGCGCTGGCGGTGTGCATGGGCACCTGGTTCTTCATCGAGAAGACGAAGCTCGGCGCCTACCTGCGCGCCGCCAACGAGAACGCACCGCTGGTGCGCACCTTCGGCATCAACGTGCCGCGCATGCTGATGCTGACCTACGGCCTCGGCGTGGGACTTGCCGGCCTCAGCGGCGTGATGGCCGCGCCCATCTACCAGGTGAGCCCGCTGATGGGCTCGAACCTGATCATCGTGGTGTTCGCGGTGGTGGTGATCGGCGGCATGGGCTCGATCCTCGGCTCCATCGTCACGGGCTTCGGCCTCGGTGCGATCGAAGGGCTCACCAAGATCTTCTATCCGGACGGCGCCGGCGTCGTCATCTTCGTCGTAATGATCCTGGTCCTCGCGGTCCGACCCCACGGCCTGTTCGGCCGCGCCTACTGAAGAAAGCCGACATGGACGCTCTCCACCGCCGCACGAACATCGCATTGCTGGCGGCCGCCCTGGCGGCGCTCGCCATCGCGCCCTTCGCGGTCTATCCGATGTTCCTCATGAAGCTGATGTGCTTCGCGCTGCTCGCCGCCTCGGTCAACCTGCTGGTGGGCTACGTGGGCCTGCTGTCCTTCGGCCACGCCATGTTCTACGGCACCGCCGGCTACGTCACGGCGCACGCGGTCAAGGTCTGGGGCTGGGACGGCATGGCCGGCATCCTCGCGGGCGTGGCCACGGCGGCGCTCGTGGGGCTGGTCACGGGCCTGCTGGCCATTCGCCGCCAGGGCATCTACTTCTCGATGATCACGCTGGCCTTCGCGCAGCTGGTGTACTTCATTGCGCTGCGCATGCCCTTCACCGGCGGGGAAGACGGCATCCAGGAGATCCCGCGCCCGATGGTGCTGGGCCTGTTCTCGCTGCAGAACACCCTAGTGCTCTACTACTTCGTCGCGGCGCTGATCGTGTTCGGCTTCTGGCTGATCTACCGCGTGGTGCATTCGCCATTCGGGCAGATCCTGCGCGCCATTCGCGACAACGAGCCGCGCGCCCAGTCGCTGGGCTACCGCGTCAACCGCTACAAGCTGCTGGCCTTCGTGCTGTCGGCCGGGCTGGCGGGGCTGGCCGGTTCGCTCAAGGTGCTGGTGTTCCAGCTCGCCTCGCTGACCGACGTGCACTGGGCCACCTCGGGCGAGGCGCTGCTGATCTGCATCGTCGGCGGCATGCACACGCTGCTCGGGCCGGTCGTCGGCTCGATCGTCATCGTGTCGATGGAGAACTACCTCGCCTCGTTCGCCGAATGGGTGCTGATCATCCAGGGCGTCGTCTTCGTGCTGGTCGTCATGCTGTTCCGCAAGGGCATCGTCGGCCAGTTCCATTCGTATCTCGCCACGCGCCGGCAGCGCCGCGCCGCGGCTTCCTGAGGAGCATGCCCATGGCAGCCCACGACCTTCCCTCCACCTGGCCGGCCACGCCGGGCCTGCTTTCCGGCCGGCTGGCGCTGGTGACCGGCGCCGCCAGCGGCATCGGCCGCGCCATCGCAACGGCATATGCCCAGGCGGGCGGGCGCGTCGTCGTGACCGACCTGAGCAGCGATCGCTGCGCCGAAACGTTGGCGGCCGTGCGCGCCGCCGGCGTCGAGGGCTGGGCCTACGCGCTCGATGTGTCCGATGCCCAGGCCTGCCTCGCGCTGGCCGAGGCGGTGCACGACACCGCGGGCGACATCGACACGCTGGTCAACAACGCCGGCGTGATCATCCGCGAAGGCATCGACAGTCCGCGTGCGCAGGAGAACCTGCACCGCACGATGGACGTGAACCTGTTCGGCGTGTTCAACACCGTGCATGCGTGGCTGCCGGCCTTGCGGCGCACGCGGGGCTGCATCCTCAACGTGGCCTCGGGGGCCGCGTTCATCGCTCAGGGCGGCGCGCTGGGTTATTCGGCCTCCAAGGCCGCGGTGAAGATGTTCACGCAGACGCTGGCGCTCGACCTTGCGCCGGACGGCATCCGCGTCAACGCGCTCGCGCCGGGCGTGATCGAAACGCCGATGACCGAGGCCACGCGCGCCGATCCGGCGCGGCTGGGCCGCTTCATGCAGCGCATTCCGGCCGGCCGGCTGGGCCAGCCGCACGAACTCGCAGGGCCTGCGGTGTTCCTGGCCTCCGGGCTGGCGAGCTTCGTCAACGGCGTCACCTTGCCGGTGGACGGCGGCACGCTGGCCGTGTAAGGCCCCGGGACCCGCAACAGCGGGTCCCCATCCTGGCGTCAGGCCGCGAGTGCCTGCTGCGCGCGCTCGAACACGAAGTCGCGATAACCGCCCTGCACCGCCGCGGCGCAATGCTCCCGGTACTTCAGGAAGCCGCCCGTGAAGAGCGTGAGTCCTTGCGGCTTGTCCTTCACGTTCGCGCCGACGTACCAGGTCTTGGCCTTGGTCAGCAGCGTGCGCTGCGAGAGCGCGTAGACGAGGTCCATCCAGGCCTGCTCGGCCTGCGCGGTCGGCTCGATGGTCGACAGGCCGTTCTCTTCCATGTGCGTCATGGCCGCGGCGATCCAGTCGACGTCGTGCTCGCTGATGCGGATGATGTTGGCGAGCGCGGCCGGGCCGTTCGGTCCGGTGGTCATGAAGAGATTGGGGAAGCCTTCCATCATCAGGCCCAGGTGGGAACGCGCGCCGTCCTTCCACTTCTCGTTCATCGTGCGCCCGTCGCGCCCGACGATGTCGAAGGCCAGCAGCGCGCCCGTGAGGCCGTCGTAGCCGGTAGCGAAGATGAGCACGTCGAGCTCGACCTCGCCGGCCTGCGTCTTCACGCCGCGCTCGGTGATCTCCACGATGGGGTCGGCGATGCAGTCCTTCAGGTGGACGTTGGGCCGGTTGAAGGTCTCGTAGTAGCTGCTGTCCAGGCAGGGGCGGCGCGCGAAGATGGGGTAGCCGCGCGGCTTCAGCTTCTCGGCCGTGACCGGGTCCTTCACGGTCTCGCCGATCTTGCCGCGCACGAATTCGGCCACGTGCTCGTTGGCTTCCGGGTTGGCCAGCAGGTCCGAGAAGGTGCCGAGCATCGCAAGCCCGCCGTTCTTCCAGGCGTCTTCGAGCAGCTGTTGGCGCTGCCTGGGCGTCACGCTGAAGAAGGCCCGCGTGGACTGCGGTCGCACGCCCCCCACAGCGCTGTTGCGGGCCGATTCGCGAATGCTGGCGTAGTTGCGCTTGACCTCGGCCACATAGTCGGACTCGAGCGCTTCGTTGCGCATCGGCATGGTGAAGCTGGGCGTGCGCTGGAACACGAAAAGCTCGCCGGCTTCCTTGCCCACTTCCTGCACGATCTGTATGCCCGTCGATCCGGTGCCGATGACGCCCACGCGCTTGCCGGCGAAACCGACGGGCTGGTGCGGCCACTTGGCGGCGCGCAGCAGCTGGCCCTTGAAGCGGTCGATGCCCGGAATCTCGGGGTCCTTGGGAATCGACAGCGGGCCGGTCGCCATGATGCAGTACGTGGCCTCGTAGGTGTCGCCGCGATCGGTCGTCACGGTCCACAGCTTGCGCGCCTCGTCCCACACCGCGCGGGTCACGCGCGTCTTGAACTGGATGTGCCGGCGCAGGTCGAGCCTGTCGGCCACGAAGTTGATGTACTTCAGCAGCTCGGGCTGGGCCGCGAACTGCTCCGACCACGTCCACTCCTGCTCGATCTCGGGAGAGAACGAAAAGCTGTAGTCGATGCTCGGCAGGTCGACGCGCGCACCGGGGTAGCGGTTCCAGTACCAGACACCGCCGACGTCGCCGCCCGCTTCGAAGCCCTGCACCCTGAAGCCCATCTCGCGGAAGCGGTACGTGGCGTACATGCCGCCGAAGCCGGCGCCGACAACGACCACGTCGACGCGCCTGGCGCCGGTATGCGGGTTCAATGGATGGTGAGATGAATGCAGGTTGATGGGTTCGGCGGTCATGTGTGTCTCCTTGTTGATTCCGGCCACGGCGGGCAGGTTTGCGTGCAAGGGAAATGATGCCCACCGTGGGGAAGCCCATCAAGAAAATCACACTGGCGCTGAACAACATTACATCCGTGATTTCCGCGCTATGCGGTCCCGTCTTCTTCCAGCTGCTGCACGAGCCTTCGCATGAGCGCGGTGTAGCGCGCACGATGCGGGCGCATGCGCTCGATGGTGCCACCCATGCCCAGCACCGCGATGCGCCCCTGCACCAGGCAAGGCAGCACCACGCCGACGGTGGCGCCACCGAGCAGCGGCATGTTCTCCATGTAGATCGACTTGCGCTCGCGCGCGTCGGCCACGTGCGCCGCAACGACTTCCAGTGGCACGCGGTCTTCCTTGCGCGGCGTGGCGATGTTGGCGCGGCGCACGAGCTTCTCGATCTCGGCATCGGAGCGGTCGGTCAGCAGCAGCCACCCCATCGCCGACAGCGTGAGCGGCCGCATGCTCCCCTCGTCGGTGTGAAAGCGCAGCTGGTGCGTCGACTGGATCACGCGGATGTACTGCAGGTAGATGTCGTTGAGCATGCAGATCGACACCGTCTCGCCCGTGGCGCTGTGCAGGTCGCGCATCACCTCGACGACGCGGCCTTGCCCGAACAGCGCCTGCGTGACCCAATCGCCCAGCGAGGCCACGCGCGGCGTGGGGAAGTACACGCGATCGGCGCGGTTGTAGTTGAGGTAGCCCAGCGCGATGAGGTTCTTCAGCAGCACCGTGGTGCTGGACTGCGGATACCCCAGCGCGTCGCTGATCTGCTTGAGGGCCAGGGGCGTGCGCACCTGCGCGAAATGCTCCAGCACCTGAAGCACCCGCGTGGCCGATTTGACTGTGCCGATGGGCATCGATGTCCTTCAGAAATCACGCATGCGATGGTAGTTGTCGCACATGCGTGCCTCCACCGGGTGAACCATAGGCTAGAACGCCACGCGCACCCCGACGTGGGTGGCGTGGCTGTTGCCGCCGCGGTCCAACCCGGCCTGGGAGGTGGCGCCCGTCACCGCATACGCCGCGCCGTTGTGGTTGCGGATGCGGCCGTAGTCGGCGTACAGGCTGGTCCGCTTCGACAGCGCGTAGATGTAGGCGATGCCGAACTGCGTGGCGTCACGATTCAACGGCCCCTTGTCATCGACACGCACCACCTGTGCGAGCACAGTGCTCACGCCAAAGGGCACGGCGATGCCGATCGACGCGCTGCGGTCGTCCTGTCCGCTGTAGTAGCCCACCAACGGGAAGCCCGCGAACATGAGGTTGTTGTCTGCGGCGGCATGCGTGGCCGGCGTGACCGCAGCGCCCGGATTGCGGAAGGTCGCGTACGAGCCGAACAGCTTGGCGGCACCGAAGTCGTAGGCCGCGGCGGAATGGAACCAATGCAGGGTGCTTGCATCTGCCAGTTGCCTGTAGGTGGAATAGCCGATGGCGGCGCTCAGCCCGCCCTTGAGGTAGAACACCGAGGCAGCGGTGCTCGTGCCAGACCTGGAGCTCGTCGCCGTTCCGCTGGTCACGGTGGTCTCTCCCGGCGAGTAGGACAGCTTGGCGATGAAGCCGCCGAAATTCGGCGACTGGTACCAGATGGTGTTGTTGACCCGCCCCGGCGCCGGCTGGATGCCCTGCAGGTTGCCGCCGCCGCCCAGGCCGAAGGCATCGCCCACCGCCTGCACCTCAGAGCCGATGGCCACCACGGTGCGCCCGAGCCGGATCTCGCCTATCGAGCCCGACAGGCCGACGATCGCTCCGCGGCCGAACGACTTGGCGCCCGCGCCCTGGTTCTGGCCCATCGTTCCCGCATCGGAGTTGAGGCCCATCTCCAGCAGGAAGTTGGCGCGCAGTCCGTCGCCCAGGTCTTCGCTGCCCTTGAACCCGAGGCGCGAGCCGTTCATGTGGCCGCTGTCCATCCGTCTCACACGTCCGCCGGCGTTGCTGGCCGATGCCAGGCTGGTGTCGATCAGGCCGTACATCGTGAGGCTGGACGGCGAGGCCGCCATGCCCCCCGCCGGCTGCACGATCTGGCGCAACTCTTCCTTCTGTGCCTGCTGGGCCAGCGCTGGCGATGCGCCGCAAAGGCCGGTGGCAAAAAGCGTCACAGCGAGCGGCATGCGACGCGGGGTGTTCAAGAAACTCGACAAGATTTGTCTCCTCGTATGGGATTTCTGGTTGCAGGCCCGCCTTGCAAAGGGCCTGGCCGCCGTCAACGCGTGGTTGTCGGCCGGCATGCAGAAAGCCGCCCTGCGGCAAGGCCGGGGGCGGTAGTCGAAGAGAACGGAGGTTTCGTCAGGTAGTTGCCGGGGGCAGCGACGCCAGGAGCGCGTACCAGGGGTCGTCGGGCGCGCGCCCGCCGATCGGCTGGCGCACGCCGAAGCGCTCGGCCTCGGTGCCGGCGGGCGCCGCCGACTCGCGGATCCAGTCGTAGGCCACGGTGCGCGCGGCCACCCGCCATTCGCCCGCGCCGCGCCGCTCGAAGCGGTCGATGTAGCGGCCGCAAAGGAAGGTCTCGCGCGGCTTGCCCTGCGCGTCGGTGTCGGTCTGGAAGGCCTGGAAGTAGCTTTCCACCGCGGCCTCGGCTCCGCGCAGTTCGATCGCGATGTTGCCGATCGTGTGGATCAAGCGGCCGCCCTCCTTGAGCTTTGCCAGCGCCCAATCGATGAAGCCGCTGGCGCCGCCGCTGTAGGGGCCGTGGCGATCGGTGGCGTCGGGCCAGTACGACGAGCGCAGCGCCGCCTCGTCGCAGCGGTCGATGCCGCGGCAATAGCGATAGAGGCATGCGCGAATCGCCTCGCGCGCGCTCAGCGCCTCGAGCCGGGCCTCCAGTGCGATCAGGCGTCCTTCAGTCTGCATGCGAATGCTCCTTCGTTTCAGTGCCGCGCAGCACGATCACCGCGTCGAGGCAGGCGGCGCCGTCGGTGCGAACCACTAGCGGATTGATGTCGACGCTTTCGAGCTCGTCGGCATGGGCGATGCCGAAGTCGGACAGGCGGCACAGGGCGTCGGCCAGCGCTGCCTCGTCGTAGCGCGGGCCGCCGCGCCAGCCGCGCAGCAGCTGCGTGGAGCGCACGCGCTCGATCAAGGCGGCGGCACGCACGGGCGTCAACGGCGCGGAGGCGAAGGCCACGTCCTTGAAGAGCTCCACGGCCGTGCCGCCGGAGCCGTACATCACCATCGGCCCGAAGGTCGGGTCGCGGTGGATGCCGAGGATCACCTCGACACCGCCCTGCAGCATCGGCGCGACCAGCACGCCTTCGAGCCGCGCCTCGGGCCGCGCCTTGCGGGCGCGCGCCATCAGCTCGTCGTACGCGGCCTCGACCGCCGCCGCGTCCTGCAGGCGCAGCATGACGCCGCCGACCTCGGTCTTGTGGGGAATGTCGGGCGAGACGATCTTCGCGACCACCGGAAAGCCCAGCGTTCGCGCGGCAGCCGCCGCATCGGCCGCGCTGCGGCACAGGCGCTCGGGCAGCACGGGCAGGCCCGCATGCGCCAGCGCGCGCTTGGCGCCGTCCTCGGTCGACACGTCGCCGCGCAGCGGCACGGCAGCCGCGCACTGCACGGGCTTGTAAAGCGTCTCGCGGCGTGCACAGATATGCGCGAGCGCGGCCAGCGCACGCACCGCGCGCGACGGGTCCTCGAACACCGGGATGCCCTGCTGTTCGAGCGTCTGGTTGACTTCGGGCTTGGATAGCATCACCAGCACCATGAGCCGGTCCGGATGCCGCTGGCGCTGCGCGATCAGTTCCGCCTGCGTCGAGGCAAAGCGCTCCGGCGACAGGCCCACGTGCGCGAGGTAGGCGAACACTGTGCCGTAGTCCGCGTGGTCCAGCATGACGCCCACTGTGCGCGACACGCCGCTGGGCACCGAGGTGACCTGCGCCGTCATGTCCAGCGGATTGCTCGCCACCGCGAACGGCAGCAGGTCGAGCGCGGCGCGGCGTGCGGCCTCGGGCAGCGGCGGCAGCGACATGCCGCGCCCACCGGCATCGTCGGCCATCAGCACGCCGATGCCGCCGGAGCCGGTGACGATGCCCATGCCGGCGTTGTGCGGCAGCGCCCGCGCGACCGAGAACGCATAGGCGATGTCGAGCATCTCCTCGATCGATTCGGGCCGCCACGCGCCGCACTCTGCGAAGACGGTGTCGTAGACCGTGTCGTTGCCGGCCAGCGAACCGGTGTGCGTGGAAGCCGCAGCGGCGCCGGCCTCGGTGCGGCCCACTTTCATGATGAGCACGGGCTTGCCGGCGGCCGCGGCCTTCAGCAGCGCGCGCCGCAGGCGCTCGCCGTCGCGGCACGACTCCAGCGCGGCGCAGATGACGCGCGTGTCGGCATCGTCCACAAGGTAGTCGATGCACTCGGCCACATCGACGTCGCCTTCGTTGCCGGTCGCGATGATCTTGCTGAAACCCAGGCCGCGCAGCGAGGCCATGCCGTAGGCCGCGGAGCCGAAGGCGCCGCTTTGCGTGGCCAGCGCGATGGGCCCGGGCACGGGCTTCAGGCCGTTCAGCGCGGTCGAGAAAGTCGAGAAGAAGCGCGTCGGCACGTTGAGCAGGCCGAGCGAGTTCGGCCCCACCATGCGCACGCCGGCATCGCGGCACATCTGCACCAGGCGGTCTTGCAGCGCACGGCCCGCGGCGTCGATCTCGGCGAAGCCGGCGGTCAGCACCTGGATCGCCTTCACGCCCTTGCCGATGCTGTCGCGCACGGCCGCCTCCACGCCGGCCACCGGCACCGCGATGACGGCCTGGTCGACCGGGTGCGGAATGTCGAGCACGCTGGCGAAGGCGGGCAGGCCCTGGATGGTGTCGCCGCTCTTGTTGACCGGATAGAGCGGCGCCTCGAAGCCGCCTTCGAGCATGAAGCGCAGCGGCCGTCCGCCGATGCGTTCAGGGTCGGACGAAGCGCCGATCAGCGCCACGGAAGAGGGATTGAAGAGCGAATCGAGTGAATGCACCACAAGCTCCTCAATGCAGCACGGCATCGGCGGCGAGCCGGTCGAGCTGGCTGAAACGATCACCCCACTGCTGGCTGCAGGCCAGCGCATGCATGGCGAGCCGCGCCGCCGGCAGCTCGCGCGACATGCCGATGCCGCCGTGCAGCTGGATGGCGGTTTCCGCGACCTGGCGGCCTGTGACGGCGAGGTACAGCTTCACCAGCGCCAGTTCGCGCCGCACCTCGCGCCCCGGCAACGCAGAGCCCATGCCGTCGAGCACCGTCACCTGCTGGCGCACCATGCCGCGCACATTCTCGTAGGCCACGTACATCTCGACCACCTTGTGGCGCAGCGCCTGGAAGGTGGCGAGCGCCACGCCGAACTGCTCGCGTGTGCCGAGGTACTCGATGGTCTGCTCGATCATCGCGCCGATGGCGCCGACCATCTGCGCGCACGACAGCAGCGCGCCGACCGCGTTGGCGTGGTCCACCAGCGGGCGGACCGCGGCGCCGCTCAGCAGCACGGCGGCCTCGGGCAGCGCGAGGCCCTCGACGTCGATGTCGGTGGTGTGGCGCGCATCGATGCCCGTGTAGCTGCGTGCGGCGCCGGCCAGCACGGCGCGCGGCAACAGCACCAGCGCGTCCTTGCCGTCCAGCGCGACGAGCGCCAGCAGGTGCGTCACGGGTTCGGTGAGGTCTGCGCCGCGCAGGCTGCCCTGCAGCACCACGCGTCCGCCTTGCAGGCGGGCGGCCGGCGTCACGTCGTCGACAGCGAGCACCGGGCAGACCGAGGCCTCGCCGCTCGCGATCTCGCCCAGCAGCGTTTCAGCGGCGGGGTTGCCGCCGATGTGCGACAGCAGCGTGGGCACCACGGCGCAGCGTTCGACCAGCGGCGCGGCCAGCGCGTGGCGTCCGGCCGCCTCGGCGATGGCGGCGATGTCGCCCAGCGAGGCGCCGGCACCGCCGCTGGCTTCGGCCACCAGCACGGCCTGCCAGCCCAGGCCCAGGAACTGGCGCCAGGTTGCGCTCGATGCATCGGCATCGGCATCGGCGGTAGTGGTGGCAGCGGCGGCAACGCGCAGCGTCGTGTCGTAGAGGTCGCCGGGGAACATCGGCTCTGCGTGGAATGGCATGGATTCAGGCTCCGAAAAGGTCGCGCGCGATGACGTTCTTCTGAACTTCGCTGGTGCCGCCGGCGATGGTGCGCGAGCGGTAGAAAAGATAGGTGTGCACGAGCTCGCGCTGCAGATCGACATCCTGCTGCGCGTCGACGCCGGTGGCGGCCACCAGCCGCGCCGCGTGCGCCGGGCCCGCGATGTCGAACGCGATGCCGATGATCTGCTGCGAGAGCTCCGAACAGTAGAGCTTGAGCGCTGACGACTTGGAGGCCGCGAGCGTGCCCTGCATTTCTTCCTGGATGGCGCTCAGCAGCATCTCGCGTGCGCCCTTCACGCCGGCCTGCGCGAGGTAGAGGCGCTCCAGCAGCACGTGGAAGCTGGGCGATGCAGCGGCTGCGGCATTGGCGTCGCGCCGTGCCACCAGCAGCTCCTCGACCTGCTCGGCGAGCCGCGCCAGCCGCGGCACGGTCGCGGGCGACAGGCGTTCGCGGTCGAGCAGGAACTTGGCGCACTTCCAGCCCTCGCCTTCGGCGCCGACCAGGTTCTCGCACGGCACGCGCACGTCGTTGAGGAACACCTCGTTGACGTGATGCCAGTGGTCGATGGTGGGAATCGGGCGCACCTCGATGCCGGGCGTGTTCATCGGCACCAGCAGCAGCGAGATGCCCGCCTGCTTGCGCCCCTCATTCGAAGTGCGCACCAGCGTGTACATCATGTCGGCCTCCTGCGCGTGCGAGGTCCAGATCTTCTGGCCGTTGAGCACGTAGTGGTCGCCGTCGCGGCGCGCGGAGGTCTTGAGCGAGGCCAGGTCGGAGCCGGCGCCGGGCTCCGAATAGCCCTGGCACCACCACTCGCTGCCGTCGAGGATGCGCGGCAGGAACCGTGCCTTCTGCGCCTCGGTGCCGAAGTGCAGGATCACCGGGCCGATGTGGCCCAGGCCGTGGTGGTACTGCGGCGGGCAATCGGCCTGCGCGGTGATCTCCTCGAACAGGTAGCGCTGCTGCAGGTCCCAGCCGGTGCCGCCATGGGCCACCGGCCAGTTGGGCGCGGCCCAGCCGCGGGCGAACAGCTTCTCTTGCCAGATGCGGTATTCGTTGCGCGTGATCTTCTGGTTGCTGCGCACGAAGCGCTTGAGTTCTTCCGGGCACTGCTCGGCGGCGAACTGGCGCAGCTCCTCGCGGAACGCGGCGTAGGGATCGGTCTGTGTTGGCGTTGTCATGTATCGGTGTGCTTGTTTTCGAAAGCGGTCATCGGGTCTTGTTCAGTCGAGCTGGATGCGGCGCTCGCGGATCACCGGCGCCCAGCGGTCGTGCTCGGCGCGCAGGTAGGCCGCGAACTCCGGTTGCGTCATGAGGCGCGGCTCCACGCCGGCGCGCTCGAGGGCCGCGCGCACTTCGGGTGTCTCGAGCACCGCGCGCAGGTCGGCGTAGATGCGTTGCTGCAGTTCTGCAGGCGTCTTGCTCGGAAGGAAGAACCCGAACCAGCCGCCCGCGGCGAAGCCCGCAAGCTGCGGCACGCCCGAGCGCGCGATGGGCACGACCTCGGGCATCCGCGCCACGGGCGCGTCGCTGGCAACGCCGAGCGCCTTGAGCCGGCCGGCGCGCACATAGGACATCGAGGCGGCCGAATCGAACATGGCCTGCACCTGGCCGCCCAGCAGGTCGTTCAGCGCAGGACCGTTGCCGCGGTAAGGCACGTGCACGATGTCGATGCCCGTCAGCGAGGCCAGCAGCTCGGCGGCGATGTGCGGGCTCGATCCGTTGCCGGAGGACGCGAACACGACCCCTTTTGGATTCGCCTTGGCATAGGCGATCAGCTCGGGCACTGTGTTCACGGGCAGCCTGGCCGACACGAACAGCACGCTCGGCGCGTCGGCCACGATGGTGACCGGCACCAGCGCGGCGGGGTCGTAGGGGAGGTTCTTCATCAGCAGCGGATTGCCGATGTAGCCGAAGGCGGTGAGCAGCAGCGTGTAGCCATCGCCCGGCGCACGCGCGGCCGCGGCGGTGCCGATGGAAGTCCCTCCCCCGTTGCGGTTGTCGATCACCACGGGCTGGCCCCAGCGCGCCGACAGCGCCGGGGCGACGATGCGCGCGAGGTTGTCGGTCAGCCCGCCGGCCGCGTACGGAACGATGAGTTGCACCGGCTTGTCGGGAAACGCCAGGGCCATGGCCGGCAGCGCGGCAAGCGCGCCGCAGCACATCGCGAGAAGGAATCGTTGAAGGACTTGCATCGCTGGATCTCGAAGGAAGTTTACTTAACGGCCGGTAAGTTACGAATCGGGTTTACCCTTCCAGGCGATGCGGCGCGCGTAGGCGCCGCAGCGTCGCCAAGCTTCAGCGCTTCGGTGTCGCGCGCAGGCCGCCGAAGGCCATGTCGAGGTACTGCTCGATCACTTCGCGGGTGCTCAGGCGGCCCTTGGGCGAATGCCAGCGGCAGATGTGGTTGAGCATCGACAGCAGCATGCGTCCGGCGATGGCGGGGTCGACCTTGCGCACCTCCCCCTTGGCGATGGCTTCGGCGATGCAGTCGCGCAAGAGGTGCTCGTATTCGTCGCGCAGGTAGACGGCCCCCGCGCGCGGATCGCCCTCGCTGCCGGACCAGAACGCGTTGGAGCCCGCGATCCAGGAATTGCGGCTGCGGTCCAGGAAGTCGGCAGACGACTCCATGAACAGGCGCACCTTGTCCAGCGGACTCTTGCCGCGGGACATGGCCTCGCGCACCGAGTCCACCAGCGCCTGCATCGACTCCAGCACGATGCGCTCGTACAGCGCTTCCTTGTTGGGGAAGTGGTAGTAGAGCGCGGCCTTGGTGATCTTGGCCTCGTCGGCGATGTCGCGCAGCGAGGTGCCTTCGTAGCCCTTCTTGGCGAAGAGCCGGCAGGCGATTTCGGTCAGCTGCTCCTGGCGCACGTCGGACTTGCGCCTGGAGCCCCGTTCCGGATCTGCCGCCTCGGCGACGTTGGACAGGGTTGCCATGGGCGAAGGTCCTCTTGAAATTCTTGGCGTGGGAGCTTGCGGGGGCAGCGGCTGAACAGCCATGCACTCGGTCCGCAATCGATCAAAAAATAATAGCACGCACCATGTAGCCGCAAGGCCCTGGTGCCGTGTGCCATCAGCGTCCGGTGTAGACGGGGGCGCGCTTCTCGAGGAAGGCGCGCTGCGCTTCCTTCGCGTCTTCCGTCTTCGACAGCGCCACCGTGTTGCCCTGCTCGTAGCGGTAGGCATCGCGCGACGGCATCACCTGCGTCATGCGGGCCGCTTCCTTGGCCAGGCGCAGCGCGATCGGGCTCTTGGAGGCGATCTCGGCGGCGATCTCCATCGCGTAGGGCATGAGCTCGTCGGCCGGCAGGCAGGCTTCGACGAGGCCGAGGCGGTACAGCTCCTGGCCGGTGACCTTCATGCCCGTGTAGAACATGCGCCGCGCGCGCGAGCGGCCGAATACCTCCTGCAGGAAGGTCACGCCGCCGGCCAGGCCGACGTTGATCTCGGGCATCGAGACGAAGGCGTCCTCCGACGCCACCCAGATGTCGGAGGCCATGACGAGGCCGAAGCCCGCGCCCATGGCCGGGCCGTTGATGGCCGCGATGACGGGCTTGGAGCACTCCACCACCGCGTAGTACGACTCGCGCACCAGGCGGTTGTGGCGGCCGTAGGCGCCGGGCGTGGCGCCGAGGTTGGGCCGCTCGCGGATGTCCGCGCCGGCCGAGAAGGTCTTGCCGCTGCCAGTGAGCACGATGACCGAGACGTCGTCGCGGTCGGAAAGCTCGTCGAACACCTGCGTCAGCTCGCTGCGCAGCTCGGCGTTCTGGGCATTGACCGGGGGGCGATTGAGCGTGAGCACCGCGATCCGGTCCTTGACCTCGAGCAGCAACGTATTGAAAGTCATCATGTCTCCTTGGGCGTCCTTGAACATATTACCTGTCGCACGGTAAGTTATTTTGAGGCACACGGCGCTCTTTTGGCAACTGCCGCGGCCCAGGACAGGTCGCGGTCGGGACAGCTGCACCGAAGCCATCTACGCCAGAGGGGCCGATGCGGGGCCGCATGTGCGTCGCGCAATCCAGGCGCTCATAATGCCGGCGACCCATGCCAGAGGTCACCTCGAACCCCGAGGCTCCGCGCCCTCCAGCCGGGCCGGCCGCTCTCCTCTCCTGGCATTTACGGGACGACATCATGAGCGCACTCCACATGTTTCTACCGGCGTGCGAGCCAGCGCGCAGCGAGATGCTCGCGCAGCTGGTGAAGACGCACCACGTACCCCGCCACCTCGTCAAAGGCATCGTGCCCAGGAGCCATGGCGCGCGCATCGAGACCACTTCGGCCGATGCGCCGCAAGGCCAGCAACAGGCGCAGCAAGCGTCGCCGCAGGACTCCGAGGCACCGGCCGCAGAGGAATAATTGCCGCGCAAACCTCCAGCCGTCGGGATGGGGGAATCTCCTACAGCGCGACAGTGCTGCAACCGATCCATGCGTCTCCCCCGCAGAGCGACACCCCCTCCCTGGGCTCTGCAAGCAAACGCCGGCGCTTTCCCAGAGGTGCCGTCAAGGAGATATTCATGGCAGCCACTTCCATTGCCACCGTGATCTCGTCGGATCGCGTCGAGGGGACAAGCGTCTACAACGCATCGGGCGACAAGCTCGGCTCGATCGACGACCTCATGATCGACAAGCTCACGGGCCAGGTCCGCTATGCGGTGCTGGAGTTCGGCGGCTTCCTCGGCATGGGCACCGACCGCTATCCCATTCCGTGGAGCATGCTCAAGTACGACACCTCTCAGGACGGCTACGTGGTGCCGCTGGACAAGGCCACGCTCGAGAAGGCGCCGCGCTACACCGACGACCAGGTGCCGGACTACGACGACCGGTACAGCGACACCATCAACAAGTACTACGGCTTCTGACGCGGCGATCGCGGGTCCGCCAGGCGGATCCGCGCGCCGGACGTGATCGGCAGCTTCAGGAACTCCTTCAGCTGGCGCAGCACGATGTCGTTGCGACTGGCCGACTGGGAGGCCACGCAGTCGCGCGGCACCACCACGGAGAGGTCGCGCATTCCGGCCTCGCTCGCCGTCACGAGAACGCACTGATCGCTCGCCACGCCCGTAAGGATGAGGCGATCGGCGTCCAGGTGCTGCAGCAGCAGTTCGAGCGGCGTGCCGAAGAACGCGGACTGCTTGGGTTTGAGCAGGAAGTAGTCGTCGGCGTCGGGAATCAACGCATTCGCGATCGCCGCACCGGCGCCGCCCTGTGCCAGCGCCTGGTCCACCAGCACGCGGAAATCGGAGCGCCAGCGGCCCCGGTTGTCGTTCGCGTAGATCACCGGCACGCCGGCCTTGCGGCACCGCGCCTTCAGCGCCGCGATGGGCCGCGCGATCCGCGCAGCGCGCACGAGCAGCTTTTCCGCATCGGGGAAATCCCAGCAACTGATCATGTCGATGATCAGCAGCGCGGTGTGGCCCGCGGCGCTTTCGTCGGCGAGCACTCCTGGGGATGCGGCAGATCGGGAAGGCATGCGGCCATTTTTTCATCTGCGGCATTCGTGTGCGCAGCGGCAGCGCCATTCGCGGCCTCGTCCGACATCGCATGGCGGCGCAGCGCGGCGGGCCCGCGCTTTCGCACGGAAGAACGTCGGTCTTTTCCGCCCTGCCCTCGACCACGAGCCCGGAGTCTTCCGATGAAAAGTACCGTCAGTGATTCGGTTGTCCAGCGTGGCGCCATCACCGCCTGAGGAGAAGCGGCCGTGTCCACGCGCCTTTCGATCGCACGCACGCGCGAGGCGCTGCTCGAGCTGAAGAAGGCGACCGACCGATGCCGCGAATGCCCCCTCGGGGCGCGCGCCACGCAGGCCGTGTGCGGCGAGGGCCGGGTTCGCTCGGCCATCATGGTGGTCGGCGAACAGCCCGGCGACAAGGAGGACGTGCAGGGCAGGCCTTTCGTCGGCCCGGCCGGCAAGCTCTTCGACCGGGCGCTGGACGAACTGGGCTGGACGCGCGAAGAGCTCTACGTGACCAATGCGGTCAAGCATTTCAAGTACGAGCTGCGCGGCAAGCGGCGCATGCACAAGACGCCGGCCCAGCGCGAGGCCGAAGCCTGCCATCACTGGCTGCAGGACGAGATCGATCTCGTGCGGCCCCCTGCCCTCGTCGCCCTGGGCGCCACGGCAGCGCGCGCACTTCTCGGACGGCAGGTGGCGGTGACGAAGGAGCGCGGCCGCTGGCACGACGACCCATCGGGACGGCCCGTGTTGGTCACCCTGCATCCCTCCGCATTGCTGCGCGGCGCCCCCCAGCAGCGCGACGAGGCCTGGCAGGCGTGGCTGAAGGACCTGGGGGTGGCGCTGCCGCGTAAGGCGAAGGACTGACACGAGCGGTGGGCCGTTTCTCACACGCACGGCCCGCGAATCCTGCAGATTGAAGACTGCCCAGTTTCGACCCCGAAGGACTTCCATGACTGCCAGCATTCCCCGCTCCCCGGGCACACCCGACTCGAGCGACGTCGTCGATCGGCTTCTCACCTTCGCATACCGCGGCTGGATCGTTTCCTGCGGCACCCAGCGCATCGATGGCGGCCTCTACAGGCCGGTCGTGTTTTGCCGTCCGGACGAGCCGGGAGAAAAGGACGCCAGGCTTCCTGCCGACACGGACAACGCGGCCTATGCAAGCGAGGCCGAGGCGCTGCGCCATGGAGAGCAGCAGGCCATGCGGTGGGTCCACGACCGCACCGGGGGACAGGGCGAGTTCTGAACGATTCGCCCCTCCGCGAGACCCGATGCGGGCGCGTTCAGGCGTGCACCGGCTCGGAGATCCCGCACAGCGCCTCGGCGGCGGGCTCGACCCTGCGCTCCTTCACCGCCACGTCGGCGAGGGCCACGATTCCCACGAGCCGCTTCTCGCGATTCACGATCGGCAGGCGCCGAATCTGGTGCTGGGCCATGAGCTGCGCCGCGCGTTCGACGGGCTCGTCGTCATAGGCCCATTGCACACCCGTCGACATGACGTCGCGGACCTTGACCTTGCCGTCCAGGCCTTCCGCCACGCCCCTGATGGCGATGTCGCGATCGGAGATCGTTCCGATCATGCGATCGTCCTCGCCCACCGGCATCATCCCGAAGTCGCCGTCGCGCATGGACTGCGCGGCCTCGATGAGCGTCGCGTCGGGGTGAACGACCTTCACGTCCTTGCTCATGACGTCCTTGATCTTGTGCATTTGAAACTCCTGTGAAAAGAAACAGAAACGGCGCGCACGCGCGAGCCGCACATCACGTGGAGTTGCAGCGCATTCCACGCATCCGTTCAACTTAGGCCCATCCCGCATGCGGTCTGTAGGACGGCGGCGAACAACCCGGCGGCCGGACCTTCCCAGCCGCGGCGTCCATTGGCGGCGACTGCCTACACCCGCATGGGGGTGTGGCGTCGTGCGCTCGCGCGAGAGGATCCCTACGATGGCCTCGTCCAAGTGTTGCAGGAGGCTCGCATGCAAATACGGCGACATCGAATCCTCATCCACCACCGCCGCCCGTTCCACCTTCATGTTCTCGGCACGTTGGCGATATTGGCAGTGCTGCTGACCTCGTCGATGGCAACGCATTCGCAACGCCACCAGATCCTGGTCGCCGCCGACGCGCCGGCCATCGAGGCGCAGGCCGCCACCGGGCAGCTCGATCCGGCCGACAGCGCCCTGCTGCGCGACATTGCCGAGGCCAATCTGGCGGAGATCGAATCGGGCCAGCTCGCCCTCGAGAGAGCGCAGAGCGACCAGATCCGGCAGTTCGCGCGGACCATGGTCGACAACCACACGCAGGCCATGAAAGAGACCGAACTCTTCGCAAGGGAAAAGAACATCCGGCTGCCTTCGGTTCCGGGCGCACGATACGCCGTCGCCCTTGCCGAACTCAAGGTGCTCAAGGGCGCCGCTTTCGACCGGCAGTACATGTCGCAGTCCGGCTTCGGCCAGCACAAGGCGACCGTCGAGCTGCTGCAGAAGACCCAGTCGACGGCAAAGGATCCGGAGCTGAAGGCCCTGGCCGTGAAGCTGCTCCCGATCGTCCAGAAGCAGCTGCAGTACGCCACTTGAGACGTGGCGGCCTACTGCGCACGCTCGCGCGCAGCCGCCCAGCGCGGATCGGTGTCGCGCCCTTCGTACTCGCGATCGATTTCGTCGATCAGCTTTTCGGCGTTCTTCGGATCGACCGCCGCGAGGATGGCGTCGATCTTCGCCTCCACCCGGTCATTGCCCTCCTTCGATTGAGGAGAGCCGACGTACAGGAGAAAGGCCAATCCGCCGATCTGCCACAGCAGCTGCAGGAACTCCGACTGCCAGTTCTCCAGCGTGTCGCGGCCCATCTGCATCGCATAGCCTGCGAACTCGACGGGGTGGCCGAACTGCTTCTGTTCGTCCACGTAGGCAAACCAGCCGAACACCCAATGCCCGAGCAGCGAGACCAGGAAGAAGCCCAGAGTGACCCAGCCATATCCGTAGAGTTTCCAGATGGATTTCTTCACGCTTCTTCCTTCCGGTTGTTGTGTGCCGGGATTTATCGGACCGTGGGAAGACGGGCCGTGAAGGCTGCCGCCTGAAGCGCGTGATCGGTCCGTCCTACGCCTCGGGCACGCCGGCTCCCAAGCGCTGCGCGAGCCGGGCGGCGTCGTGCGGGGCATGCACCTTGATGTCGTTGTCGAAATAGCAGAACACGTCGCGCATGCCGCGCCGCGCCGGACGCGGCGAGGCCAGCCTCGCTCCTGCCAGCTGCCGGCCATGGCGCCATGCGTCGATGCGCGCGGCCCACTTCGCGAGCGCTTCGTCGCTGTAGCCGCTCGCATAGAGTTCCTTGTCGCCGTGCAGCCGAAGGTAGACGAAGTCGGCGGTGATGTCCTCGATCAGCGGCCAGCGCCCGGCCGTGTCGGCGACCACGAGCGCGACCTCGTGGTGGCGCAGCATCGCCACGAAGTCGGGCGTGGCGAAGCTCGGATGCCGCACTTCGATCGCATGCCTGATGCGAAGCCCGCGCGGCGCTTGCAGGAAGCTGCGCCCGTCGACGCGCTCGTCGTGCAATTGCGCAAGCCCCAGTGCCGAGCGAGCGTCGCGCGGCAGTACCGACAGGAAGGCGTCGATGCGCTCGGCGTCGTAGGCCAGGCGCGGCGGCAACTGCCACAGCACCGGCCCCAGCTTGGCGCCCAGCGCGAGCACGCCCGAAGCGAAGAAGTTCGCCAGGGCGATCTCCGCGTTCTCCAGACGCATCATGTGCGTGATGTAGCGCGAACCCTTGACCGCGAAGAGAAAGTCCTCCGGCGTCTGCTCTCGCCACGCCTCGTACGACTCGGGCCTCTGCAAGGAATAGAAGGAGCCGTTGATCTCGATGGTCGACACCTTCCTCGATGCGAATTCGAGTTCGCGGCGCTGCGCAAGCCCCCGCGGATAGAACTTGCCGCGCCATGGCGCGTACTTCCATCCGGAGATCCCGATGCGTGTTTCGCCCGGCATGGCGCTTCCATACGCCCCGCCGCGACGTCCTCAGGGTGCGCTCGCCGCCATGTTGCGGCATTCCTGCGCGCAGCTCCTGCAGGCCGTCGCGCATGCCTGGCAGTGATCGTGGTCATGGCTGGCGCATTCGTCGCCACAGGCACTGCAGACCTCGGCGCACAGCCCGCAGGCGGCCCTGGCGTGCACGCTGCCGCGGGCCATCAGCGATGCGCAGAGCCTGCACATGGCCTCGCAGTCGGTGTCCAGCGCGATGCACGCGGCCAATGATTTCACGTCCGGTTCGCGCAGGCATGCCGCCGCGCAGCGGCCGCATGCAGCGGCACAGGCATTGCACGCGGCAATGCATCGATCGAAGAGTTCCTGGGTCATCGAAGTCCTTCCTTGCGTTGCGGCAAGAGATCCGTTGCGGCGCGCAACGGGCGGGGCCCGGGCTCCCGGGGTGCATCGGTCGGCGCGCTTCCTGGTGCACTTCCGGAAATCGGCCATCGCGAGCGCCGGTCGTCCGGGCCAAGCCAAGGTTCGGCGCGCGCCGCGCGCGCCATGTCGGACAGATGCGGACGCAGCGGTCGGCTGCCGTCGAAAAACGGGCTCGCGCAGTTGCCGGTTGCCGGCTCCTTCGCCTGCATCGAAAAAGCGCAGCGCTCCTACATTCTTGCGACACGGGCGGATGAAGAACACCCCTTTCACCTCGAAAGGAACGCACATGACCGACCCACGCAAGGCGGCGCCGCGCCCGCCGTTTTCCACCCCCGAACAGCAGCCGCCCGGACTCCAGTCCCGCATGGACCCGCCGCCAGACTCCGGCGAGAACTCGTACGTGGGAAGCGGCAAGCTGCAGGGCAAGGCCGCGCTGATCACGGGCGGCGACAGCGGCATCGGGCGCGCCGTCGCGCTCGCCTTTGCGCGCGAGGGCGCCGACGTGCTCATCTCCTACTTGGCCGAAGAAGAGGAAGATGCGCGCGTCACTGCCCAATGGGTCGAGCGCGCGGGGCGCAGCTGCGTCTGCGTGGCGGGCGACATCCGCGAGGAAGCGCACTGCCGGCGGCTCGTGGACACGGCCATCGAACGCTTCGGCAAGCTCGACGTGCTCGTGAACAACGCGGCATTCCAGATGAGCCACAAGTCGCTGGACGAGATCTCCGAGGAAGAGTTCGACCGGACCTTCCGCACCAACGTCTACGCCACCTTCTTCCTCAGCAAGGCAGCGGCCGCGCACATGAAGCCGGGCAGCTCGATCATCAGCACGGCCTCGGTCAACGCCGACAAGCCCAACGCGACCCTCGTGGCCTACGCGGCCACGAAGGGCGCGATCCAGAACATGTCCGGGGGCATGGCGCAACTGCTCGCCGAAAAAGGCATCCGGGTGAACTGCGTGGCGCCCGGTCCATTCTGGACGCCGCTCATTCCTTCCACGATGCCGCCCGACAAGGTCAGGGAATTCGGCAGCCAGACGCCGCTGAAGCGACCCGGCCAGCCGGCCGAGCTGCAGGCCGTGTACGTGCTTCTCGCCTCGGACCAGGCAAGCTACATCTCAGGCGCCACCATTCCGGTGACGGGCGGGGTGCCCTTCATCTGAGGCGCGGCGCGAAGGCCGCCTGCCGGTCTGCCGCATGCGCGCAGCAGGCCGGGGCGGCTCTTCGCATGACTGCAGCTCAGGCCTTGGCACTGCGCATCTGGTCGCGCAGGGACTTGATCTGGTCGTGGTTGCGCTTGGCGCCGTCGGCCTGGCGCTGCACCACGGCACGCACGTCCGCCGGGAGTTCCTGCTTGAGTGCCTTGCGATAGCGCGCGACCGCCGCGTCCTCGCCGCGTTCGCATTCCTCCAGCATGGACAGCGGGCTGTCCGCGCCGACCTTGCCCTTCACGTGCACCCAGCCGCGGTGCATGGCGCCGGCGACCGTGCCGCCGTCATCGACTTCGCCTCCGTACTGCCGGATGAGCCCCGCCAGTTCCGATGCAGCGCTGGCGCACTGGGCGGCGCGCTCACGGAACACCTGCTTCAGTTGCGCCGAGTCGACCTCTTCCGCGCAGGCGCGGAAGCCGTACTCGCCGTCGCGCGTGTTTTCCAGGAGATCGTCGAGCACGTCCACGACCTGGTCGTTGGGAATGACGCTGGTGGTGGTGCCGTTGGTTGTGTGGGTGTAGCTGGTCATGAAATCGCTCCATGCAAATGCCGGGCAGCCGTACCCCGGCGGGGTTGAAGAAAAGGAAAAGGAAGAACTGCAATGAAGCTTCATCGTGTGCCGCTCGCGTGCGGCTCGTGTCGTCTACACCCGATGGCGGCTGTAAGCCTTCTCCGAGGCGCAGCATCCCGCGCGCGGAAACCGCCGCTTCATGCAACCAGCCTCCCCGCGGAAATGGAGAAGTCGCCCGGATCGAGTTGCGCGAGGATGGCGAACAGCTCGTCCACGCGGTGCGCGCAGGTGTGGCGGGCGAGCACCGTGGCAAGGCCGTGCTGCGCCAGCGAATCGGCGAATTCGCGGTCCCCGAGCACGTCGCGCAGATGGTGGCGCATTGCGGTGCCGTCGTTCGCGACGAGGAAATCGCGGCCCGGCGTGAACAGCGCCTCGGTGTCGTGCCAGGGCGCGCTCACCAGTGGAATGCCGCACGCCAGCGCCTCGAACATGCGGATGGTGGGAACGCCGCGCAGCGCTTCCACGTGGGGCCGGTGCGGCAAGTGCACCGTCATCCGGTGGCGCGCGAACACGAGCGGCACCTTGTAGTTGGCGATCCATCCACCGTACTCGATGCCGGCCCCGCTCAGGCGGTCGATCGCGGGATCGGGGTAGCGCACGCCATACACCAGGGCCTTCAGCCCGAGGTCGCGCACCGGTCCGAGCAGGAATTCGTCGAGCTCGGCCACGCGCGCGTCGTCGCCCCAGTTGCCGACCCACACCAGGTCGCCGGTGCGCGCCACCTCGGGGCGTGGATGAAAACGCCGCACGTCCGCGGCCTCGTGCCACGTCCACGCATCGCGTGCCCAGCCCTTGCTGCGGTACAGGTCGCGAGTCACGTCGCCGCAGGCCAGCGCGCCGTCGTAGTGGGTGAGGTCGTAGGCGGCCATGGATTTTTCGTCCGTCACCGCGCGGTGATGCGTGTCGTGGAACAGCAGGCGATAACGGCCGCCGTCGCGCCGGTGCAGGCCGATGCGGCGCACCAGCGCAGGCTCGTTCCATTCGTGCACGAGCACGACGTCCGCACCGTCGAGCACGGCATCGAGGTCGAGCGTCGCGCGGTCGTACGGCGTGCTTTGCAGTTCCGGGTAGGCGCGCGCGAAGCCTTCCACAGGCCTGCGGCCGTGTGCGGCCTCGAGGTTGGCCCGGCTCCAGCCGCGGCGCGGTTCGTACACGGCCACTTCGTGGCCTCGTGCGACAAGCTCGCTGCAGATGCCGCGCAAGAAGTGAGCATTGCCATGGTTCCAATCGGAAACGAGTGAATGGCAGAACATCACGAAGCGCATGAAATCTCCCTGTTTTGCTGTTTGCTGTTGGACGGCAAGGTGGAAGCAACGGGATCGACGGACCCCGGCCTCCCTCAGTGCCTGCGCCGCGCCGCGAGATAGCCCGCCGCGGCGGCCAGTGCCAGGGCGCCTCCCGCCACGACGATGCCCGCTGCCAGCCCCGGAATCTCCGGGCGGGGCGGCGTGCGTTGCGCGGTGGCGCGCGCCGGTGCGGGCGCCGCGGACACCGGCATCGACTTCGACACGCTCACCGACACCGGATCGCTCGCCGGGAACGACTCTTCGATGCCGTGGTCGATCGCGTCCTCGTGTGGCATCTCGGTCACGGCCCGGGCAGGCGACGTCCCGTCGCTGTGCGCGGGTGGAGCGGAGTGATCCTCCGACGTGGGGAAGCGGAAGGCGCGGTCCTCGTCCGGGGTGCTGCTGGTAGTGGGGGTGCTCATGGAAGGACTCCTGGATATGGTTCGGCTTCGGATCAGACTGCCGGTCTATCCAAGCACCGCAGGGCCGTGTGTGGGAGCCCGGGGGCAGCGCCTGTAGGAGCGGCGGACTAGGGCCGGCCGCACGGGCGCGACGGGAAAAAAAGCCCTGCCGGTATGGGTGCGCTCCGACGCAAAGACGGGATTCCGGGACGCGGTGGCCGTCGCTTCCGGACGACGCCTCCACGGGGCCGGCGCAACCAGCATCAGGGCCCCCAGGAGGAATACGCCCATGGACCGACTTTTCGCTTCGTTCGCCAACCAGGTCGCGCGCATCGCGGGAAGCCCGACGACCTTCCTGCTCTGCGTTGCGGTGGTGGTGGTGTGGGCCGCCACGGGGCCCATGTTCGGCTTCTCGGAGACCTGGCAGCTGATCATCAATACCGGTACGACGATCGTGACGTTCCTGATGGTGTTCCTGATCCAGAACACCCAGAACCGCGACGGCCTGGCGCTGCAGACCAAGCTCGACGAACTCATCCGCTCGTCCGACGCGCAGGACGAATTCATGGGCATCGAGAAGCTCACCGACAAGGAACTCGTCGTGCTGCACCAGAAGTGCGAGGCGGCTGCGAGACAGAGCCAGGCCACGCTGGATCGCGCGCTCGCCGAACGCCGCAGGCGCGGCCACGTGGGCGTGCCCAAAGGCGAGCGCCAGGAGCAGCCCGAAGGCCGGCATCGCGGCATGGGCGGACCTTGAATTCGAGCGGCCGAGACCGAATAATGGGCCGCAGGCCCTGCCCCTGCAGCCCGCATTCGTATCCGCCGCGCTCCTTGTTCATTCATCCCTTTCGAGGAGATCGTCTTGACAATGAAGATCGCGCAGATTGCGCCACTGTACGAAGCCGTTCCGCCCAGGTTTTATGGCGGCACCGAAAGAGTCGTCGCGCACCTTGCCAATGCGCTGGCGGACCTCGGCCACGAGGTCACGCTGTTCGCCTGCGCCGATGCGCGCAGCCGCGCGAAGGTGGTGCCAATGCGCGCCCGGGCACTGCGGCTGGACCCCGCGCCGCTGAAGTCGGACCTGGCCAGCCACCTGACCATGCTCCACGAGGTTCGGCGCCGCGCCGGCGAGTTCGACGTGCTTCATTTCCACGTCGACCTGGTGCACTTCCCCTTCTTCGAGGACATGGCCGAGCGCACGCTGACCACGCTGCACGGGCGGCTCGACATCGCCGACCTGCCCGAGGCCTACATGCGCTGGAACAGGTATCCGCTGGCATCGATCTCGCGCCACCAGCGCCGCCCCCTGCCCTTCGCCAACTGGCTCGCGAACGTGCCGCACGGGATCGATGAATCGGCCTACGCATTCGGACAGGGCACGGGCGGCTACCTGGCGTTCCTCGGCCGCATCTCGCCCGAGAAACGGCCGGACCGCGCCATCTCGATCGCCAGGAAGGCGGGCCTGCCGCTGCGCATCGCCGCCAAGGTGGACCCCGCCGACCGGCACTATTTCGAGCAGGAGATCCGCCACCTGCTCGGAGACCCGCTGGTCGAGTTCATCGGCGAGATCGGCGACGAGGACAAGGCCGCCTTCCTCGGCGGCGCGCGGGCGCTGCTGTTTCCCATCGACTGGCCGGAGCCCTTCGGGCTGGTAATGATCGAAGCCATGGCCTGCGGCACGCCGGTGATCGGCTGGCGCTGCGGATCGGTGCCCGAGATCGTCGAGGACGGCGTGAGCGGCGTGATCGTCGAGAGCGAGGCGCAGGCCGTCGCGGCGGTGCACGAGATCGACCGGCTTGACCGCCGCCTCGTGCGGCAGGCCTTCGACAGCCGCTTCTCCGCGCGCGCCATGGCAACTGCCTACCTGGAACTCTATGCGCGCCTCGCGGGCGGCGGCAGCCCCATGCCGGAGAAGCAGCCGCCGCTGCCGGTTCTCCAGAAAGCAGCCTGAGACATGAGCACCGATGCAGAAGCCACTGCCGCCGACCAGGCCGAGCCGGCCACCGAGCGCGCCGTGCAGCAGGCCTTCGTCCTGAAGGAAGGCGACACCTATTTCGTGATGGACGCGCTAGGCGACGTGGGCGGAGGCGTCGACGGCCTGTTCCACAACGACACGCGCATGCTCTCGACCTTCACGCTGAGCCTCGACGCGCAGCGGCCATCGCTGCTTTCCAGCGGTGTGAGCCAGGACAACGTGTTCTTCGTCGCGAACCTCACGAACCATCCGCTGCCCGTGCTCGGCTCGACGTCGATGCCGCAGGGCGTGATCCACCTGGAGCGCAAGCGCTTCCTGTGGAACGCCCGCCTCTTCGAACGCATCCGGCTCGTGAACTACGGCGAGCAGGCGGCCCAGGTGCCGCTGGGCCTGCGCTTCGGTGCCGACTTCCGCGACATGTTCGAGGTGCGCGGGCAGCGCCGTGCCCGGCGCGGCGACTTCGACGCCCCCGAAGTGCGCCCCGACGGCGCGACGCTTCGCTATCGCGGGCTCGACACCCTCCTGCGCAGCGCCTGCGTCGACTTCTCCATGATCCCGCGCAGCATGGACGCCGGCAGCGCCGAATTCGATGTGCGGCTCGCCGCGCATGGCGAATGGACCTTGCATGTCGAAGTGGGGGAGCAGCCCGCGCGGCCGACGCCGCAGCGCTTTCGCGAAGCCTGCACGCTCGCACGGTGGCGCATGCGCGCGCGGCAGCGCAGGGGCGCCCGCCTGCAGAGTTCGGGGCGCCTGTTCCAGGCATGGCTGGAGCGCTCGCGCGCCGACCTGGCGCTGCTGACCACCGACCTGCCCACCGGGCCCTATCCGTACGCCGGCATCCCCTGGTTCTCCACGCCTTTCGGTCGCGACGCGATCGTGACCTCGTTCCAGACGCTGTGGATCGATCCGCGGCTGGCCGAGGGCGTGCTCACCTTCCTGGCGGCGAGACAGGCGCGCCAGACCTCCACCTTCCGCGACTCCGAGCCGGGGAAGATCATGCACGAGACCCGCAAGGGCGAAATGGCCGCCGTGGACGAGCTGCCCTTCGGCGAGTACTACGGCGGGGTCGACACCACGCCGCTGTTCGTGGCGCTCGCGGGCGCCTATGCGCGCCGCACCGGCGACCACGCCGCCATCGGGCGCATCTGGCCCTCGCTGTGCGCCGCCTGCGACTGGATGGAGCGCAACATGGCGCGCCACCCCGAGGGGCTGCTGGCCTACCAGCGCGGCGAGGCCAGCGGCCTCGTCAACCAGGGCTGGAAGGACAGCCACGATTCAATCTTCCACGCCGACGGGCGCACGCCCATGGGGCCCATCGCGCTGGTCGAGGTGCAGGGCTACGCGTACGACGCGTTCCTTGCGATGTCGACGATGGCCGAATGGCGCGGCGACGCGGCCGCGGTGCGCTGGCGCCGGCGCGCCGAGGCGGTGCTCGAGGCGGTCGAGAGATGCTTCTGGCTCGAGGACCAGCAGTTCTATGCACTGGCCGTCGACGGCCTGGGGATGCCCTGCCGCGTGCGCGCCTCCAACGCCGGCCATCTGCTGTTCTTCGGCCTACCGGACCAGGACCGTGCCGCGGCGGTGGGGCGGCAGCTGATGTCGTCCTCGTTCACCTCCGGATGGGGCGTTCGCACGCTGTCCACGGAGGCCGTGCGCTTCAATCCCATGTCGTACCACAACGGCTCGGTGTGGCCGCACGACACCGCCCTGTGCGCGGCCGGCCTGGCGCGGTACGGCGAACGCGAGGGCGTGATGCGCATCCTCGACGAGCTCTTCGAGTCCGCCGCGCATTTCGGCATGCGCCTGCCGGAACTCTTCTGCGGCTTCGACCGCCAGCCCGGCCAGGCCCCCGTGGCCTACCCGGTCGCATGCCTGCCGCAGGCGTGGGCGGCGGGTTCGGCGTTCATGCTGGTCCAGGCCTGCCTGGGCGTGGAGATCGACGGCATCCGCAACAAGGTGCGCATCGTGCAGCCGCGCCTGCCGGCGAACATCGAGCAGTTGCGCGTGGAGCGGCTGAAGGTCGGCCAGGGCCTTGTGGACCTGAGGTTCCAGCGCATCGGCAACCGCATCGTGGTTTCGGCGGAATCGCCGCCGCGCGGCCCGCACGTGGAGGTGGAGCTTTGCCTCTGACGCCCGCGACGGGTGTCTAGAGCCCGCCGACGATGGTTTTCAGCTCGTCGATCGACGCCGGTTTCGGCAGGTGCGCATTGAAGCCCGCCTCGAGCGCGCGGCGCACATCCGCGCGCCGGCCCAGGCCCGACATCGCGATCGAGCGCAGCTCGCGCGTTGCGGGCCGGCGGCGCACCTCCGCGATGAGCTGGAAGCCATCCATCTGCGGCATCCCGAGGTCGGACACCAGCAGGTCGTAGGTGTTCTTCTCGAGCAGGTCCAGCGCTTCCCTGGCGCTCTCCGCGACGTCGACGGTTGCGCCTTCCAGCCGCAACACCTCCGCGAACGGAATCAGCGCGTCGGCGTAGTCGTCCACCGCCAGCACGCGCCAACCTTTGAAATCGACCCCGGCCTGCGCCTGTGCCTGCGTTGCCGCTTGCTCGGCGCCCTTGCCTTCGAGCGGAAGCCATACACTGAACTCGCACCCTTTCCCGATGCCGGCCGAGAACGCCTTGACCCGCCCCTGGTGGGCATGCGCGAGTTCCTGCACCAGGGCCAGGCCGATGCCCATCCCGGCGTTGGACGGCGCCGCCTCGTCGACGGCCTGGTTGAACATGCCGAACACATGCGGCAGGAACTCGCCGGAGATGCCGCAGCCGCTGTCCGTCACGGTGAGCCTCGCGAATTCGCCCTCGGCCTCCACGCGGGCACAGATGCGCCCGCCCGCGGGCGTGAACTTGACGGCGTTGCTCAGCAGGTTCCAGGCGATCTGCTCCACGCGCACCCGGTCGCCATGGCACTCGATGCCCGGCTCGCAGTGCGTCTCCAGCACCAGCTTCTTCTCGGGCGCGGCTGCAACGGCGGCATTCGCGGCAGCCTGCACGATCTCGCCCAGGTCGACGCGCACCCGGTTCAGCCGCAACTTGCCGGTGCGGATGCGCGAGAGGTCCAGCAGGTCGTTGATGATGCGGGTCTGGCTGCCGACGGCGCGCTTGATGGTCTCGCTCACCCGCCGGACCTTGGCGCTTTCCGTGGCCACCGGCAGGTGCAGCAGCAGTTCCGCGTTCATCTGGATCAGGTTGAGCGGCTGCTTCAGCTCGTGCGACATCACCGCGAGGAACCTGTCCTTCAGCTCGTTGGCCATCTGTGCGTTCAGGCTCGCCTTTTTTTCCTTGACCAGCAGATGGTCCAGCGCAAGCTCATGCCGCTTGGTGCCGGTCATGTCCCGCGCGATCTTGGCGAAGCCGCCTCCCGCCCTGTCGTCCAGCAGCGTCATCACGCCGCTGCAGAAGAAGCGCGTGCCGTCCTTGCGCTGGTGCCAGCGCTCGTCTTCGGCGCGGCCGGACTGCGCCGCGTTGCGCATTTCCGCTTCGGGTACGCCGTGCGCGCGGTCCTCGGGTGTGAAGATGGTCGCGATCGGGCTGCCGATCATCTCTGCCTCGCCGTAGCCGAAGATGCGCTCGGCGCCGAGATTCCAGCTGGTGACGATGCCCTGCGGGTCGGCGGTGATGATGGCGAAGTCGCTCGTCGTCGCGGCCGCCCGTCGCAGCCGCTCCTCGCCCGCACGCACGCGCTCTTCCGCGGTCCGCAATTCGGTGATGTCGAAGAAGTTGAGGATGGCCCCCTCGATCCGGTCCTCGGCCGTCCGGTATGGAAGGATGCGCGCGAGGAAATGCCGCCCGTCGGCGCTCTTCACGTGGCGCTCGCTCGCGCGCAATTCCCTGAAGGCCAACGCCGTGTCCTCCGCCAGCTCGGGGTAGTCGAGCCGGGTCGTGATGTCGAACAGCGAGCGCCCCAGGTCCGAGGGAATCAGGTTGAAGAGGTTGCTCGCATGCGGCGTGTAGCGCTTGATGTGCATGCTCCGGTCGACGAACACGGTGGCGATCTCGGCCGAGGCGATCAGGTTCTGCAGGTCGTCGTTGATGTGCTCCCATTCCTCGACCTTGACCTTGAGTTCGAAGTTGACGGTCACCAGCTCCTCGTTCATCGACTGGAGCTCTTCCTTGCTCGTCTCCAGTTCTTCGCTGGCCGAACGCAGTTCCTCGTTGATGGCCTGCAGCTCCTCGTTCGAGGCCTTCAGTTCCTCGGTCGAGGTCTCGGAGCTCTCGATGGTGTCCTGCAGGTGGAGTTTGAGCTGCCTGATTTCCTCCTCGAGCTGGGCGATCAACTGTTCGCGCGCGGCATCGGGCGGTGCGCCATCGTCCGGCCGCGTGCTCTCCTCGGTCTCGTCGAAGACCACGAGGATCAGCTGCCTGCTCCCCGGCTCCTGCTGCACCGGTCGCACGGTGATGTTCAGGAACACCTGCCGGCCGTCTTCCTGGCGCAAAACGAGCCGCGCCTCGACGCTGCGCGACGACTGCGCCGACTTGAACAGCGCAGTGCGCAGTTCGAGCCGGATGTCCGGGCGCACGTTGTTCAGCAGGTTGTCCGAGGGCTCGCCGCTCGCGCGCTCGAGGAAGCGCCCGGCGCCGTTGGACAGATGAAGCACGTTGTGGTCGCCGTCGATCAGCACGCTGGGCGGCGAGAACTGCTCCAGCGCGCGCTGGTGCAGCTCGGCGAGGCTGGGCCGTTCGCCGCCGTTGCGCCTGGATGCGCGCAGTGCCTGCATGACGGGGCCGGTCGGCAGCGCGGGCGGTGCCTCGCTGATCACCGGCACGTGCCGTGCGGGCAGAAGCTCGGGGTTGACCTGGAAGATGCGGTGGCGCTTGTCGACGGCGGTGAACAGGTTCGCGGCCGCGTCGGTCGACTCGGAGGTGCCGAGGAACAGGAAGCCGCCCGGCTTGAGCGCGATGCGGAACATCCCGAGCACGCGGGCCTGGGCGTCGCGATCGAGATAGATCAGCAGGTTGCGGCAGCAGATCATGTCGAGCCGGGAGAACGGCGGATCGCTCAGCAGGTTGTGCTGCGCGAAGAGCACCGGCTCGCGCACCGAGGCCGACACGCGGAACTGGTCGCGGTCCTTCAGGAAGTACTGCCGCAGCCGGCCAGGCACGATGTCTGCCGCGATGCCTTGCGCATACACGCCCTTGCGGGCCGTGGCGATGGCGCGCTCGTCGACGTCGGTTGCGAAGACCTGGATGTCCAGCGGCTTCGACAACCGGTCGGCGTGCTCGCGCAGCAGCATGCTGATGGAGTACGCCTCCTCCCCGGTCGCGCATCCCGCCACCCAGACCCGCAGCTGCTCGCCCGGTTGCTTGCGCTCCACCAGCGGCCCGATGACCTCCCCGGACAATGCCTCGAAGGCGTCGCGGTCCCGGAAGAAGTTGGTCACGCTGATCAGCATGTCCTGCAACAGCGGCGCGGCCTCCTCCGGATGCTCCCGGAGGAAGTCGCGGTAGGCCGGCAGGTCGGCCAGCCGGTTCACCTGCAGCCGGCGCTCGATGCGGCGCAGCACCGTGGCGCGCTTGTAGTGGAGGAAGTCGTGCCGCGTGTAGGTCTTCAGCAGCGCCATGACCTCCTGCAGCGCCTTCTCGGCGAACAGCGACGAGGCAGGGCCTTCCGGCTCCTCCACCAAAGCGCCCACCTCGGACGCGTGCGGAAGTTGGATGTGGCGCGCGTTGCGCCATACATCGACCAGCCGCTCGCCCATCTGGTCGGCCGGAAGCACGAAGTCGACCATGCCGGTGGCGATGGCGGCCAGCGGCATTCCACCGTAGGTCGCGTCCTCCGGCGACTGGGCCATGGTCAGGCCCGCGTGCTCCTTGATTCGGGTGAGCCCGACCGCGCCGTCGCTGCCGGTGCCCGACAGGACGATGCTGACCGCGCGCTCGCGGTGCACCTGCGCCAGCGTGCGGAAGAAGACGTCCGCCGCGGTTGCGCGTCCATAGGGCCGCTCGCTCTGCGTGACCTGCAGGTTGCCGCCGTTCATCGTCAGTTCGACGCCGGGCGGAATCACGTAGATGTGATCGACCTCGATCGGCATCGTGCCGGCCGCCTGGGCCACAGGCAGGGCCGTCGTGCGCTGCAGGATCGCGGGGGCGCTGCTTTCATGGTCCGGCGACAGGTGCAGGATCACCACGAAGGCCATGCCCGGCCGCTCCGGCATGTGCTCGAAGAAGCGCATCAGCGCCTCCATTCCGCCGGCCGACCCGGCAAGGCCGACGACAGGGAAGCTCAGCGAACTTGGCGCCAGCGTCGCGGGCTCGGAGGAAGGCGCAGGGGCACCGGAGGTCTGGGAATCGGGCATTCGGGCTCGCAGAGAAAGTGCGGCATTCGGGAGCAACGATTTTGCGCCCAAGTCCGGCAACCCCGGTACGAACATTCCCTGCGCGGCGCCCGCCGTGGGGAGCGGGGGCGCCGTGCAAGCTCTCAGGCGGCCTGGATCTCGATGCGCCGCGCCTTCGCGTGCGCAGCCTTCGGAATCCGCAGCCGCAGCACGCCCTGCGCCAGTTCGGCGGTGACGTTCTGGGTGTCAAGCTCCTTGCTCAGCGTGAACACCCGCCTGAACCTCGCGAGGCCCACCTCCGTGTGGCTGGAGTTGAGCCCCTCGGGCGTTGTCAGGCTGGACTCGGCTTCGATGGTCAGCGTCGCGGCTTCCACGTGGAGGTTCAGCTTGTCGCGGGTCACGCCGGGCAGGTCGGCATAGAGCGTGATGCCGCCGCTGTCCTCGATCACGTCGACGGCTGGCGTCAGCGCGGCCTCGGCATGGCGAGACGAATCCCTCCGTGCGAGTTCGCCCTGTTCGGCGGCCGACGAGGTCTGGAGATCGCGTTTCATGATGTAGCTCCTTTCGTTCGGTTCGTTCGGGGTTCCTCCGGCTCGCTACTGGATGGCGATCCGGCGCGGCTGCGCGGACGCGCGCCGCTGGACGGTGATGTGCAGCACGCCATCGCTCATGCGGGCATTCACGGCGTCGGGGTCGGCGTCTTCCGGCAGCGTCATGACGCGGCGGAATGCGCCCTCGAAGCGCTCGTTGATGTGCACCGCGGCCTTGTCGCCTTCCTCGGGGAGCGCGCTCTTGCGCTCCCCGGAGATGGTCAGCAGGCCGCGCTCGAGGTTGACCTCGAGCGTAGAGGGGTCCACGCCCGGCGCGAACGCATAGATCTCCAGCGTCTGCGGGGTGCTGCCCACGTTCAGCGCGGGGAAGCCGTTCCAGGCAATGCCGCGGATGGAGGGAGACAGGTCGAAAGCCTGCTGCACGTCGCGCTGCAGGCGGTCCATCTCCGCAAAGATGTCGCGAGGAAACAAGGATCGATACATGGCGAAACCTCCGTAAGAAGTTGAATGCAGAACAACGAAAAACCGGCGGCGTGCGCCCCACGCTCCAGGCGCTACTGGAGCCTGCTCGATTCGCGGTGGGGCGGGGGCGGCGCCGTCGGACCGGCGCGCGCGAGCGTCTTGATTCGCGGCATCCGCAAGCGCCAGCGCGGCGGGCGGGACACCGGATAGTCGAACTTCGCCAGTTCTTCCCGCCCCTTGCTGGTGATGGCGAGCACCTGCGCCGCGGACGGTGTGCCCGCAAGCGCGATGGGGTCGAAAGGCGACGGCACCAGGGCCACCACGAGGCCCGCGGCCCGAAGCAGCCGGACGCTGTCGATGTCCTCCGTCCGGTAGAAGGACACGGGCAGACGGGAGGTGGCGATTTGCCTCAGCAGGTTCATGGTCATTTGAGTGCCTCCTTTTCGGTTTGACCAGGTTCCAACGGAAGTCAACATAGTTTCGCTCGCCAGGATTTCAAGAGGGGAAATCGACAGCCGATCTTCAGTGTCAGTGCGCCGCGTTTTCGCTGTCTCCTTCCTCATGAAGGTCGCTCATGGACGGCCCCACGAAGCCAGGGTGTCGCGCACCTCGTCGTCACTGGGCGGATCGAAGACGCCGTACCACGCGCCCACGGCATGGAAGGGGTCGGGCATGCGCATGCAGACCACCTCGTCCGCACGCGAGCCCATGCGCTCGAGGTCGCTGCGGCCGGCGAACTCGTTCGCCTTCGCGGGCTGCGCCAGCGCCTGGCACGCCATGGCTTCGCCGACCGGCACCGCGGCAACGACTTTCGCCGCGCCGAGCGACCGCGCCGCGATGATCGCGGCGCGCATCGACAGGCCGGTGGCGAGGCCGTCGTCGATCAGGATGACGGTCTTGCCGCCCAGGTCGCAAGGCGCCCGGCCGGCGCGGTAGACGTGTTCGCGGCGCGCCAGTTCCTGCTGCTCGCGTTCGAAGACGAGCGCCAGGTCGGCCCAGGGCTCGCCGGTCACGCGCACGCCGCCCCCGGCGATCGCCCCGGCCGCATATTCCTCGTGGCCGGGAAACCCCAGCTTGCGCACCACCATGATGTCGAGCGGGAGATTCAGTGCCCGCGCGACTTCCGCACCGACAGGCACGCCGCCGCGCGGCAGCGCCAGCACGAGCGCATCCGGCGCATCGCGGTACTGGCCGAGCAGCGCCGCGAGCTGGCGGCCTGCATCGACGCGGTCCCGGAACATGGTCGGCCTCCCGCCTATGAGCGGCCTCGCCGCAAGGCCGGGTCGCTGGGCGAATTGGTCGGTGAAAGCTGTTCGGCCGGCGGCCCGAGCAGGCCGCTGTCGCCGCCCTTGGCGTGCGTGGTGCCGCCGCTGCGCACCTTGTCGCGGCCCGAATAGATCTCGTCGTCGTCGAAGTTCAGCGGTGCGGTGTCGGGGGTGCCGCCGCTTTGCACCGCGCCGCGCGACGGCGGGTTGTCGTCGTGGGGGCCGATGGCGTCCTGCACAGGGGCGCCGGCCTCGCGGCTTTTCGTGGCTTGGGGCTTGTGCCTCGTTTTCATGATTCGCTCCTTTGCGCAATGGAGACCGGAAACTGGCCTCGAGAGTTCGGGTTTCGACCTTGCGGCGCAGGTCCGCTGTGGGAGCGGCCAGGCAGCGAATGTAGGAGCGTAGGAGCGGCAACCCTGGTCGCGTGCCGCCGCAACTCGCGCTCCCTCAGGGCGAAGTGAACCCGTCCGACAGACGGCCGGCGCCGGCGGCGCAGATTGAATGAGGTCCAGCCAGGTGAAGAAAAGGAGTGCGCAATGATCCGGAAACTCGCTTCGGGCGAATACCGCCTGTATTCCCGCAAGATCGATCCCAAGACCGGCAAGCGCCGCAACCTGGGCACCTTCGCTTCGCAGGAGCAGGCCCGGCAGCACGAGCGCGAAGTCCAGTACTTCAAACGCCACTGAAGAACCTGCGTGTCGCGCAGGGAAACGGCCGGCCAGCCGACGGACTTCGGCCGGTTCAGGTCTTGGCGGCGTAGATCTGGTCGAGCATCGAACCCAGCCGATCGATGTCCACCGGCTTCGTCAGGTGGGCGAAGAAGCCGGCTTCGAAGCTGGTGTCGCGGTCGCTGGGCTGGCCGTAGCCGGTGATGGCGATCAGCGCGGGCGGATCGATCAGGTCGGCGCGCAGGCGCTTGGCAACCTCGTGGCCGGTCATGCCGGGCAGCCCGATGTCCAGCAGCACCACGTCGGGCCGTTTCGCCTTGACGGCCTCGATCGCGGCAAAGCCGTCGTGCGCCACCGAGCACGAGTAGCCCAGCGCTTCCAGCAGCAGTGCCAGGGTTTCCGCCGCATCGCGGTTGTCGTCCACGACCAGCACCAGCTTTTCGCCCTCGCCGCGTTCGGGCGGCCCCGGCATGTCGGGCGTGGGCGCCGTCGGCAGGCGCACCACGAATTCGCTGCCCTCTCCCGTGCGCCCGGTGCTGAACACGCTGACGTAGCCGCCATGAAGCTGCGTCAGCTGCTGCACCAGGCTCAAGCCCAGCCCGAGCCCGCCGCGCGTGCGCGCCAGTTCGTTTTCGCCCTGCACGAAGAGCTCGAAGATCCTCTCGAGATCCTTGCGCGGAATCCCCGGGCCGTTGTCCTTGACGCTGATCTCCGCTTCCGCGGCGTCGGCGGCGTTGGCGCCGAGGCGGATCGCGATGCGCCCGCCGTCGGGAGTGAACTTGGACGCGTTGTGAACCAGATTGCCGATGACCTGGATCAGCCGCGCCCTGTCGCCCGTGACCCAGGGATCGGCCCCGTCGACCTGCAGCTCCAGGAGCTGCGACTTCTGCGCCATGCCAGGGCGCATGGCCTCCACCCCTTCGACGACCACTTCGCGAAGCCGCACCGGCTTGGCTTCCAGGTGGATGCGCCCGCTCGTGATCCGGCCCACGTCCAGCAGGTCGTCGATGAGCCGCGTCATCTGCCTGAGCTGGCGATCGATGATGCCGCGCGTCCTGTTCAGCACCAGCGAGCCCGTCTCCTCGCGCTTGAGAAGCTCCAGCGCGTTGGAGATGGGCGCGAGCGGATTGCGCAGCTCATGGCCCAGCATTGCAAGGAAGGTGGTCATGCGCCTTCCCTCGTCCTCGAGCGTGATGATCCGGCGGCGCTCGGTGAGGTCGCGGGTGACCTTGGCGAATCCCTTGTGCTGCCCTGCGGCGTCGTAGATGGCCGTGATCACCACGCTGGCCCAGAAGCGGGTTCCATCCTTGCGCACGCGCCAGCCTTCGTCCTCGAAGCGGCCCTCGCGCAGCGCGTTGGCCAGTTCCTCGGCGGGCCATCCGCGCGCGGCGACATCGGGCGGATAGAACTTCGAGAAGTGCTGGCCGATGATCTCGTGTGCCTTGTAGCCCTTGTTCTTCTCCGCGCCGAGATTCCAGCTGACCACGTGGCCGCCGGGGTCGAGCATGAAGATCGCGTAGTCCTTCACGCCCTCGACGAGCAGGCGGAACCGTTCCTCGCTGGCGCGCAGCGCATCTTCGTGCTTTCGCCGGTCGCTGTGATCGCGAATGATCTTGGAATACCCGCGCGTGGCGCCGTTGGCGCCTGGCAGGCGGGTGATGACGATGTTGGCCCAGAAGCGCGTGCCGTCCTTGCGCAGGCGCCAGCCCTCGTCCACGAAGCGCCCCCGCTTGCCGGCCTGCGCCAGCTCCTCGTCGGGCAAGCCGCGGGAGAGCATCTCCTGCGGATACAGGACGGAGAAATGGCGCCCCAGGATGTCGGCGTCGTCGTAGCCGCTGAGCTGGCGTGCCCCGGCGTTCCAGCTCACGATGTTGCCGTCCGGGTCCAGCAGGATGATGGCGTGGTCGATGAGGCCGCCGACCATCTGGCGATAGTCGGCATCGGTCAGGGAGGCGACGGACAACCTGGGCTGTTCGCTGTCTTTCATCGGTTCAGCAGGCATGTCTGGCCCCGGCTCGTGGAGTCTTGCAAGTGTGGTCCATTGCACTTGAACAACCCGTGGGAAGATTCCTACTCCGGAGCGGAAGCCGGGGCTTCTTCAGCCGCTTCGCGCGGCAATTCGTACAGGAAGAATGGCGGCACGCCGGGCCGGCTGCGCTGCAGCAGGGGCTTGGCAACGTTGTAGACCGGCACGCCGTTGATGGTGCGCGCCTCGAGCGTGCCCCGGTGCGCGTGGCCGTGGAACACCGCATCCATCGGGTAGCGCAGCAGCGGCTCCTCCAGCCGGCTGCTGCCCAGGAAGGGAAAGATTTCCACCGGCTCGCCCTGCACCGTGCCGGCGATGGGCGCGTAGTGCAGCAGCGCGATGCGGCGCCGCGTGCGCAACTTGGCCAGCGCCGACTCCAGCTTCATCGCCTCGTTCAGCGCCTCCTGCACGAACAGCTTGATCGCCGGCTCGCCCCAGGCGCCCAGCGAGCCGCGCCCGAAGCCGCCGGCAAAGCCCTTCACGCCGGCGATGCCCACGCCCTCGATCTCGCAGGCCGAGCCATCGAGCACGCGGACGCCGGCATGCATCAGCGCGCCGGTCACCGCCTCGGGCGTGCCAGACTCGTAGTCGTGGTTGCCGAGCACGGCGACGATGGGGATGTGGATCGCACCCAGCTCCTCGACGAGAACCCGGGCCTCCTCGGCCGTGCCGTAGTCGGTGAGGTCGCCGCACAGCAGCAGCGCATCGGCTTCGTCGGCGGCCTGGGCGAAGAGGCTGCGCAGCGTGCCGGCGGAGTCCTTCTGGACATGGATGTCGCCGACGGCGGCGAACCGGATGTGGGAGGACGATTTTGGATTGGGCATGACGACGCGGCTCGATGAGGGCGAGCGCCAGAATGGGCCCCGCCGCGGTTCGCCGTCATCGGCCCCATCCCGTAGCGGCTGTAGGCGCTTGCCGACGTTCGATGGGGCCCTTTGCTCCGGGCAGCCGCCTGTGGCCAGTCCTACCTTGCAAGGATGTCGCCCTTCACCGCGCTCGCGCCTTCGCTGGAAGAAGAAGTCGACCCCCGCGTGGCCGATTTCTATCGGCAGACCTTGCGCGCCTTGAACGGTGCGGGCATTCCCTTCCTGGTGGGCGGAACCTTCTCGCACGCGTGCTACACGGGCATCCGCCGCTCGACCAAGGACCTCGACCTGTTCATCCACCGCGAGGATTACGAGCGCATCGCGCAGCTTATGCAGCGGCACGGCTGGCGCACCGAGCTGACCCATCCGCACTGGCTGGCCAAGGTGTACGACGGCCCCGAGTTCATCGACCTGATCTTCAATTCGGGCAACGGCGTGACGCCGGTGGACAAGCGCTGGTTCCGCGGCAACTGCCGCGCCGAGATCCTGGGCGTGCCGGTGCTCATCGCCAACGCGGAGGACAGCCTGCTGTCCAAGGCCTTCATCATGGAGCGCGAGCGCTACGACGGCGGCGACATCGCCCACCTGCTGGAGGCCAATGCGCAGCGGCTTGACTGGGTCAGCCTGCTCGAGCGCTTCGGCCCGCACTGGCGGGTGCTGCTGGCCCACCTCACGCTGTTCGGCTACATCTACCCTGGTCAGCGCCATCACGTTCCGGACTGGGTCATGTCCCGGCTGATGGAGCGCCTGGCCAATGAAATGCACGAGGCGCCGGCCACGCACGAGAACGTATGCGCCGGCACCCTGCTGTCGCGCGAGCAATACCTCCACGACGTGGAGCGGCTGGGCTACGTGGACGGACGCCTCACCGGCGCGAGCAGCATGACGGCCGAGGACGTGGCGTTGTGGACCGCGGACATCCACGCCAGGAAGCCGCATTGCACCGCGGGCGGGCCGTTGCGCCTGCGCACTTGTATCGAGGTTCAGGCGGTACGGGCAGCCACCAGCGCCGCCCACGGCATGCGGCGGAAAACCACGTCGAGGCTCACGGTGCCGCCAGCGGCCGCCACGGGCTCGCCGGTCAGCACGTTCTTCAGCACGCCCCCGTCGTGGCCTGCGGGAAGCCGCACCGCCGTGCCGCGCCACCTCGCCGCATCGGGCAGGGCCGGGGCATGGCCCATCGCTTCCCGATGCGGAAGCCCCACGAACAGCCGACTCGCCACGATCACGAGCATGCGGTCGCCATGCAGCCGCCCGAAGGCCACGACGTGCCTCGACAACGGCCCCTCGACCTCCAGCGGTTCATAGCTGCCCTGCTGGAACAGCAGCGGCTGCTGCCGCCGCAGCGACAGCAGCCGCCAGATGAACCAGAGCTTCGCGCGGCCGTCGTGCGGGGCCGCCGCCAGCGCGCCGACCCGCTCGGCAAGGCCATCGCCCTCGGCCACGGCATGCAGCTCGTCGAGGCGCTGCTGGCGCAGCGCGTAGTCGACCGGGCGCCGGTTGTCCGGATCGACGAGGCTCAGCTCGATGAGTTCGCTGCCCTGGTAGAGATCGGGCACGCCGGGGGAGCCGTACTTGAGCAAGGTCAGGGTCAGGCTGTTCCACGCGCCGAACCACGCCAGCCTGTCCGCCATGCGCTGGATGTCGGACAGGCAGGCGCCTTCGCTCGGGTCGCCCAGGATCTCGCGCACGAAGGTCTCGAGCACCGCCTCGTAGTCGGCATCGGGCTGGGACCATCGCGTGCGCAGCTTCGATTCGCGCGCGGCCTTCTGCATGTAGTGCCAGATGCGGTTGCTGTAGCCCGCAACCGCATCTGCGGCCAGCCCGCCCACCGGCAGGGTGCCGAGCAGCGTCTGGTAGAGCAGGTATTCGTCCGCGCGCGAGGGAGCCTCGCCGCCGGGCAGCTTCCTGTGCGCGCCGCGGCACTGGGCGTGCCATCGCGCCAGCGCGTGCATCCATTCATCGGGCATCTCGGACAGCACGTCGATCCGGTTGCGCACGTCCTCCGAGCGCTTGTTGTCGTGCGTCGAGGTGGCCAGCATCGTGTGCGGCCAGCGCAGCGCGCGGTCGGCGCTGAGCGCGTGGAATTCCTCGACCTCGATGCCGAAGCGGTCGGGCTCGCCGCCCACTTCGTTGAGCGAGCAGAGCGGAAAGTAGCGGTAGAACGCGGTGTCTTCCACGCCCTTGGCCGCCACCGGCGCGCTGAACTGCTGGAAGCGCCGCGCGAAGTGGCGCGCCCGTTCGCCCAGTGCCGGCGCGGCATGAACGGCCTCTCCCCGCAGTGCGCTGCGCACGAAGAGGAAGATCGAGCGGTCGGCATCGCCGCTGCTGCGGGCGGCCGCGTCGACGGCCTCGTCGATGACCCGCTCGTCCTGTGCCGAGAGGCCATCGACGATGTAGGTGCGATACACCGGCATGCACGAAGCCACGCCCGCGAGGGCCCGGCGCAGCGCGTTGAGCGTGTAGTCGCGCGTGCTGCGGTCGGCGCGGGCGATGCGCAGCAGCTCGGTGGCCAGCACGTTGAGCTCCGACGCCAACGCGTTGCGCATCACCTCCCGCCGACCCGACCGCGCCACCGCGGCGAAGTCCTGAGTGTCGCCGGTGAAGCGCTGCCAGGCGTGGAGAACATCCGACTCGGCTGCCGTGTCGACCAGCACGCCGTTGGCAACGTTGGCGAAGCGATAGCCCGTGGTCCCGTGCACGTGCCAGGTCTCGGGCACTTCCTCGTTCGCGCCCGCGATCTTCTCGGCCACCACGTACAGCGGCCGCGCGGGCCGTCCTTGCGCATCGGCGGCCGGCAGCACGAGGCCGGCACGGCGCGCATAGCCCTCCTGCAGCTTGTGGAAGTAGCCGGCGGGGTCGTAGAGCCCGTCGGGGTGGTCGATGCGCAGGCCGTCCACCGCCCCGGCCGCAGCCAGCTCGAGCACGAACGACTGCGTGGCCTCGAACACCTCGTCGCGCTCGATGCGGATGGCGGCCAGGTCGTTGATGTCGAAGAAGCGCCGGTAGTTGATCTCGTCGGCTGCCATCCGCCAGTGCGCGAGCCGGTAGGCCTGCGCGTCGATCAGCCGGTGCAGTGCATCGCGCGCTTCCGGCAGGGCGAGGTTCAGCTCCGCCACCGACGCCTGGATCGCCTGCGCCACCGCGGGGCGCCGCCGCACGAGCAGCGCAAGCCGCGCCTTGAGCAGCTCCTTGTCGCGCACACGCTCCGCGCGTTCTTCCGGCGACGCCGCATTGCGCCCGGGCAGGTGGCCGAACGCGGTGGCAAGGCTTGCGAGATGCCCGGATGCGGTCGCGTCGCCGAGCCGCGCGAGCGCCCGGTGCAGCACCGCCGGATAGCTCTCCGGCGCGAGCGGAAAGCGGTGATCGAAGTAGCGGATCGCCAGGCTGCCGGCCGCATCCTCGAAGCGAAGAACCAGTTCGCCGTTTTCCAGCACCTCGCCATAGTGCCCACCGAGCACGGGCAGCAGCACCCTGCCGGCAAGCTCCACGTTGAGCGGCTGCCAGTCGATGTCGAAGTGCTGCGCGAACAGAGAGGCGGGGCCGTTTTCCAGCACGTCCATCCACCATGCGTTGTCGGCGCCGAACACGCCCATGTGGTTGGGCACCATGTCCAGCAGCTGGCCGAGGCCGTTGGCCTTCAGCGCGGCGACGAAGCGCGCGAAGCCTTCGGCGCCACCCAGCTCGGGGTTGATCTCCGCGTGCGCCACCACGTCGTAGCCATGCATGCTGCCGGCGCGCGCCCGCTGGATCGGCGAGCAGTACACGTGGCTCACGCCGAGCCTTGCGAGATACGGCAGCACGCGGATCGCCTCGTCGAAGCCGAAGTCCTTGTGGAGCTGAAGCCGGTAGGTGGCGCGCGGCACGCGGGTCTGCAGGCCCGGCGATGCCGCGGGTTCGACAAGGCGCGGCCTCTGGGCACGCAGCAACCGGCCGAGGCCGCGCATGCGTTCGCCGCCGGCCAGCGCCGTGCTCGAGACGGGCAGCTTGCGCCGCCAGTTCGGATGCGTATCGACCGTGCCCGGCATGTTGGCCTGGGCGACCACCTCCGCCACGTCTTCGAGCTGGACCAGCATCAGCGCCGACGGCGAGGCCGCCAGGAACGCATGCGCCGCTTCCACGATGCGGCCGGTCGGCATCGCAAGGCCGGCGGCCTGCGCCATGTCTTCGCGCGACAGCAGGCCGGCCCGCAGCATCGCGTGCATCAGCTGCATGCGCTCGTGCGCCCGGTCGGTCAGCTGCTTGTCGAAGATCGCCGGATCGGGGAACAGGCCGAGCGCGAGGCGTTCACTAAGGTCTTGCGCCGTCCACCAGCCCGCGAAGGTCGCGAGGTCGTGCGTGCTGACCGCGGCCAGCGCGGCGGGCGGATAGGCGGCGGGCGGCTTGAATCCGCCGCCCTGCGGCTCCTTCTCGAAATAGAGCAGGCGATAGGACAACACGTCGGCACGCAAGAGCGCGTCGCGCAACGCGTCCTCGACCGTGCCCAGGTCTTCGCCCACCACCATGCAGCGATGCCGGTGACTCTCTATCGCCACCACGGCCAGCATCTCGTCCAGCGCGTAGTGGACGTAGGCGCCCTCTTTCGCATCGCGCCCGGGCGGAATCCAGAACAGGCGCATCAGGCCCATCACGTGGTCGATGCGCAATGCACCCGCGCCGCGCATGCCGGCACGCAGCGTGTCGATGAAGTAGCGATAGCCCTCCGCACGCAAACGGTCGGGGCGCAATGGCGGCAGGCCCCAGCCCTGTCCGGCAGGATTGAACTCGTCAGGCGGTGCACCGATGCTGGCACCTCCGGCAAGGCCCTGCTGCAGGGCCCAGGCGTCGGAACCGGCGCGGTCGACCGACACCGCCAGGTCCACGTACAGGCCAACGCCCATGCCGAGCGCGCTGCAGCGAGCGGCGGCCGCGGCCAGCTGGCTGGCGGCCAGCCACTGGAGGTACTGGTGGAACTGCACGCGCTGCGCATACACCACCGCGAATGCACTCACCTCGGCGGAATCCGGGTCCTGGTAGGCAGTCGGCCACGCGTGCCAGTCCCACGCGCCTCCTTCGTGCGTGAGGAAGTGGGCCTGCAACGCTTCGAAAAGCGCGTGCCGGCGCAGCGCCTCGCCACGCTCCGCGACGAAGGCCATGAACGCCTGGCCCGTTTCGTCGGGCGGCCCTTCGGACGGCAGATGGCGCTCGCAGAAATGGCTGAACAGCAAGGCGAGCACTTCGAACTTCGCGGCGGCCACGCCCGGGTAGTCCACCAGGGGCGCCGCGCGCAAGGCGGCAAGGTGCGACTGGAAATCGGGCGAATGCACCCGCTCGCGGGCCGGCGCGCAATCTGCGAAGTCCGGCACTGCCTCCACGTCGATGTAGAGCGCGTTGAGCTGCAGGCGGGACGAAGGGCTGTAGGGGCTCACGTGTTGCGGGGTGCTGGCGAACAAGGCGTGCAGCGGGTTGAGGCCGATGATGTCGGCGCCCTGCGCCGCCATCTGCACGGCCAGTTCTTCAAGATCGCTGAAGTCGCCGATGCCCCAGTTGCGCGGCGAGCGCAGGCTGTAGAGCTGCACCGACACGCCCCACACGCGGCCGCCGTCGCGCACCGCGGGAGGCCGGTAGCAACGGCCCGGCGAGACCAGCACCAGCGTCTCGCCACGCAGGCCTTCGCCTTCGATGCGCAGCCGGCAGTAGCCCGCTTCGAGGCTCGACGGGAGGTGCAGGACACGCTCGCACACATGCCCGCCGCTTTCGATGCGGCCGGTTTCGGGCAGCGCCCCGGCATCCGCTTCGCCCTGCCGCGTACGGCCTTGTTCGTCGATGAGTTCCCATCGAAGCCGGCCCGTCGAAACCGGCAGCCGCAGCGGCACCTGCCACTCGCGGCTCGACGCCTGCACGGCCACGGCCGGCGGCAGCATCTCGGAGCTGCGCGCGCGGTGTGCCGCCTCGAGGGCGTGGGCCGTATCGGCCGTATCGTCCGCATCGCCGATGTGCACGCCGAACTCTGCGAGCAGAGCAATCAGGCTCTGCGCGGAAACCTCGCGACGCACGCCGAATGCGTCGAAATAGCCGGTGTCGATGCCGAAGTGCTCGCACAGCCGCCCGAGTTCGCCAGTGATGCCGTGGTGGTGCGGCTCATGCGCCATGCAGATCCTCCAGCGTCACATGCACCGCGCCGCGCGCGCAGCGCAGGCTGCCCTGGCGATCGGCCACGCCGTCGCTATGGACCACGGCGCCCGGCGACGGCTCGACGCCATCGGCCGGCTGCGAACCGAAATGCGCGAGCAGGTACAACCGTGCCCCCGGCCGGCCTTGTTGCAAGGGCCCCAGGCTCCACTGCACCTGGAGCAGGCCGTTCTCGCAGCGGTAGCTGCCCGCGCCCGAGGTACCGGCGAGCCGCGGCACCACGAAGCGCTGGCGCAGGCGCAGCAGCTGCGTCACCTCGCTGAGCCTCGCGAAATGCGCGCGCGCGCCGCGCTCGCGCCAGTGCAGCTTCGACGCGAGAAAGGTCGATTCGGCGTTGGGGTCCGGAATGCGCGCGCGGGCTGCCTCGTCGGCAAACGCCGCGAAACCGCCGAACTCCGAACGCCGCCCATCGGACACCGCCGCCGCCAGCTCGGGGCCGAAGTCGCAGAAATATTGGAACGGCGTGGAGGCGGCGAACTCGTCGCCCATGAAGAGCATCGGCACATGCGGGCACAGCAGCAGGCAGGCCATCGCCGCGCGCGGCAGTACCGGATCGCCGAGCGCGTGGATGCGTTCGCCGAATGCGCGGTTGCCGACCTGGTCGTGAGTCTGGAGAAACGACACGAACGCCTGCGGCGGCAGTTGCGTGCTCGGCTCGCCACGCCGCTCGCCCTGGCGGAAGGACGAGGGCTGCCCCTGGTAGATGAAGCCCTCGGCCAGCGCCTGCGCGAAACGGCATGCCGGGTCGTCGGCATAGTCCGCGTAGTAGCCGTCGCGCTCGCCGGTGGCCAGCACGTGCACCGCGTGGTGCAGGTCGTCGTTCCACTGCGCCGTTGCCGCAACCGGCAGGCCGTGGTCGTCGCGTACGAGCATCGAGGCCTGGTTGGCATCGTTCTCCAACACCAGGTGGACGTGGCGCTCGCGGGCGGGGCCGGCGTCCAGCGCCTCGCGGATCTCGCGCACGATGTGCGGCCGCGTCTCGTCGTGGATCGCGTGGACGGCGTCCATGCGCAGGCCGTCGAAGCGGAACTCCTCGATCCAGTAGAGCGCGTTGTGCAGGAAGAAGTCGCGCACGGTGCGCGAGCCCGGTCCGTCGAAATTGATCGCGGCGCCCCACGGCGTCCGGTGCCCGGGGTTGAAGAACTCGGGACAGTAGGCATGCAGGTGGTTGCCCTCCGGGCCGAAGTGGTTGTAGACCACGTCCAGCAGCACCATCAGCCCGAGCGAATGCGCAGCGTCGACCAGCGCCTTGAGATCGTCCGGCGTGCCGTAGGCGGCGTCCGGCGCGAACGGCAGCACGCCGTCGTACCCCCAGTTGCGCCGGCCCGGAAAGTCGGCCAGCGGCATGAGCTCGATGGCGGTAATGCCGAGCTCGGCGAGCTCGCCGAGCCGCTCCCGCGCCGCATCGAAGGTGCCCTCCTGCGTGAAGGCGCCGACGTGCAGTTCGTAGACCACCGCCTCCTCCCACGGGCGGCCGCGCCAGGCGTCGTCGGTCCACCCGAAGCGGTGCGGGTCCATCACGGCGCTCGGGCCGTGCACGTCGTCGGGATTGAATCGCGAGGCCGGATCGGGCACGCGCGAGCCGTTGGCCAGCAGGTAGCTGTAGCGGTCGCCGTGCCCTGCCTGCGGCACCAGCAGCCGATGCCAGCCGCGGTGGTCGCGCTCCATCGGCCTGGAGACCGCCTCGCCCCCGGCGGCGCGGTGTTCGAGCACGACGGACGGCTCCGAAGGCGCCCAGAGGGCGAACTCCACCCCGCCACCCCCCGCCTGCACGGTGGCGCCGAACGGCATGTGGTGCGAACGGGTGCTCATGGGGTGCCTCCGGGGTTCATGGCCTCATGCCGGGCCGGTTCAACACAGCGAGCGAGCGGCATTGCAGGGGATAGGCCGGCTGTGTCCACGCCGGGGCCGGCGTGGCGGCGTCCACGGTGGCGAGCGGCGGCGCGCTGCCGGCGGTGTCGACCAGCAGCCGCCAGGCCCCATGCGGGGTCGCCGGCAGCGTGAAGGGAATCTCGTCGTGGTGGGCGTTGAACAGCACCAGGAAATCGTCGTCGTGCTGCGCCTCGCCGCGCGGCCCGCGGTCGACGATGCCGCCGCCGGGGATGTACATCGCGATGCAGCGCGCGTTCGCGTCGTTCCAGTTCTCGGGCTGCATCTCCGTGCCGTCGGGCTTGAGCCAGTGCACGTCGGTCACGCTCTCGCCTTCCGCCGGCTGGCCTGCGAAGAACGAACGGCGCCGGAATGATGGATGCGCGCGCCGCAGCGAGATCATGCGTTCGACGAAGCTCGTGAGCGCCGAACTCTCCGGCGAGGGCGTCCAGTCGAGCCAGCCGACCTCGTTGTCCTGGCAGTAGACATTGTTGTTGCCCTGCTGCGTGTGGCCGCGCTCGTCGCCCGCCAGCAGCATCGGCACACCCTGCGAGAGCAGCAACGTGGCCAGCAGGTTGCGCTTCTGCCGCTCGCGCAGCGTGAGCACTTCGGGGTCGTCGGTGGGGCCCTCGACACCGCAGTTCCACGAGACGTTGTGGCTGTTGCCGTCGCGGTTGTCCTCGCCGTTGGGCTCGTTGTGCTTGTCGTTGTACGAGACGAGGTCATGCAGCGTGAAGCCGTCGTGCGCGGTCACGAAGTTGATGCTGGCAGTGGGCTTCTTGCCGGACCAGCCGTACAGGTCCTCGGAGCCGGTGACGCGCCTGGCCATCTCGCCGAGCAGCCCGCCGTCGCCCTTCCAGAAGCCGCGCATGCCGTCGCGGTACTGGTCGTTCCATTCGGCCCAGCCGAGCGGGAAGTTGCCCACCTGGTAGCCGCCGTGGCCCAGGTCCCAGGGCTCGGCGATGAGCTTCACGCGGTTGAGCGTCGGGTCCTGGCGGATGGCGTCGAAGAAGCCGCCGAGGTTCTCGACCTTGCCCGACTCGCGCGCCAGCGCCGAGGCCAGGTCGAAGCGGAAGCCGTCGACGTGCATCTCCTCGGCCCAGTAGCGCAGCGAGTCCATCACCAGCTGCAGCGCGTGCGGATGCTCCAGGTTCACGGTGTTGCCGCAGCCGGTGAAGTCGTCGTAGTAGCGTCGGTTGTCGGCGTTGGCGATGTAGTAGGAGGCGTTGTCCACGCCGCGCATCGACAGTGTGGGCCCGAGCTGGTTGCCCTCGCAGGTGTGGTTGTAGACCACGTCGAGGATCACCTCGATGCCTGCCGAATGCAGCGTCTTCACCATGGTCTTGAACTCCTTCACCTTGCCCGAGGCGCTGTAGCGCGTCTCGGGCGCGAAGAAGGCCAGCGTGTTGTAGCCCCAGTAGTTCTGCAGGCCGCGCTCGGCAAGGTGCCGGTCGTTGAGGAAGCTGTGCACCGGCAGCAGCTCCACCGTGGTCACGCCCAGGCGCTTGAGGTAGTCGACCACCGGCGCGCAGCCCAGGCCGGCGTAGGTGCCGCGCAGCGCGGGCGGCACGTCGGGGTGCGTCATGGTGAAGCCGCGCACGTGCATCTCGTAGATCACCATGTCCTGCCACGGCACGAGGGGGCGGCGGTCGTCTCCCCAGGTGAAGGCGGTCTCGAGCACTCGGCCCTTGGGCATCAGCGGCGCGCTGTCGCGGCGGTCGAAGGAAAGGTCCTCGCGCTTGCTGCCCACGGTGTAGCCGTAGAGCGCGTCGCCCCATCGCAGCTCGCCAGCCAGGTCCTTCGCATACGGGTCGACCAGCAGCTTGTTGGCGTTGAAGCGATGTCCCTCCTCCGGCTTGTAGGGGCCGTGCACGCGGTAGCCGTAGGCCTGGCCGGGGCGCGCCTCGGGCAGGTAGCAATGCCATACGCCGTCGGTGCGTTCGCGCATCGGGATGCGCTGCAGCTCATGGCGCCCGCGCTCGTCGAACAGGCACAGCTCGACGCCGCTCGAATGCTGCGAGAACAGGGCGAAATTGACGCCCGCTCCGTCCCAGGTGGCGCCGCGCGGATACGGTCGGCCGGGCCAGACGGCCGTGATCGACGGATTGGGTTTTCGTGTCATTCAGTGCGGCAGGCGATCGTTGCCGGGACGCGGAGTGGAACTGTCGACGGTGGTCACGTTCGGCGGCGGCGGCTTGCCGCCCCTGATCTGCCGCGGCCACCAGTGTTCGATCTGCGCCTTCGCCCAGTCCTTGCCCGCCAGCCCGAAGGCCAGGGCAAGCGCAAAGACCACGCCGGCGAGGATCACGAGGAAGCTCTCGCGCACGATGTCGCCGCCGACCTTGATCTGGTCGAGCGCGATCAGGATCACGAACGCCATCACCGCGTACTGCGCCACCTTGCCGAAGAGGGCCGCGTCCTGCATCTGGATGCCGCGGAAGTAACTCGACACCGCATCGCCCACGAAGCGCGCGAAATAGGAGCCGAAAGCCAGCACCAGCAGCGCCACGAACACGTTCGGCACGAACCAGACGATGCGCCCGAGCAGGTCGGCGATGTAGCTCAGCCCCATGCCGTTGAAGGCGATGAGCAGCGAGGCGAAGATCACCAGCCAGTAGGCGAGGATGCCGAACAGGGTGCTGGTGTCCCCCGCGAGCCCGCCCTGGCGCAGGAAGTTGTCGAGCCCCGCGCGCTCGGTCAGCACGTTGAAGTTGACGGCGCGCAGCGCCTTGGTCACCGCGAAGCGCACCGCCTTGGCGACCAGCCAGCCGGCGATGACCACGACCACCGCGATCAGCAGGCGCGGCACGAAGGCGCCGACCTGGTAGAGGATGGCGCGCAGCGGCTCCAGGTGAATGCCGAAGTTTTCCATGGTGTGAGCTCCCTTGGGGGTTGCGTCGACAACGTCAGGCGCGGGACGGTTGGAGGAGCGCGAGCACGCCATTCAGCGGCACCTGCGCCCAATCGACACGGTTGTCGAGTTCGTAGCGCAACTCGTAGAGGGCTTTCTCGAGTTCGAACAGCGCGAGCAGTTCGCCGTCGAGCGCCCCGCCGTAGCCCGCCAGGAAAGCTTCGCGGGTCGCCTGCTCCCACGCAACGGCCGGGGCGGCCAGCCGCTCGGCTTCGTCGGGGTTCTGCGCCACCCGGCGCAGCGCCGACCAGCGCGCGTAGTTGAACGAGCGCAGCATGCCGGCCACGTCGCGCAGCGGCGAGCTCTTGGTGCGGCGTTCCTCGAAGCTGCGCGCGGGCTCGCCCTCGAAATCGATGATGACGAAGTCGTTGTCCTTCACCAGCACCTGGCCGAGGTGGTAGTCGCCGTGGTAGCGGCTCTTGATGCCGGAGCCTTCCACCGGCCGTCTCGCCTCGATGCCGGCCTGCAGCGTGCTCGCTGCCGCGAGCAGCGTGCGTGCGTCGGCCTGCACCGTGGGCGGCAGCAGGTCGAGCCGTTCGCGCAGCAGCGCGAGCGTTGCCTCCGCGTCGCTCGCGGCATGGGCCTTGAACCCTGTGAAGTCGGCAGACGCCAGCGGCTCGGGGTCGAATGCGGCGGCGCCCGTGCGCACGGCGAGCGCCTGGTGCAGCTCGGCCGTGCGGCGGCCCAGCGTGGCCATCAGCGCGAGGAAGCCGCCGTGCACCTCGGACACGGTGGGCGCGCTGCCGTCGGTGGTGGCCACGTCGCGCAGGAAGCGCTCGAGGTAGCCGAGCGTGTAGTCCCAGCCGTCGCCCTGGTTGGACACGTAGCTCTGCACCATGGCAAGCGTGATCGTGCGCCCGTCGTTCGCCATGTATTCGAGCGCGCCGAGCACCGGCACGCAGTGCGGGTAGCGCGCCACCTCGGTCAGGAAGCGGCCCATCTCCAGCTCGGGGTTGATGCCTTCGCGCACGTGCCGATAGCCCTTGAGGAACAGGGTCTCGTCCAGCGTGACCACGGTGTTGCTGCTCACGCCGCTCGGGCGGCCCACAGGCAGCGCGTCGATGTCGGCGCCGACCTGCGCGAAGGCCGCGGTCGGCTTGAAGACCAGCCTGCCGTTCGCCGTCGCGAGCTCGGTCCCCTTGCCGATGGCACGCACCAGCTCGCGGCAGAAGGCCTCGTCGTAGAAGGCGTCGCCCATCAGCCCGACCTGCGCCTGCTGCCGCACCTTCGCGATCGCGGCCTGCGCCACGCCGGCCATGCGCTCCTCGTCGCGCTCTTCCCACGCCAGCGCGAGCGGCATGAAGTAGGTGGCGCCGCCGGACGGTCCGTCGAGATCCAGCAGCGGCAGCATCCAGCTCAGGCCGCCGACCTCCCACACGGCATGGTCCACCAGCCGTGCGCGCCCGATGACCGTGCCCTTGGAGGCATACCAGCGCTGGATCTCGATGTGGCGCGGCAGGATCTCCAGCTCGAACTGGTTGCGCATGCGCTCGGCCATGTTGATGCGCCAGGGCATCACGCGGTCGCGGAAGAAGCTGGTCCAGCCGTCGAACAGCACCAGCGTGGGCCACTCCTGCAGCGCCACGCCTTCCTGGTGCCAGCTCGGCGCATCGGCCTCGGCGGTGAGCTTGAACCAGTAGAAGCCGTACGAAGCCAGCGTCAGCAGGTACGGCAGCTCGCCGATAGGTGGGAACGGTGCGCGCCCCAGCATCTCGATGGGCACGAAGCCCTTGAATTCCGACAGGTCGAGCTCCACCGGCTGGGCCGCGCGCGACAGGTTGAACACCGTCAGCACCACGTCGCTGTCGTACTCGCTCAGGTAGGCCAGGATCTTGCGGTTGCCGGGCTTCAGGAAGCGGCGCCTGCCGCGCCCGAAGGCGTGGCTGGTCTTGCGCACGGCGAGCATGCGCCGGGTCCAGTTGAGCAGCGAGCTGCTGTCGCGCGCCTGCGCCTCGACGTTGAGCGCCTCGTAGCCGAACATCGCGTCCATGATCGGCTGCAGGTAAAGGCGCTGCGGGTCGGCACGCGAGAAGCCGGCGTTGCGGTCGGGGCTCCACTGCATCGGGGTGCGCACGCCGTTGCGGTCGCCCACGAACACGTTGTCGCCCATGCCGATCTCGTCGCCGTAGTAGATGATGGGCGAGCCCGGCATCGACAGCAGCATGCCGTTCATGAGCTTCACGCGATCGGGGTCGTTCTCCATCAGCGGCGCGAGCCGGCGGCGGATGCCCAGGTTGATGCGTGCGCGCATGTCGGCGGCGTACATGGTGTACATGTAGTCGCGCTCCTTGCTGGTCACCATCTCGAGCGTCAGCTCGTCGTGATTGCGCAGGAAGATGGCCCACTGGCAGCCCTCGGGGATGTCGGGCGTCTGCGCCATGATCTCGACGATGGGGTGCCGGTCTTCCTGCGCGATGGCCATGTACATGCGCGGCATCAGCGGGAAGTGGTAGGCCATGTGGCACTCGTCCCCGTCGCCGAAGTACTCGCGTACGTCCTCGGGCCACATGTTGGCCTCGGCCAGCAGGAAGCGGTTGCGGTACTGCGCATCGATGGCCGCGCGAAGCCGCTTGATCACCGCGTGCGTCTCGGGCAGGTTCTCGTTGCTGGTGCCGTCGCGCTCCACGAGGTAGGGAATGGCGTCGAGCCGGAAGCCGTCCACGCCCATGTCGAGCCAGAAGCGCATCGTCTTGAAGATGGCCTCCATCACCGCCGGGTTGTCGAAGTTCAGGTCGGGCTGGTGGCTGAAGAAGCGGTGCCAGAAGTACTGCTTGGCCACCGGGTCCCAGGTCCAGTTCGACGTCTCGGTGTCGGTGAAGATGATGCGCGTGCCCTGGTAGATCTGGTCGGTGTCGCTCCACACGTAGAAGTTGCGCTCGGGCGAACCGGGCGGTGCGAGCCGCGCGGCCTTGAACCACGGGTGTTCGCTGGAGGTGTGGTTGATGACCAGCTCGGTGATCACGCGCAAGCCCCGCTTGTGCGCCTCGGCCAGCATCTCGCGGAAGTCGTCGAGCGTGCCGTACTGCGGGTGCACGTCTTCGTACTCGGAGATGTCGTAGCCGTCGTCGCGCAGCGGCGAGGGGTAGAAGGGCATCAGCCAGATGGTGTTGACGCCCAGCTCCTTCACGTAGTCGAGCTTGGCGGTCACGCCCTTGAAGTCGCCCATGCCGTCGTTGTTGGAGTCGAAGAAGGCCTTGACGTTGAGCTGGTAGATCACGGCGTCGCGGTACCACAGCGGATCGTCGCTGTTGTCGATCTCGACGGTTTCGAGCGCGATGTGCGAGACGGGTGCATTCATGGGCCGGCGACCTCCTCACAGGAAATAATCGAAGTCGCGCTCGTCGCCATGGCGCCGGCGGACCACGAAGATGTGTGCGGGCACGCTGCGCGGATCGAGCCTCACGTAGTGCCAGTCGCCCTGCCAGGTGAAGCGCTGTCCGCTCAGCAGGTCGTGCATCTGGAAGGCCCGCGAGGAAGGAACGCCGACGCTGCCGGGTTCCAGCCCGAGCCAGCCCGACTGCGGCTCGTGCGGATCGAGGTTGACGACGGTGACGATCACATTGAGGCCGTCCGGCGATTCCTTGGCATAGGCCAGCAGCCGGTCGTTGTCGATGTGCAGGAAGCGCAGGCTCCGGTCCCACTGCAGCGCCGGGTTCTCGCGGCGGATGCGGTTCACCCGCGCGATGAAGGGGGCGAGGCTCGCGGGATCGTCGTGGTTCCAGTGGCGCAGCTGGTACTTCTCGGAGTCGAGGTATTCCTCGCTGCCGGGTCCGCGCGGCAGGTGCTCGCGCAACTCGTAGGCCGGTCCGTAGATGCCGTAGTTGGCCGCCAGGGTGGCCGCCAGCACGAGCCTGGCCATGAACACCGCGGGCTCGCCGGTCTGCAGCTGCTCGTGCAGGATGTCGGGCGTGTTGGGCCAGGCATTCGGGCGGAAGTAGTCGATGCCGGGGGCGCTCGAAAGCTCGGTGAAGTACTCCTGCAGTTCCTGCTTGGTGTTGCGCCAGGTGAAGTAGGTGTACGACTGCGAGAAGCCCAGCTTCGCGAGCCGGTGCATCACCTTGGGCCGCGTGAAGGCCTCGGCAAGGAAGATGACATCGGGGTGTTCGCGCTTCACCTCGCCGATCGCCCACTCCCAGAACGGGAAGGCCTTGGTGTGCGGATTGTCCACCCGGAAGATGCGCACACCCTCCCCGATCCAGTGGTCGATCACGCTCTTGAGCTCGGCCCACAGTTCGCGCCATTCCTTGCACTCGAAGTTGAACGGATAGATGTCCTGGTACTTCTTGGGCGGGTTCTCGGCGTACTGCACGCTGCCGTCGGGGCGCCAGCGGAACCAGTCGGGATGCTCCTTCACGTAGGGATGGTCGGGCGCGCACTGGAAGGCGATGTCGAGCGCGATCTCGAGGCCGTGTTCCGCGGCGCGTGCAAGCAGCCGCCGGAAGTCTTCGGGCGTGCCGAGCGCCGGAAGGATCGACTTGTGCCCGCCTTCTACCGCCCCGATGGCCCATGGGCTTCCCACGTCTTCGGGACCGCTGGCGAGCGCGTTGTTGGGACCCTTGCGCTGCACGCGGCCGATCGGATGGATCGGCGGGAAGTACAGCACGTCGAACCCCATCGCGGCGATGGCCGGCAGGCGTGCTTCCACATCCTTGAAGGTGCCGTGCATGCCCGGTTGGGGACTTGTCGAGCGCGGGAACAACTCATACCAGGTGCTGAAGCGCGCGCGCTCCCTGTCGACGGCCAGCGGCAGCTCGATGGGGTAGCGCACCTCATGCCGCCTGTCGGGGTGGCGGCGCACGAGCGCGGCATATTCCTCGTCGAGCGCCAAGGCCTTGAGCGAACCGATGTCGCAGCCGAGGTCGGCCGCCATGGCATCGAGCTCGGTCGCCCAGCGCTGGAGCTCGATGCGGTCGGCACCCTCCGCCCGCGCGGCGGCGGCGGCGATTTCGAGCGCACCGATCTGGGCCGCGATGCGTACGTCGGCGGGATCGACGCGCCGCGTGAGTTCGTGGTGCCACGAGTCGAAGGAATCCACCCACGCGACGCAGGTGTAGACGTAGCGACCGAGGGACGGCGGCGAGAACGCGGCTTCCCACACGTCGTTGCCGAGCGGCTTCATCGGTACTTCGCGAAAGTCGGCCTGCTCGTGCGCGCGCCAGCACAGCTGCACCCGCAGCACGTCGTGCCCATCGGTGAAGCAATGCGCGCGAACCCGGACCCGCTCGCCGACCACGCACTTGATGGGAAACCGCCCGTTGTCCACGCATGGCAGGACGGCATCGATCACGGCGCGGACGGCGCCCTTCTCGATGTCTGCCGCCGCGGGTACGGGACGCGTCGCAAAGATGTTCTTCATGAGGCGCTGTGCTCCAGGATCAGCGTGGACAACGGCGGCAGCGTCAGGCACACCGATTGCCTTCGGCCGTGCGAACGCACGGGGGCCGCTTCGACGCCCCCGAAATTGCCCCAGCCGGAGCCGCCGAATTCGGTGGCGTCGGTGTTGATGACCTCGCGCCAATGGCCGCCGAGCGGCACGCCCAGCAGGTAGTTGGTGCGCGGCACCGGGGTCATGTTGCTCACGACGAGCAGCGGCGGACTGCCGTCGCTCGCCTTGCGCAGGAACGCGAACACGCTGGCGTCGGCATCGTCGGCAGCAATCCACTCGAATCCCGGCGACGAAAAATCCAGCTGATGGAGCGCGGGCGCGCCACGGTAGACGTGGTTGAGCCGGGCCACCAGGCGCTGCAGCCCGCCGTGCCCCTCGAGCTCGCACACCCACCACTCGAGCTCGCCGTCGTGCGTCCATTCACGGCGCTGGCCGAATTCACCGCCCATGAAGAGCAGCTTCTTGCCCGGATGCGCCCACATGAAACCGAACAGCGCGCGCAGGTTGGCGAACTGCTGCCATTCGTCGCCCGGCATCTTGTTGAGCAGCGACCCCTTGCCATGCACCACCTCGTCATGCGAGAGCGGCAGCACGAAGTTCTCGTGAAAGGCATACACCAGCGAGAAGGTCAGCTTGTGGTGGTGGTACTTTCGATGGACCGGCTCTTCCTTCATGTACGCCAGCGCGTCGTGCATCCAGCCCATGTTCCATTTCTCGCCGAAGCCGAGGCCGTCCATGTCGGTGGGCCGCGACACGCGCGGCCACGCGGTCGATTCCTCCGCCACCGTGATGGCGTCGGGATGCTCGCGGTAGACCGCCCGGTTCAGCGTCTGGATGAAATCGATCGCCTCCAGGTTCTCCCGGCCGCCGTGGCGGTTGGGAATCCATTCGCCATGCCCGCGCGCGTAGTCGAGATAGAGCATCGAGGCGACGGCATCCACGCGCAGGCCATCGACGTGGTACAGGTCGAGCCAGAACAGGCCGGACGACACCAGGAAGCTGCGCACCTCCGGCCGGCCGTAGTTGAAGATGCTCGAATTCCATTCCGGATGGAAACCCTGGCGCGGATCGGCATGTTCGTAGAGGTGCGTACCGTCGAAATACGCAAGGCCGTGCTCGTCCGTCGGGAAGTGCGAAGGCACCCAGTCGAGCAGCACGCCGATGCCCTGCTGGTGCAGGTGGTCGACCAGGTACATGAAGTCCTGCGGCGAGCCGAAGCGCGACGTGGGCGCGAAGTAGCCGGTGGTCTGGTAGCCCCACGAGCCGTAGAACGGATGCTCGGTCACGGGCATGAGCTCCACGTGCGTGAAGCCCATCTCGTTCACATAGGCGGCGAGCTGGCGGGCGAGCTCCCGGTAGTCCAGGAATCGCCCGTCGCGGCGGCGCCATGAGCCAAGATGCACCTCGTAGACCGACATCGGGGCGTCGAGCGCATTGCGCGAGCCGCGCGTGGACATCCACTGCGCGTCTGCCCATTCGTACGAAAGCTCGCAGATGCGCGACGCGGTCGCGGGTGGCGGCTCGGCACTGAAGGCAACCGGGTCGGCCTTGTCCACCGAGTAGCCGCCGTAGCGGGATCGAATGCGGTATTTGTAGGCCTGGCCGATGGCGGCATTGGGTGCATGGCCTTGCCATATGCCGGTGCCATCGGCGCTGGGCCTCAGCGGATCGGCATCGCCGGACCAGTAGTTCCAGTCTCCCACCACCGACACCGACTCTGCATTCGGCGCCCACACGGCGAAATGGGCGCCGCCCTCTTTGGAGGGATGACAACCCAGCACGTCATACAGGCGGGAGTGGGTCCCCTCGCGGAAAAGATGGACGTCTTGCTCGTTCTGGAGTGAATGATTCAACGGCACCGGCAACCCTCGGATTGAAGCCGGCGGAACGATGGTCAAGGAACGACGTCGGTTCCCGCAGGGCTTGGCGCCAATCTGCAGCGAGCCGAGGCAGCGCAGGTACGGCCTGCGCCGCCTCGTCTTGTCGGAGAGTTGCCTGTTCGCCGGGGTTCCGGCTTCGCGCGGCGTGGAGGACATTTGGCATAACGCCTGCTGCCCGGGGCGACGCCGCGCACTGGAAAGGGGCGCTCAGCGTGCAATCGGAATGAGGGGCGGAGGCCTAATGACTTACTGCGCAGTCTTGTCCTGCGGCTGTTCGTGCGGCAGCGGCTCGGCATCGAAGCGCTCGAACCCGCAGTAGCAGAGAAAGTGGCGATTGGCGGCTCGACCGAACAGCGTCATGCCGAGCTTGCCTGCCAGCTCGTGCCCCATCGCGGTGACGCCATTGCGCGAGACGATGATCGGCACACCCATGTGGGCCGACTTCATGACCATCTCGCTCGTCAGACGCCCCGTCGTGTAGAAGACCTTGTCGCCACCGTCGACGCCATGGACCGCCATCCACCCTGCGATGGTGTCGATGGCGTTGTGCCTTCCGACGTCTTCCACGAACACCAGCATGTCGGTCCCGTGGAACAGCGCACAGCCGTGCACCGACCCCGCGTGTCGATGCACGCTGTTGCGCGATCTCATCAGTTCGAGAATCCGCAGCAGCGTGCTTTGGGCGATGCGTGCCGATTGCGCCGCCGGCAGGCGGACGGAGCCGAGCTGGGCCATCGCATCGCCGAAAACGGTGCCTTGTCCGCAACCTGTCGTCACGACCCGGCGCGCGGTCTTCTCACTGAGTCTCGCGACGCCGCGATGCGACTTCACGGCAGCCGCATCCACGCTCCAGTCGACATCGATGCTCTCGATGTCGCTTGCGCGCTGGATCAGGTCCTGATTCAGCAGATAGCCCAACACCAGCAACTCCGGCGAGGCGCCCAGGGTCATCAGCGTGACGAGCTCGCGCTTGTCCACGAAAACGGTCAACGGCCGCTCCGCCGGAATATCGATGTCGCGCCGTTCTCCGTGCTGGTCGACGATCTCGATGCGGCGCAACAGCGGGCTGCGCGCCTGATTCAGGCGAGGCGTGCCGGCACGCGTGGATAGCTGTACCGCATCAAAGGCCTGCGGCGCTTCGTCTTCAGGTGGGGCCATGCAGGAATCCTACGCCACCGGACTGCCGCGACATGCCGCATCCGCGGGCCTCCCGTCGAAGGGGATACTTCTCGCAGGCTTTCGTGCCATCGGCTATTGTTCGTTCGATGCCTTCCTCGGACACTCCTGCCGCCAACGGCCGCCCGGCGCTCGACGTCGCGGTGGTCATGCGTCGCGAGCGCCTGCATGGCCCCTCGAGCCACTGGCAGCCCTGGCGCTGGACGCTCGACAGCGTGCTGCCCGACGAGCCCGGCTTTGGCACCGAGCCGCGCCTGCTGCGCAACGACGGCGGCGAGCAGCACTGGCTGCACCCCGGCTTCAAGGTCGAGCTGTTCCGCGACGAGGCCGAGGGCTACCACCTCAACGCGATCACGCCAACGCCGTGCTGGTTCGTGCTGTGGCGCATGGACGAGGAGGCAACGCTCGCGTCCGAGCCCATCCCGCGACCGGTCGTGGTGACGCTGAGCTACTACGAGGCCGGACGCTGGCTCGATGCGCAGGAAACCGTGGAACAGGTTCCGGCACCTGCAGAGGTGGTCGAATGGGTGCGCACCTTCGTGGACGAGCACTACGTGATCGAACCCAAACGCCGCCGGCGGCCCGAGAGCTTCCGGTCGCTGGTCGACCGTTTCGGCAACGCCGCGAGCGTGACGACCGAGAAGAAGCGCGGGCGGGGCGCTGGCGATGTCTGAGGGTTTTCTCGGACGGTGGTCGCGCCGCAAGCAGGAGGTGCGGGCGGCCGAGACCGCCGTGGAAGAAAAGGCCCCGCCGGCAGCGCAACCTGTTCCGGCGCCAGCGGCTGCGCCCGCCCCCGTCGCGGAGGCTGCCGCCCTGCCCCCGGAGGGTGAACAGGAAGCTCCGCCGCCACTGACGCTCGCCGACGTGGACGCGCTGGGCATCGAGTCGGACTACAAGCCCTTCCTGGCCAGGGAGGTCGCGCCCGAGGTCAAGAACGCGGCCTTGCGCAAGCTCTTTTCCGATCCGCATTTCAACGTGATGGACGGCCTCGACACCTACGTCGACGACTATTCCCGATCCACCCCCGTGCCCGAGAGCGTGCTGCGCCAGATGGCGAGCGCCAAGTTCCTCAAGCTCTTCGACGAGGCACCCGAAGACACTCCCCCGGAAACCCCCGACACCGCCGAGACGGCGAAAGTGGCACAGTCCAAGGAATGTGAAACGCTTCCCAGCCCGCCGGTTGCCCAGATGCAGCCCGCCAGCCAAGAAACCGATGACCACCACGCTGATTTGCGACTGCAACCAGACGATGCCGCTGGAGCCGAAGACCCTCGGCGCGGCACTGGCTGAAACGCTTCCGCTGCATTCGTCGCTGTGCCGCCGCGAGGCGGCTTCCTTCCAGCGCGCCATCCAGTCCGGCGACGAGGTCGTGGTGGCCTGCACCCAGGAAAAACGGCTCTTCGGCGAACTCGCCACGCAGACGCCCGACGCGACCTCGCCGATCCGCTTCATCAACATCCGCGAGACGGGCGGCTGGAGCCGCGACGCCAAGAGCGCGATGCCGAAAATCGCCGCGCTGCTGGCCGCCGCCAGCCTGCCCGAGCCCGAGCCCGTCTCGACCGTGAGCTACACCAGCCAGGGCCGGCTGCTGATCATCGGCCCGCTCGACGAAGCCGAGCGCGCCGCGGCGCTGGTCGGCGACACGCTCGACGTGACCTTGTTCGCGCAGGGTCCCGGTGCAGGCGGCGGCGCACAGGCGCGCCGCTGGCCGGTGATTGCCGGGCGCATCGATTCGCTCACCGGCTGGCTCGGCGCCTTCACGCTGCACTGGACGCACGACAACGCGATCGACCTCGACCTGTGCACCCGCTGCAACGCCTGTGTCGTCGCCTGCCCCGAGCAGGCCATCGGGCTGGACTACCAGATCGACAACGCGCGCTGCACCTCGCACCGCGATTGCGAGCGCGCCTGCAGCGCGGCGGGCGCCATCGATTTCAGCCGCGAGCCCCAGGCACTCGATGCGGCGTTCGACCTCGTGCTCGACCTTGGCGCCACGCCGCAGATCGACTGGCACGCGCCGCCGCAGGGCTACTTCCACCTGTCCGGCGGCGTCGCGCATGCCGAGGGCCTGCAGACGCTGCTGCGCGTGCGCGAACTGGTCGGGGAATTCGAAAAGCCCAAGTTCTTCGACTACAAGCAGAAGCTCTGCGCGCACAGCCGCAACGAGGTGGTCGGCTGCAATGCCTGCATCGACGTGTGCTCGGCCCATGCCGTGAGCAGCGACAAGGAACGCCAGCGCATCGTGGTCAACCCGAACCTGTGCGTGGGCTGCGGCGCCTGCACCACGGTGTGCCCGACGGGCGCGCTGGGCTACACCTACCCGCGCGCGCCCGACCAGGGGCTCAAGCTGCGCAAGCTGCTCGCCACCTATGCATCGGCGGGCGGCCGCGACGCCGCGCTGCTGCTGCACAGCCAGGAAGGCGGCCAGGCGCTGCTCGAGCAACTCGGCCGACAGGCGCAGTTCGGCAAGGCGCAGGGCGTGCCGGCGCAGGTGATTCCCGTGGACCTCTTTCATGCGGCCAGCACCGGCATCGACCTGTGGCTGAGCGCGATCGCCTTCGGCGCCTCGCAGGTGGCGGTGCTTTGCACCGGAGAGGAAGCGCCGCAGTACCTCGCGGCACTCAAGACGCAGATGGACATCGCGCAGGCGCTGTTGCTGGGCCTGGGCTACACCGGCACGCACTTCCGCGTGATCGAAGCCGACTCGCCCGCCGTTCTGGATGCCGCGCTGGCCAGCCTGCGCACGACCACGCAGCGCGTGCCGGCCACCCCCGCCCGCTTCGCCGTCGGCGCCGACAAGCGCGACCGGCTCGAGATGGCGCTCGACCACCTGATGGGCACGGCGCCCGCCCTGCAGACGCAGCTCGACGCACCGCTGGCTTTCGGGTTGCCGGCAGGATCGCCCCTGGGTGCCATCGCGGTCGACAAGGACAAGTGCACGCTGTGCCTGGCCTGCGTCGGCGCCTGCCCGTCGGGCGCGCTGCTGGACAGCCAGAGCGCGCCGCAACTGCGCTTCATCGAGAAGAACTGCGTTCAATGCGGCTTGTGCGAGACCACATGCCCCGAAGACGCCGTCTCGCTCCTGCCGCGCCTGCTGGCCGCGCCCGAGCGCAAGCAGCAGGTGCTGCTGAACGAGGCCAGGCCCTGGGTCTGCATCCGCTGCAGCAAGCCCTTCGGTACGCAGAAGGCGATCGAGGCCATGCTCGGCAAGCTGGCCGGACATGCGATGTTCCAGGGCGAAGCGCTGGAGCGCCTCAAGATGTGCAGCGACTGCCGCGTCATCGACCTCTACAGTGCCACCAACGAAGTGAAGATCGCCCCGCTATGAGCCAGACCTTTCCCGCCTCTTCCGCACTCGACGAGGAGGTGGCCCGGGCGGAGCTCTACGGCCTGCTGGCGCGGCTCTGGTACGCCGCACCCGATGCCGGGCTGCTGGAGGCCTTCCAGGTGGCGCCCACCGAGGCGCCGGCCGCGGGCGCCTTTCTCGAGGAACCGTGGCGCCAGTTGGTCGGCGTCGCGCGCGACACGAGCGCGGCCGCCGCGCACGACGAATACGACGCGCTCTTCGGCGGCATCGGCAAGCCCGAGGTCTTCCTCTTCGGCTCGCACTACCTGAGCGGCTTCCTCAACGACAAGCCGCTCGTGCAGTTGCGCAACGACCTCGACCGGCTGGGCCTGGCGCGCACCGAGGCCACCTACGAGACCGAGGACCACATCGCCTGCCTGTTCGAGGTCATGCGCTACCTGATCGCCGGCGAAGACGCAGCGGTCGCCAACCTCACGCAGCAGCAGGCCATCTTCTCGAAGCACATCCAGCCCTGGCTGCCAGCCCTGTGCGAGGCCGTTTCGCAGCATCCGAAGGCCCGGTTCTACGCGGCGCTCGCCGTCTTCACGCGCGCGTTCGGCGACGTCGAGACGCAGGCGTTCGACATGCTGGCCTGAGGCCACGGAACGCAAGGGCTATCCAGGTTGCTCACCGGTTGCTGCTGGTCTAGTATTTGTAAGGGCGGACGGGTTTTCTTCTCTCGTCGGGCCTAGCCACTCCGGGAGTCAGCATGCAGGACAGCCAAAATACCGGCCTCAAGCCGGCATCCCGTCGGGGATTCTTCCTCGGTGCCGCAACGGCCGGCGTCGCCGCAGTGGCCGTCACGGCGCTTCCGAAGGTGGTCGAGACGCCCGTCGCCGCCCCCTCCCCCCTGCCACCCGCGCCTGAAAACGGCGGCGGCTATTCCCTGAGCGAGCACGTCAAGCGCTACTACGCGACCGCTTCAGCCTGAGGAGTACCTGTTGTGCTTCTGACCAGAAAATCCCCAGGCACCGCGAGTCAACCTGCCTCCGGCGCGTCCACTCACGCGTCGCCCTTCGTCCACAGCCTTCGGCGCGGCCTCGCGAACGCGCTGCCGACGATGGACCGGCGCGCCTTCCTGCGGCGCTCCGGCCTCGGCGTCGGTGTGGGCCTGGCCGCCAGCCAGCTCACGCTGATCCAGAAGGCCAAGGCCGCTGACGGCAAGCCCGCGGCCATCGGCGCCGGCAAGATCGAGGTGAAGCGCACCGTGTGCTCGCACTGCTCGGTCGGCTGCGCGTCCGACGCCGTGGTCGAGAACGGCGTGTGGGTCCGGCAGGAACCCGTGTTCGACTCGCCCATCAACCTCGGCGCCCACTGCGCCAAGGGCGCCGCGCTGCGCGAACACGGCCATGGCGAATACCGCCTGCGCTACCCAATGAAGCTCGTCAACGGCAAGTACGAGCGCATCAGCTGGGACACCGCGCTCGACGAAATCACGGCCAAGCTCAAGGAACTCACCAAGGCCAGCGGACCCGACGCGATCTACTGGATCGGTTCGAGCAAGCACAGCAACGAGCAGTCGTACCTGCTGCGCAAGTTCGTGAGCTTCTTCGGCAGCAACAACTGCGACCACCAGGCGCGCATCTGCCACTCGACCACGGTCGCGGGCGTGGCGAATACATGGGGCTACGGCGCCATGACCAATTCGTACAACGACATGCGCAACGCGAAGGTCGCGATGTACATCGGCTCCAATGCGGCCGAGGCGCACCCCGTGAGCATGCTGCACATGCTGCACGCCAAGGAACACGGCTGCAAGATGATCGTGGTCGATCCACGCTTCACCCGCACCGCGGCCAAGGCCCACGAATACGTGCGCATCCGCTCGGGCTCGGACATCGCGTTCCTGTTTGGCATCCTGCACCACATCTTCAAGAACGGCTGGGAAGACAAGCGCTACATCAACGATCGCGTCTACGGCATGGACGAGGTGCGCGCGGACGTCATGAGCAAGTGGACGCCCGACAAGGTCGAAGAGGCCTGCGGCGTCGGCGAAGCCCAGGTATTGAAGATCGCGACCATGCTGCACGAGAACCGCCCCGGCACCGTGGTGTGGTGCATGGGCCAGACGCAGCACACCATCGGCAACGCCATCGTGCGGGCTTCGTGCATCCTGCAGCTGGCGCTCGGCAACGTCGGCACGTCGGGCGGCGGCACCAACATCTTCCGCGGGCATGACAACGTGCAGGGCGCGACCGACGTCGGCCCGAACCCCGATTCGCTGCCGGGCTACTACGGCCTGGTCGAAGGGTCGTGGAAGCACTTCGCCGCCACCTGGGGCGTGGACTTCGAATGGATCAAAGGCCGCTTCGCATCGCCCGCGATGATGAGCAAGCCCGGCATCACGGTGTCGCGCTGGATCGACGGCGTGCTCGAGAAGAACGAGCTGATCGACCAGGACTCAAACCTGCGCGGTGTCTTCTACTGGGGCCATGCGCCCAACTCGCAGACCCGCGGCCTCGAGATGAAGCGGGCGATGGACAAACTGGACCTGCTGGTGGTGGTCGACCCCTATCCGTCGGCCACGGCCGCGATGGCCGCCATGCCGGGCAGGCCCGAAGACGCCAATGCGAACCGCGCGGTCTACCTGCTGCCCGCGTGCACGCAGTTCGAAACCAGCGGATCGGTGACGGCGTCGAACCGGTCGGTCCAATGGCGCGAGAAGGTGATCGAGCCGCTGTGGGAAAGCCGCAGCGACCACATGATCATGCAGCAGTTCGCCGACCGGCTGGGCTTCGGCAAGGAGCTCAGCAAGAACTACAAGATGCAGAAGGTCAAGGGCATGGACGAGCCCGTGCCGGACGACATCCTGCGCGAGATCAACAAGTCCTGCTGGGCCGTCGGCTATTCGGGCCAGAGCCCGGAGCGGCTGCAGGCGCACATGCGCAACATGGCCGCCTTCGACGTGCGCACGCTCAAGGCCAAGGGCTCCGTCAAGGACAAGGTCAACGGCTACGACATCTCGGGGGACTACTTCGGACTGCCCTGGCCCTGCTACGGCACGCCCGAGCTGAAGCATCCCGGCTCGCCCAACCTCTACGACACGTCCAAGCACGTGATGGATGGGGGCGGCAACTTCCGCGCGAACTTCGGTGTCGAGCGCAATGGCAAGAACCTTCTGGCCGAAGACGGCTCGTACTCGCTCGGCGCCGACATCACCACCGGCTACCCCGAACTCGACCACCTGCTGCTCAAGAAACTCGGCTGGTGGGACGAACTCACCGAGGCCGAGAAGCCCAAGGCCGAAGGCAAGAACTGGAAGACCGACAGCTCGGGCGGCATGATCCGCGTGTTCATGAAGAACCACGGCTGCCACCCCTTCGGCAATGCCAAGGCGCGGGCCGTCGTGTGGAATTTTCCGGATGGCATTCCGCAACACCGCGAGCCGCTCTACGGCACGCGCCCCGACCTGGCCGCGAAGTACCCGACCCACGACGACAAGATGGCCTTCTGGCGCCTGCCCACGCTCTACAAGACCGTGCAGCAGAAGAACATCGCCGACAAGATCGCCGAGAAATTCCCGTACATCATGACCTCGGGCCGGCTCGTGGAGTACGAGGGCGGCGGCGAGGAAACGCGCTCCAACCCCTGGCTGGCCGAGCTGCAGCAGGAGATGTTCATCGAGATCAATCCGAAGGTGGCGGCCGAGAAGAACATCCGCAACGGCGAGCGCGCCTGGGTGCACACGCCCACCGGCGCCAAGCTCAACGTGCAGGCGCTGGTGACCGAGCGCGTCGGGCCCGACACGGTGTTCATGCCCTTCCACTTCTCGGGCCGCTGGCAGGGCCAGGACCTGCTCGCCTACTACCCGAAGGGCGCGGCGCCCATCGTGCGCGGCGAGGCCATCAACACCGGCACGACCTACGGCTACGACAGCGTCACCATGATGCAAGAGACCAAGACCACGGTCTGCAACATCGAGAAAGCATGAGGAATCACCATGGCAAGAATGAAATTCGTCTGCGATTCCGAGCGCTGCATCGAGTGCAACGGCTGTGTCACGGCCTGCAAGAACGAGAACGAGGTGCCCTGGGGCGTGAATCGCCGCCGCGTGGTCACGCTCAATGACGGCCTGCCGGGCGAGAAATCGATCTCGGTGGCCTGCATGCATTGCTCCGACGCACCCTGCATGGCGGTGTGCCCCGTGCAATGCTTCTACCGCACCGAGGAAGGCGTGGTGCTGCACGACAAGGACGTGTGCATCGGCTGCGGCTACTGCTCGTACGCCTGCCCGTTCGGCGCGCCGCAGTTCCCGTCGCAAGGCACCTTCGGCGCACGCGGCAAGATGGACAAGTGCACCTTCTGCGCCGGCGGCCCCGAAGCCAACGGCTCCGAAGCCGAGTTCGAGAAGTACGGCCGCAACCGCCTGGCCGAAGGCAAGCTGCCGGCCTGTGCCGAGATGTGCTCGACCAAGGCGCTGCTGGCCGGCGACGGCGACGTGGTGGCCGACATCTTCCGCACCCGCGTCGTGCAACGCGGCACGGGCGCCGAAGTCTGGGGCTGGGGCACGGCCTATGGCTCGCAGCAGGCCGGCACGCCGACCACCGGAGGCACCAAGTGAGGCGCGCGGTCGCGACCCTCGTCGTGCTCGCTTCGGGCGCGATGCTGCTTGCGGCCTGCACCGAGAAGCCGCAGACGAATGCGGAGGGCGTCAAGCACGATGCAGTGCCCTGGAGCGGCACCGGCACGCAGGCCAACACCGGCACGGCCTTCACCGCGCCCGGCTGGAAGGTGGGCGACAAGACGGCGTGGGAGCAGCAGATCAAGGCTCGCTCCAACGGGCAGAACGAGTACATCCGAGAAAACTGAACCGGAGGCCGCATGAGCGTCACCATTCGCACCAGGCGGGCGTTCCACGCGCTGTTGGCGACCGCGCTCCTGGGCTGTGCGGCGGTGGCGCTGGCCCAGGACGCCAACCCGGCCGCGAGCGGCGCCGTCGCGGCTTCGCCCGCCCCTGCTTCGCCTGCTTCCGCTTCCACCGCCGCTGCCGCACCGAAGGCCGAGGGCGGCATCCGCAGCCAGAACATCTTCGAGGTCAAGCCCGAGGCCAGCGCCGACCCGAACTACCTCAACCAGACCAACGGCGAGCGCAACAAGGTGCAGCCCGGCAACAACGCGCCGATGTGGCGCCAGGTGAGCGGCGGCGTCACCGGCTACAGCAGCCTGCCCGTGAGCGAAGCGCCCGAGGCCGGCAACCTGATCCAGCGCTTCGTGCAGTACCCGGGCTCGCGCTTCACCAACGCGGGCGAGGCCTGGCGGCAGGTGCGCAACAACTGGATCATTCCGTACGGCGCGGCGCTGCTCTTCGTCGTGCTGCTGGCGCTGGCCATCTTCCATTTCACGCGCGGGCCGATCCGGCTGCACGGCGCCGAGACCGGACGCAAGATCGAGCGCTTCACGCCGTTCGAGCGCGCCACGCACTGGTCGAACGCGCTGGCCTTCGTCACGCTCGCGCTGTCGGGCATCGTGATGGCCTTCGGCAAGTTCTTCCTGTTGCCGGTGCTCGGCAGCGCGCTGTTCGGCTGGCTCACCTACATGCTCAAGACCGTGCACAACTTCGTCGGGCCGCTGTTCGTCGTGACCACGCTGTTCATGATCTTCACTTTCATCCGCAGCAACTGGCCGCGGGCGGAAGACCTCGCCTGGCTGCGGCACGGCGGTGGCCTGTTCGGCGGCAAGGAGCCCGCGTCGCACCGCTTCAACGCCGGCGAGAAGGCCGTGTTCTGGGGCGGCGTGCTCTTTCTGGGCAGCATCGTCATCGGCTCGGGGTTGTTCCTCGACAAGCTGTTGCCCGGCTTCGTCTACACGCGCGGCGAGATGCAGATCGCGCACATGGTGCATGCGGTGGCCACGCTGCTCATGATGGCGATGATCCTGGGCCACATCTACATCGGCACGCTGGGCATGACCGGCGCCTACAAGGCGATGCGCGAAGGCTATGTCGACGAGACCTGGGCGCGCGAGCACCATCGCCTCTGGTATGACGACATCGAGGCCGGCAAGATCCCGGCGCAGCGCTCGGCGCCCCCCGACGCATCGGACCCGGCACGGCCGGCGACCGCGCAAGGAACCTCTGCATGAAGCACACGCTGACTCTTCTCTGCGCGCTGGCGCTACCGCTGGCTGCATCGTCCGTTTTCGCCAAGCTTCCAGCGCCCACGCCAGAAGCGCAGGCGAAGGCCGCCGAGACTGCGGCCCGCACCGCATGGAGCGCCAAGACCGACGCCTACCTGCTGTGCAAGGCACAGGACCAGGTCGCAGCCAAGTACCGCGCCAGCGCCCAGTCCGCAGGCAAGCCGGTACCGGCCGCGGCGACCACGCCGCCCTGCGTGGATCCGGGCCCTTACGCCGCGGCGCCCGCGGGCGAAACCAAGCCCATCGAAGCCTCGGGTGCACATTCCCCGGCCACCACGGCTGCATCGCCGCCCAGTACGAACCAGCCCTCGGCGCAGACGCATCCCGCACCCAAGAATTAAGTCAGCCGCCCCGCGCACGCGCGGGCGATACTGAAACTGATGCCCCCACCCGAACGAACTGCCTCGACCGATGTACGCATGCGCGGCTTCACCCAGCGCGCAGAGGTTCCCGACGCGCTCGTCTGGATCGACGCCCACACGCCGCTGCTGCCGGGCGAATCCGTGGCGGTTGAAGAGGCCGCGGGACGGGTGCTGCTGCAGGAGGTGATCGCACCCATCGCAGTGCCCGAATTCGACCGCTCGGCCATGGACGGCTATGCGCTGCGCGGCGGCGAGACCACGGGGGCCGGCGAATACAACCCGTTGGAGTTTCCGATCGCGGGCCATGCCTGGCCCGGCCGGCCTTTCGATGGCGCCGTGCCCGCGGGCGCGGCCATCCGCATCATGACCGGCGCTCCGGTCCCGCTGGAACTCGATGCCGTGGTGCCCGCCGAGTACGCGAGCGAGCAGGACGGGCGCCTGGCCATCACGCGGGCTATTGCACCAGGCCAGCATGTGGGCCACGTCGGCGAGGACATCGCGCGCGGCAGCACGGCACTGGCCGCGGGACGCCGGCTGCGACCGCAGGACGCCGGGCTGGCGGCTTCGCTGGGCCTGGCGCAGTTGCAGGTGGTGCGCCGGCCCCGCGTGCGGCTGCTCGTGACCGGCAATGAAGTGCGGGCGCCCGGCACGCCCAAGGGGCCCTTCGACATCTACGACGCCAACTCCGTGACCTTGCGCGGCCTCGTGGTGCGCGACGGCGGCCTGCTCGAATCGCACCAGCGCCTGGGCGACGACCCGCAGGTCATCGCTCAGGCACTGGCGGCGCCCGGTGCCGATGTGGTGCTCGTCTCCGGCGGCTCCAGCGTGGGCGCCGAGGACCATGCGCCGCGCCTGCTGGCCGAACTCGGCGAGCTGGCCATCCACGGCATCGCGATGCGGCCTTCCAGTCCGGCCGGCATGGGCCGCATCGGCGATACGCTGGTCTTCCTGCTGCCGGGCAACCCGGTCTCCTGCCTGTGCGCCTATGACTTCTTCGCCGGGCGTGCGATCCGCCGGCTCGGCGGCCGGTCCGCCGACTGGCCCTACCCCCGCACACGTGCGACCGTGGCGCGCAAGATCGTCTCCCAAGTCGGACGTGTCGACTACGTGCGCGTGAAGATCGGCGAAGAAGGCGTGGAGCCGATCGCGCTGTCGAGCGCGTCCATGCTGAGCTCGACCACGCGGGCCGACGGCTTCGTGGTCGCGCCCGCGGAAAGCGAAGGCTTCGGGGCCGGCACCGAAGTCACTGTTCATCTTTACGAGTGCCTGTGAAACCCCAATCGCAATTTCTCGATGTCGTCACGCGCGACGAGGCCGAGCGCCGGTTCCGTGAACACCTCAAGCTCGCGCCGCTGGGGCGCGAGACCGTTCCCCTGCACGAAGCGCTGGGCCGTGTGCTGGCCGAAGACGTGATCGCCGCGATCGACGTGCCTGGCTTCGACCGCTCCAACGTCGATGGCTTTGCCGTGCAGGCCGCCGACACCTGGGGCGCAATGGAGGAACAGGCCCGCCTGCTGACGCTCGCCGACGAGACGCTGGCGCCCGGCATCGTGCCGCAGCGCGAAGTGACAAGTGGGCATGCGACGGCGATCGCCACCGGCGGCATGCTGCCGCGCGGCGCCGATGCGGTGGTGATGGTGGAGCACACCGATGCCGAGGACGGCCGGGTGCAGATCCGCCGCGCGGCCACCGAAGGCGAGAACGTCAGCTACGCCGGCACCGACATCGCACGCGGAGAAACCGTGCTGCGCGCCGGCCAGCCCCTGAGCTCGCGGGAGATCGGCGTGATCGCGGCACTCGGCCTGGCCGAGGTGAGCGTGTACCGCAAGCCGCGCGTGGCCATCTTTTCCACCGGCAACGAGATCGTCGCGCCCGGCGCGCCACTGCCCACGGGTGCGGTGTACGACTCCAACGCCGCCATCATCGGCGCCGCCGTCGAGGAGCTGGGCGGCCAGCCCGTGCGGCTGGGCGTGATTCCCGATAACGAGGCCGCGCTGTCGGCCGCGCTCGCGCAGGGGCTGGCCTGCGATGTTGTGGTCTTCTCGGGCGGCACGTCCAAGGGCGAAGGCGACCTCTCCTACCGCGTGGTCGCCGCGCTCGGCGATCCGGGCGTGGTGGCGCACGGCGTGGCGCTCAAGCCCGGCAAGCCGGTGTGCCTGGCGGTCACGGGTGGCAAGCCGGTCGTGATCCTGCCGGGCTTTCCGACCTCGGCGGTCTTCACCTTCCACGAGTTCCTGGCACCCGTGATCCGCGCCTTCGCCGGCCGGCCGCCGGAGCAGCGCGAGCATGTGGACGCCAAACTGCCGATGCGCGTGAACTCCGAGCGCGGCCGCACCGAGTACCTGCTGGTGGGCCTGGTGCCCACCGACCAAGGCCTGGCGGCCTACCCGATGGGCAAGGGCTCGGGCTCGGTCACCACGTTCAGCAGCGCGGACGGGTTCATCACCATCGGCCAGCACACCGAGATCGTCGATGCCGGCGCGCCCGTGCAGGTACAGCTGCTGGGCCAGGGGCTGGACGCCGCGGACCTGATCTTCATCGGCAGCCATTGCGTGGGCCTGGACTGGCTGGTCGGGGAGCTGGTGCGCCAGGGCATCCGTGTCAAGGCCATGAACGTGGGCAGCACGGGCGGGCTGATGGCCGCCCGGCGCGGCGAATGCGACGTGGCGGGCATCCACCTGATGGACCCGGCCACCGGCGTCTACAACCGGCCACTGCTCACGCAGGAGCTGGACCTGATTCCGGGCTATGGCCGCATGCAGGGCATCGTCTATCGCCCGTCGGACGTGCGCTTCGAAGGGCGCGATGCCGCCGCGGCCATCGCCGCCGCGATCGCCGGGCCCGGCTGCACCATGGTCAACCGCAATGCCGGCAGCGGCACGCGCATCCTCATCGACCGCCTGCTCGGCAGCGCCAAGCCGCCTGGCTACGGCGTGCAGACCAAGTCGCACAACGCGGTGGCCGTGGCCGTGGCGCAGCAGCGCGCCGACTGGGGCTTGGCCATCGACACGGTTGCACGGCAGTACGGCCTGGGCTTCATCCCGGTGCAGGAAGAGCGCTACGACTTCGCGGTGCCCAAGGCACGCCGCGAGCGCGCGCCCGTGCAGGCGTTCATTGCCTTGCTTCAATCGGCCGCCGCACGCGAGGCGCTGAGCCGACTGGGCTTTCGCGTCGATCCCGCTGCCTGACCCGCAGGACGGCATCCTCAGCTTCCAAGGACCCACACTATGACGATGGCCTCGCGCAGACGCCTCAACTTCCTCGCCCTCGCCGCTGCCCTCGTCGGCACGCTGCTCGCGCCGATCGCCCAGGCGCAAGAAAAGTTCATCGTGCTGGCTTCCACCACCTCGACCGAGCAGTCCGGCCTGTTCAAGCACCTGCTGCCGCAGTTCACGAAAGCCACGGGCACCGAGGTGCGCGTGGTGGCCGTGGGCACGGGCCAGGCGCTGGACATGGCGCGCCGCGGCGATGCCGATGCGCTGTTCGTGCATGACCAGCCCGCCGAGGAGAAGTTTGTCGCGGAGGGCTTCGGGCTCCCGCGCCGCGCGGTCATGTACAACGACTTCGTGCTGATCGGCCCGAAAACCGACCCGGCCGGCGTGCGCGGCAAAGACATCGCGGCCGCGCTCAAGCGGCTGGGCGCCACGGGCGGTGCGTTCGTTTCGCGCGGCGACAAGAGCGGCACCCACGCGGCCGAGCTGCGCCAGTGGAAACTGGCGGGCATCGACCTCGCGGCCGCCAAGCCCGCCGGCTACAAGGAGTGCGGCTGCGGCATGGGCCAGGCGCTCAACATCGCCGCTTCCACCAATGCCTATGTGCTGTCCGACCGTGGCACCTGGCTCAACTTCAAGAACCGCGGCGACCTGGGCATCGTGGTCGAGGGCGACCGGCAGCTGTTCAACCAGTACGGCGTGATCGTCGTGAACCCGGCCAGGCATCCGCACGTCAAGAAAGACCTGGCGCAGGCGTTTTCCGACTGGGTGGTGTCGAGCGACGGGCAAGCCGCGATCGCCTCGTACAAGATCGGCGGCGAGCAGCTCTTCTTCCCGAACGCGAGCCAGTGAACGGTGGCCCAGTCGATGGATGGGCCGCGTGATGAGCATGGCCTCGCGCTTGCATTGAGAGCCGTCCTTCGATGAACACCATGACCGAAGGCTGGGCGCTGGCCTGGCAACTCATCACAGACGCCGACCCCGAACTCGTACGCATCACGGCGCTCTCGCTGCAGGTCAGCGCCACGGCCTGCGCAATTGGCGCGCTGTTCGGCCTGCTGCTGGGCGCCTGGCTGGCGGTGGCGCGGTTCCCGGGGCACGCGCTGGCCGTGTGGTTGGTGAACACGTTGCTCGCCCTGCCCGCCGTGGTGGTGGGCCTGCTGGTGTACCTGCTGCTCTCGCGCTCGGGACCGCTGGGCGAACTGGGAATCCTGTTCACGCCTTCAGCGATGGTGGTGGCGCAGAGCGTGCTGGTCACACCGCTGATCGCCGCCCTGTCACGCCGGCTCGTGATGGCGGCCCTGGCCGATGGCGGCGACCAGTTGCGCTCCCTGGGCGCCGGGCCGCTCACCACCTCGCTGCTGATGCTGGTGCACGACCGGATGGGCGTGGCCACCGTCCTGCTCACGGCCTTCGCGCGGGCCATTGCCGAGGTCGGGGCCGTGATGATCGTCGGCGGCAACATCGCCGGCGTCACGCGCGTGATGACCACCACCATCGCACTGGAGACCAGCAAGGGGAATCTTGCGCTGGCCTTGGCGCTGGGCATCGTGCTGCTGGCGGTGGTCGGCGCGGTCAACGGCGCCATCGGCCTGTTGCATTGGCTTGCCACGCGCCCGCTGAGCGCCGCCTCTCAGGTGACGCCGCATGCGGCGCCCCGGACGCCCACTCCTCGCGCCCCTCGCACGCCGGTTGCCACCGAGGCGGCGCCGTTGATCCGGGCCGACCGGGTCACGGTGCGCTTCCGCTCGTTGATGGCGCTGAACGACGCATCGCTGACCGTGCGCCGAGGCGACCGGCTCATCCTCATCGGAGCCAACGGCTCGGGCAAGACCACGCTGCTGCGGCTGCTGCATGGCCTTTTGCCCTGCGAAGGTCGCTGCGAATCCTTGCCGCTGCAACCCGAAGGCCGCCTTCCGCGAGCTGCCATGCTGTTCCAGCGCCCTTTCCTGTTGAGCCTTTCGGTATGGCGCAATGTCTGGGTGGGCCTCTGGCTTTCCGGGGTGCCGGCCTCCGAGCGCAGCGAGCGCTGCCGCCAAAGCCTGGCAAACGTGGGCCTGCTTGAACACGCCACGCGATCTGCCCGTTCGCTTTCGGGCGGACAGCAGCAGCGCCTTGGCCTCGCACGCGCCTGGGCGCTGCAGCCGGACATCCTGTTCCTGGACGAGCCGACCGCCAGCCTGGACCCCGGCGCCAAGAATGAAATCGAGGCCCTCATCGAGGAGGTCGCCAACAGCGGCGTGACGATCGTGATGAGCACCCACAACCTCGGGCAGGCCAAGCGCCTCGCCACGCGCGTGGCCTATCTGCATGCTGGACGGATCGTCGTCGAGCGCCCCGTGGCGTGCTTCTTCGACGCAGAGGATCTGCCCCCCGAGGCCGCCCAGTTCCTCCAGGGCGAACTCGGCTGGCGCCTGCGGCCGTAGCGTTACTCCACGCGCAGGTCAATCGCCGGCGTTCCTCAGGGCACGACGGTCGAGCTTGCCAGTGAGCCCAGTGGGCAAAGCGTCGAGGATATGAATGGCTTTGGGAACCTTGTAGCCGCTCATCTGGCAGTGCTCCTTCAGATGCACCTTGAGATCGTCCGGAGTCACTCCGGCGGCCTTCAAGACGACATACGCGACGATCCGCTGCCCGAAATGCTCATCGGGGTGCCCGACGACCGCGCAGGCGGAAACTCCCGGATGAGTCAAGACTTGAGCTTCAATCTCTTCGGCGTGACCGAACGGCTACTTCAGAAGTTTGACGAGGCGTTTCTCGCCGATCGACCCCGGGTGTTTTCGCGGTTGCCTGAGTGTGGCTGGGCAGCGAGGTCGAGCCGCGCGCGCCAGGGATCGGCCGGTGCCCGCAACCGCTCTTCCAAGCACTACCTACGTCTTCCTGTGAGGCGCCGGCCGAATGGCGGGTTTGGTCTGGGCCGGTGACACAGCGGACGTTGTGGCACTTCCAAGCAAGTGATGGCGCCGCGCTGCAATCGGCAACGGCTTTGTTCCGAGAGACTGGGGGCCTCAATAGCCCACCTTCCACGGAGACACAAAATGCCCGTCATTGTTTGCGAATGCAAGGCCGGAATCACAGCTGGCGTCAAGGCCAAGATGGCCGCCGAGTTCACGAGCGCGATCAGGGAAATCATCCTCTCGCCGCTCGACCTGATCAGCGTCGTCTTCCATGAAGCCACTCCCGAGAACACCTACCGTTCGGGAGAGGCCACTTCCGAAACGCTGATCTTCTGCCACATACGTGATGGGCGCAGCGATGGCGCCGTGCTGTCGCTGGCCAAAAGGGTGAGCTCGATCTGGAGCACCTGCACCGGGGCTTCAGAGGACGAAGTCGAGGTCCTCGTCGCACTTTATCCCGCCAAATACGTCGTGCGTGGCGGTGAACGACTGCCCGAAGCCCCTCGCGTTTGAGGGTGGGGCAGCCTGCGCTGCATCCTGAACCTCGTACTAAAAAAAGGAGACAAGTCAATGAACCCAACCCGCCCCATAGATGTTCACAAGCTGGCCGACGAGGCCAAGTTCAACAGCTTTCACTGGCCCGTGCTGCTCTGGTGTTTCGTGGTCCTGGTGCTCGACGGCTACGACCTGGCGGTCGCTGGCATCGCGCTTCCGTCGATCATGAAGGCGATGAATATCGAAGCCGCGACCGCGGGGTTCATGGCCAGTTCGGCGCTATTCGGCATGATGTTCGGTGCGATCGTTCTCGGCGCGCTGGCCGACAGGATCGGCCGCCGCCGGGCGATCTCGATCTGCGTATTCATGTTCAGCGTCTTCACCGCGGCGGCCGGGTTCACCAACGATCCGATGACCTTCAGCGCGATGCGCTTTCTCGCCGGGCTCGGCATTGGCGGCGCGATCCCGACCGCGGCCGCACAGATGACCGAATACTCACCCAAAAAGGTGCGCAGCTTGATGGTCACGCTGATGTGCTGCGGCTACGCGGCCGGCAGTATCCTCGCCGCGCTGCTCGGCAAGCAGTTCATCGAGACCTACGGCTGGCAATCGGTGTTCATTGCCGCGGGCACCCCAGTGGTGCTAATCCCGTTCATCCTGAAGTACATGCCCGAGTCGCTGCCGTTCCTGGTCAAGCAGCACGACGACACGCGTCTGCGCGAAGTGATCCGGAAGATGCGACCCGACATGCGGCTTGAGCCGCACGAGGAGTTTCTCGTCCCGGCTGAGGACAAGGCCGAAGGTCCGACCGTAGGAAGGCTGTTTCTCGACGGCCGCGGCTTCAGCTCGGTGATGTTCTGGGTCGCCTTCATGACCTGCCTGTTCATGCTCTATGCGCTCAGTTCGTGGCTGGTCAAGCTGATGGGCATGGCCGGATACAGCCTCGGTTCCGCGCTGAACTTCCTGCTCGCCTACAACGCCGGTGCAGTCGTGGGCGCCGTCGGTGGTGGATGGCTCGCCGACAAACTCAACATCAAGTGGGTGACAAGCGGTTTTTTCGCGGTCGCTGCCATCTCGCTGACGCTGCTCGGCTACGGCACTCAGCCGCTGTTCCTGATCATTGCCATCGTCGGCGCGTCGACGCTGGGCACCCAGATCCTGCTGTACGCGTATGCCGGGCAGTTTTACCCGACGTCGATCCGCTCGACGGGACTCGGCTTTGCTTCGGGGGTCGGGCGCATCGGCGCAATCGCGGCGCCGATCATGATTGGACTGCTGGTCTCGATGAAGCTGCCGCTGGTGCAGAACTTCCTCGCCATTGCAATTGCCGCGGTCATCGGCGGTGTCGCGGTAGCTCTGATCAAGCAAAGGCCGTCGATCTCTTCACACAGCCACGACACGAGCGCCATAGGCCAGCGGCCCTGATGCTCGACCTGTTGAGGGCGGGCAATTTGATGGGCGAACTCTACTCAATGGCCTCCCCTCTGAGAAGCAGCGCGGCGACGGACTGGCGCCGATGACTTACGTCCGCTGTCGCACTTCGGCAGCGACTACGAAATGGACAGTCACTCTGAGGCCGCCGCGTGCGCGCCAAGCCGGGCAAGTGCCGGCAGCCCGGCGCGTCGGTCTCGGCCGTGGCCTTCACGCACGGCCTCAACACCAACGTCGTGCGCAAGTGGCTCGCGGGTCGCAGCCTCAAGCGCATGGGCGATGCGGTGCCTGCGACCAAGGGCACCACACCTGCCCTGCAGTTCCGGCCCTGTCGGCGCTTGGAGCGGACATAGCGTGTCGTACTGCCGGGCCTTGATACGAGGCCAATGAGCCGCGGGAATGGGGCCGCGCGGCCCAAAGCAGGCGCAACACACGCTGCGCTTGCTTCTAACCCTGATATCTGGCGGATGTTGCTATCCCTTGCCATGCGACGACGGACTGCTGGCGCCCGCGAGCCGCGCGATCTGGAAAACATTCTCCGGCGAAACCTGAACATAGTCATTCAGCCCCCCGGAACGCATGATCGGATACGCCTCTGCCGTCTGATAAACGCCGTCTTTCAGAAGTGCCATGTCTATGTACACGCCCACCACTTCGCCCAGCACCAGCCAGCCACCTACCTTTTCGCCTGCGGTGTTTCGGAATTGCACGATATCGATCACCTTGCATTCCATGGCTGCGCGGCTTTCGCCCACCCGCGGGACGTTGACCATGCGGCCCGCCACCGCTGTGAGGCCGGCGAATGGGAATTCGTCCTCTCCATGCGGAAGCGGTGCCGAGGTCTGGTTCATCTGATCGCCGAGTTCCCGCGTGACCAGGTTCCAGGTGAACTCGCCCGTTTCCGATGCGTTCTGAACGCTGTCTTTCCAGGCGATCGAAGAAAATCCGATGATCGGTGGATCGTAGTTGAACGCGTTGAAGAAACTGTAGGGTGCGAGATTGACCCGCCCCTGGGCGTCGCGTGACGAGATCCAGCCGATGGGCCGCGGCGCCACCAGCGCATTGAGCGGGTTGTGACTCAGCCCGTGACCCTTGGCGGGCTCGTAGTAGTGAAATTCTCGAACGGTCATCTAAGGTGCCTTTTCTGTGACGGCGTTATTGCGCCACCAGATGAAGAGTCTTGGCGATGTTGATGAACTTTTCGTTCTCTGCACGCAAGAAGGTCGCTGCCTGCAGGGGTGTCATTGAGTCCAGTTTGCGCAAACCCTGCGCGGTGGCGAGCGCCAGGAATTCCGGACTGTCATTCCATTCTCGAAAAGCCGTGCTCAGGCGTGCGGCGATGGAGTCGGGTGTGCGTGCGGGCGCGAACAGGCCGGTCCAGATGCCGAACTCGAAGTTCTTGAACCGAGCGTCCTCGCTCAGCGTCGCCAGGTTCGGCAGGAGCGGATGCCGCTTGGGGCTCGCGATGGCGATGGCCTTGATTCGCCCGGTCTGAATCATTCCCAGAATTGGCCCCGCGAGAGGGACAAAGGCAAGGTCCACCTCGCCGCCACCGACGGCCGTGGCGATTGGAGCGATGCCTTTGTACGGCACCTCCAGCAACTTGGCGCCGACACGTCCCTGAAATTCAGCGGCCGCGAGATGAGCGAGCGTGCCTTGACCCCAATGCGCAACGGAAAGCTCCTTCGCGCCTGCCTTTTGCAACTGGTCGACGAGTGCGTTGAGGGTGTTGAAAGGTCGGTCGGGATGGCTGACAAGGACCATGTCCGCAATCCCGAACGAACCAATGAGCTTGAAGCTTTCGAACGTGTACTTGGCCGAAGCGATCGTGAGCGGCGCCACCACGAAGTCCGGACCGGCGGTTGCGAGCAAGGTGTATCCGTCGGGCGACGCGTTCAGCACATTCATCGCCGCGATGGAGCCGTTTGCGCCAGGCATGTTGTCAACCAGAAGAGACTGTCCAAGGGCACGCTGCAGCACGGGTACGGATGGCCGCACCGAGGCGTCAACGCCGAACCCGGCAGGATAGGCAACCTTGATCAGGATGGGCTTGTTTGGATAGGACTGCGCGTTGGCGGTGCCTGCGGCACCACAAAGCGCGACCGCAACAAGGGCGGAATCAAAGAGTCTGCGAATCAGTGTTTTCATGTTTGTCTCCGTGCGTCAGTCGAAAAGGCCGGCAAGTGTTGTGATCAGTCATGTCATGGATGCCGAAACATAACGATCGTTTACTGAACGAAGGCTATGTCATCACCCGGTTTGCGTCAACAAGGATTTCCTCCATGGGATCGATGGAGCGCTGGGCGCATGCGCGGGGTACTGCATCGGCGCGCACACCCGTGTCGGTCAGGAACCTGATTCGTGGCATTTCCAAGCAAGTGATGGCGCCGCGCTGCAATCGGCAACGGCTTTGTTCCGAGAGACTGGGGGCCTCAATAGCCCACCTTCCACGGAGACACAAAATGCCCGTCATTGTTTGCGAATGCAAGGCCGGAATCACAGCTGGCGTCAAGGCCAAGATGGCCGCCGAGTTCACGAGCGCGATCAGGGAAATCATCCTCTCGCCGCTCGACCTGATCAGCGTCGTCTTCCATGAAGCCACTCCCGAGAACACCTACCGTTCGGGAGAGGCCACTTCCGAAACGCTGATCTTCTGCCACATACGTGATGGGCGCAGCGATGGCGCCGTGCTGTCGCTGGCCAAAAGGGTGAGCTCGATCTGGAGCACCTGCACCGGGGCTTCAGAGGACGAAGTCGAGGTCCTCGTCGCACTTTATCCCGCCAAATACGTCGTGCGTGGCGGTGAACGACTGCCCGAAGCCCCTCGCGTTTGAGGGTGGGGCAGCCTGCGCGCTTCAGCACGCAGCCGATCTTCACAGCCTCCAAGCCAACTCCGACTCACAAGCAATCAAGGAAACTTTCATGTCACGCAAACTCGACGGCAAGATCGCAGTCGTTACCGGTGGATCCACGGGAATCGGGCTTGCCACCGCCAAGCGGTTCGCCAGCGAAGGAGCGCATGTCATCGTCACCGGCCGTCGGCAGGCCGAGCTCGACGCCGCGACGTCCGAGATCGGTAACGCTACCGGCATCCGGATCGACTCATCGAACATGGCCGAGTTAGACGCGCTCTTTGATCGGGTGAAATCGGAAAAGGGCCGGATCGACGTATTGTTCGTCAACGCGGGCGGCGGCTCGCTGCTGCCGCTCGGGAATATCACCGAGGAACAGTATGACGACACCTTTGGCCGTAACGTCAAAGGCGTACTGTTTACAGTACAGAAGGCGCTGCCGTTGCTGGCGGATGGCGCATCAGTCATCTTGACTGGCTCTACCGCTGCCAGCGGTGGCGCCAAGGCATTCAGTGTCTATGCCGCCTCAAAGGCCGCCGTCCGCTCATTCGCCCGAAATTGGATTCTGGATCTCGAGGGCCGCGGCATCCGGATCAACACGCTCAGCCCCGGCCCCACCAAGACGCCAGGCTTGTTTAATCTAGCCGGCCCCGATGCGGAACGGCAGCAAGGAGTACTGGACGCCCTCGCCTCGCGGATCCCAATGGGCCGCGTCGGCGATCCGGACGAAGTCGCCAAGGCGGCGGTCTTCCTTGCTTCCGATGATTCAAGCTTCGTCAACGGTATCGAACTGTTCGTCGACGGTGGCAAGGCCCAGATCTGAAGATGGCGACGGTAGGACGAACCCGGCCATCCAACGCGGGTTTCCCTTTCGCAATATGAGCAAAGTCATCATCACATGTGCTGTCACCGGCGCGATCCACACACCCTCAATGTCACGGTATCTACCGGTTACGCCGGAAGAGATCATCGAAGCCTCGGTCGGCGCGGCCCAAGCTGGCGCCGCAATCATTCACTTGCATGCGCGTGATCCTGTCACGGGCAAGCCGGATCAAAGCCCCGATGCATTCGCCCAATTCTTGCCGCAGATCAAGGCACGCACCGATGCAGTGTTGAATGTCACCAGCGGTGGCTCGCCCTACATGACGATCGAGGAGCGCATCCAGCCGTCAATGCGCTTCGCGCCCGAGGTGGCCTCACTCAACATGGGTTCCATGAACTTCGCACTGTTCCCGATGCTGGCGCGTTTCAAGGAGTTCAAACATGCCTGGGAGCGCGAGGCGCTCGAGGCCAGTCGTGACCTGATCTTCCGCAACACCTTCAGGGATATCGAATACGCCCTGGCGCAATGTGCTTCCAACGACACGCGCTTCGAATTCGAGTGCTACGACGTGAGCCATCTTTACAACCTGGCGCACTTCGTCGAGCGTGGTCTGGTCAAGGCGCCATTCTTTGTTCAGACTGTATTCGGGATCTTGGGCGGTATCGGATCGCATCCTGAAGACGTGTTGCACATGAAGCGGACGGCCGATCGCCTGTTCGGCAATGACTATCGCTGGTCGGTGCTGGGGACAGGCAAGGATCAGCTTCGCCTTGCAGCAATGTCTGCCAGCATGGGCGGCAATGTGCGCGTCGGATTGGAAGACAGCCTATGGCTTGGACGCGGCACGCTGGCCCAGAGCAATGCGGCGCAGGTGCTGCAGGCTCGCCAGATTATCGAAGGGCTTGGTCTCGAAATCGCCAGCCCAGACGAAGCTCGGGAAATCCTCCAATTGAAGGGAATCGGGAAAGTCAAGTTCTGAGAGGGAACAGGGCTGACATGTTTGCCAAAGCAAACGGCGGGGCATTGCCCTCGGCTCATCGCATCGCCGTTGCTATAGAGCCGCACAAGGAGCCAAGGTGTAGGATAGAGACGCAAGCGATACGGTTGATTTGACGTCTGTCTATCTGTCGGCGGCTCTCCCTTCAAGGGGAACTCACCAGCAACTGATTCGCTTGCGAGGTCAAGGGAGAGGACGCGCCGCACAATGACGGACGCAAGGCCGAAGCGGAGGCAAGCAATGCATGGCCACCTAGACGCACAAACTGAATATCGCGAGGTTGGGGGCGAATTCGTATCCGGCACCATTGTTGATTCGCGCAGCACGCACCTTGAAGTCCTCGCACGTCGAGCGACCGGCCCGATTTCCTGGCGCTTTCGCCAACCGCGGCTCGCGCTTTTCTGGTTTCGCAACGGCCTCAAAGAGTTGAATCTGGAGCTCGACGGCCGCCGCATCCACTCCGGAATAAAACAAGGGACAAGCCTTGCGCTGTTCCCGGCCTCGACTTCGGTCGAAGGCGAGTTCGACGTCGCCCCGCACTTCGACTACACGGTGGTCTTCCTCGACCCGACCGTTGCGTCCGGCGCCGGCTGCCACTTCGATAGACCGCTGATTGCCTTCGGCAACGAAGATCTGCAACGTGGCCTTTCGGTTCTATGCCGTGAGGCGCGCAATGCAGACAGCCTTTACGGGCTGTTCGCCGAGGGTTGGGCAATGCAGGCACTAGCCCTGCTCGGGCGCGTCAACGGCCGCCCGGCAGCCACCGTTCGCCCGTCCGGGGGCCTCGCACCAGGCAGTTTGCGGCGCGTCATCGACTACATCGAGGCCGACTTGTCGAGACCGTTCACGATCGATGGCCTGGCGGAGATCGCCGGCGTCAGTCCCCGGCATTTCATGCGGTCATTTCGGGAAAGTTCCGGGCAAACGCCATTGCGCTTTGTGTACGGCCTGCGTCTCCAGCGGGCCAAGGAATTCCTTTTGGATCCCCGCCGCACCGCAACTGAAGTCGCGCTGGAATGCGGCTTCAGCCATGCTCAGCACTTCAGCACTGCTTTCAAGAAGGCGACTGGCGTGACGCCGTCCGATTTCCGCAGGGCCGCAATCCGCTGATGCGTCGCACGGACCGACCCAGGGCCGTTTCGGGAAACCACGCCAGTTGGCCAGCTCGGGAGCCGGCGCGCCCGCGAACGATGCTTCGATTCTTGGCGGCGGAGGAGCGGTGAGCTCAGGCTCGAAATTCGCTGAGGTTGTCGGTCAACCACTCGGTCAACGAGCGAGGAGCCTTTCCGGTCAGCTCCTCGACGGTCGACGTTGTTTCGGCGATCGTTGACTCGCGGAACATCTGGTCGAGGCCGACCAGAAGATCGGCTACCAATGGAGAAAGTCCGGCGCCGAGCAGCGCCTCTCGCTGCTTCGCAGGCGAGCGGTCGACATAGGTAACCGAATGCCCGAGCAAGCGGGCCAACTCCTCTGCCACCTGCTTCATGGTCCATGCGCGTGGACCAGATAGGTGGTACGCACGTTGCGACGTTGGCTCGATCTCCTCAAGCAATGCGATACGGGCCACCTCGGCAACATCGCGGGTATCGATGAAATTCACCCGGCCGTTCCCCGCTGCGCCAGCCCAGGAACCGGTGGCGATGTGTGGCCCCGCGCGCTTGAGCACATCGGTGAACGTCGTCGGCCGCAAGACCGTAGATGCGATCGGCTGCTGTGCCAGATGCGCCTCGATCTGCATATGCCAAGCGAGGGGAAGAAGTCGGGTCGCAGGACCGAGGGCAGACAGCTTGACGATGTGCCGAACGCCTGCTGCGACTGCTGCATCGATCAAAGCGATTTCGTTGGCGACCTGTTCGAGGGAGGTGCCATGCGCGATGAAGAGCCGGTCGACGCCGCGCAGGGCCCTATCGAGCGTCTCCGCGCGTTTGAAGTCAACCTTGAACGTGGCCACCCCTTCAGGCAGTTGCGTCGGGCTGGATTGGCGCGTTAGTACGACGAGATCGATCGGGTCGTCGGCGAGCAACGCCGTCAATCTGACGCCAACGCGTCCTGTTGCACCCGCAATGGCAATCCGGGGTCTTTTGGGGTTGGAGTTCGAGTGGTCGAGCATGTCTGCGCCTGCTAGAAGTATCATGGAACGAACGATCCACATATCCTGGAACGATTATTCCAACTTGTCAAAGATTTTTTTCACATGAGCGGAAAGCCACAGTACGACGAAGGTGCAGTCATCGATGCCGCCGTGGATGCCTTCTGGCGTCACGGATACGCGGCTACGACGATCAATGTGCTGACGGAGGCGACCGGACTGTCGCGTTCAAGCCTTTACCAGCGTTTTCAGGACAAGGATGGCCTGTTCCAGATCGCACTTGCAACCTATACGGATCGGGTGCTGCGCAGGATGAAGTCATACGAGAGCGGCAGTGCGCGTGCACGGCTCGAGGCACTGCTGCACGGGCTACTGCCCATGGGGTCCCGCCGACCGCCGGGTTGCCTGCTCGCAAGAAGTTGTGCCGAGCTGGTCGATCTGCCACCGGAAGGACGGAAAGCAGCAATCTCGGGGATGAGCCAGCAGCGCAATCTGCTCGAAGGTCTGCTTCGGGAAGCAATTGCAGTTGGGGAACTGCCCCGTGGGGCAGATGTCGCCGCGCTGGCTTGGTATTTTCTCGGGGTGATGCAAGCGATCTTGGATTTACCGCAGGCGGGTGCTACCAGGAGCGAATTGGACCGGATGATCGCTGTTGCAATGTTGGCGTGGCCGGCGGCTACGCACTCGTAGAACTCGCCTTTTGCCGTCGCCTTAAAGCTCAGGCAACTGACCAGCGCGCCAGGCGGCGCCCATGGCATCGCTGTAGGCAACGGTTTGCTGGCGCTGCGTGCCGAGCAGGTCACTGCCCAAGGTCATTACATCACCGTCCTTCAGGAACACAGGCGGTTTCTGGCCGAGACCGACACCCGGCGGCGTACCGGTTGGAATCACGTCGCCGGGCTGAAGCGCCATAAAGCGGCTGAGATAAGACACGATGGTTGCAACGCCGAAAATCTGCGTGCGGGTGTTGCCGGTCTGCCGGCGAGTTCCGTTCACGTCGAGCCAGAGGTCGATATTCTGCGGGTCCGGCACTTCGTCGGCCGTCAGCAGCCAGGGGCCTATCGGCGCATAGCCGAGGTAGCTTTTGCCTTTGGTCCACTGGCCTTCCATTTCGATCTGCCAGGCACGCTCTGACACGTCGTTGCAAAGGCAGTAGCCGGCCACATATTGCAGCGCTTCTGCTTCGCTGACATGCCAGGCCGGACGACCGATCACGATGGCGAGTTCGACCTCCCAATCAAGCTTGCCTGAGCCGGGTGCGACGACGACTGGATCGTTGGGCCCAGCCAGCGCGCTTGTGTGCTTGTTGAAGACAATCGGCTGTGTGGGAATCGGCGTGTTGGTTTCCGCCGCATGGTCGGAATAGTTGAGGCCGATGCAAACCACATTCGGAACCTGGCCCACGCAGGGGCCGAGCCGTGTATCGGCGGGCATCGCGGGCAAGCTCGACGTATCGAGGGCGCGCAGCCTCGCAAGGCTCTCGGGCGAAAGTGTTGGCCCGTGAATGTCGCTCACGACGGAAGACAAATCGCGCAAGGTGCCTTGTGCATCAATGAGGCCGGGTTTTTCAGAGCCACGGGGGCCGAATCGAACGAGACGCATGGGGAATCCTTTTGGGTTTCAAGAATATGTATTCAGGTTTGAGGCCGCGTTGTCAAAGCTGCTCGAGCGTCAGCGCAAGCTCACCGAAGTTGCCATAGCGAAGCACGGCGGGACGCTTGAACGGTAGGTCAATCGCCCCCGCAAATGAGCCGGTGATAACTGCCTGCCCGACCTCTAGACCCGTGCCCTGGCTGCGCAGAAACTCGGCAAGCCAGTAAAGAGGCAAGCGCGGGTCGCCGTTGGGATGGCTCGCGGCAAATGTGGTGTCGTCATGGCCTTGTACCGAGAGCGCAATCTCGAAGGGACCAGGAAATGGCTCCTGCGCAGAGTCCACAGCGATGGTCGGCCCCAGCACCACGCTTTGGTGCCACAGGCTGTCGGCCATCAGTTCAGGGCCACTGGCGTCTGCAGCATCGTCATAGCGACAACCGAGCACCTCGACCGCCAACCGCACGCTGCCGATGGCGGCGTTGACATCGGCGCGGGTGTAGGGGCTGGCCCTTGGCGGCAGGCTTTGCTTGAGATCGAATGCCAGTTCGGGTTCGATGCGCGCTGTGCCTGTCGGTCCGGCAGGTGCGGCAGCCATGCCGCCCGATGGCTTTGCATCGTGCAGCGCGGCGGCGACCCAGCGATCGCCCGGGGGCAACCCGCATTTCCAGCCGATGACGGGGCTGCCGCGCAGTTCGCTGATCCGCCGCTGGATGCGCCAACCGTCTTCCGGCGTGGCAGGGCGCAAGCCGGCTCCCAGCCTCGCACCGAAGCGACCCGACGACTGAAGTGCGTGCAGGTAGCGCGCGGCGGCCTCGATGGCGCTCGGCTCCATGTTGGTCATGCGGCCAGCCTCACGGGCGCTGCCCCTTTGTCAGAGCGGCGCAGCACACCTTGGCTGAAAAAAATTTCGTTGATCTTGTCGCAAGTCGAATAAGAGCCGGTCGCGCTTTTGACGCTCTCGATCTGGATACCGTTCATCTGTCTGTTTCCTTGTGTCGACTGAAATTGCCTGTCGGGTCTGCAAGCCTCATTCGGCGTTTTTCCGCCGCGCTGTCATCCCTGGGGCCAGACCAAGCCCAGCGTTCCGCTGGCCTGCTGCAGCAGGGCGTGAAACTCCGCGTCGCGCTCGGTGCCCATGCGCAGCAGCGGGCCGGCGATGCTGATCGTGCCCAGCACGCGCTGACTTTCGGGCTCGCGCACTGCTGCCGCAATCGCTTTCACGCCGGGCTCCGCCTCTTCAACTGCCAGTCCGTAACCGCGGGCGCGGGTCGCGTCCAGTTCGCGCAGCAGCTCATCAATGGTTTGCATCGCACGGGGACCGGCGAGTTTGCCGGGAGCGGCCGGCTGGCCCAAGCCGTTTTGCAATGCCAGCCGAGTCGCCGCTTCGTTGCTCATCGTGGCCAGCCACGCCTTGCCATTGGCGGTGGTGTGCAGCACTGGCCGGCCATTGAGTGCCGGCTGGTACATCAGGCCGGGCGGCGCGCCTTGGGCCGATGCGAACCAGTGCAGCGCGTCGCCCTGCACAACGGTCAGCCGCACCAGCTCGCCGCAGCGCCTGGCCGCCTCATCGAGCACGGGCTGCACGATGCCAGGCAAGCCAGTGCCGCGCAGATATTGCTGGCCCAGCAAGGCGAGCTTCAGCGTCAGGCGATAGCGGTCGGTTTCGGCATCCTGCTCAATCCATCCGAGCGTGGCCATTTCCGCCAGCAGCCGATGCGCCGGGCCTTTTTGCAGGTCCAGTGCAGTCGCAATGTCAGACAGGCGGCGCCATTGACCTTCTACCGCCAGCAGTTCGATGACTTCGAGACACCTCTCCAATAAACCCTTGACAAGCCGCATTTGAAGAAACAGAATTCTTGTTGGAACAAAGTTACTTTAACGACACGCAAGACAAGTGTCAATCCTTTCGCAAAAGACATCGGCCTGAAAACCGAAGTCCATTCATCGAAGGAAACAACACGCGTGCCGATCACCCGTGCATTGCTTTTCGCGGCGCATTGAAGGTGCGATGTACCTGGTGCATGTCGGGCAGCCGCAACTCACGAAACAATAAGGCAGAGAGTTTCCATGTCCCTCGATCTTTCCTGCACCCTGCCGGACGACGCCACCGATGCGCTGCTGATTGGCAGGCTCTGGCAGCCCGGCATCGGCCCGACGGTGATCGCTTGCCATGACGGCATGCTGCTCGATTTGTCGGGGCTGGGAGCCACCGTCAGTCAATTGCTGGAATTGCCCGATGTGGTGAGTGCCGTGCGCGCCGCCCTGCCGACGGCAACCCCGCTGGCGCCGCTCGCCGGGGTGCTGGCCAACTCCGACGAGGCCCTGCGGGACGAGTCGCATCCGTGGCTGCTGGCCCCGTGCGATCTGCAAGTCGTCAAGGCCAGCGGCGTGACCTTTGTCGCCAGCCTGCTGGAGCGCGTGATCGAAGAGCAGGCGCGCGGCGATGCTTCGCGTGCTCAGGCGATCCGCACGGCGCTGTCGGGCATCCTGGGCGACAACCTGGCCGGCATCGTGCCCGGCTCGCATGAGGCTGCGCGTGTCAAACAGATCTTGATTGAGCAGGGGGTCTGGTCGCAATACCTCGAAGTCGGCATTGGCCCGGATGCCGAAATCTTCACCAAGGCGCCGGTGCTGTCGGCGGTGGGCACCGGCGCGCAGGTCGGCATTCATGCGGAGTCGAAGTGGAACAACCCCGAGCCCGAGGTGGTGCTTGCAATCAACAGCAGCGGCGCGGCCGTCGGCGCAGCACTTGGCAACGATGTGAACCTGCGCGATTTTGAAGGGCGCAGCGCGCTGCTGCTCGGCAAGGCCAAGGACAACAACGCCTCGTGCGCGATCGGCCCCTTCATTCGGTTGTTCGATGCGGGGTTCACGATCGACGATGTACGCCGCGCCGATCTCGCGATGCGGATCGACGGCCCGGAAGGCTTCACCATGCACGGCGCCAGTTCGCTGGCCCAGATCAGTCGCGATCCGCTCGACATCGTGGCGCAGGTGATCGGCCCGAACCACCAGTACCCCGACGGCTTCATGCTGTTTCTGGGCACGATGTTTGCGCCGACGCAAGACCGCCACGGGCCCGGCCTTGGCTTTACCCATGAAGTGGGCGATGTGGTGCGCGTGGCCACGCCCCGGCTCGGCACGCTGGTCAACCGCGTCAACCACTGCAGCAGCATCGCGCCCTGGAGCTTCGGCATCACTGCGCTGATGGGCAATCTGGCGCAGCGCGGGCTGCTCTGATCAACACCAAGGCGATACCAAGGTTCCATGAATCAATCAACTGTTGTATCCAAAGCTGCGAATGATGTGGCACCGCTGATCAGGCTGGCCGCGCAAGACGACGTCGGTATTGCCCGGCGCGACCTGGCCGCTGGTGAATCGCTCGACCCGCTTGGGCCAGCATGTGCCGGCCCCGTTCCCGCCGGCCACAAGGTTGCCCTGCATGACATCGCGAAAGGTGCGGCTGTGCGCCGTTATGGCCAGGTCATCGGCATGGCGACGCAGCCCATCAGCGCCGGCGAGCATGTGCATGTGCACAACCTCGGCATGGGTGAGTTCACGCGCAGCTCCAGTGTGGGCGAGGCCTATCGGCCAACCAGTTTCATCAATCCCGCCGCAACCTTCATGGGCATAGTCCGTGCCGACGGCCGCATCGCAACGCGCAACTACATCGGAATTCTGTCAACTGTCAATTGCTCCGCCAATGTGTCGCACGCGATTGCCGAGCGCTTCAAGGGTGCGGCCCTCTCCGCCTATCCGAATGTCGATGGCGTAGTACCGCTCACACACGGCAGCGGCTGTGCGATGGACCCCGATGGCGAAGGACTGGCCTTGCTGCGCCGCACGCTGGCAGGCTATGCGCGGCACGCCAACTTTGCTGGAGTGCTGATCGTTGGATTGGGCTGCGAGTCCAACCAGCTTGATGCTTTGAAAGTGGCCGGTGAACTTTCTGAAGGCCCGATGCTGCGCACCCTGGGCATTCAGTCCAGCGGTGGCACGCGCGCGGCGATCGATGCCGGAGTGGCGGCCATCGAGTCGATGTTGCCTGAGGCGAACAAAGTACTGCGACAGCCGGTGGCTGCCAAACACCTGGTTGTCGGCCTGCAATGCGGCGGCTCTGACGGCTATTCGGGCATCTCGGCCAATCCGGTGCTGGGCGCCGCGGTGGACTTGCTCGTGTGTCATGGCGGAACCGCGATCCTGTCGGAAACACCAGAGATCTATGGCGCAGAGCATTTGCTGACGGCCCGCGCCGTCCTGCCGGCAGTGGCCGAAAAGCTTGAAGAGCGCCTGCGCTGGTGGGAGGACTACACCTCGCGCAACCACGGCGAGATGAACAACAACCCATCGCCGGGCAACAAGGCGGGCGGCTTGACGACCATTCTTGAAAAGTCTCTCGGTGCGGTGGCCAAGGGCGGCAGCAGCGGCTTGATGGCGGTTGTCGAATATGCCAGGCCTGTTCAAGCCCATGGGCTGGTGTTCATGGACACGCCCGGCTATGACCCGGTCTCTGCAACCGGCCAGGTTGCCGGCGGCGCCACCCTGCTCTGCTTTACCACCGGACGAGGCTCGGTCTATGGCTGCAAGCCTTCGCCTTCGCTGAAGATCGCCACCAATTCAGGCCTCTACCGGCGCATGAATGAAGACATGGATTTCAACGCTGGCGAAGTGCTCGACGGTACGGCCAGCGTTGAGGATGCCGGTGCGCGGCTGTTCGCGCTGATGCTGGAGACGGCCTCCGGCGGCAAGACCAAAAGCGAAGCACTCGGCATAGGCACCGATGAATTCGTGCCGTGGCAACTTGGTGCGGTGATGTAGTCTTTGCCTTGGCCGCGCATTGCCTCAAGTGCGCCGCCGCTGCGATGCCGTTGATAGCTGCATCGCGTTTTTCGCGGGCACCGCGCCAGGCAGCGTGGCTGCATTGAATGAGGGGGCCTCGTCGTGCATCATGCGATAGAAAGCACCGTCAGCATCGGCGTCGCATCGCCTTGGTGTGACGATGTCGCATGCAGGCTGACATGGCTTCGCGCAATTGCTCAAGGTTCTGGCAACGCTCTTGGCTTTCCGGTGCACGAGTTGCAACCCGCTTTTTCAGCACCCGACCCAGTAGCTGGTCAGGCTGGCTTAGTCCTTCGGCTAGGTAGCGATGCGGCCGGCATCGATTCCGCATCGACCAACGCCTGTGCGTTGGGCTTGGTGCGCGGGCCCGCGCATTGCGGCCCTCGCCCTTGTTCAACTCTCGTGTCGGCCCGGAACTCGGCCAATACTGAGCGCGCCGGACGCGGTGCACCGAGGTGCAAATAACGTAGTTCATCCATCAAGGCATTCCAAAGTGAAGGGCCGCCCTTTTCCAGCAGTTCCGAGCGCAAAGACGCCTCCGGATGCGTATGCCGAAGGCCCCAGGCAGCCATATATGCGAGCAGAGGTACAAGCTGTATGGCCGCTTCCGTGAGGCTGTAGATGCCTTTCTGCTGATGATTCGGATCCGGAGATCGTGTCAGCAGGCCAGACGCGGTCAAGTGCTTCAGCCGGCTTGCAAGGATGTTCGAGGCGATGCCTTCCTTGTTTTGCTCCAGCAGAGCGCCATAGCTGCGCCTGTTCTCGAACATGACATCGCGGATAACGATCAGGCTCCAGCGGTCGCCGATCTGCTCAAGCGTTAGGTTGATCGGGCAGCCCGATCGTCTCATTTGCGACAAAGTCCTCTCCTAAATTTCTACTTGCATTATGCAAGTTGCAGGCATATCATTCAACCACTTGCACAATGCAAGTGCCGTAGAGATCTTGGCAGATCGTTAGGAAACACTATGAAATTCTCCACCATCACTTCGCGTGCCGTGCTCGCGGTATCGCTGGCATTCGCTGGCACCTTCGTTGCGGTAGCACCGGCCCAAGCTGCAGCGCCGATGCAGCACAAGCAGGTTCCGGGCTTCTATCGCGCGCTGATTGGCGACTATGAAGTCACCGCGCTCCATGACGGCAGCGCCGGCATCGACTCCAGCCTCCTGCATGGCGATCCGGCGCTTATCCAGTCTCTCCTGGCGCGCTCCTTCCAAAACGATCCCAAAAATGTCTCGGCCACCGTCCAAGGCTTCCTCGTCAACACCGGCTCCAAGCTCGTTCTCATCGATACGGGTGCAGGCGGCCACTGGGGCCCACCCGAGCTGGGCAAGCTCGTGCAGAACTTGAAAGCCTCCGGCTACAAGCCGGAGCAGGTTGACCTGGTGCTGCTGACCCATCTTCACGCCGACCATGCTGGCGGAATCTACAAAAACGGGAAACGCGTCTTCCCGAATGCGACCGTAATGATGAAGAAGGCCGACGCCGACTTCTGGCTGTCGAAGGAAATCATGGCCAAGGCCCCGGAAGACGCAAAGATCTTCTTCAAGGTGGCACAGGATGCCGCCGCGCCTTACATCGCTGCCGGCAAGTGGAAGCCGTACGAAGGCATGGACGAAGTCGTCCCCGGCATCGCACCGTATGCCATTCCCGGCCATACGCCCGGTCACACCGGCTACATGATTTCCTCAAAGGGTCAGTCGCTGCTGGTCTGGGGTGACACCGCTCACGTCCTCGCCGTCCAGATGCCGCACCCGGAAATCGGCATCGCCTTCGACTCAGACGGCCCGACGGCCATCAAAACGCGTGAAGACCTTCTGGTGAAACTCGCCGCGGACAAGACGATGATTGCCGCCGCCCACATGCCGTTCCCTGGCCTGGGCCGTGTTCGCAAGGCCGACACCGGCGCTGGCTACGACTGGGTCCCGGCGACCTTCCTCGGCCTGAAGTGAGCTGAACCATGACCTACGATTCATCTTCCATTCGGAAGCTCCGGGATGCGATGTTCGCCTTCGCCGTTGCGACTCCCGTAGGCACCATCGAAGCGCTCCGCGCTGGCATGGAGGCAATTTCACAAGCAAACCCGCCGGCGGCTGACCTAGCCGTCGAGCCGATCGAACTCGATGGCGTAGCCGCGGTGGCGATTACGGCCCCCGGAGCATCCAAAGACCGAGTCATCTACCATTTCCACGGTGGTGGCTGGGTGGCTGGCTCTCCTGCCTCGCATCTGGGCATGCTCGGAGAGTTGTCTCGAGCGGCAAGGTCCCAGGTCATCGTCCTGGACCACTCCAAGGCACCTGAGCACCCATTTCCGGCGTCCTACGACGAGTCCATCCGCGGCTACGAAGCAGTGCGTGCGCTTGGCAAGCCGTTCGCCGTGGCAGGAGACTCCAGTGGCGGCGGCATGGTTCTCAACGTTCTTGCCTATGCATCCTCGAAGGGCCACAAGGACGCGCGAGCAGCGCTACTGATCAGCCCATGGGCAGACTTAACGCTGACGCTGCCCTCGTTGACGCAGTTGGCCGACCGCGACCCAATGGTCAACGCGAGTGCGATGCGGGAGATGGTCCAGGCTTACGCTGGCAACCACGATTTGAAGGATCCACGCATCTCACCCGTGTTCGCCGACATGCACGGTTTTCCCCCACTGCTCATCCATGTCGGAAGCGACGAAGTACTTCTAGACGACGCCATTGAAATTGACCGAAAGGTGCGCGCGGCCGGCTGCGAGTCACACCTTGAGGTCTGGCCGGAGATGCTGCACGTTTGGCACATTCAGACAGGCTCTTTGCCTCAGGCCCACGACGCGCTGCAGAGAGCCGGCGAGTTTCTCGTTGGGCACCTCGACAAATAGAAGTCGTAGACATGCGATGGGAATATCGCAACGACTACCGAGATCAACCTAGGAGATTGCAATGACTACTGACACCAACGCGCCGGGAACGGCATGGATGCAAATCGTCAAGAAGAAAGGAACGAGCGACTTCGCGGCGTCGTTCACCGCTGACGCCAGCCTTCAGACCTCAGCCCTCAGCAAGGCCGTGGTCGGCCCGGCACTCATCGGGGCGTTCTTTACCGCGACGAGCACGATGTACGAAGACTTCGTGTTCACTGCGGAGACGGTCGACGGTGCGAAGACTTACCTTGAGTGGGATGCCACCCACGGTGGTAAGCCGGTCGCCGGCACCACCATCATCACCCGGAATGAGTCTGGCCTCATCAACAACATCAAGCTCTTTCAGAGCCCGTTTCCCGTCGTTCGTGAATTCTCATCTGGCCTCCAGGAGCGGCTCGCAGGAACACTCGGTCAGGACTTCTTTAGCTAAGCCGGGAAAACATCCAACTTCATCGCCTCATTTAACCTGAACAACACAACCGAGAAAACACTCGTGCCAACATTTCACGCCCACATTCCGGCTCAAAAGTTCTCCAGCGAAGAGAAGCGGGCCCTGGCGGATGCCTTGAATCTCGCTCTTCATGAAGCCATGGATACGCCTATGGATGACCGTTTCGTCATCATCAGTGAGCACAAGGACGACGAATTCTTCATCCATCCGACCTTTCCTGCCATGGAGAGATCCGACAAGCGCATGGTCGTAACGGTGACGTTCGGTACGAGCAGGACGGTGGAGCAGAAACGCAAGCTCGCGGAGTTGGTTACCCGATACGCAGTAGAAAAGGTTGGCGTCAGCAAAGACGATATCAGCCTGACGATGTATGCCATTCCGTTGGAGAACATGAGCTTCGGCGGTGGAAAGCTGGTCTCTGACATCGACCTCTCTATGCCTTGGGTAAACAAGTAAGAAGGACGAAGCTGCCCTGTTCCTTGGAAACGGGACAGCGAAATTGACTTGAAACGGATGTCTCGTTCGTTTCTCAGGCGTGGGCCTTATCTGGCTTTGATCCGACACCATTCTCTGGACGGGTATCGAAATGAATACAGCCACCACCCCGGCCCTGGTGCCGCGGACGCGCACCGAGCCGGAAGCGTTGGAGGCTGCATTCCTTGCTCCCGCCCCAAAAGAAGTGAAGCTATGACCGACTGGCATTTCTACGAACCGGCACAAGGGCATTCCCTGCGTCACGATCCGCTCAACGCCATCGTCGCTCCGCGACCGATTGGCTGGATCAGCACAGTCTCTAACGACGGCGTGCGCAACCTTGCGCCCTACAGCTTCTTCAACCTGTTCAGCTACAAGCCGCCGATCGTCGGCTTTTGCTCGCTTGGTGCGAAGGACTCGCTCGCCAACGCGCGTGACACCGGCGAGTTCGTATGGAATCTGGCGACGCGAGAGCTCGCCGAGGCGATGAACGCCTCCGCGGCAATGGCGCCCGCGCACGTCGATGAGTTCGAGTTGGCCAAGCTGGAGACGCTGCCCTCCGCCAAGGTGCGGCCAGCGCGCGTTGCGGCTAGCCCGGTGCAGTTCGAGTGCGTGGTCACCCAGATCGTGCAGCTTGAGGCGCAGGGCGGCGCGGCGCTCCCGGCGTGGCTGGTGTTAGGCGAAGCAGTAGCGATCCACATTGACCGGCAGCTGATCACGAACGGCGTTTACCAGACTGCGCAGGCGCGCCCGATCCTGCGCGGCGGTGGGCCGGCCGACTACTTCGAAATCGGCGCGGGACAGATCTTCACGCTTGAGCGACCGGGTGATTGACTTGGCGTCGAGCGAGATCGTGCACGCAGCGATTCATCGCCGGCCGCTTGATGGCGACCGGAAATTTTCCGCGGAACTCGGTCGCCGCCTGCAAGGCAAGGTCGATGCGAGTCACTTTTACGGCGTCGCCTGACATCTTTCTACAAGGAGAACTCCCATGTTTCAACGTACCGATATCGCATTCGAAGCCGAGGGCGGCGTCACGCTGCGCGGCTGGCTCTATGTGCCCACCGGCGGCACCGGGCCCCATCCCGCCATCACCATGGCGCATGGCTACGCAGGCGTGAAGGAGCACGGCTTGGAGCGATTCGCCGAGAAATTCGCCTCCAACGGCTTTGTCGTCCTCCTGCACGATCACCGCAACTTCGGCGCCAGCGACGGCACGCCGCGCCAGGATATCGACCCATGGCGTCAGATCGCCGATTGGCGGCGCGCGATCAGCTTCCTCGAACACCAGGACGTCGTCGATGCGAAGCGCATCGGCTTGTGGGGCACGAGCTATTCCGGCGGCCACGCACTCGTGCTTGGCGCAACCGAACGCCGCTTGCGCGCGGTCGTCACGCAGGTGCCGACGATCAGCGGCTTCGAGCAAGGACTGCGCCGCATTCCGCCCGATGCCGTCGCCGCCATCGAGGAGGCCTTCTCGGCGGACGAACGCGCGCAGGCGCGCGGCGAGCCGCCGCGCCGGCAGACGATCGTCAGCGCCGATCCGGCCGTCCCTGCTTCGTACCGCGCCAAGGACGCCATCGAGTTCTATCTGCAGCCCGTGCCCGACGGCGCCTGGGAGAACAGCGTCACGGTGCGCTCGACGCGTGCCGCGCGCATGTACGAACCGGGCGCGTGGATTGCACGCGTGTCTCCCACGCCGTTGCTGATGGTCGTCGCGCTGCAGGACACGATCACGCTGACCGATCTCGAGCTGGCCGCCTACGAGCGCGCCCTTGAGCCGAAGCGCCTCGTGACGATCCCCGGCGGCCACTTCGATCCGTACATCACCAGATTTGATCAATCCAGTGCTGCCGCGCTGGACTGGTTCAAGGAACACCTCGCGTAACCCCAACTTGCGACAACGCAGGAGCCCGACATGTCTCATCTCACCCATACCATCGAGCACGGCATTGCCACGATCATTCTCGATCGCTCACCGCAAAATCGCATCGGCGACCAGATGGTTGACGAACTGGCCGCGGCGATCAACGCGATTGAACGCAGTGACGCGCGCGTCGTGCTGGTGCGCGCCGAAGGCGAGAACTTCAGCTTTGGCGGCGACATCTTGCCGTGGCCCGACGCCCCTCCCCGCCAGTTGCGTGCGCGCTTCGAGGGTTACATGGACGTCTTCAATCGCTTCGAACGCCTGCCCTTGCCTGTCATCGCGGTGGTGCACGGCTTGTGCGCCGGAGGTGGTTTCGAGCTGGCGTTGCGCGCCGATGTCATCTTTGCCGCCGAAAGCGCAACGTTCTGCCATCCGGAACAGTCGCTTGCTTTGGTGACCCTGCTGGGCGGCATCTACCGCGTCGCCGAACGCGCAGGACGCGCACGTGCCATGGAATGGGCACTGACTTCCGAGCGCGTCCCCGCCGCAACGATGGAGCGCTTCGGCGTGATCAACCGCGCCGTCGCCGATGCCGGGCTGCTTGCAGAGGCGCACGCGTTCGCCGCGAAGTTCGTGCACGGCCCTACACGCGCCCACGCCGTCCACAAGGCCTTGCTGCGCGCCTGGGCCAACGGCGGTGTCCAGGCGGCCGACGATGTGATGTTCAACGTTGCCATGCCCTTGTTCGAGACAGAAGACGTGAAGGACGGGCTTGCTTCGGCCATCAAGGCCCTGAAGGCCGGCACACCGCGCCCGCCGCTCGAATTCAAGGGCAGTTGATACGCCACGCAAGCCCTGCAAGGAGCGGCACATGCACGAGTTGCTGGAGCGGGTGGTCGAGGCGCACGGGGGATTGGCGCGCTAGAAGCGGGATGAAGCGCTCAGCGCCACGATCGTGACGGGTTGACCTGCCCCAGTACCTCACTTGATTAACAGAAGGAATTCACATGCCTCATCCATTCCCCGATTTTCGCCTTACTGGCCAAGTCACCGTCGTTACCGGTGGCGGTAGCGGTATTGGCAGGGCCCTGGCACACACGTTTGCTGGCGCGGGTGCCCGGGTCGTTGTACTAGATACAAACGGCGCGGCGGCAGAACAGGTGGCCAACGAGATAGGCTCGATGGCACAACATGCGGTTGCGGACGTGTCCAATGAAGACGCGATCGAAAGCGTCATGGAGGACGTCGCGCGCCAACACGGTCGAATCGACGTGCTATTCAACAACGCAGGTATCAATCGGCGCAACACCTCGTTTGATTTGACGATCGCGGATTGGAATGCGGTTGTAGCAGTAAACATGACCGGCATGTTTCTTTGCGCCAGGGCCGCCGCGCGGCACATGCGCGATGGCGGCGGCGGGCGAATCGTAAACACCGCATCGATACTTGGTATTTCCGGCGGTTGGTATCCGAATATTGTCTACCAGGCTACTAAAGGCGCGGTGGTCAATATGACCCGTTCGTGGGCTGTCGAATGGGCGCCTTATAACGTCCGCGTCAACGCTGTAGCGCCGAGCATTATTCGCACTCCAATGACCGAAGCGCTCACAAGTCAACCGGATGTGGTTGCGAAATTCGAAGCGCTGACACCGCTAGGACGACTGTGCGAACCTGCGGACATGACCGGGCCAGTATTGTTTCTTGCTACTGCCGCATCGAGCATGGTTACCGGCCATATCCTTCCCGTCGATGGCGGCGTGTTGGCGCAATAACAGTTGAACCCAACCGGTCCCAACAGATCGTCGATCCAGATTTGAGCCACGGGTTTCCTGTTCAGTACGCCACAAAAATTTGCCGGCTCCGCCCTGCAATTTCTTAATTAATTAACTGAGACACGGAGAAAACACTATGAATTACAAGGGGTTTGACCTTGCCGGAAGAGTCGCAATAGTAACCGGCTCAACTTCCGGAATTGGGCTGGCCGTTGCTCGTGGCTTCGCCCAATGCGGTGCGCAAGTCATCGTATCAAGCCACCTCCAGTCGGACACCGATGCGGCAGCGTCGTTATTGGCAAGCGAGGGTTTCGACGTCAAAGGTATCCGCTGCGACATCACCGATCTTGACGATGTCAAAAGCTTTGCCGAAGAATCCAAACGCGCTTTCGGCCGCGTCGATATTGTCGTTTGCCACGCGGCCGGCCCGGTCCCGGTCGGGCCGATTGCCGACACCGACGTTGATTTGCTGGACGCTTTGCTCCTCACAACAGTGCGAAATAACCTGGTGTTGGTCCGTCAATTCTTGGCGGAGATGGCCGAACGCCGCTACGGGAGCATTCTTATGACGTCCAGTATCGCATCGGAACGCGCCAGTCCGGCTCTCGGCGCCTATGGTGCCGCCAAGGCTGCGCTGAACGGCGTGGTACGCAGCATCGCGGCCGAATGGGGGCAATGGAACATTCGCGCCAACGCCTTAGCCCCGTCGATGGTGCGCACGGCGTTCTCGCAAATCATGTTGAGCACCCCAGACGCTGTAAAAGCGATGGCCGCAAGATCGCCCTCTAATCGCATCGCCGAACCAGACGATATCGTCGGCGCCGCGATTTTGCTGGCGTCGCCAGCCGGATCGTACATTTCCGGCCAAACCCTGCTCATCGACGGCGGTCGTTCAATCATTTAACCCGTACTACGGCGCGATTCGCGCTGCACTCACACAAACAAAATACCGAGACAAACCATGTCGGAGAATCAAAAAATTAATGTCCGTTCGTTCATCGATGAGCGGCCGGTCGGACGCTATCAAATCTTTATTATTATCTTGGTTTTTCTGGTCGTTGCATTTGATGGCATGGATGTCGCGATCATGGGTTTCGCTGCGCCGGAAATCATTCGGACCTGGGGCATTACAAAGTCGCAAATGGGCTCGATCTTGGGGGCAGTTTTCTTCGGCGTAGCAGCCGGCGCCCTCATTGCAGGCCCCATCGGCGACCGCTACGGTCGCAAGCTCATTCTGACCGCGAGCGTGTTCTGGTTCGGCGTGCTGACCTTGGTTTCCTCTCAGGCGGCAGATGTCAATACCTTGATCACGCTGCGGATCTTGACAGGCCTCGGCCTCGGCGCGGCATTGCCAAACGCTGTTACTCTGATTTCCGAGTATGCGCCAATGAGAAAACGATCTCTGATCGTCACGATCGTCTACAGCGGCTTTACTGGCGGGGCTGCCGTTGCCGGCCTGATTGCGGCATGGCTACTTCCGGCATTTGGATGGCGAGTCATGGTCGCAAGCGGGGGGCTGCTCCCGATCGCATTGGCCCTCGTCCTAGCCATGTGGCTGCCTGAATCGGTCGCGTTTCTCACGCTGAAAGGAAAACGCCTTGCGGTCATCCCTAAAATTCTCCGCAAAATCGACAAAGGCTTCAGCATTCTCTCGGATGCCACGTTTTGGATTCCGACGCCCGTTGATCAATCAAAGGGATCTGTCGCCATCTTGTTCACAAAAGCCTATGCCATGGGGACTTTTTTGTTGTGCCTAGCGTATTTCATGGGCGTGTGCGCCACGTACGTCATGGTCAACTGGCTGCCAGTCATTGCCAAGGACGCCGGTTTCACCCTCGGGCAGGGCGTGGTCATTACGTCCCTGATCACGCTCGGCGGTCCGATCGGATCGATCTGTATCGGTGCGATCATGGATCGCGTACGTCCGCACTGGGTACTGGTACCGACGTTTCTGATCGCTGGCGCATTCCTCGCCTCCCTCAGCGTCGCACCAAGAAATTTTGCTGCCTTGTGCGTATTGATGTTTGCCTTGGGGTGCTTCTTCCACGGATCAATGACTGGCTTGCAGGCGCTCTCGGCCATGTCATTCCCAACTGCGGCTCGCTCGACAGGAATCAGCTGGATGCATGGCTTCGGCCGCTTGGGCGCTATTGCCAGCGGCTTTATCGGCGCAACCATGATGGGCTGGGGATGGGGACTCGGACAGATTTTCCTGGCGCTGGCGGTGCCGATGGTCGTCGCAGCCTGCGCCGTCGCCCTTTTGGGCATGCGCAATGAGCGTACGCGTATTGAGCATAGTGAAATAGGTAGCTCACAGGCACTCAGTTTGCGAACCTGACCCTCGAATGGTCCTTCTGGTCGTTCGGTATGGTTGGGGAGTCTTATTACGACCAGCGGCCCGTGCAGCATGGCGATGCGGCCGTACGGGCCGTACGACATCAGCATCGGATGACGGCCTGCGCCGGCTGGTCGAAAAACATCGGCTTTGACGCGTTGAGGTCGACAGGGGAAGCGTTGCCAGTCGACGTAGCACGGCCGCGCGGGCCGAGGGGCGGTGTCGCCTTCGCGACCATTCCGTCGTCCGTGGGGTTCCTCGACATCCCAATCGTGGCTGCATTGATCTCGCGCACGCTCCCTTGAACGCCGGTCATCCGAAGTTTCTCGCTGCCGCGAGCACTGAATCGGACGAGCGACATTCCTCTTGCGATCCTTGCAGGGATCAGTGCAACGACTCGAGCCGTTCGCCGGAGTCCGAGCGGAAAAGATGAACATGCGCGCTGTCCGCACCCAGGCGCACCTGGTCGCCGGGGCGCACACTGACCCGTTCGCGCAGCACGCAGGTGAGCTTGGTGCCGCCCGCATCGACGATGAGGTGCGTCTCCGAGCCGGTGGACTCCACCACCAGCACCCGCGCCTCCACGCCCTCGGCGTCCAGCCGCAGGTGCTCGGGCCGCACGCCCAGCGTGAGGGCCTGCCCGCTTGTGGCCGGCACGCCAGGCACGGTCCAGTGGTTGCCCGCGTTGTCCACAACGCCCTTGCCGTTCACCTTGACGGGCAGCAGGTTCATCGACGGCGAGCCGATGAAGGCCGCGACGAAGACGTTTCGCGGCCGGTCGAACAGGTCGAGCGGCGTGCCTACCTGTTCCACGACGCCATCGTGCATGGCCACGATCTTGTCTGCCATCGTCATGGCCTCGATCTGGTCGTGCGTGACATAGACGGTGGTGGCCTTCAGGCGCTGGTGCAGCTCGCGAATCTCGGCGCGCATTGCCACACGCAGCTTGGCGTCCAGGTTGGACAGCGGCTCGTCGAACAGGAAGACCTGCGGGTCGCGCACGATGGCTCGGCCCATTGCGACGCGCTGGCGCTGGCCGCCGGAGAGCTGCTTGGGCAGCCGCGTGAGCAGTGGCTCCAGCCCCAGGATCTTGGCGGCCCGGGCCACGCGCTCTTCGGTCTCCTGCTGCGGCGCATGGCGCAGCTTCAGCGAGAACGCGAGGTTGTCCGCCACCGTGAGATGTGGGTACAGCGCATAGTTCTGAAACACCATGGCGATGTCGCGATCCTTGGGCAGCAGGCCGTTCACGCGGCGCCCGCCGATGCGGATCTCGCCGCCGTCGATGCCTTCCAGGCCTGCGACCATGCGCAATAGCGTGGACTTGCCGCAGCCCGACGGGCCGACCAGCACGACGAATTCACCGTCGCGGATGTCGATGCTCACGCCGCGGATGATCTGCGTGCTGCCGAAGGACTTGGCTACGTCCTGAATCTCAACTGTTGCCATGATAAGAAACTCCTCGTTCAAAAGGGATGGTGTCGTCGCGCGAAGTCGGCCGCCCGCTGCAATGCCGTCGCAGCTGCACGCACACGGCTTTGCATCTTCATGAAGCCATGCGGCACGCCCGGCACCTCTAGGTATTCGCTGGGCACGCGCGCATCGGCCAGACGCTCCGCCAGAGCGCGGCTGTCGTCGCGCAGGCAGTCGAGTGCCGCGCCCAGAACGAAGGTGGGCGGCAGCCCCCGCAGGTCCGCCCGCAATGGGCAGACCTGCGGATCGTTGCGCGATGCTCCAGGCGCGTAAGCGTCCCAGTAACCGCGCATCTCCTCAGTGGTGAGGCCCCAGCTGCCGTCGCCGTTCTCCCGGTGCGAAGCGGTAGCCAAGCTTGCATCGAATGCGCCGTAGAACAGCAACAGGAGTTCTGGCTGGGCCACCGCCTGGCCGCGGAGGCTCAACGCCGCTGCCAGCGCCAGGGTGGCGCCGGCCGAGTCGCCCGCAAGCCACAGCGGCCCGGGGAAAGCGAGGCTCTTGCAGGCGGCAACGATCTCGTTCAGTGCGCGCGGAAAGGGATGCTCCGGCGCAAGAGCGTAGTCGATGGTCAGCACTTCTCGCTTGCAGGCCAACGCCAGCGCCCCTGCAAGGCCTTCATTGGTCTCGTGATCGCCGATGCACCATCCGCCGCCGTGGCAATACAGCACGGTGCCGGGCTGCGCGGCGGCGGGCACAAAACGCCGCATGCTCACCATGCGCCCGAGCAGCTGCTTCGATTGCAGTTCGCTCGGGACGCCGTGCGTGCCGGGCTGGCTCCAGAAACGGTTTTCGGCCGCGAAGTGCTCGCGCAGCTGCGCAAGGTTCAGGCGGCTGCGCTCTGGCAGGCCCAGTCGAGCGAGCTCGGACCAAGCCGCACGCACCTCTGGGTCCAAAGGGGAGTTGAGCTCGCTCATCCCGCTTGCCAAGCGGTCTTCAGCCGCGTGTGTTCATGCAGGTAGCGGCCCACTGACGCGTCTCCCAGTTCGGTCGACTGTTGCAACAGCGCAAGGGCCGCGTCAAAGGCGCCGGGATCACAGGCTTCCAGCAACAGCACCCAGCGAGCCGGGGCCTGCAAATCCTTGCGGTCCTTGCTTTCGGCGGTGCGCTGGCCCGACATGCCGACGTCCGAGCCCAGCAGGTGCGCACCGCTGATGCGCGGCAGCCGCGCAATGGCTTCCAGCGCCGAGCTCAGACGCGGCACAACGTCGCGCACCGTGTCGTCCGCGATGTCGAAGCGCATGGTCAGCATCGCGCCACCCGAGCCCACGCCGTGGCTGGCCACCACGCGCGTGAGTGATCGCGTGGTCGTCTGGAAATGTGCGGTGGTCGCACGCGTCCACTCCGTAGGCTCGTTCAAGCGCGACAGATAGTCGCTGCCCTGGATGACCTGGAAGCTCGCGGTTTCATACAGGGTGAAGAACTCCGGCTGCGTCGCTGCATCGGCAGCGCGATAGCGGCGCCCCCGCACAAAGCCGGGAATGCCCACGCGCTCGGGCATGTGCTCATGCAGATGCCAAGCGTAAAACTCTGCGCGCCCGGCCTCGGCGATGTCGTTCCAGATAGCCACTGCGCCTTCACCTGCCAGCATGGTTTTGCTCCTTGAATGTGGTGGGCAAGGCCTCGCGCAGATTGAGTGCGACTTGGCCGACCCTTCGAAAACACAGCGCAGCCGCTCGCCGGGCCGCGCACGATGGACGCATATAAATGAGAACGACACCTTGAACGGCGCGCGCGCAGGACACCTCTGCTCCGGCGAGCTTCCGATGGAGAAGGCCTTTATCCATTGGAGACTTTCAGCGGCGTAATCCCCATCATGGCTTCCATCACCTTGCGGCTGGGCCACAGGTCGGCGATCTCCGCCGCGGTGGCCTGCACGTCGGGCGCGATGGCTGCGATGCGCTCCGGTGGGAGTCGCGCCACGGGACCGGCCACACTGACTGTGCCGATGGCGCGGCGGCTTTGCGGATCCACGATGGCGCAGCCCACCGCGCACGTGCCTGGCTCCCCCTCCTCGATGGACGTGCCATAGCCGCGCTCGCGCGTCAGCGCAAGTTCGGCAAGCAGGCTGGCCTCGTCGCGCACGACTGGCCGGCCAAACCGGGAAGGCACGACGAAGCCGCGCGCCTTCACCAGGGCCACGGCCTGCGCGTCGTCCAGGGTTGCGAGCCACGCCTTGCCGGTCGACGTGGCGTGCAGCACCACGGGTTGGCCCATATCGGGGTCGTAACGCAGGCCGGAGAGCGAGCCCTGGGCCTTGGCGATCCAGATCAGCGCATCGTCTTCCACCAACGCGAGGCGCACCAGTTCGCCGGTGCGCGCGGCCAGTCGGTCCAGGGAAGGCTGGCAAATGTCCGTGATTCCGGAGGCCGCGAGAAAGCGAAAGCCGATGGCTGCCAGTTTCACCGTCATGCGATAGCGCTGGCTGTACTCATCCTGCACCGCCAGCCCCCGCCTCACCAAGATGGAAAGCAACCGGTGCACGGCGCTCTTTGGCAGTTCCAGTCGCCGTGCGACCTCGCTGATCGGCAGCCCTTGGGGGTAGTCGGCCAGCAGCGTGAGGATGTCCAGCACGCGCTCGATCATGTCGCCAGTGGCCACGAAAATCTCCATGTATTTAGAACAGGGTTCCAATGTAGCACCGGCATCCGACCCATTATCGAGGGATATCCCGCATGACGAGGCATATTCAAGCAACTACATTGGAACAATGTTCTATGAGAGGTAGTTTTTATGAATGCCGTTCCCTACGCGGAGGCCGCGACTGTGGCGCAGGCGGATCCCCGACCGCCGGGCTTCTGGGCGCGTTTCACCTGGTTTGCGCCAGCTGTCGCCGTGCTGCTCGCCGTCACGCTCTATCCCACGGCCGTGGTGCTGTGGCTGAGCGTCCACCGCACGCGCCTCTATGAAGTGGTGGAAGGCGTGGGCTTGGCGAACTATGTCTCGGTGATCACTTCTCCGGCCTTCCTCGAACTCAGCCTCAACTCCCTGCTGTACGTGTTCGGCGCGCTGGCAGTGGTGCTGCCTCTGGGGCTGGCCAGCGCCCTTGCACTGCAGAACATTGCGCGCGGCGCTGCGTATGTGCGCACCCTGCTATTGCTGCCCTGGACGCTGTCCATGGGCGTGGTGGGCTGCTTCTGGCTGTGGCTGCTCAATCCCTCGTACGGGCCCATGAGCTATCTGATGCGGTCCCTGGGCATGGAGCCCGGCCTGATGCTGGGCGATCCTTCGCTGGCGCTCGTTCTCGTCATCCTGGTCACCGCGTGGTGGTCTTTCCCCTACGTGATGGTGATGATGAGCGCCTCGCTGCAAAGCATCCCGGCAGAGTTGTATGAGGCGATCGACATCGACGGAGGTGGCTTGCGCGCGCGCCTGCGCCACGCGGTGTGGCCGCACATCGCGCCCACGCTGGGCAGCACCGCGCTGGCGCTGGGCATCCTCTACCTCACGCTCATCACGCTGATCCTGGTGCTCACCGGCGGCGGGCCGCTGGGCTCGACCGCCACCTGGAGCTTCGAGGTGTTCTCCAGCGCTTTCCGCTCCGTGGACCTGTCGCCCTCGTCGGTCATCTCCGTCGTGGTGCTCGTGGTCAATCTCTTCCTTGGGTACCTTTACACACGGCTCACCGGCCGCGTCTCGGGCTGAACATCATGCACATCCGTCGTTCCGAAAAAATGCTGTCCTGGGCCGTGCTGACGGCCTTGGTACTGGTCGTTCTGATCCCGCTGTCCTGGGCGGTGCTCACCTCGCTCAAGAGCGAGGCCAACGTCATGGCCTACCCGCCTACCTTCTTCCCTACCGAGCCGAGCCTCTCGGCGTACAAGGCGGTGTTCCGCAACGAGACCTTCGGCACCGACCTATTCAACTCGGTGCTGTATGCGGTCGGTGCGGTCGCGCTCGCAGTACTGCTGTCCGCGCCCGCCGGCTACGCGGCTTCACGCTTCGAGTTCCGCGGCAAGCGCACCGTGATGCTGCTGATCCTGTCCACGTCCATGATCCCCGGCGTTGCGTTGCTGGTGCCAACCTACTTTCTGCTGGACGCGCTGGGGCTCTTGAACAATGCCGCAGTCATCATCGTGGTGCAGGCCGCGCGCCTGGTGCCACAGACGGTCTGGTTCATGCAGAACTTCGTGGACGCCGTACCGCGCGAGCTGGACGAGGCCACCCAGGTGGACGGCGCCAATCACTGGCAAACCTTCACCAAGGTCATCCTGCCGCTGGTGCGGCCCGGCATCGCCGCAAGCGCCGTCATCGGCATGGTCACGACCTGGAACGACTACATCACCGTGGCCGCGTTCGCGCCCGAGGTCGCGCACCGCACGCTGCAAGTGGCCCTGGTCAACCAGGTGTTCGACAGCATCGGCATCACCTGGTCGTACGTCATGGCCTACGCCGTGGTGTCCTCGCTTCCCATCGTCGCCATCTTCGTGCTCGCGCAGCGATGGTTCATCAGCGGCCTGACCGCCGGCGCCGTCAAAGGCTAGTCCACAACATGCGCACTTAACCAGGAGACAAACATGAACGAGCAAAAACCAGCAAGCATGAATGAACAGAAATCGGCGCCGCGTACGAGCCGGCGCATCTTCCTGGGTGGCATGGCTGCCATGCTGGGCGCACCCGCGGGCCGGGCCTTGGCGCAGACCACCGAGACCATCGCCTACAACACTTTTCTCGACCCGGCCAACACCAAAGACCCGCGCGCGGTGGCGCAGACGCAGATGATTGCGGCTTTCGAGGCCAGCCAGGCGCGGGTGAAGGTACGTGTGGTGGTGGACCCCGCCGGGCAAAACGGCGTACGCGCGGCACGCGCCAAGTCGGACAGCCCTGACGTCATCCGCGTGTCCACTCTCCAGATGCCCGAGTTCGTGTCCACCGGCTCGGTGCTGGCCATCGACGAACTGATCGCGCGAGACAAGGTGGACACCACGGACTGGCTGATCGGCCTGGACCAGACCCGCGTCGCCGGCAAGATCTGGGGGTTGCAGCAGGACTATCGCATCCCGATTTACGTCTACCGCAAGAGCAAGTTCGACGAGGGGAAAATTGCCACGCCGCCGCGCACGTACGCAGAAGTGAGCGCGCTCGGCCCGCTGCTGACCAGGCAGAACCAGATGGCCTACGGCGTGCCCATCGGCCTGAGCGGCGGGATCGGCGGCGCGCAGGCCTTCGTGGAGTTCATCGTGAGCTCCATCGTTGCGGGCAACAGCGACCCTTTCTTCGCGCCCAACGGCCGAGAGATCGGCTTCAGCGACAAGCGGCTGCTGCTGGCAGCCAGCATCGTCAAGGACCTGTTCCAGAAGAAGGCTGCGACTCCCGTCAGCCTGCAGTTCGCCTATAACGAATTGCAGGATGGAATGCGTGCCGGCACCGTCGCATCCGCCACCTTCGGGCTGTACCGCTACCGTGGCTTGAAGGCCGCCGTGGCCGACGACCTGGCCTGGGCGCCGGCCCCTTCGGTGGAGCCCGGCGACAAGCACGCGGTGTACGGCTTCCAGATGTGCATCAACCGCAATTCGCCACGCCAGGGCGGCGCGTGGGAGTTCGTCAAGTTCATGGCCAGCCCGGCCGCTCAGGCGATCGCTGCGCGAGGCGGCGAAGTGGTGGCGCGGGCCAGCGCCTACAAGGACGCCTACTTCAAGACGCCGGAAGCCGAGGACCAGCTGGGCTGGAAGGCGCTGGTGGAAAAACGCGGCCGCATGGTGAACTACTCGATCATCCAGTCGACCTTCAACCAGATCTGCGGCGAAGCCTTCCAGCGCATGATCCTCAAGGACCTGGCGCCTGCCGCCGTGGCGCTCGAGGTGCGCACCCGCTACACCGAAGCGCTGGCCAAAGCATGATGCCGCGTGTCACAGGAACAACCCGGCTCTACGGGTTGGTGGGCAACCCGCTGACGACAGCCAAGTCGCCCGAACTATTGAACCGGCTCTTTTTCGAACAGCGCGCAGACGCGGTATGCATCCCGTTTGTGGTCAAAGACGATGACCTCCCTGCCTTCGTCACCGGCGCACGAGCGCTGGGGAATCTCTCCGGCGTGCTGGTCACGATGCCTCATAAGCAACGGATGCTGGCCTTTGTCGACGAACTGGATCCGACGGCCCGGCAGGTCGGCGCACTCAACGTCATCCGTTGCGATAAGGATGGGCGCTGGGTCGGTGCCATATTCGACGGGCTCGGTTGTGTGCTTGGCATGCAGTGGGAGGGTAACCATCCGGCGAACAAGTCCGTTCTTCTGGTCGGCGCCGGAGGTGCGGGAAGAGCCATTGCATTTGCAGTCGCTTCCGCGGGCGCCCGGACGTTGACCATCTTCGATGTCGACGAGCGCCGCGCCGACGACCTCGCCGCCTCCGTCGCCGCCGCAACCGGTTGCACCACAAACTCCGGCTCAGCCGATCCACGCGGATTCGAGATCGTCATCAATGCCACGCCGCTGGGTATGCATGCGAACGATCCCATGCCGGTGGATCCCGAGCGGCTGGATCCCGGCAGTATCGTTGTAGACATCATCAATGCATCCGAGCCCACGCCGCTTTGCCGCGCCGCCGATGCACGCGGTTGTCGCACCCAAGGCGGACGCCCGATGCATGAAGGGCAGGCACTGCATGCCCTTCGTTTTCTTGGATTCGATTACCGGCCTGACGGCAAGTCACTACCGGACGGACCCGAAACCACGCAGTTGTCGCCATCTGAATGAAAGGAAGATGTCATGAATGGGATTTCCAGGGTTGCCGCAGCATTCCGTGCGGCTGACTGCGCGAGGGGAGAACACGCATGAAAGTTGCATTGCTGGAGGCCAGCCATTGGCATGTCCCGCTCTATCTTGATGCACTCGAGGTGCCCGGGATTCAGGTGGTCGCCGTCTCGGATGCGGAGCATGTCAAAGGAGAGGCTATTGCCGCGCGATTCGGCAGTACGCTGTATTCGTCGGCCTATGAACTGCTCGAGCGCGAGGAAGTCGATTTCGCATTTGTGTTCGGTAGGCATTCCGAAATGCCGAAGCTCGCAGAAGCGGTGGTCGCGCGGCGAATTCCATTTGCGCTGGAGAAGCCCTGCGGTGTCAACATGTCGCAGGTTACCCGGCTGCGGAGACTGACCGAGGAAGCCGATCTTTATTGCGCGGTACCGCTCATTTTTCGCATGAGCGACCTGCTCAGCGCAGTCCACAGTGCCGAGGGCCGTGTCCCGTCGGACTTCAACTTCATGTCCTTTCGTTTCATCGTAGGTCCGCCCGGCCGTTATGAAGCCGCGGGCGCAGGCTGGGCGCTCGATCCCGCGTTTTCAGGTGGCGGGTCCACGATCAACGTCGCAACGCACTTCATTGACCTCTTCAGATTGCTGACCGGCAAGGAAGTCGCGCGCGTCTCAGCGACCATGAACTCCCGGACGCACCGGGGCGCGGTTGAGGACTACTCGTTGCTGACGATGCAAACCGAGGATGGCGTGATCGGACTCGTGGAGACCGGATACAGCTTCCCCAGCACTTCAGACGAACAGCGCGAATTCTCGTTCACCCTTTCGTCCGATGGCATGTACGCGAGGTCGGGCCCCGATCGGATCGAGTTCCGCGACCGAACCAATCTTGCCGCCGGCACTCGGAGCTTACGTCTCGAGCTGGAAACCGACGCCTACTATCCGCTGTTCGTCAAGCGGGTGCTTTCTGAATGCCGCACGGGTGCAAAACCGATCGCGTCATTGCGCGATGCCGAGGCAATGATGCAAATCATGGACGCGGCCTACGCTTCGGCTCGGCAAGGGGGTGCGCTCCAGACTCTTGCGCCGATTGCCGGGTGATCCGGCCAACCACCCATCGCCACCGTCAGCGCCGCGCATCTCGACAGCACTCGCTGACCAATCAACTGAAAGGGAATCCGATGAGCAAGACTGCGCGATACCAAGGTCCATTGCCGCTTGACCAGGCGAAATCCAAATTTGTTCTCACCCCTCTCGAGGACAACCGCTTCCATCGGGATGGTCCCCGCGCCAATGTTGAGTACCGGGATCTCGGAATGGCGGATGCTTCGGGGGGGCGCATCAGCGCCAAGCACATCCGCGCTGTCCAGCCGTTCGGCAAGGAGACCGGTTGGCATTGGCACGACATGACGGCGCACTTCGTGTACGTGCTGAAAGGCTGGGTCGAATTCAGGTTTGACGGCATGCCGGAACCGGTGACTGTCGTTGCCGGCTCCTGCCTCAGTCAGCCCGCCGGAGTGGCGCACAACGTCATTCGCCAGTCCGACGACCTCGAGCTGATAGAGATCAACACGCCCGCGGACTATGTGACGGTCGAATGTTCTCCCTGAGCAGCCGCGGCGCACCCTCGCCTCCACTCTCGGAGTTCGGAAAGATCAGCCGCGTCGCAAGTCTTCGTGGCGCTCGAAGAGCGTCACTGCCCAGTCGATGAAGACACGCACCTTCGCACTGAGGTAGCGGTTTGGCGCATAGATCACTTGGACGGGGATCGTGGGCGTGCGCCAATCTTTCAGCAGCGCGACGAGTCTCCCCGCCGAAATAGCCTCATGCGCCGCGTACGAGGGCGCCTGGATGACTCCCAGACCCGCTAAGCCTGCTGCCAGGTACGAGGTGGTGTCGCTCACGACCAGCCGATGGCTCAGCGCGAGTTCGGTCTCCGTAGAACCGTCGGAGAACTGGAATGGCAGCGCACGGGCGGAGCGCCCGTAGATCATGCCGATGCTGGGTCTTGTGCTCAGATCGGCAGGGGTCCTCGGCGTTCCGTGGCGCTGGAGAAAGTCAGGCGTTGCACAGGTGACGAAGTGGAACTCGCCGATCCGCCGCGTGACCATCATCCGCTCGCTCACTTCACCGGGGCGAATGGCGCAGTCAATGCCGTCGCTCACCAGGTCGGTGTACTTGCTGGCGACGCCGAGTTCGACCTCGACGTCGGGATAGCTCTGATAGAACTCCGGGAGCGCGGGGACGATGACCCCTGCAGCGATCGCCGCCGCCGTCTCCACCCGCACCTTTCCCGAGGGCTTGGCCAGGGATTGCGTGGCCGACGATTCGATGTCCGCAAGATCGGCGAGCAGCCGCACCACACGCTCGTAGTAGATCGCCCCTTCTGGCGTGACGGTGACCGACCGGGTGGTGCGATGCAGCAGGCGCACTCTCAGTTCCTGCTCCAACTGCTGAATGAGCCGGGTTATCGTCGCGTTGGGCACATCGAGTGTGTCCGCCGCTTTCGTGAATGTTCCGGCTTCGACCACCCGGACAAAGGCGTTCATTGCAGTGATGCGGTCCATGATGCCTGCTCCAATTGACGTGCAGGCGATCATTACACTGCCTCCGGCCGCGCTTGCTTTTATCGGCCCTTGAAGTCGAGGGTCGGGCGGGGCCGGCCGGCCGTCAATGCGTCCACAGCCGACTTCAGGCCGCGCTGAACGTCCTCGGTCTCGAACAGCGGCATCGCGATGTCGAACATGACATCGTCGGCGGACGACACACCGCCTACGGCCCAGGCCCGCAGCAGCGCCTTGTGAGCGGCGTAGGCCCGGGTCGGGCCCTGGGCGACTTTCTGCGCGAAGGCACGAGCTTCGTTCAGCAGGTCGGCGTCAGCGACGACGCGGTTGACAACGCCGAAGCGCTCCATCGTGGCCGCCGGTACTTTCTCGGAGGTCATGGCCCACTCGGAAGCGCGTGAACGGCCGGCCCGCTCGGCGACCCGGTACGCACCACCCAGGACCGTGACGATGCCCAAGCTCTGTTCGGGATGCCCGAACGCGGCCGACTCGCCGGCAAAGATCATGTCGGCACGCAGGGCGAGCTCGAAGCCTCCGCCGAAGCACAGACCCTGCACCGCAGCGATAACCGGCATCGGGATGCGCTCGAAGCGGTTGAACACCGACATGTAGTGCTCGAAGCGCGCGCGCAATTCCTGGGTGACCGCGCCCGGCCAGCTCATGATGTCGCCGCCGAAGGAGAAGTTTTCTCCCGTGCCGCACACGAGCACGGCGCGCGCGTCACTGTCCGCGATGGTTGTGATTGCCGCAGCCAGCTCGTCGACCATCTGGTCGTCGATGCGATTTTGCGGCGGGCGGTCGAGGGTGAGCGTGGCAACGCCCTCGTCGAAGCTGATGGTCAGATGAGGCATGGAACAGTCCTGTGGTGGTGTCGTTGAATGGGAGCCGTCAGCCCAGGTGCAGCTTGAACCACTCGACGGCGGCCGTGCTGGACTCTTTGAACTGCGACAAGTAAGGATCGAAGTGGCCGCCTTCGATGGTCACCAGGCGCTTGGGCTGCAGCGCACGTTCGAACGCCGCGAACTCGAGGTCGGTCAGGGTGACGGTGTCTCGCGTGGCCACCACCATCAGCAGGGGCGTAGGTGAAACGCGAGTGATCCATTGCCCGGGCTCGTACATGCGTGCGGCGCGCGTGGATCGGACCGTCACGTTGTTCTCCCAGGCACCGGCGGGCACCGGCTGCAGGTAGAAATCGATGGCGTCCCGGGCGCGATAGGAGGCGGGAACGCCGGGATCGGCGCTGACGATGGCTTGGCGGCGCGGCGGCTCCCCACGAAGCTGCGCGCGGTCATCCTCTGCGAGCGCCTCTTCGAACGCGGCGACGCTTTCAGGCGGGATGCGACGCAGGCCCTGCTCGTAGCCGCTGATGGTCGGAACCTGCGCGACGACGCAGCGCAGTCGACGGTCGGTCGCGCCGAGCACCAGCGCATGGCCACCGGCGTAGCTCGTCCCCCACAGGCCAATGCGCTTCGGGTCGACGACGTCCAAGCTCTCGAGGTAGCTGATGGCGCGTCGCCAGTCGGCGATCTGGCGCCACGGGTCGACGTCGTAGCGCGGCATGCCATCGCTTGCGCCGAAGCCGCGGTGGTCATGGAGCAATACGACGAAACCGGCGTCGGCGAAGGCCTTCGCGAACCGCTCGATGCCATGCTCCTTGACGCCGGCGTAGCCATGCGCCATCGTGATGGCGGGCCGGCGCCCCTCGCCGGCCGGCACGAAGAGCCAGCCGCGAAGCTTGACGCCGCCATCGACTTCGAATTCGACATCGGTGCGATTCATCTTCTCGATCTCCTGTGACGGCGGTGTATCAGTCCACGCTGAAGAAGTGCGCCGCGGCGACCTTGCCCTCGACGCGACGGCCCAGTTCGGCCGAAAACTTCAACGCACCGCCCAGCGGACGGTGGTGGATGGCCGCGTGTACGACCTCTCCTTGTTCGTTCTTCGAGAGGATCGTGACGCCGAACAGCTTGTCGCCACCGAAGGCCTGGGCCTCCCACTCAAGGTACGTGCGCAGCCCGCTCTTCGCCTCGCGGGTGAAGGCGAGCGCTTCGTAGATCGTGCTGGCTGCCGCCATCACCGCTGTGACCTGCTCGGCACCGATCACTGGCTTTGCGAGCGCACTGGCCTCGAGAACGATGTCTGCCGCGAATGCGTCAGCAAATGCGGTCGCCGACTTCTGTTCGAACGCGCGAGTCCAATCTTGCCGGCCCACCGCGGTGCTTCGGGCACGGTCCACGGTCGCCAGGAACTCGCTGAGGACCCTGACAAAGGCATCGGGCTGCTCGACGTGCGGCCAATGGCCCGCATTGCCCACCGACGCGACGACAGGCTCGTCGAAGCGCGGTGCAACGGCGCTCGAGATGACCTCGGCGGTGACGAAGGGATCGGCCTCGCCGCGCACGATGAGAGCGGGCCCTTTGTATCGGCTGTGCTGTGCGCCGAGCGCATGGCCCCGGTTCCACATGTCGGCGAAGACGCCGACTGCGGCGGCCTCGACGCCGTCGCCGAGCTGGCTGAGCGTTTCCAGCTGCTCGTCGTCGAGGCTGGTCGAAAAATTGCGACGCAGTTCGCGTTGCGCGCTGGGGTTGCCACCCAGTGCATGAAAGGTCTTCATCACTTCGTCGGGCAGTTCGGTGCCGGCCAACGGCACGGGGGTCAGCAGCACCAGGGCTCGGACCTGTTCATTGAGCCGACCCGCAACCAGCTCCGCAATCTGCGCGCCCATGCTCTGGCCCACGAGAATGATGGGGCGAGCCAAAGCACGAACCTGCGCGGCGACATCTTCGGCGAAGTGGTCGAGGCTGTGCGGTCCGGGCTCGCCGGCGCGCTTGCCCATTCCTGGAAGATCGACGCGCAGCGCATCCGCGGCGCGGTCACCAAGACCAGCCACGACCGCGTCCCAGGCGGCGGAGCCGTCGAGGAAGCCGTGGATGAAGACGAAGGTGGACGGCGCGTGCGCGCTTTCGTGTGCAGTGGACGGGTTGTGCGAAGTCATTGGAGTCTCCTGTAGGTGGATCGAGATTCAGCGGGTCGAGCCGGAGGCGGACCATTCCTTGGTGTCGATCGGCGAGTAGCCGTCGGGTTTGCCATCCAGCCGCCCGGCTCGTTGGCCGTCCAGCGCGGCAAGGAGCTCTTCGGCCAGCGGCGTCGTGAAGGTGTTGTGCACGAGGGTGTACTCGGCGGCCAGGCGGCCGACGGCTTGCAGCGCACCCGTGTCGATGCGGCCGCCCTCCAGGTAGACGTCGTCGCGGATGTTGAAGCAGACCACCCGGCCGAATACCACGTTCTCACCCACGGCCATGGGGATGATCCGATCGAGCTTGCATTCGAGCGAGATGGGGACGCCCTTGATGCGCGGAGGACGGACTGCTGCCGAAGCTTCCTTCTCCACCCCGACAGCGGTGAACTCATCGACGTCGGAGGCGAACTCGAAGGCCGTACGGTGCAGTGCGTGTGCCAGAGGCAGCGTGGCCAGGTTGACGACGAACTCTTCGGTGTCGCGAATGTTCACGAAGGTGTCCTTCAGGGTCACGCCGTCGGCGCGCGGCTGCAGCGAGAGCGACACCATTGGCGGCTTGCGCCCGACGGCCGTGAAGAACGAGATCGGTGCGAGGTTCGCCACCCCGTTGCCGGATTGCGTGCTGACCCAGCCGATCGGGCGGGGAAGGATGGAGCCGATCAGCAGCTTGTAGGCCGAGGTGGAGTCGAGTGTCGAGGAGTCGATGATCATGATGCGATCTTTTTTGCAATGGGATGCGGTGAACGTTCAGCGGCGCGACGCGCCACCCTCGGCCATGCGGTGAGCCCGGCGAACTCGTGGGACTTATTCGTCTTGCGGACCGTGGGACTACTCTACGAGGCACCTGTCCTGCGAGTAAGACGACGGGGGCGAAAGCACTATTTCAATTCGGTCAAAGATCGGGGCACGCGACCGATTGCAGGCGGCCGGGCCGTCGAAGCCGAAGGACTGACAACGCAGCAATGGGCGGTGCTCGGTGCCCTGTCGCACGACGAGGCCATAGGGGGAATGAGCGTGGGCGACCTCGCGCGCTACCTGAAGGTCAGCCGCATGGAGCGCGACGGGCACGTAAAGACCGCGCCCGACAGTCGCGATCGGCGCTCACGGCTGGTCACGATGACCAAGTCGGGGCAACACGAGTGCTCACACACTCAGCGCAAGGTTGCTCCAACCATGCCGGACGACTATGGAGCCGTGCACGTGAAACTTGATTCGGCGTCCGGATCGCCGCTTCCGTTGTACTTTGCGTACTGCGGGTACTTGCAAAGCGGGCGTTGCATCGCCTTTGTCCCGGGGGCCGCCAAGCTATTGGTCGCCACGATTTTCTTGCTCGAAGGCTTCACGTCCTTTTCGATCCAGTCGAACATGGGCCCGACCAGGTCGACCTTGTCAGCGCCTTGTCCGACACCGAGCCCGTTGGCGCAGTGATCCACGCCAGGCGCCTGGTAGTACTCGACAAACTGGTCCGCTGTGGCTTGGCTGCCCGCTGACGCAATCACCTTGTTGTAGTAGTCCGTGGTGTTATGCGGCGTGATCAACCAATCCGTCAGGCCATGCCAAAGCAGGAGCTTGCCCCCGTGCGCCCTGAACTGCGAGAGGTCCGGATTCACCGCATCGATCAAGCCGACAAGATAGTCGAGACGCGATGTGTACTGCGCCGGGTCGATCTGCAGGGGATCCGCGGTCGCGCTCTGCGCAACGAAGTACTTCATGAAGTCGCCGCCAAGCAGCGTCGGACCGAGGCCACCCCAGGCTTGCAGAAGCGCCGGGTCGGCCGTTTCTCCACCAAAGGGAAATCCCGGCCATGTGTAGCGGCCTCCTGCCACGCTGGTGGGCTCGTACATCGTCCTGGCCGATTCCAGCTGGGTATCCGTCAGGCACGAATCCGACTCGGCGCCAGTGCACTTGAGCGCGGACAGGTTGAACGTGCAAAGGTCGGGCCGACCGATGACATTGTCTTTGAGCCCATCGAGTCCGTCGCACTGGCCCATCACGGCATTGGCAATGGTCTGGACCTTCGCCTTGCTCAGGGCTGCGCCGGGTTTGGCCAACTGCTTCATCTGCTTTTGGTAGTAGAGGAACTGCGGCGTGTAGGCATTCGCAGGTGCGCGCGAAATGACGCCGTCGAATGCGTCCGGATATCGCTGCGCCTGGATCAGGCCTTGGCGTCCACCGCCGGAGCAACCTTCGTACACCATCTTCGCGCTGGCGACTTCTGCGCTGCCCAGCCGGGCCTTCATGATCGCCTTTGCCGGAGGAAGCACCCGTGCCACCGCCAGGTACGCGTAGTCGTTGAGCATGTCGGCATCCAGGGCGAAACTTCCCCCAAGGCTCGACCCGGTGTGCCCGTGGTTCGTCGCGATCGTGGCGTAACCCCCTTCGGCCACGCCCGGGCTCAACGCGCTGGCGGTGATCACGCCATCGAATCCGCCGCCCCCCATGAAGACGGTTCGATGGTTCCACACCGTTGGCATCCTGACTTCGAAGGCCAGATCCTTGGGCATCTCGCCGCGTACGAGGCAGTTCTCGGGAACTGCTCCCGCGGTCGGAAAAAATTGCGCCTTGGCAACGACAGCACCTTCGAAAGTCTGGCCCTGCAATTCCATGCATGCAGCTTCGGCCGACTTGGCCGCCACTGGCGCCGCGAGCACCGCGGGCACTGCTCCCGAAGAACCGCCGCCGCAACCAACCAACAAAAGGGGTGCCGCCAGCACGAGCGCGGCTGCCTTCCTCAGAGGGCGTCCAGGCACCGAGTTGCTTGCACGATGTGCCGTGGCGGCGGCGGCCCCTGGCCAAACGCGAGAGGGCCTATCTAGATTGATCATTTCTGTCTCCAATAGCTCGTTTTAGGAATGGGCGGGCGCCTGCTTGCCCGAGCGAAACGGGTCACCCCTCGGGGCGTGACCTCGACTAGAGTTCCGGATCGAACAAGACCCTGCCGTACGCGAGCACGCTGACCCGCCCATTGGCGTCCTTCATCGAACCCTCCAGTTCGAGAACGCTCCCGTTCTTCCGGCGGGCGGCGGCCGATGTGGATGCCACGACCCACGCCAGGGTCACGGTCTCGGTCGCCAATACGGGATACAGCAGGTCGACCGAAAAGCTCGTGCCCAGGACATGGCCCCTCTTGGCGAAGTGAGACCCGACCAGGCCCATCAGAAGTGACGTCGTATGCGCCCCGCTCGCGATCAGTCCACCGAATCGCGTGCCGCGTGCGAAGTCTGCGTCGTGGTGCAGCGGGTTCTCGTCCCCTGCGGCCCGTGCAAACGTGCGAACCTGCTCGTCATCGAAGCGATGGACGCGCGAGAAGCAGTACCCAGCCTCGATCGCGGGGCCCACCGCCGGCATGCACTCAATCATGAGTTGCCAGCCTGGTGATGGCTTCCGTGCTTCCCGCTTCCTGGCGCAAACGGAACTTCTGGATTTTTCCGGTGGCGGTCTTGGGGAGGCTTGTGAACACCACGCGGCGCGGACATTTGAAGTGGGCCAGGCGTTCCCGGCAGAACTTCAATATCTCCTCTTCGGTCGGTGCTGCAACGCCGGCTCGCAGTTCAATGAAGACGCAAGGGACTTCGCCCCACTTCGGGTCTGGCTGAGCGACCACGGCAGCGTGCAGCACTGCCGGGTGTCCGTGAATCACGTCCTCGACTTCGACGGATGAGATGTTCTCTCCGCCCGAAATGATCACGTCCTTCGAACGGTCGGTGATCTGGGCATAGCCGTTCTCATGGAGCACCGCGACGTCGCCGGTACGGAACCAGCCGCCCGCGAGTGCCTTGCGTGTGGCCGCTTCGTTCTTGAAGTAGCCCATCATCACCGTATTTCCGCGCAGCATCAGTTCACCGACGGTCTTGCCGTCCCGAGGAACAGGATCGAGCGTGTCCGCGTCGCCGACCATGAGGCCTTCGAACATGGCGGCTCTCGCGCCCTGCCTCACCCTGAGCTTGCCTTGATCGGACGGCGGGAGATCGTCCCACCCGTCCTGCCAGACGCAGCTCACCGGCGTGCCGGACACCTCGGTGATGCCGAAGACATGCTCCACGTCGAAGCCCATGGCCAGCACCGCGTTCAGCACGGCGATCGGCGGAGGCGATCCGGCGGTCAGTACGCGCACCGGCCGGCTCAACCTGGTGTGCCGCGAAGAGTCCGCCAGCATGGCCATGACGATCGGCGCGGCACAAAGATGATCGACCTGGTGCACGTCGATCGCCTGCAGCACCGCTTCGGCGGACACCCGGCGCAGGCAGACATGCGTACCCGCTGCGGCCGTGATCGCCCATGTGAAGCACCAGCCGTTCGCATGGAACATGGGCAGCGTCCACAGATACCTCGGTGCCCGCGGAACGGCCCAGTTCGTGTTCTGGAGCAGGCTCATCAGGTAAGTGCCGCGGTGGCTGACGACCACGCCTTTGGGATCGCCCGTCGTGCCGGAGGTGTAGTTCAGGGCGATGGGCTGCCACTCGTCAGACGGCCAGCGGCCCGCGAAATCCGGATCGCCACTTGCGAGCAGAGATTCGTAGTCGGCCTCGCCGATGCGCTCGCCAGGCGGTGCCAGATGATCTTCGATGTCGATCACCGAAGGCGGATGGTCGAGCTTCTTCAGCGCCGCGGCGACGACTGCGGAGAACTCGCGATCGACCAGCAGCAGCCTGCACTCGCCGTGCCGCAGGATGAACGCGATTCCCTCCGCGTCCAATCGATGATTGATGGCGTTGAGGACTGCGCCGGCCAGCGGCACGCCGAAATGCGCTTCCAGCATGGCCGGTGTGTTGGGTGCGAGAACGGAGACGGTGTCGCCCGGCTCGATGCCCCGCGCGACGAGTGCCGACGCAAGGCGATAGCAGCGCTCGCGTGTCTGCTCCCACGTCCGCGTCAGATCGCCGTGCACCACCGCCACGCGCTTCGGATGCACGAGGGCGGCCCGATCCAGGAAGCCAAGCGGCGTCAGTGGCACATGGTTCGCTTCGCAGCGGTCAAGGCCCGTTCCATAGGACTTCGCACTCATGGTCTTGTCTCCTTGGCTGTGTGGTGAAACGTCGTGAAGGTCGACACCGGCTCACGCTCGGTGACGAGCGAGTTCTCGATGGAAGCTGGGTCGGCATAGCCAAGGCTCATGCCGCACACGAGCATCTGCCCGACGGGAATCTCCAGGAAGTCGGCGATCTGGCGGTGAAACTTGAGGAAGGCTGCCTGGGGACAGGTGTGAAAATTCCGAGCCCTCGCAGCAATCATCACGCTCTGCAGGAACATGCCGTAGTCCAGCAGGCTGCCTTCCGCGAGTTCGCGATTCACGGTGAAGAAGAGACCGACGGGAGCGTCAAAGAAGCGATAGTTGCGCCCATGCTGCTTGTGCATGCGCTCCTTGTCGCCCTTGGCTATCCCCAACAGGCCATACAGGTCCCACCCAACTTTTCGGCGCCGTTCGAGATACGGAGAAAACCATTCGCGCGGGTAGTAGTCGTAGGGCTCCTGAAGGTCCTGCGAACCTTCCGGGTCGTCATCGAGCTCGGCCAGCACTGCAGACAGCTTCGCCTTCGCCTCGCCGGTCAATACATGCACGCGCCACGGCTGCATGTTCATGCCGGAGGCGCTGTAGCGCGCCGTCGAAAGAATGGCTTCGACTTCCTCGCAAGGCACGGGCGTGGGCAGGAAAGCTCGCACGCTGCGTCGGCTGGAGATGGCCCAATCCACGGCCTCTCGCAGGGCTTCTGCGCTCAATGCGGGCGCGGTCACTCGGTTCATTCGAAAAATCCTTCTCTTCTCATATCTTTGGTGCCGCGCGTCAGGGGCAAGAGGTACTCGGTGGTCACTTGGGAGCCATGCGGATCGCACCGTCCAGACGAATCACTTCGCCGTTGAGGTACTGGTTTTCGATGATGTGCAACACCAGGCTCGCGAACTCGTCCGGACGACCCAATCGCGGAGGGAAAGGCACCATCTGTCCCAGCGCTTGCTGCACCTCGGCCGGCATGGCCGAAAGCATTGGCGTTTCCATGATTCCCGGTGCCACGGCCACCACCCGGATTCCCACGCGCGAGAGCTCCCTTGCAACAGGCAGCGTCATGGCGGCGATCCCTCCCTTGGAGGCGGCGTATCCCGCCTGGCCAATCTGCCCATCGAAGGCGGCAACCGACGCCGTGTTGACGATCACGCCGCGCTCGCCGTCTTCCGTGGCGCTGTGCTTCGCGATCTGCGCGGCCGCGAGCCGCAGCACATTGAAGGTACCGACCAGATTGATCTGGATCGTGCGCGCGAAGGCGTCCAGATCATGCGGACGTTCGCGCCCCAACACCTTCTCCGCGGGCGCAACCCCTGCACAGTTGACGGCACCGTGGAGGTCGCCCAAGGCTTCGCGGAAAAGCCGCAGCGCATTCTCGACATCGGCCGCGGACGTGACGTCGGCCCGGACTGCAATGGACCGGTCTCCCAGCTCATCGCAAAGGGCCTGCGCTGCGGCAATGTCCCGGTCCAGCAGAAGGACGGAAGCGCCCGCCCTCACCAGGCGCCGAGCCGTCGCCGCGCCCAGGCCGGAACCTGCGCCCGTGATGACAAAACCACGATCTCTTGCTTGCATTCTTGTCTCCTTCGCACCTGCTCACCCGCAAGTGCCTTGTCGATTCACTCTATCCACCGAGCCCCTTCGCGGCCATGTCCGATCACGTCAGTAACGTGGGGCGTACGGACACCCGTCGGGGCCAGGCGATACCGCCTCCTTCGATGCGGGCTTTGCTTGCTAGCTGGCCAGTGCGTTCACGGCTCTGGTGCGCGTCGAATCGGCTCGCGATTGGTTCACGAACGTGACGGCGACAGCCCCGAGAAGCCCGGCAACCGCGATCGCCATGAAGTTCTGCTCCATGGGAAGCTTCAAGGAGACAAGCCAACCGATCAGAACCGGTGCGACGATGGCGCCAATGCGGCCAACACCGGAGGCGAAGCCCACACCTGTTGACCGTGTCGCAGGCGAATAGAAATCACCGGCGTATGCATAGGCCAGGAGTTGCGTGCCCAACGTGGAAGCACCAACGACAAACACGGCCAGGAACAGCAGTTCAGTCGACTTCGTATACGCGAGTGCGGTCAGGGATATGGCACCTGCTGCATAGAAGCCGATCAGAACGTGTTTGATGTTGAACTTGTCGCTCAGCAGTCCTCCGCCGATCGCGCCGACAATGGCGCCGACGTTGAAGACGATCACGAAGTTCAGGGCGGAGCCGAGGCTGTACCCTGCCATGGCCATCAGCTTGGTGAGCCACGAGTTCAGCGCATAGACCATGAAAAGGCCCGTCATGAATGCGACCCAGATCATCACGGTGCTGAGCCCACGGCCCTCCTCGAACAGGCTGCGTATGGGTGCTGCGCGCACCTTGTCGGTGGGCGATCCAATGTAGACGACGTCCATCGCATGAACCTGCTCGGGCGCAATCCTTGCCGCCATCGCCCGGAGCTTCCGTTGGTCACCCTTCTTGACGAGGAACGACGGCGACTCCGGCATCGTCTTGAGGATGAGCGGGATCAGAAGCACAGGAAGTCCCGCCACGTAGAACACCCACTGCCACCCGTAGCCTTCGATCAGTTGCTTGGCGGTCAGGGCGACAAGAATGCCGCCCACTGAATAGCCGGCAAACACCAGCGTCACCAAGCGTGTGCGCAGATTCGATGGAGCGAACTCGCCCATCTGCGCCGTCACGATGGGGAGCACGCCTCCGATGCCCAGGCCGGCGATGAAGCGGGCGACGCTGAAGCTGATCGGGTCATGGGTCAAACCGGCCGCAGCGGTGAAAAGACTGAAGAACGCAACGCACACCGCGATCATGCGCGGACGCCCGATTCGATCCGCCAAGGTGCCAAGAAAGATGGCCCCCAGCATCGTGCCAAGCAACGCGGACCCGGCCATGACGCCGGCGCTTGTTGCATCGACCCCCATGTCTTTCATGATCGACGGGAGCGCTGCCCCGACGACAGCCAGGTCATAGCCGTCGATGATGAGGATCAGCACGCACCAGAAAAGGACGAGCCCGTGGAATCCATTGAAACGCGACTGACCCGCCAAGGCGTGCACATCGACTTGTTGCATGTTGTCTCCTGTCGTTGGTGTTGGCCGCTTTGCGCGGCGTCGACCGGAGGTTATTTCTGCAACTGTTCGATGCCCATGCCCAAGGACCTCGATATGAGCGGGGCGTCAGGACACGGGAGCTACGGGCGCGATGAGCGCTCCTGCGTCGGGTTGCTGGCGGAGCGATAGGCGCCGGGGCTGACGCCGGTCCACTTCTTGAAGGCGCGATGGAACGCACTCGTTTCTTGAAATCCAGTCTGTGCGGCAACCTCCGCCACGGTCAACGACGCACTCGAGAGCAGGTCAATGGCGATGTCGCGGCGCAGGTCGTCCTTCAACCGTTGATAGCTCAAACCTTCCTGCTGCAACCTGCGCTGGAGCGTGGTGCTGGAAAGGCGCAACTCCCGAGCGATTTTTTCCAGCTCCGGCCACTCGTCCGGCATCCGGCTGCGCAAACTCTTTCGAATCTGAGCGCTTGTACTGGCGTCGTTGTGATACTTGACAAGCAAGTTCGCGGGAGCCGCGCGGAGAAAGCTATCGACCGTCTCGGGCGTCTCTGCGATCTTCAGGTCCAGCAGGTCGCTCGCGAACACGATGTGCGTGGTCTCGGCATTGAAGGTCACGTTGTCGCAGAACCGTGTGCGGTAGTGACTATCGTCGACGGGCGGCGCACACCGAAACTGCATCTCGCTCAAGGGAATGCGCCGATGCACCAGCCAGCATGCCAGGCCGTGCACGAGGATGAACCAGGTGCCGTAGCCGAACAACCGGCGCAGCACGCCGCCGTCGTGCAGGATCACGCGAGCTTCGCTTTCCGTCCGGATCAACTCGCCACGAAAATCGTCCAGCGTCGATCGAAGGAATCTGAGAATGCGGCGCAGGGCGTGCTCGAGGTTGTCCGAGCTGACAGCGGCACGGGTCATGAGCGCATAGCTTCCGCGCCGCAGCCCGTGGCTGTCCAGACCGAAGAACTCGTCGTCCATCAGATCCGCAAGCGCGACCCACATGCGCGAATACGCCGCGGCGGAGATGCGCGCGCGAGGAGAGTTCAGCAACTCGCGATCCAGCTTGGCGAGCTCGAGGACATGGGTGATGTCCATGTTGCGAAGCTGCGCGGCATGAAGCGCTTCATGCACGAGTTCGATCGCGATGGTTCCCTTCAGTCCTGCGGACTTCATGCTCGTCTCCGGCAAATGGTTTTGGTCAGGTGAGTGCGCCATCAATGTGCCTGGGCGGCCTTGAAAAATCCAGTCGCTTGCCGTGCGAGGCATGAGGCGCGAAATCGGGGGCGAAGCATTGAAGTGGGCGATCAATCATGTTCGGTTTCCTCGGATATACCTGGGCACTTCAAAGCGCCTAATTGACACTAGGTTTACGGTGTATACCATTCGCCAGGTCTTACAACCGAGAGCTATCCATGTCATCCGTCGACACCAGCGCGCTGTTCCAGCCACTCACCCTCAAGAACCTCCAACTCAAGAATCGGCTTGTCATGGCGCCGATGACCCGCACCTTCTCGCCCAACGGTGTCCCCGTCGAGGCCAATGCGGCCTACTACCGGCGCCGTGCAGAAGGCCAGGTCGGGCTTATTCTTTCGGAGGGTACGGTCGTCGATCGCCCTGCCTCCCGCAACGATCCCAACATCCCGTTCTTCCACGGCGAAGCTGCGCTGGCCGGCTGGAAGGGAGTGATCGATGCCGTGCACGCAGCCGGCGGCCGCATGGGTCCGCAGCTCTGGCATACCGGTTCGGCGCGCTACACCGAGTGGGAACCCGATTCGCCGGTGGAAAGCCCGTCGGGCCTGGACGCACCGGACAAGCCGCGCGGTAAAGCCATGACCGAGGAAGCAATCGCGGACACCGTGGCGGCGTTCGCTGCAGCTGCGGCAGATGCCAAGCGCCTGGGCTTCGATACCGTGGAAATTCATGGTGCACACGGCTATCTCATCGACCAGTTCTTCTGGTCCGGCACCAACAGGCGCACTGATGGGTATGGCGGCGCCACGCTCAAGGAGCGTTCGCGGTTCGCCAGCGAGATCGTGGCCGCCACCCGCAAGGCGGTGGGTCCCGACTTTCCGATCATCATGCGCGTCAGCCAGTGGAAGCAGCAGGACCTGACCGTGCGTCTCGCACCCACGCCAAAGGAGATGACGGATTGGCTGCTGCCGCTCGTGGAAGCTGGCGTGGACGTGTTGCATTGCTCGCAGCGGCGTTTCTGGGAGCCGGAATTTCCGGAGATCGACGGCGAAAACGGCCTGAACTGCGCAGGCTGGGCCAAGAAGCTGACCGGTGCGACCACGATCAGCGTGGGCTCTGTGGGCCTGGACGGCGACGTCCTGAACGCCTTTGCCGGCAAGGGATCGAAAGCGGCGAGCGTGCAGCAATTGGTCGACCGCATGGAACGCAACGAGTTCGACTTGATTGCCGTCGGCCGTGCATTGCTCGGTGATCCGCACTGGGTTTCGAAAATTCAATCGGGGGATCACAAGAACCTGAAGGGCTTTGATGCCGCCGCACTGGGTGCGCTCGTCTGATGCAACTGCGACGCTGATCACAGATCGCTGGTCGCTGATCGGCCGCTTTCAAATAGCGGCCGAAGCCTTCTTCATGGCTTGATGTCATTCATTCCACTGCTGAAATGCGCGTCACGCACTCTCCGATGAGCGCATGCAGTGCGCTGACATTTCGGCTCCCGATCAATCGGTGCACCTTGGCTTGGGCCACGCTCCAGTGAGGCATGCCCTCGGCACACTTGCCGCGGCCCGCAGCGGTGATACGCGCGCTCCGAGTGCGCCCGTCAGAACCCGGTCCAAGATCCACCCAACCTGCCGAGATGAGTGGCCTGAGAGTGCGTGTCAGCGTTGATGGAGAGAGCGACATCGTCTCGGCCAGATCGCAGGGGCGCACCGGCCCGTGCGCCAGGACCTCCATCAACAGCCGGTACTGCGTGATTCTGAGACCGACCTTGCCGAGTTCCGCGTCATATTGCTGCCTGATCACGCGGGCGAGCTGATGCGCCTTGGCGTCGGTACAGGCTGACCGCTGAAGGCCCGCGGCAGCGATCGCGTGCGTCTGCGGCGTAGAGAGCGTTTGCATGGGCGCACGTGCGGGAGTGGCGCGCCTGGACAACATCGGCTTCGACTGTCAGGACACCTTGGACGGCTTTGCGGGAGCCTCATCCAGCGCATGCGTCTGGTCGATGAAGCGGCGGCTGGAGGCGAGGATCTCTTTGCGGGTGCGCTCGGATTCGACCGCGCGCGACAGGACCAGTGCACCGACGCACTGGGCAATCAACGCCCAAGCCGCATCCGGGTCGCCGATGCGCGAGCTCCAGCTCTTCTGCAGGCGCTTCAGTCCTCCCTCGACGGCCGCACGCACTTCGGGGCCGGCCCGGGCGATCTCGGGCCCGAGGGCCGGCAGGACGCAGCCGGTTTCGGGATGCAGCGCGTGGTACGAACTCAGGTAGCTGCGCAGGCGCTTGGCGACGTGGTCGGGCGGCGAATCGCGGTCTCCAGCCAGCATGTCGGTGCTGTTCGAGATCTCGTGCTCGAGGAGCTCGGCGAACAGCGCCTCCTTGGACGGGAAATGGCCATAGAACGCTCCCCCGCTCAGGCCGATGCTCGCCATCAATTCATCGACGCCGGTGGTTCCGAAGCCGCCCTTCTTCGCGATGGCACGGGCATTCGCGAGCAGTTTCTTGCGGGTTTCCTCTTTGTGGTTTGCCGGATAGCGCATGAATGAGCCTCTGCAGATCGTGGAGCACCCATCATAGCATGCCGACCGTTTGCTAAACGGTCATGGCTCCATCGGTTCATCGATCTGCCGGGCGAGGGTTTCTCCCTGCTGCAAACCCGCTCCAGCGTGTTGACGCTGCAGTGATGGCAAACCTATAGTTCACCAACGTTTACCAAACGATCGTTATTCAAATCCAAACGGATGATCCGATGACCCAACCGACCCAGCTGATCGTGCAAGGCATCTCCAGCGGTGCCATCTACGGACTCGTCGCGCTCGCCTCGTTCTGCGCCTGAACCGCAACGTCGTGGCCAGCCGCTACGCCAACCTTTTCACCGAACCCCTTGGAGTCTGATTCATGAGAGAAGCCGTCATTGTTTCCACCGCACGCACGGGCATCGGCCGCGCGTTCCGCGGCGCGTTGAACAACATCAAGTCGCCCACGCTGATGGGCCACGCGATCCAGCATGCCGTGCAGCGCGCGGGCATCAACCCCGGGGAAGTGGAAGACGTGGTCATCGGTAGCGCAATGGCCGCCGGCACCGCGGGCATGAACATCGGACGCCTCGCGGCGCTCGCGGCGGGACTGCCGCAGTCGGTGCCGGGGCAGACGATGGACCGGCAATGCGCCTCGGGGCTGATGGCCATCGCGACGGCGGCCAAGCAGATCGTCGTCGACGGCATGGACGTGACCGTGGGCGGGGGCCAGGAGAACATCTCCGCCGTGCAGAATCCTTTCGTCAAGTGGGTGGGCGAAGAGGCCGACCCGCTGCTCGTTGCGCGCGTGCAGCACGCCTACATCCCGATGCTGAACACGGCCGAGATCGTGGCGAAGAAGTACGGCATCTCACGCCAGGCGCAGGACGAATATTCCGCGGAGGCCCAACGCCGCACCGCGCTGGCGCAGGAGCGCCACCTGTTCGACGACGAGATCGTGCCGATCACCGCGCGCATGGCCGTGGCCGACAAGGAGACGGGCGCGGTCAGCTTGCGCGACGTGACCCTGGATCGCGACGAAGGCAATCGCCCCGATACGACGCTCGAAGGCCTTTCCAAGCTCAAGCCGGTCATCGAAGGCGGTGTCATCACGGCCGGCAACTCGAGCCAGCTGTCGGATGGCGCATCGGCCTGCGTGCTGGTGGAGCGCACGGTCGCCGAGCGCCGCGGGCTCAAGCCGCTGGGCATCTACCGCGGCATCGCGGTCGCCGGCCTCGCGCCCGAGGAGATGGGCATCGGCCCCGTCCTGGCGGTGCCCAAGCTGCTGAAGACCCACGGGCTCAAGGTGAGCGACATCGGGCTGTGGGAATTGAACGAGGCCTTTGCCTGCCAGGTGCTGTACTCGCGTGACCGGCTGGGCATCGATCCCGACAAGCTGAACGTCAACGGCGGCGGCATCACCATCGGACACCCCTACGGCATGACCGGCTCGCGGCTGGTGGGGCATGCACTGATCGAAGGCAAGCGGCGCGGCGCGCGCTTCGTCGTGGTGACGATGTGCGTCGGTGGCGGCATGGGTGCCGCGGGCCTGTTCGAAGTGGCCTGACGCCAGGAGCAGCACCATGACCTACCAGATCCCGCTGCGCGACATTCAATTCGTCTTGCACGAGCTGCTCCAGGTGCCGGCCATGCTGGAAGCCTGCGGCCAGCCGGAGCTCGACGGCGAGACCATCGACCAGGTGCTCACCGCGGCCGGCCAGTTCGCGTCCGAGGTGATCGCCCCGCTTAACGCACCGGGGGACGCGCACGGTTGCAGCATGCCCTCGCCCGGCGTGGTGCAGACGCCGCCGGGCTTCAAGAAGGCCTATGACGAGTTCACGAAGAACGGCTGGGCCGGATTGGGGTGCAGCCCCGAGTTCGGCGGCCAGGGCTTTCCTTCGGTCGTGGCCAACGCGGTCTACGAAGTCTTCGGCGGCGCGAACATGGCGTGGGCCTCCTACCCCGGCATGTCGCATGCCACCTATGTGAACGTGTCGGCCAACGGATCGGAGGAACAGAAGGCGCTCTACCTGCCGAAGATCGCCTCGGGCGAGTGGGCCGGCACCATGTGCCTGACCGAGCCCAATGCGGGCACCGACCTCGGCCTGATGCGCACCCGCGCCGTGGCGCAGCCCGACGGCAGCTACAGCATCACCGGCAGCAAGATCTTCATCTCGGGCGGCGAGCAGGACCTGACCGGCAACATCATGCACCTGGTGCTCGCGCGCATCGCCGATGCGCCACCCGGCGTGAAGGGCATTTCTCTTTTCATCGTGCCGAAATTCATTCCCGATGCGAACGGCGCGGCCGGCGCACGCAACGGGGTGGTCTGCGGTTCCATCGAGCACAAGCTGGGCATCCACGGAAACTCGACCTGCACCATCAACTTCGACGGTGCGACAGGCTGGCTGCTGGGCGCGCCCAACAAGGGGCTGGCGGGCATGTTCGTGCAGATGAACCACATGCGCGTGCTCGTCGGCATCATCGCCATCGGCCTGATGGAAGCGGCCTACCAGAAGGCCCTGGCCTATGCAAAGGATCGCCTGCAGGGCCGCACCAGCGGTGCAAGATCGTCCGGCGAAGCGGCCGACCCGATCATCGGACACGCCGACGTGCGCCGCATGCTGCTCACGCAGAAAGCGAACATCGAGGGCGCACGCGCACTGGCGCTGTGGACCGCGCAGCTGAGCGATCTCCAGCGTCTTCATCCCGACCCCGCCAGGCGCAACGAGACGGCCGAATTGCTCAGCCTTTTGACCCCGCTCGTGAAGGCGCTGTCGAGCGATCTCGCGGTGGAGAGCACGCTGCTCGCCATGCAGGTGTTCGGCGGGCACGGCTACATCCGAGAGAACGGCGTCGAGCAGCACCTGAGGGACGTTCGCATCGTGGGACTCTACGAGGGCACCAACGGCGTGCAGGCCATGGACCTGCTCGGGCGCAAGGTGCTCGCCGACCAGGGCCGGCAGATGGGTGCCTTCCTGGACATGGCCGGCGCATTCGCCGAAACCTGCGGTCCGCGCGAGGCGATGCGCGAATTCGCGGAGCCGCTCGCCGCACTGGCTGCCGACATCAGGCAGCTCACCGGCAGGCTCGTGGCCACGTCGGCGCACGACCCGCATGCAGCAGGCGCCGCAGCCGTGCCCTACCTGCGGCTGATCGGGCACCTGGCCCTCGCCTGGACCTGGGCGCGGATGGCCGAGGTCGCATTGAGGAATGCGGAATCCACCGACCCGATCTATGCATCGAAGATCGCCACGGCCCGCTTCTACTTCCAACGGCTGCTGCCGCAGACGGCGGCGCTGTGCGGCGAGATCCGGGCCGGGTCGTCGGCGTTGATGGAGCCGGCCGTCGAGCTGTTCTGACCGTGGCGGCAGTACCCGAGGAGGTGCTGCTGCAGGCCCCCCGCGTCGCGGACGCCGCGGTTTTCGGCGTGCCGAACGACGAGTACGGCGAAGAGATCAAGGCGGTCATCCAGCCGGCGCATCCGGATTTCACGGGCCCGGCGGCCGCCGAGGCGCTGAAGGCTTACTCGGTCCGCCCAAGGCTCCCAGGAGCATCGATTTCGAGTCCGACTTTCCCCGGCACGCGACCGGCAAGCTCTACGAGAAATTGCTGCGTGATCGCTACCTGGCCTGAAGGGTGCGAGTCGCCGGCCCGCTTCGCAGCGAGCCGGCGGATGTCCAAGGCTAGGCCAGCGCAGGCTCCATGAACCCGGCGAGCCGCTGCACGATCAGCTGCTCGGCCTCGTCCATGATGCGATCGATCAGCTCCTGCACCGTCGGAATGTCGTTGATCAGCCCGACCACCATGCCGCAGCTCCAGGCGCCCGCATCCATCTCGCCTTCCAGCATTACGCGCGGGTAGACGCCGGCCACCTGGTCGATGATGTCTTCAAACTTGAGGTCGGCGCCCTTTTCCTTCTCGATCCTGATCAGCTGCTCCACGGACGAATTGGTCAGCACGCGCTCGGTGTTGCGCAGCCCTCGCATCACGAGCCGCGTGTCGAGCTCGGTGGCGGCCACGATGGCGTCCTTCACGTTCTGGTGGATCGGCGCTTCCTGCGTCGCCACGAAGCGCGTGCCCATGTTCATGCCTTCGGCGCCCAGCGCCAGCGCCGCCACCAGGCTGCGCGCGTCGGCCATACCGCCGGACGCGACGAACGGAATCTTCAGCTCCTCGGCGGCGCGGGGCAGCAGGATCATGTTCGGTAGGTCGTCCTCGCCGGGGTGGCCGCCGCACTCGAAGCCGTCCACGCTCACGGCGTCGCAGCCGATCGCTTCGGCCTTGAGTGCGTGTCGCACGGAGGTGCACTTGTGGATGACCTTGATGCCGGCCTTCTTGAGCGCGGGCATGTAGGCCTCGGGACTGCGCCCCGCCGTCTCCACGATGCGAACGCCGCCTTCCGCGATCGCAGCGATGTATTCGGGGTACGGCGGCGAAGACAGGGTCGGCAGGAACGTGAGGTTCACGCCGAAGGGCTGGTCCGTCATCTCGCGGCAGCGGGCGATTTCCTTGGCCAGCAGCTCGGGCGTTTTCTGCGTCAGCCCGGTGATGAGTCCGAGCCCGCCGGCATTGGAGACCGCCGCGGCAAGTTCCGCGAAGCCGACGTAGTGCATGCCGCCCTGGATGATCGGGTGGCGGATGCCGAAGAGTTCAGTGATGCGTGTTTTCATGTGTCTTTCACCAGGTTTCCATATAGGGGCGCAGGTCCATCTCGAAGGTCCAGGCATCTCGAGGCTGGGTGTGCAGGTACCAGTAGTTCTCCGCGATGTGCTCGGGGTTCAGGATGCCGTCCTGCGCCTTGAGCGCATAGCGTTCGGGAAAGTTGCTGCGGATGAACTCCGTGTCGATCGCGCCGTCGACCACGATGTGGGCCACATGAATGCCGCGCGGACCGAGTTCGCGCGCCATGCTCTGGGCCAGCGCGCGCAGCGCGTGCTTGGCGCCCGCAAAGGCCGCGAAATTCGCGGAGCCCCGGATGCCGGCCGTCGCGCCGGTGAAGAGAATCGTGCCGCGCCCTCTCGCAACCATCTTGCGGGCGACCTCGCGCGCATTCAGGAATGCGCTGAAGGTGGCCATCTCCCAGATCTTCATGTACTTGCGCCCTGTCTCCTCCAGGATGCTGCTGGGCACATTGGCGCCGATGTTGAACACCATCACCTCGATGGGCCCGCGCTCCTTCTCGATCTGCTCGATGAGGGCCACGACATCTTCCTCCTTGCGCGCATCGCTGCCGTAGCCGAACGCCTGACCTCCGGCCGCGCGGATGCGCTCCACGGCCGGCTCGAGCTTGTCGGCCGAGCGCCGCGTCAGGCACGCGGCGTAGCCCTCGCGGGCAAAGCGTGCGCCAATGGCGCTGCCTGTGGCGTCACCGGCGCCGACGACGAGAGCCACACCGCGGTGGTTGGCTGATGGGTCCATACAGTCTCCTTTAAAAAACGTCCGTTAAGTCATTGAACGTTAATCACTGAACCATCGTTTGTCAATCAAGAAAGAAGTCCAGTGAAACCCCGTTGACGCAGCCGCATTAATCACATAGCTTCCGTTAACCAAACGTACGTTTAATTAAAGGAGCCATGAATGCGCAAGTCGGTTGATTTTTTCTTCGATGTCGGCAGCCCGTCTTCCTACCTCGCGTGGACGCAGCTGCCGGCCCTGTGCGCCAGACATGGCGCCGACCTCGTGTACCGGCCGATGCTGCTGGGCGGCGTCTACCAGGCCACGGGCAACGCCTCACCTGCCAACATTCCTGTCAAAGGGCGCTACACGCAGATGGACTACGAGCGCCACGCGCGCCGCTATGGCGTTCCCTTCCAGGGCAATCCGCACTTTCCGGTCATCACGCTGTTCCTCATGCGCGCGGTCACCGGGATCCAGTTGCGCCGTCCGGAACAGCTGCAGCAGCTGCTGGGCTGCGTGTTCAAGGCGCTGTGGATCGACGCGCTGAACCTGAACGATGCGCAGCTCACGGCCCGCATCCTGGCCGAGGGCGGATTCGATCCCGCCGACATCGAGCGCCTGGCGCAGGACGCCGAGACCAAGGCCGCGCTGAAGGCCACGACGCAGGAAGCGATCGAGCGCGGCGTGTTCGGTGCACCCACGCTCTTCGTTGGCGACCAGATGTTCTTCGGACAGGACCGCATGGACTTCGTTCGCGAAGCCCTGTCCTGAACCGCCGCCAACCGCACGAAGGAAAACACATGGAACACCGACCCTGGCATGCCTCCTACCCCGCAGGGCTTCCCCGCGAGATCGTCCTCGACGACAGTGAAACCCTCGTCACATTGCTCGAACGTGCGTTCACGAGGCACAGTGCCAGGACGGCCGTCACCTGCGCCGGAGAATCGCTGACCTTCGCGCAGGTCGAGCATGCGTCGGCGCTGCTCGCGCGGTCCCTGCAAGCGGCAGGGCTCAAGCGCGGTGACAGGGTCGCCCTTCTGCTGCACAACAACCTCGTTTACCCCGTGGCTTTGGCCGCCATCCTGCGCGCGGGCATGGTGGGGGTGACCATGAACCCGCTCTACACGGCACGCGAGCTGGCGTACCAACTGGCCGATTCGGGCGCGTCCGCACTGGTGGCTGCCGAGCCGTTCATGGGTGTGGTCGCCGAGGTCCTCGGCCAGACACAGCTTCGGTATGTCATGACCGTGCCGATGCAAGGGGTGAAGCAGGCATTGTTCGCGACGGGCGGCGATGCAGGTGCGCCCGCTGCGACCGATGGGCCTCGCGTCATCGGTTTGCGCGACGCGACCGCCGCGCTACAGGACGCCGAATTCACCAGTGAGCACGTGCGCCCCTCCGACCTGGCTTTTCTTCAGTACACCGGGGGCACGACAGGTGTTTCCAAGGGTGCTTGCCTGACGCACCGTAGCGTGCTTGCCAGCTCGCTGCAGATGCGGTCGTGGCTGGAATTGGCACTGGACATCGACAACTTCGAGATCGTGACGCCGTTGCCGCTGTATCACATCTTTCCGCTCGGGGTGGCTTTGACGGCCCTTGCCAGCGGCGCTCACAACCGCCTGGTCGTCAATCCGCGCGACGCCCAGGCGCTTTGCACCGAACTCGAGCGGGCGCCCTTCGACATGCTGATCGGCGTCAACACAATGTTCAATGCCTTGGTGACGTTGCACGAGCTGCCCGGCATCGACTTCTCCCGCTGCAACGTAGTCATCGGCGCCGGCGCCTCGATCCAGGCGGCCGTTGCAGCCAAGTGGGTTGCGGCCGGCGGCCCACCCATCACCGAGGCCTATGGGCTTACTGAAACGTCGCCCAGCGTTACCTTCAATGCACCGGGGCGCAACGGCACCATCGGCGCGCCTGTGCCGTCGACCGACGTTCTTATCGTCGACGAAGCGGGCGAACCGGTGCCGCTCGGCACGCCCGGCGAGTTGCTGATCAAGGGGCCGCAGGTCTTCGCGGGCTACTGGAACCGCGCAGACGAGACGCGCAGGTCTTTCACGCAGGACGGCTGGTTCCGCACCGGAGACATCGTCACCATGGATGCACAAGGTTTGATGTACATCGTCGACCGGAAGAAGGACATGATCCTGGTCTCCGGCTTCAATGTCTACCCGAACGAAATCGAAGGCGTGGTCGCCATGCACCCGGACGTGCTCGAATGCGCGTGCGTCGGGGTGCCTGACGAGCGCTCGGCAGAGGCTCCTCATCTCTTCGTCGTCCGCCGCGTACCTGGGCTGAGGGCGGACGAGTTGGAAGCGCATTGCCGCAAGCTCCTTGCCGCATACAAGGTGCCTCGCTACATCACGTTCCTCGAGTCGCTGCCCAAATCAGCAGTGGGAAAAATTCTGCGCAAAGAACTGAGGCCAATTTCCAGCGGTGCCACGGACGCTGTACCCAAGGTGGAAGCCGGCGGTTGAGTAGCTGGATCGCATGCAGCCCTTCAGCTTGCAGCAAACCGCAGCGAGCGGAAGCGACACGCTCACTTTCGAAGCATCGGATTTTGATCCGTCGGCGAGGTCGTTTGGCTGCGGATCGCCCAACACCCAGAGGTCGGGACAGAGTTTGGCGCGAGCAAGGAATCGATTAAGGTACACCAAGTAAACTTGGCACCAACCGGATACTTAGGATCGCCCAGGTATCACGAAGGAAACCGCCCAATGCCAAAGATCACGCCGGAATGCTTTTCCTCAGAGTGTCCAAGTCGAGCTTTGTTCGACCAAATCGCGGACAAGTGGTCAATGATGATTTTGGCCGTGCTGGATGACGAGCCGCACCGGTTCAACGCCATCAAGCGTCGCCTGGAAGGCGTCACCCAGAAGGCGCTGACCCAGAGCCTTCGCCGCCTCGAACGCAACGGCTTGGTCTCCCGTCGCGTCATTCCGGTTTCACCCGTTGCAGTTGAGTACGACATCACGCCGCTTGGGCGCACCTTGCAGCAGCCGTTGCGTGCATTGCACGATTGGACGATGGTCAAGCTGCCATTGGTCCAGAGGGCGCGCCAAGCATTTGACCAACGAGGGCTTTGATCTGCTCGTGAGTGACTGCATTGTTCGCGCCCGCCCGAACACTGGCATGCAACCCAGCTATTCGGCCCTGATGTCGGGCGACGGAATCGTGGGCACGCCTTGCGAGATGGCCGCGTCGTTCTGGGCCACCATCGCGCGCCGATAAGCGGGCCTCGCTTGAAGGCGTTCCCAGTAGGCGCGAACCGAAGGCGTGAACTGCTGGTCGAGGCCGAGATGCTTAGCCAGCAGCAGCGCGTAGCCGACCGAAACATCGGCGGCGGTGAAACGATGCGCACAGAGGAACTCCTGCTCCGCCAAGAGAGTTTCCAGCGTCCGCAACCTTGCGAGGAACCACTTGCCGTAGTCATGGGCCACCTGGGGCTGACGCCGTTCGCCCGTTTCGAAGTGCAGATAGCGCAGCACCAGTGTCTGCGGGAACGTCAAGGTCGCTTCGCCGAAATGCAGGTAATTCAGGTAGGCGCCGAAGGCCGGCTCATCGACACTCACATCGAGCTTTCCCGGTGAGAAGCGCGCCGCCAGGTACTGACAGATGGCGGACGACTCCGTCATGCGAACAGTCCCGTCGACCATGGCCGGCACCGTCCCCAGGGGGTTGATCTCCAGGTACGACCGGGCAAGCGCGCGAGGCGGGAACGGCATCATTTTCAGTTCGTACGGAACCCCGATTTCCTCAAGCATCCACAAGGGACGAAACGAACGTGCGCTCACGCAATGGTGCAGGGTAATCATGGCTTCAGTGCTCGGAAATGACGGGGGTCGGTCCGCTTTTTACAGCGTTGGCAATGAGGACACCCATGCGCGCCGTTCCAACCAGCCGAGTGCTGCTGCATTGGATGTCCGCGGTACGGTAGCCCTGGCCCAGCACCGAGCGTATCGCAACCCCGATGACTACCGATGCTCTCGCCTGGGAGCACCGCGATCCTGAATGCGGGCGCGGCCTCAGTCCAGGGTCGCGCCAGACTGCTTCACCAGCTTTTGATGCTTCGCCAACTCGGACTCGAAGAAGGCTGGCGCCAATCCAGGCCCTGTGTTCAGCACCGTGAGGCCCTGGCCGGCGATGACGTTTCTTGCTTCCGGCGATACCAAGGCCTCTTGCATCGCCGCGGCATAGCTGTCGACCACCGGCTTGGGCAGTCCGGCCGGACCGATCAACGCGATCCAGGCGTCGAAGCTGTACTTGGGCACGCCCGACTCCATCATCGTCGGCACGTCGGGCAAGGCCGCGGAGCGCGCGGGAGTGCTCACGGCCAACGCACGCAGCGCTCCGGCCTTGATCTGCGGGGCGACCTGCGAGATCGAAACGAACGCGAGTTGCACCTGCCCGCCGATCAGGTCGGTGACGAGTGGTCCGGTGCCGCGATAGGGCACGTGCTTCATGTCGATGCCGGTCTCGCTCACCATCAATTCCCCCGCCAGGTGGAGAACGCTCCCGTTGCCGGCGGAGCCGTAGTTGAGCTTGCCGGGATTGGCCTTCGCGTAAGCCAGCAGCTCCTTCACGCTCTTCACCGGAAGCGCGTTGTTCACCACCAGCACGACCGGCACCGTGGCCAGTACCGCAATGGGCGTGATGTCCTTCATGCTGTCGTAGGGAATGGACTTGTAGATGCCTGGATTGATGACATGGTTGGACGACACCATGCCGAGCGTGAGCCCGTCCTTGGGGGCCTTCACGATCTGTGCGGTGCCCGGAATGCCACCGGCGCCGACGACGTTTTCCACCACGATCGGATGGTCGGTCGCGCGTCCGAAGGCCGGCGCGACTGCGCGGGCGACCGCATCGACCGTCGAACCGGCGGCCAGTGGAACGACGAGCCGTATCGGCCGGTCGGCGTTCGAGGATTGCGCGGCGGCGAACAACGACGTGGCAAGCAACGCCGTCGCTGAAGAAACGGAAATGGCTTTCCGGAGGGAATATGCACGCATGGGTTTGTCTCTCTCGCTTTGTTGGAATTCATGGATGGCGCGCCTGGAGTTCGGCAAACGAAACGAGTTCGCCCGCAATCGCGCTTGCCGCCACCGTGGGCGGGCTGGCGAGCCAGACTTTTCCGGGTCCGCCCCGGCCGGGGAAGTTGCGGTTGATGGCGCTCACGGTGACCTGGTCGGCCCGCACCGAACCACCCGGCCCGCAGTTGCCGCAAGCGCCGCAGGAGGGCTGAAGAATGCGCGCGCCGACGCGTTCGAACGCGTCCATGTACCCCGCCGCAATGCAGTGGTCGCGCACCGCGGTGGTCCCGAACTGGAGATACAGGGCCACCCCGGGCGCGACCTTGAGCCCGCGGTCCGCCGCCCACCTGAGCACCGCGTGGTAGTGGTCGAAGTCTTCGCGCTTGCCGGCCGTGCACGAGCCACCGTAGGCGATGTCGATGCGCACCCGCTCGCCGACCGCCGCCAGCGGCAGGCCGTTGCCGGGGTCGCCCGGTGCGGCGACCATGGGGGAAAGCTGCGTGCAATCGACGTGGAGCGTCCTGGCGTAGATCGCGCCGTCGTCGCTGCGCATCCAGGGCTCGACTTCGAAATCGATGCCGCGGCGCTCGCGCAAGAAGCGCACGGTCTCGGCATCGGGAGCGACCAGGCCGGTGAAGCCGCCGAGTTCCGCCGTCATGTTGGTCAGCGTGGCGCGCTCGTCGGTGGTCATGCGCCGTACCACGTCGCCCGAGAACTCGAACACCTTGCCCACCCCGCCGCCGTCGCGCACGAAGGGCAGCGCGAGCAGATGCAGCACGACGTCCTTGGCGCTCACTCCAGGGGCAAGCGCCCCATCGAGCACGATCTTCAGGGACTGCGGCACCGTCAGCCGCACCGCTCCCGTCACGAAGGCATTCGCCATGTCCGTGGTTCCCACGCCGAAGGCCACGCAACCCAGCGCGCCGCTGTGCGGCGTGTGTGAATCCGTGCCCACCACCAGTTGGCCCGGCAGCGCATAGTGTTCCGCCACCATGGCGTGCGAGATGCCGGCCACGTTGGTGCCGTCGTCCTTCGCGGCCTGTTCCTCGGTCAGTGTGCGGTGAGAGCGCAAGCCGTAGGCGGCCGCGAATTCGCGCTGCGCCTCGACCATGCGATGCACATTCGGCACCAGGCCGCCATGCACGTGCGCAGGGCTTTCCGTGACGTAGGACGTGTGGTCTTCGAAGGCCACGATGGAATCGGCGTCGTGCAGCACCAGCGGCCGGCCGAAGGTGGCGTGCAGCATGTGCGCGGCCATGCCGGTGTAGTACTCGTGGATGAAGCGAAGGTCGGCGCGCACGAAGGCACCGTCGCCCGGCGCGGGATGTGCCTGCGTCAGCTCGGTGGCGAGCGCGTGGCGCGCCACGATCTTCTCGAACAGCGTGCGCGGACGCGCGTCCCGAGCCTCGGGCGGCACCGCGATGTCGCGCATGAATTGCCGGCCGAAGCGCAGCAGCCCGCCGCTCTTGAGGATCGCCGCGGCCAGCGCGTCGCGGCCGGCCACGAGGTCGTCGATCGGAATCGCCTTGCCCGCCTGGATGGACGCGACCAGGCCGAAGTCGGTCGAGGTGAACAAGCCGATGTTGTCGGCGTTCTGCCGGTACAGGCGCTCGAAGCTTTCAGCGATGACCAACCGCACGCCGGCCGCCTTCTCGGCGGTCGGGCTGTGCTCGCGCGAGGAGCCCTTGCCATAGCGCCTGCCCGCGATCACGACCTCGATGCCCGACGCGCGGATGGCATCGGTGCTGATCGGGAATGCCTCGCCCGCCTTGAAGCCCGAGTACGGGTAGCGGCTCAGCTTGTCGTCGTAGTGCGTGAGGATCGGAAGCGGCGTGATCTCGTCCGTCGAAATATCGTCACGCAATGGCGACGCGTCGGCGAGTTCAAGGCGCTCCCCCTTCAAGCTCAGCTCGACCATGCGTGCGGAACAGCTCAGGAAGAGGACGCGCGGGTCGAACCGGATGCTTTCGGCGCTGGCGGCGGCTGGCGTGGAGACTGTCATGCTCCGATGTTCGCGGTCCGTGGCAGCGCCATAAAGCGCTCGCTCGGCACAGGGGATCTCGCCATCCGCGAGATCGGTGATTACCCTTGCAGACTCTCGATGAGCGCTGCAACTGCGCGAGGCTGCGGGGTCTTGCGCAGGGCGTAGATATTCAGGACGCGGTCGGCCCACTCTTCCGCCAGCGGACGCCTGGCAAAGCGGTCGGACCCCGCATAAGCCGTCACGGCACTTCGAGGCACCACCGCGATGCCGAGGCCTGCCTCCACCATGCGGCAGACGGCGTCGAAGCTGCTGACTGTAACCTTCGGGTTGAAGCGCCTGCCCAATGCCGTGGCGCGTTCGTTCAGGGACCGGTCCATCGCGCCGCCCTGATGAATGCCGACCAAGGGATATTCGAGCGCACGCGCGAACGTGATGGCTTGCAGGTCCGCCAGTTCATGTCCCGAGGGAAGCACCACGAGCAAGGGGTCGGAGGCAAAGCGCCATGCATCCATGCCCGCCGGCACGGCGACGTCGACGCCCACGCCGACATCGGCGCGATCGTCCAGACAGGCGCGCAGCACGTCGCGGGTGTCTTCCTCGTGCAGGGTGACCTCCACGCCCGGGTATGCCTCCATGAAGCGGTGCAAGCGCTCGGGCAGGAAACCGATGACGGAGGACATGTTGGCATGAAGGCGCACCCTGCCCCGCACTTCGCCGCCTTCGCTCTGCACTTCGCGCAACAAGGCTTGCAGTTCGTCATCGAAGCGTTCGCCCCTCGCCAGCACCAGCCTGCCTGCATCGGTGAGTGCAATGCCGCGCGGCGAACGCACGAGCAGCGGCGTCTCGAATGCATGTTCCAGGTCCGCGATCCTCCGGCTCAAGGCCGAAGGTGCGATGTTCTCCGCGGCAGCGGCACGCACGATGGAACCGGCGCGGGCCGCTGCCACGAACAACCTGATGCTGTAGGAATCGATTCGACGGGTCACAGGCTTCGTCGGTTGGTGGAACCACAAAGTGTGGCATGGAGACGGCCGACACAGCGCATCTTTGCGCCGGGCCAAAGGCGACTCTAACGTTTCGCGCCGCACAACGCGTTTCACACAATGCAATGCCATTGTGATCTGCGCAACGGACAAATAAAGTTGCCTCCAACCCAACGCGAAGACGCTGGGGAGATCAGGAGACAAACAGATGTCCGCTACGCGCAAAGAGCACAGCCAAAGTCCGGCCGGGATGCCCTACTCGGCTGGCATGCAGCGACCCGGCATCGCAGTGCCGGCAGACGCGTGCGACTGCCACCTGCACGTCTACGACAGCGGCTTCCCGGCAGCACCCGGCGCGCGGCTGCGTCCGCCGGACGCTTCGATCTCCGACTATCGACTCCTGCAACAGCGTCTGGGAACGCGCCGCGCGGTGCTCGTCACCCCCTCGACCTACGGCACCGACAACCGGGTCATGCTGAGGGCGCTGGAAGCACTCGGTGCGGATGCCCGCGGCGTCGCGGTCATCGACGGAGCGCAGAGCAACGAGCAGCTCGGGGCGCTTCACGCGCAGGGTGTACGTGGCGTTCGCCTCAACCTGTCGTTGGGCGTGGCGGGTTCGGTCGAGATGTTGGAGCCTCTCGCACAGCGCATTGCCGCTCTGGGCTGGCATCTTCAACTGCTGATGTCGCCGGATGCTCTAGCGGCCTTGGGCGACACCCTGCGGCGATTGCCAGTGCAAGTGGTCTTTGATCACTTCGCTCGCATTTCGCCGGCGCAGTCGGGCGCTCACCCTGCGCATGCACTCGTGCTCGCGTTGCTCCGCGAAGACCGTGCATGGCTCAAATTGTCCGGCGGCTACCTCGTGAGCGCCCACGTGACTACGGACGACCCAGCGCTGACCGATCTCGCGCGCAGCTATCTCGATGCCAACCCTGATCGCATCGTCTGGGGAAGCGACTGGCCTCATGCGACTGCATCGGCCGGCATCCATCCCATGCCCGATGACGCACGGCAGATGGATCGACTGGCGGACTGGACTTCCGATGTCGACCTGTTTCGTCGCGTGCTCGTCGACAACCCGGCTGCCCTTTACGGCTTCGCATCCCCCGCCCATTCCGACTGACAAGAGAGACAGCGACATGACGAAAAGCATCCACACGCCGCCCTCTGCACTGCGCAGAGGCATCCTCTTGAGCGGTCTTGCGCTCACGGCCTCGTTCGGTGCGTGGGCGCAGGGCAATTGGCCGACCGGCCACGTCATCACGTGGGTCGTTCCGTATCCGCCCGGCGGCAGCACCGATGTGTTGGGCCGAAGCATTGCGCAGAAGCTTGCCGCATCACTGGCCGCCAACGTGATCGTCGACAACCGGGCTGGCGCCACGGGCACCATCGGAGCCGCATTTGTGGCAAAGGCCGCACCTGACGGCTACACGCTTCTGGGCACTTCCATCGGCCCGCAAGCCATTGCGCCCCATCTGATGGGGAAGCTGCCCTACGACCCGATCCAGAGCTTTGCGCCGGTGGTGACGATCGGCACGATCCCGCACATCCTGGTCGTCGGGGTCGACCAGCCGTTCAAGACCGTTGCGGACCTCGTCGCTGTGGGGAAGGCGCAGCCGGGCAAGCTGGCATTCGCGTCCGGTGGCACGGGAACGATCCTGCAGATGCAAGGCGAACTGCTCAAGCAGCAGGCCGGCGTGCAATTCATCCATGTGCCCTACAAGGGCGACACCCCTGCGCTGCAGGACACGCTTGGCGAACAGGTGAACTTCATGTTCGCTCCCGCGGCGGCAGCGCTTCCGCACGTGCTGTCCGGAAAGCTGCGCGCGCTCGCGGTCACGTCGGCGGCGCGTCTCAAGGCACTGCCGGACATCCCCACGATGGGCGAGGCCGACATGAAGAACTTCGTGGTCGAGCAGTGGCAGGCTGTCTTCGCGCCTGCAGGAACGCCAGCGCCTGTCATCGAGCGGCTCAACCGCGAGATCAATGCCGCGCTGAAGGACCCATCCATCACCGCGCTCGCGGACAAGCTGGGCGTCACGCTCATCGGCGGCACGCCGCAACAGCTGGGCGAGTTGCAGAAAGCGGACTTCGCCAAATGGGCCGACGTTATCCGCAAAGGAAACATCAAGGCCGAGTAAGTCGCTCGCTCAACCTGTTCTTCCCCTCCCACTCTTTCACACCGAGAAAACCACCACCATGAGCCAACTTCCTGAAATCGTTCGCGAGATCGAACGCGTATCCGTCGACGTCGTCGCCAAGGCGGCCACCTTCCAGGCCGCCATCCTTGCGGATGTCGCTGGCCGCCGCGGCACGATGAATGCCCGTGTGGCACCGGTCCACCACAGCATGGCGGTGGCAGGTCCTGCCTTCACCGTCGAGGTGCGTCCCGGGGACAACCTGATGGTCCACGCCGCGATCGCGCTGGCCAAGCCGGGCGACGTGCTCGTGATCGATGGCAAGGGCGATCAGACTGCCGCCCTCATGGGCACGCTGATGCTCAGTGCCTGCAAGAAGCAGGGGCTGGCGGGCGTGATCGTCGATGGCGCGATTCGCGACAAGCTCGACCTGCTGGAACTCGGCTTTCCGGTGTTCAGCGCAGGCTTCAACCCGGCAGGACCGACGAAGTTCATCCCGGGCCGCATCAATCACACCATCTCCGCTGGCGGCACCATGGTGAATCCCGGTGACCTGATCGTGGGCGATGCCGATGGCGTGGTCGTGATCGAACGCGAGAAGGCGTCCGCGATGATGGCGCTGGCCGACAAGAAAGTCGCCGATGAAGCCGCACGCCAGGAAGCCATCAACCGCGGCGACACTGCCTCCAAGTGGCTGCCTGCAGCACTGCGCGCCGCCGGCGTCCTGAAGGAAGGGGAGTCGCTGTGAGCGCCGTACTCGTTACCGGCGCCGACCTCGCGCCGCAGGCCCTCGACTTGCTCGCGGGCTATGAGATGGTCTACGCAGGCAAGACGCCGACCGAGGAAGATGTCGGGGCCCTTTGCAAGGCACACAACCCTGTGGCCATCATCGTCCGCTACGGCAAGGTCACCGCGCAGATGATGGATGCCGCGCCGGCGCTCAAGGTCATCGCCAAGCACGGCACCGGCACGGACACGATCGACAAGGTCGCCGCCAAGGCGCGCGGCATCGAGGTCGTCGCTGCGGTCGGTGCCAATGCAGCCGCCGTGGCGGAGCAGTCCCTCGCACTCATGCTGGCGTGCGCGAAGTCGGTCGTCCAACTCGACAGGCGCATGCACGCCGGCCACTGGGACAAGGCGACACACAAGTCTCTCGAGCTGGGAGGCCGGACCGTCGGCCTGATCGGTCTGGGTGCCATCGGCCAGCGATTCGCCAAGATGGCGGATGCGATGGGCATGCACGTGATCGGCTTCGATCCTTATGACAAGGACGTCCCGGGCTACATCAAGGTCGTCGATCTGGAAACGATCTGGCGCGATTCGGATGTGATCTCGCTTCACTGCCCGCTGACCGATGACAACCGCGGTGTGGTGAACGCAGCCGCACTCGCGAAGTGCAAGCGGGGCGTGATCATCGTCAACACCGCTCGCGGTGGCCTGATCGACGAACAGGCTCTGCTGGTCGCGATCGAGTCCGGCCAAGTCGCGGGCGCGGGTCTGGACTCCTTCGCGGTCGAGCCGCTGGTCGCCGATCACCCCTTCCGCAAGCAGGATCGCATCGTGATGAGTCCTCACATCGGGGGCGTCACCAGCGATGCTTACGTCAACATGGGCGTTGGTGCCGCCAGCAACCTGCTGGCTGTGCTCGCCCGCGGCTGAAGCCCCGACGCACGCCATCAGCGCCGCGATTCCAAGGAGACAAACCATGCGCCGCGTCAACAACTTCAAGCGATTCCACGCAGCCCGATCCATCTGCGCGATGACCCAGGTGGGCAGCTCGTTCGCGACGCTCGGCTCGGTCCTGCCGCAGATTCAATCGGGCAAGCTCACTGCCCTCGCAGTGGCCGCGCCGAAGCGCTCCGCATTGCTGCCCCAGGTGCCGACCTTCGAAGAGGCCGGCGTGAAGGACTACCGCGCCGACGCCTGGTACGGACTGCTCGCACCCGCAGGCACGCCGCCCGCCGTGGTCGCGACGCTGCAGAAGACTGCACAGGCTTTCGCGCAGGCAGCTTCCACTCAGGAGAGGCTCAAAGGCTTGGGGATGGAAGCGCAGAGCGTTTGCGGCAGCGCATTCGGTGAGCAGCTTCAGCACGAAGTGCAGAGCTACAAGTAGCTCGCACGCGAACTCGACATCAAGGCCGAGTGAGATGCCGACACGTCCGGCAACTCATCGACAAACAGGAATTGCTTTCATGTTCTCCAGACTTACTTTCACCCAGCGCGCTGCACTCGTCGCATGCGCCCTTTGCGCTCTTGCCGCCGGCGCCGCCAACGCGGCCTATCCCGACCGCACCATCACCATCGTCGTGCCGTACGCGCCAGGTGGCGCCGCCGACGCCGTGGCCCGCGTGGTCGCGGCGCGCATGAGTACGAAGCTTGGCGCCACCGTGATCGTCGACAACCGTGCCGGCGCCAGCGGCACCATCGGTGCCGGCTTCGTCGCCAAGGCCCCGGCGGACGGCTACACCGTGCTGTACGACGCGACACCCTACTCGATCAATCCGCATCTCTTTCCCAAGATGCCGTTTGCCGAAAGCGCTCTGCAGCCACTCTCCCTGGTGCTGCTGGCACCCAATGCGCTGATCGTCAAGGCCGATTCGCCAATCAAGTCGGTCAACGATCTGGTCGCCAAGGCCAAGGCGCAACCCGGCAAGGTGAACTACGCCTCCGGCGGCAGCGGCACTGTGCAGCGCCTCGCATCGGAACTGCTGCGCCAGAAGCTGAGCCTCGACATGGTCCATGTGCCCTACAAGAGCGGCGGCCCGGCCATCACGGACGTGATGGCCGGTCAGGTCGACTTCATGTTCGCCACCGTGGCCGCGAGCTATCCCCTCGTGAGTTCGGGCAAGCTGCGGGCGCTCGCGGTGTCCTCGCCGCAACGCTCGCCGCGGATGCCTGAGGTGCCGACGGTCGCCGAGACCGTGGTTCCGGGTTATGAGGCCTTCGAGTGGAACGGCATGTTCCTTCCCGCCAAGACGCCGAAGGACATCGCGGACAAGCTGCAACGCGCGGTGGTCGAAGTCCTGAAGGAAGACGAGGTGCAGAAGCGCTTGGCCGATCTCGGTGCCCAAGCCGTTGGATCGACGCCTGAGGAGTTCGCAACCTTCCTCAAGAAGGAAGACGCAAAGTGGGGCGATGTGGTCCGCAAGGGCGACATCAAGCTGGACTGAGCATCCGATGAATTCCTGGTCCACGCTTTCGCAGCCGGTGCCGCATTCTCTGGGCCTCGATCGGCCTGCGCGCCGGTTGCCGCCGATGGCGTGCGACTGCCACATGCACATCTTCGATCCTCGGTTCAAACCTTCGCCGCACTGGACGCGGCAGCCGCCTCTGGCGCCGGTGGCCGCCTACAGGCGTCTGCAGGAGCGCCTCGGAACCACGCGGGCCATTGTGGTGACGCCATCGACCTACGGCACCGACAACCGATGCACGCTCGATGCACTCGCGCAGCTTGGCTCTGACGCGCGAGGCGTCGCAGTGGTGGACCCCTATGTCTCAGAAGCGGAGCTTGACGAACTCGCGTCGCGCGGCATTCGAGGCCTGCGCCTCAACTTCGTCACTCCGCAATCGTGGGGCGTCACAACGCCGGACCTGCTGATCACGCTGGCCTCCAAGGCGAGCCGCCTCGGATGGCACATCCAGCTCCTGCTGCATCCGGACCAGTTGGTCGAGCTTGCACCCGTGCTTGAGAAGCTTCCAGCACCGCTGGTGGTCGATCACCTCGGACGCATCGACCCAACTGAAGGATCATCGGCGCAAGCCTTCCGGCTCCTGATGCCACTGCTGGAGGCCGGGAGCACCTGGATCAAGCTCTCGGGTGCCTACATGCGCTCATCGGTCGGCGGACCTTCCTACGCGGACACCGTGCCGCTCGGCCAGGCCCTCGTGCGAGCCGCGCCACATCGCATCCTCTGGGGAAGCGATTGGCCTCATACGACCGAAACCGCCGGCACCGTGAACGATGCCGCGCTGGTCGATCTCCTCCAGGCATGGTGCGGCGACGACGCCTCGCTGATGGACCGCATCCTCGTCGACAACCCCGCAAAGCTCTATGGCTTTGCGACCTGAGCAGCATTACAGACCATGTTCCTCATCCAACCACCCCAGGTGCGCGAACTGAAGCTCTTCAGTGCGATGCCCGATCAATTTCGTCGCCCCGAACGCAGCGCATGGGCAGACGCGAATCGCGGCGGCACGCCGACCGATTCGTTCCTCGAAGGGCCCGTCTTCGACGACGCCGGAAACCTCTTTGTCACCGACATTCCCTGGGGTCGCATCTTCCGCATCGATCCGCAAGGACAGTGGTCGCTCGTCGCCGAGTACGACGGAGAGCCCAACGGAATGAAGTTCCTCGATGCGCGAACCCTGCTCATCACCGACTACAAGAACGGGTTGATGCAAGTCGAGGTTGCGAGCGGTCGCGTCACACCTTTCCTCGAACGTCGCAACAGCGAACGCTTCAAGGGCGTCAACGACCTGGTGTTCGACGGTGCCGGCAATTTGTACTTCACCGACCAGGGCCAGACGGGCCTTCACGATCCGACTGGGAGGCTCTACCGCCTCGGGCGCGACGGCAGGCTCGATCTGCTGCTGGACAACATCCCGAGCCCGAACGGCGTCGCGCTGTCACCGGACGGCAGGGTCCTGTATCTCGCGGTGACGCGCGGCAATTGCGTCTGGCGCGTGCCCCTTCTGCCCGACGGCAGCGTGTCAAAGGTCGGCCAGTTCTTCACGTCGTACGGGCCCAGTGGACCGGACGGCCTTGCGGTCGATGCGCAAGGGCGGCTGCTGGTCGCCAACCCCGGACTGGGTTACGTGTGGGTACTCAACAGTCGTGCAGAGCCTGTGGAAGTGCTGCGAGGGCCGAGCGGCGCGTCAACCACCAATCTCGTCTTCGGCGGACACGAAGGTCGCACGTTGTACGTCACCGATTCGACGCACGGCCACATCCTGATGGCCGACATGGATGCGGGTGGATTACCCTTGGCAAGGCGCTAGGGATGCCACTTCGAAACAACCGGCGGCGTCGCAGCTGAGCGTTGGCCCGCCAACGCGTAGGAGAGCTTGTTGGCGGCCTGCACGACGCTCTTCGCGTACTTCTCGAGCTTCGTCTTCGTGAGTCGTGAACTGGGCCCCGAGATGCACATCGAGCCGAGCAGGTTCCAGTTGGTGCGAAACACGGGGGCTGCAACGCTCGATACCTCGGTCTCGCGTTCGCCCATCGAGATGTGGAAGCCGCGCGAACGAATGGACTCGTAGGGTTCCCCCTTGGCACCGCTGAACGCGAGGATCACCCGCCCCGGTGCGCCGAGATTCAGCGGCAGCCGCTCTCCGATGCGGACGCTGTGCCGCACCGACTGCGGCCCTTCGACGCGGGCGACGCAAGACCGGATGTCGCCTTCGCGCACATAGAAGGACGCGCTCTCGCCAGTGAGCTTGACCAGTTCGTACAGGGCGGGCTCGACGACGTTATTGACGTCGAACCCGGCCTGATAGCGCGCCCCGAGCCAGCCGGCCGCCGGTCCGAGCCGCCATTGGCCGTCGTCGGTCTGCACCATGTAGTTGGATTGCGCGAGCGTGCGGGCAAGGCGCAGCACAGTGGTCTTGTGCATGCCGCAGCGACGGCTCAGTTCCGCGAGCGGGAGACTCGACTCTCCCACCTCGAAGGCTTCCATCAGGGACAGTGCCCGTGTGACGGCGATCACCCCGCTGGCGCGTTCGGTGGCAGGCTCACTCTTGCTGGCGTTGCGCATATTGGACCTTGGTTCGCTGTATGCAACGGCATTGTACGTATTGCAACTCGCAAATAAAGTCCTCCGAAAGCGCCACCCTCAGGCGCTGCCTATCGGAGACAAGTTCATGCATCCCTCACGCCGCGCTGTGCTGGCATTGGCCGCAGCATCCCTTCTGGTCACGGCCGTACACGCTGAAGCCTGGCCCACGAAGCCGATCCGCCTGATCGTGCCGTTCCCCGCTGGTGGCGGCACCGACATCATTGCGCGCGAACTGGCAAACAAGCTGACCAGCTCGGGCTACAACTTCGTGATCGACAACAAGCCCGGATCTGGCGGCAACCTGGGTGTCGATGCAGCCGCCAAGGCGGCACCTGACGGCTACACGCTGGTGCTCGGCCAGACCAGTAACCTCGCAATCAATCCGACGCTGTACCCCAAGCTGCCCTACGACCCGGTCAAGGACCTCACGCCGGTGAGCCTGGTGGCGAGTTCGCCGTTGGTCATCGTCGCGGGATCGAGCACTCCCTACAAGACGCTCGGCGACGTGGTGAAGGCTGCGAAGGAAAAGCCTGGCTTCATCAACTACGCATCGTCGGGCAACGGCACCGTGTCCCATCTCGCGGGCGAGTCTTTCCAGAAAACGGCGGGCATCAAGCTCACGCACATTCCGTACAAGGGCGCGAGCCAGGGCGCCACGGACGTCATCGGCGGTCAGGTGCAGCTCTACATCTCGACAGTCCCGACGCTGATGGGCCACATCAAGAGCGGAAAGATGCGCCCGCTCGCCGTGACTTCGCTGCAGCGCGTGCAGGACCTGGCCCAAGTGCCCACCGTGGCCGAATCGGGCTTCAGCGGCTTCGAGTCCGTCACGTGGTTCGGCATCCTGGGCCCGGCGAACCTGCCGAAGGAAGTCGTCGCCAAGCTCAATGCCGACATCAACAAGGCGCTCAAAGAGCCCGACTTGCGCCAAAAACTGATCGCTCAGGGCGCCGATGTGAGCGGAGGCAGCGCGGAGCAGTTTTCGAAGCTGATCCGAGACGACATTGTTCGATGGGGCAAGCTGGTGAAGGACTCCGGCGCAAAAATCGATTGACCGCAGCAAAGCTGGGTTGGGAGGTCGACCATGCGCCAGAGAAGCGCGCGGCATGGGCGGATCGAAGCGTAGGAACCTGCGGGTTGGAGCCGAGCAAGCTCATTGAATCTATCCAATAATTCAACTATTATTGGATAATGGAAGAAAAACACGTCATCCAAGCCTTGGCCGCGCTGGCCCAACCGGTACGCCTGCAGGTCTTTCGAGCACTGGTCGTCGCCGGACCTGACGGCCTGACGCCCGGTGTGCTCGCGGATCAGCTCGGGGTGCCTTCGACGAGCCTGTCGTTCCACCTCAAAGAGCTGACACACGCCAACTTGGTCAGCCAGACGCGGGACGGTCGCAACCTCATCTACCGCGCGGTGTTCGAGCAGATGAATGCGCTGCTCGGCTATCTCACGGAGAACTGCTGCCAGGGCGAGGCGTGCCTGCCTGCCAGCGTCACAGCCTGCGAATGCTGAAGGAGAACCCATGAAGCGCTTTCATGTCCATCTGCACGTCGATGACCTGGCGAAGAGCATCGCCTTCTACTCGGACGACCTGGGCATTCAGGCCGAAAACGAGTCCGAGCTCGACATCGGCAAGATTCAAAAGGCTGCGCAATGACGCTCAACGTTCTCATCCTCTGCACCCACAACTCGGCTCGCAGCGTGCTGGCCGAGGGCATGCTCAACCACTGGGCCCAGAAGCTCGGCAAGGACGTGAAGGCGTTCAGCGCCGGCAGCGCGCCCAGCGGAAAGATCAACCCGTTCGCCATCGACGTGCTGCAGGCCGCCGGCGTGAACACCGAGGGCTTTCGCAGCAAGAGTTGGGACGAGTTCACCACGCCCGTCATGCAGGTCGTCATCACGGTCTGCGACAGCGCTGCGCAGGAGGCTTGCCCGTACTGGCCCGGCACGCGCGTGAAGATCCACTGGGGCTATCCGGACCCGTCCAACACCGAGGGCGGCGACGAGGCAAAGCGCCAGGCCTTCGAGCTGACGCGCCAGGCGATCTCTTACCGCATGCTCCAGCTGCTGGCGCTGGACAATCCCGAAGCGATGAGCGACGCCGAGCTGCAAGAGCGACTGCGCCGCATCTCTGCGAGCTGACCCCATGAGTGCAGTGATTGAAAGCCCGCGCAGCGCGGTAGCCCCCATGAGCGTGTTCGAGCGCTACCTCACGGTTTGGGTGTTCCTCTGCATCGTCGCCGGCATCGCGCTGGGGCAGCTCTTCCCGGCGGCGTTCCAGGCGGTAGGCCGTCTGGAGGTCGCGAAGGTCAACATTCCGGTAGGCGTGTTGATCTGGGTGATGATCATCCCGATGCTCTTGCGGGTCGATTTCGCGGCCCTCGCGCAGGTGAAGAACCATTGGCGCGGCATCGGCGTGACGCTGTTCATCAACTGGGCGGTGAAGCCGTTCTCGATGGCCTTCCTGGCATGGCTTTTCGTACGCCAGGTCTTCGCAAGCTTTCTGCCGGCCGAGCAGCTCGACAGCTATGTGGCCGGCCTGATTCTGCTGGCGGCAGCGCCCTGCACGGCGATGGTTTTCGTCTGGAGCCGGCTGACCGGCGGTGACCCGACGTTCACGCTCTCGCAGGTCGCACTGAACGACGCCATCATGGTGTTCGCCTTCGCGCCGATCGTCGGCCTGCTGCTGGGCCTGTCGGCCATCACCGTGCCTTGGGACACGCTCATCACCTCCGTGGGCCTCTACATCGTGCTGCCTGTGATCTTCGCGCAGCTGCTGCGCAAGCGGCTGCTGAAGGCGGGGCCCGCGGCCTTCGAACAGGCGATGCACCGCATCGGCCCGTGGTCGATCGCGGCGCTCCTGCTGACCCTCGTGCTGCTGTTCGCGTTTCAGGGCGAGGCCATCATCAAGCAGCCGCTGGTGATCGCGATGCTCGCAGTGCCGATCCTGATTCAGGTGGTACTGAATTCGGGCCTTGCCTACTGGCTCAATCGGAAGCTCGGCGAGAAGCACAACATCGCGTGCCCATCGGCGCTGATCGGCGCGTCCAACTTCTTCGAGCTGGCGGTGGCCGCAGCCATCAGCCTGTTCGGCTTCCACTCGGGCGCGGCGCTGGCCACCGTGGTCGGCGTGCTGATCGAGGTGCCAATCATGCTGGCCGTGGTCAAGGTCGTGAACTCGTCGCGAGGCTGGTATGAGTCGTGAGCTGCCGAACATCGATCCGGCCTTGTTCGCAAAGGCCGACCCGGATCTGCTGCTGCCGGCGCAACGCTCCACGCACGCGCCGCGCATCCTGCTGCTGTATGGCTCGGTGCGCGAGCGCTCCTACAGTCGCCTGCTGACGGAAGAAGCCGCCCGCCTGCTGCGAGCGTTGGGCGCGGAAACGCGGATCTTCGACCCCCGTGGCCTGCCGCTGCCGGACTCGGAGCCGGACGACCACCCCAAGGTGGTGGAACTGCGCGAGCTTGCCCAATGGGCCGAAGGCATGGTCTGGACGTCGCCCGAGCGCCACGGGGCGATGACCGGCATCATGAAGGCGCAGATCGACTGGATACCGCTGTCGGTCGGTTCGGTGCGGCCGACGCAGGGCAAGACGCTTGCGGTGATGGAGGTATCGGGCGGCTCGCAATCGTTCAATGCCGTGAACCAGCTGCGCGTGCTGGGCCGTTGGATGCGCATGATCACGATCCCCAACCAGTCGTCGGTGGCCAAGGCCTTTCTGGAGTTCGACGAGGCGGGACGCATGAAGCCCTCGCCGTACTACGAGCGCGTGGTCGACGTGATGGAAGAGCTGGTGAAGTTCACGCTGCTCACGCGCGACTGCGCGAGCTACCTGGTCGACCGCTACAGCGAACGGCGCGAGAGCGCCGAGGCGCTCTCGAAGCGGGTCAACTTGCGCAGCATCTGAGCCAAGCGAGCGTGCAGAGCAGGACAACGACGACCGTCATGCTGGGCGTTGCCCAGACCTTGGTATGCGCCTCGTCGTACTACCTTTCGCGTGAAAACACTCGTTGCGCATGTTTTCGAGGGTCAGACCACGGGGAATTGCCAGCAGGCAACTGAGCCCAATGCGGCATCTGTGCGCCCTTGGAGAACAGTGAACCCGTGCAATTTAGGGCATATGTAGGGCACGGGCACCGAAAATGACAAAGGGGTTAGCAACTACTACGCTGCTAACCCCTGTCAATTTTGGTCGGTGTGAAAGGATTCGAACCTTCGACCCCTTGCACCCCATGCAAGTGCGCTACCAGGCTGCGCCACACACCGAAGCTCTCGATTATAGCGGTTGAAATTCAGCGTCCGATGGTCAACAGCTCACGAATTTCAAAGAGTTCGCGCCGCAGGTGCAACAACTGCGACAGATCGACCGTCTGCGCAGCAGCGGGTGCAGCGGACTCCTGCACCACCGCAGCGTCGAATTCTTCCTGATCGATCTCGATCGCCTCCACGCCTTCAAGCGGCACCTCTCCTGCCTTGCGGCGGTCGCGCTCGCCCTGCACCAGTTCCTGCAGCTTGTTGCGCGCACCGCTGATCGTGAAGCCCTGGTCGTAGAGCAGATCGCGGATGCGGCGGATCATGAGCACCTCGTGGTGCTGGTAGTAGCGGCGGTTGCCGCGCCGCTTCATGGGCCGCAGCTGCGTGAACTCCTGCTCCCAATAGCGAAGCACGTGCGGCTTGACGCCGCACAATTCGCCGACCTCACCGATGGTGAAGTAGCGTTTGACGGGAATCGGTGGGAGCGTTTTCTCCATTGAAATCAAGACTGTGCGCGGGAAACCTTAGAGATTACTCCACCCAGGCGCACAGCACCAAGCACTATTCCGCGCCCAAGCTCCACTCGACTTCGGCTGCGCCGTTCTGGTCGATGCTTCCGTGAATCTGTTCCTTGAGCTTGGCGCTCGCATGGAACGTGGCCACGCGGCGCTCCCCGATCGGAATCGCCTCGCCGGTACGCGGATTGCGGCCGGGCCGGGGCGCCTTCACACGAATCTGGAAGTTGCCGAAGCCCGAGATCTTCACGTCCGTGCCCTCGATGAGGCTGTTGGCCACGAGTTCGAAGAACGCCTCGACCATGTCCTTGGACTCACGCTTGTTCAGGCCGATTTGCTCGAACAGCAGGTCGGCCAGATGCGCCTTGGTGAGCGCGGGCGTTTCGAGAGCCTCGAGCGTGAATTCGGCAGCGTTCATTCCCGTCATCCCCTCAAGCGGCCGCCGAGCGCGGCGCCCAATTGTTCGACGATTGCGCGGACCGCGGGTTCGACCTGCTCGTCCGTCAAGGTGGCGCCGTCGTTCTGGAAGGTCAGGCGAACCGCCATGCTCTTCTCGCCTTGCGCCAGTGCTCCGGGCGCGGCCACGGCACCATCGCGCAATGGCTGCGGACGATAGATGTCGAACAGCGTCACGTCGCGCAGCAGACCCTGTGCGGCCGTTGCCGTGCGAATGGCCTGCACCAGCGCATCGTGCGTGACGGCTTCGGCCACGACGACGGCGAGGTCGCGCTCCACGGCCTGGTGCTTCGGCACGGGCTGCGCAACCGGCACGGGGCGTGCAGTGACCGCGTCGAGGTCGAGTTCGAACAGCACCGGCGCCTGGGCGAAGTCCCACTTCTGGCGCCAGCGCGGATGCAGTTCACCGACGAAGCCGATGGCCTTGCCATCGACCAGCACTCGCGCCGAACGGCCCGGGTGCAGCGCAGGATGCTCTGCCACTTCGAAGACCGGCACGAGCGGTGCAAGCAGTGCCTCGACGTCGCCCTTGACGTCGTAGAAGTCGACGCGGTTCGGCTTGCCGTCCCAGCGCGCCTCGTCGGCATCACCCCAGGCGAGGCCCGCCACGCGCATCGGCTGATTCACGCCGCGCACGGTGCTGTCGGTGGTGACGACGCTGTCGTCGCGCATGAACACGCGGCCCAACTCGAACACACGCACGCGCGGCGCCTTGCGGTCGAGGTTGAACTTGAGCACCTGCAGCAGCGAGCCGAGCAGCGACGAGCGCATCACGCTCATCTGGCTGGCAATGGGGTTCAGCAGCTTGACCGGATTGGCATTGCCAGCAAGGTCCTGCTCCCAGTGCGCCTCGACGAAGCTGAAGTTGATCGTTTCCTGGTAGCCCAATGCGGCCACGCTGCGGCGCACCGCGAAGCGGCTGCGCTGCGCCTCGGGCCGCACGCGGGCGGTGATGGGTGCGAGCGGCGCGATGGTCGGCAGGTTGTTGAAGCCGATCAGGCGCGCGACCTCTTCGATCAGGTCTTCTTCGATCAGCAGGTCGAAGCGGTGCGGCGGCGGGGTCACGGTCAGCGTGCCTTCGCCTTCGGTGATCGCGAAGCCGAGGCGGTTCAGCGCATCGGTGCATTGCGCCTGCGTCAGCGGCATGCCGATCACGCGCGAGGCGCGCGCCACGCGCAGCGTGACGGGCACGGCCTCGGGCACGCGCAGCGTCTGGTCGTCCATCCTGCCAGCCTCGCCGCCGCAGATTTCAATGATCAGCTGCGTAATGCGCTCGATGATCTGCACCGTGCGGCTCGGATCGACACCGCGCTCATAGCGATGGCCTGCGTCGGTCGAGAAGTTGAAGCGGCGCGAACGGCCCTGCACGGCCTCGGGCCACCAGAACGCAGCCTCGACGTAGATGTTGCGCGTGTCGTCGGAAACCGATGTGGCGTCGCCGCCCATGATGCCGGCGAGCGATTCGACTTCGCGGTCATCGGCGATCACGCCGACCTTGTCGTCGACGGTGATGGTGTTGCCATTGAGCAGCTTGAGCTGTTCGCCCGCCTTGCCCCAGCGCACCGTGAGGCCGCCGTGGATCTTGTCGAGGTCGAAGATGTGGCTGGGCTGGCCGTACTCGAACATCACGTAGTTCGAGATGTCGACCAGCGGCGTCACGCTGCGTTGGCCGCAGCGCGCGAGGCGCTCGACCATCCACGCCGGCGTGGCGACCTTGGTATTCACGCCGCGCACGATGCGGCCGGAAAAACGACCGCACAGGTCAGGCGCCTCGACCTTGACTGGCAGCACATCGGCGAACGACGTGGCCACTGGCGCGATAGCCGGGGTCTTGAGCGGTGCACCGGTGAGCGCTGCAAGTTCGCGCGCAACGCCGTAAACGCTCAGGCCGTGCGCCAGATTGGGCGTGAGCTTGAGCGTGAGCAGCGCGTCGTCAAGCTTGAGTACATCGCGCACGTCGGCGCCGATGGGCGCATCGGTAGCGAGTTCGAGCAGGCCGCCGTGGTCTTCGCTCAGCTTCAATTCGCGCGCCGAGCACAGCATGCCCTGGCTCTCGACGCCGCGCAGTTTGCCGAGTTTGATAAGGAAGGGCTTGCCGTCTTCACCAGGCGGCAGTTCGGCACCGACCAGCGCGCACGGCACCTTGATGCCGACGCGCGCATTCGGCGCGCCGCACACGATGTTGAGCAAGGCGCCCTGCCCCGCGTCGACCTGGCACACGCGCAGGCGATCGGCGTTAGGGTGCTGCACCGCTTCCTTGATCTCGCCGACCACGATGCGCGTGAAAGGCGGCGCCACCGGTCGGCGCTCCTCGACCTCGAAGCCGCCCATGGTGAGCGTTTCGGCCAGTGCGGCGCTGTCGAGGGGCGGGTTGCAGAACTCGCGCAGCCAGGATTCCGGGAATTGCATCTCTTCGATCTCGATCTGGTTTTTTATCTATGGAGGGGGCTCACTGGAACTGCGAAAGAAAACGCAGGTCGCCGTCGAAGAAGAGGCGCAGGTCGTTCACGCCGTAGCGCAGCATGGTGAGCCGGTCAGGGCCCATGCCGAAGGCGAAGCCGATGTATCGCTCGGGGTCGAGCCCCATGTTGCGCACCACGTTCGGATGCACCTGGCCCGAGCCCGCCACCTCGAGCCAGCGGCCGGCCAGCGGGCCGCTCGCGAACTGGATGTCGATTTCGGCGCTGGGCTCGGTGAACGGGAAGAAGCTCGGTCGGAAGCGCAGCACGAGGTCGTCGCGCTCGAAGAAGGTGCGGCAGAAGTCGGTGAAGACGACCTTCAGGTCCTTGAAACTCACGTTCTCGCCGAGCCACAGGCCTTCGCACTGGTGGAACATGGGCGAGTGGGTGGCGTCGCTATCGACGCGATAGGTGCGGCCCGGCGCGATCACGCGGATCTCGGGCGCCTTCACGGTACCCGTGGTGTCGGCTGCAGCAGCGGCGAATTCGGCCGCGTACTTCTTGATGTGCTGATGCGCGTAGCGAACCTGCATCGGGCTGGTGTGCGGACGCAGGTTGTAGGGAATGCCGTCGTCGCCGTTCAGGTCGACGTAGAAGGTGTCCTGCATCGAACGTGCAGGATGATTCGGTGGGTTGTTGAGCGAGGTGAAGCTGTGCCAGTCGCTCTCGATTTCGGGGCCGTCGGCCACGTCGAAGCCCATGCTCGAGAAGATCTCCTCGATGCGCTCCAGGGTGCGGCTCACGGGATGCAGTCCGCCGGAAATACGGCGACGGCCAGGCAGGCTCACGTCGAGTGCTTCGGCGCGCAGTTGCAGCGAGAGTTCTTCGTCGGCCAGTTGCTGGCGGCGGTCGGTCAGCGCGGCCTCGATGGCCTGCTTGCCCACGTTGATCGCGGCGCCGCGGGACTTCTTCGCTTCGACACTCAGCGCGGCCATGCCCTTCATCAGCTCGGTGATGCGGCCCGACTTGCCGAGGAACTGGGCCTTGGCGTTCTCGAGCTCGGCGGGCGTCTTCGCTTCGGCAAAAGCGGCGCGGGCGGTGTCGACCAGGGAGTCCAACTCGTTCATAGCAACAAAAATCTTCGAGGGGAAATAAAAAAGAGCTGGAGCCTTTTCAAGCGCCAGCCCTTGAGCCGTGGGCGCAAGAAGCCGTCCGGAGACGGCAACCTGCTGTGCAAAATCAAGCAGCCAGCTTGGCCTTGACCTGCTCCACGATGCCGGCAAAAGCGGCCTTGTCGTGCACGGCGATGTCCGCAAGCATCTTGCGGTCGATCTCGATACCGGCCTTGCGGATGCCGTTGGCGA